>Ga0209971_1000023_pt1 | contig 56858 bp, 54 predicted proteins | sample InoplaM3SAM_FD_187588 | JGI IMG/M metagenome (GOLD analysis project Ga0209971, IMG submission 187588) | Arabidopsis thaliana rhizosphere microbial communities from the Joint Genome Institute, USA, that affect carbon cycling - Inoculated... | ecosystem: Host-associated > Plants > Roots >... | reverse complement strand
CTCTATCTCCTCATCCGCATGCAATTGGCCACCGACAGCGGAAAGGAACTGCCGTCCTACAACCATTATCTCCTGGTGCTGTTCGTGGTTCTTTCGCCGCTCGTCAGGTTCGAGGGATTGGCGATATCGGCGTTCGCAATCGCGATGCTGATCCGGTTCCGGAAGCCGCGCCTCGCGATCTTTTCGGCCGGCCTGATCGCGCTTTCGCTCGTGAGTTATTTCCATGCCATGTTGGCGCTGGGACTGCCCTGGCTGCCGAGCTCCGTGCTCGTCAAGTCGGCGGCCGCCGCAGACGTGATTGCGCAAACGAGCATTACCGGAAAGATCGCCGGCGCTGCTGCGCGCGCAGCAAGCAACGTGATCGGCAATCTCGAATCCGCTGAAGCCCGGCTGCTGTTGGTCATCGGTCTTCTGATCGCGGCGCTGTCATTGCGCACCTGGCGTCGCGGCGAACGCATGCGTTTGACGTTCGCGGCTGGTGTCGTCGCAGTGATAGGGCTGCACCTGGCTTTCGGCCGCTTTGGCTGGTACGGCCGCTATCAAGCGTACGTCTTCGTCTTTGCGGTCTGTGCAATCCCGTGTGTGTTTCCGGGCTTGCTATTCGGGACGACGGTCAAGAGGGAAGGGCGCATGCTCTTCGGGGTTCTCGCGGCGTTGACTGTCACACTGCTTGGTCTCCCGCAGCATCTTGTGCCGATCATCACGACACCCATCGCGGCCGCGAACATCTACCAGCAGCAGCGGCAGATGCATGAGTTCGTGGCCCGCTATTGGAAGTCGCCTATTGCCGCGACCGACATTGGTTACGTCAGCTTTGAGAACGACCACTACGTGCTCGATCTCTGGGGGCTCGGATCTGAGGAAGCACGTCAGCTCAACCAGAGCGGCAGGCGAAATGTGCTTCCGGCGCTCGCCGCCAGACACGATGTCCATCTGGTCATGATCGCCGACCGGCTAATCTCTGACGTGCTCCCGGCGGAATGGCAGAAAATCGCCGTTCTGGAGTTGGCCTCGAGGCGCATAACGGCGGCCGATGCCGCGGTCTCGTTCTACGTTGTCGGCCTGGATCAAGCGGAGTGTTCGCACGTGGCCGAACAGCTTGCAGAGTTCAAGCGCACGCTGGCATTCCCCGAGATCCTGACCGTGAACGCCGGCAATTGCGACCGGTCGGAGATCACGAGCGGATTCTAGCCCGGAGTATTCGCCGGTCGGCAGGGTGATGGGCGACGATAAGCGCGGGCGGCGAGCCGCGCCCGCGGCCAGGAGCGAGAGCCCCGCCACGAGGCGGGGAATCCCGTCACCGCCGCCGCAGCAGATCCCGGATCTCGCTGAGCAGCTGTACCTCGGCCGGCGGTGCTTCCGGGGCGGCGGGCGCGGCCTCTTCCTGCCGGCGCAGCCGGTTGATGCCCTTGACCATCATGAACAGCGCGAACGACACGATCAGGAAGGCGATGATCGCGTTCAGGAAGAGGCCGTAGGCCAGGACCACCGCCCCCGCGTCGCGGGCGGCCTTGACCGAGGTGAACGTCGCGCCGGTCGGATTGCGCAGGACCAGAAACAGGTTGCTGAAGTCGGGGGTACCGATGATGCCGGAGATCACGGGCATCAGCAGGTCATTGACGAGCGAGGTGATCACGGTCCCGAAGGCCGCGCCGATGATGATGCCGACGGCCATGTCCAGCATGTTGCCCTTGACCGCGAACTCCTTGAACTCCTTGAGCATGGGGGGCCCTCCTCTTCCACCGGACATGCACGGCTAGGTACAGGTCAGTTGCCGATCTGGACCGCGCTCCCCATCTCCCGCAGCATCGCGATGGCCGAGAGATACGAGAGGCGGCCGGTCCGCGGATTCTCGGACGGCACGTTCTCGACCTCGATCCGCAGCGTGCCGAACTCGCCCTCGATCGTGATCCGGTGCTGGTTGCGGGCCTGACCCGGCACCGCGTAGAGCTTGATCCGGGTGCGCTCGGGCCCGATGCCGGCCAGGGACAGCGCGGCCACCACGTTGACATTGGCGGGAAACGCGCGCACCGCCTCGGTGGCGGGGCCCTCGAAGATCAGGGTCTCCGCGGCGATCGCGTCGAGATCGATCCGGTGCTGCTCGATGTAGGGGGCGCCGGCCAGCCCGCGCGGCGGCTTGCGCGTCTCCATGGTGACCGCGGTGATCGCGCCCTCGCGCGCGCCCTTGACGCCGTCGAGTCCGGCGATCGCGCCCGAGGGCACGAGGATGCGGCAGCCGTGCTTCTCGGCCAGGCGCGCCCAGTCGTCGAGCACGCCGACCAGGGCGCCGACCGAGAGCACCATCAGGTGCTTGCCCGCGCTCAGCACCGCGGGGCCGAACTCGCGAAGCGCGGCCTGCGTCGCCGCCTCCACGATCAGATCCGAGCGCTCGATGAGCGCGGGGAGCGGCAGCGCGGCGAAGCCGGCGGCGGTCTCCGGCCGGCGCACCGCGACGCCGGCGAGCGCGACACCGGGGATGCCGCGCTGGATCGCCTCCGCGACGCGCTGTCCGATCACGCCCATCCCGACGATTCCGGTCTTCAGCATGACGTCCTCGATTCGACTCCGGCAGTGCGGCGCCGGAGTGCCGCGATCTTAGCAGCGCCGCGCCGGGCGCCACAAGGGACCATGCTAGAATCGGCGGCGGAGATTGCGTGGATGCCCTCGACGCCCCGGCTCCAGGAGCCCCTCGATCGGCTCTACCGCGAGTTCGATTGGGCCGCGCGCGCCGACCTCGACGCCATCCGGTTCCCGATCCGCTACGCGGCCGCCGCCGACCGCGAGGTGGTCGCGCTGCTCGCGGCCTGCATGGCCTACGGACGCGTCGATCTGTTCGGGCCGTGGGTCGACTGGGCCCTCGTCCGCATGGGTGACTCGCCGGCGCGCTTCGTCCTGGGCTTCGATCCGGCCAAGGACGCCGTCCGCTTCGACGGCTTCCGCTACCGCTTCAACCGGCCGCGCGACCTGGCTGCCTTCTGTCTCGCCACCCAGCGCGTCCTCATCGCGCACGGCTCGCTCGGGGCGTTCTTCCGCGCCGGCTATGCCCCCGATGACCCGCACGTCGGCCCCGCGCTGGAGCGCTTCGTCGCCGGCTTCCTCGTCCAGGATCTGTCCGCGGTGTTCCCGCGCAACCGGCTCTCGTACGGCTATCGCCACTGGTTCCCGCGCCCCTCGACGGGCGGGGCGTGCAAGCGCCTGCACCTCTTCCTGCGCTGGATGGTGCGTCGCGAGGCGCCCGACTTCGGGCTGTGGACCGACATCCCGACGTCGGCGCTGCTGATGCCGGTGGACACCCACATCGAGAACATGGCCCGCGCGGTCGGGCTCACGCGGCGCCGCAGCCGCAACTGGAAGATGGCCGAGGAGATCACCAGCGGGCTGCGCCGGCTGGACCCGGCGGACCCGGTGAAGTACGACTTCTCGCTCTGCCATACCCGCATGTCCGGCCAGTGCCTCGACCGCCGCGACGAGACGGTCTGCCCGCCGTGCCGGCTTCGCCCGGTCTGTCGCCACTGGCGCGGACGGAGACAACCGGCGTGAGCGCGACCGGGCTCTGGGCGGTGGTCGCCGCGCTCGCGGTCGTGCTCGGGCTCACCGCGCTGGCCCTGTGGCGGACGGTGGCGCGCCTGGGAGCCCTGGAGGCGGCCCGCCAGCAGCCCGACCAGGCCTTGCTGCTGCTGCAGCGGGACATCCAGACCGCGCGCACCGAGGCCCATCAGGCACGGACCGAGACGCTGGCCACCGTGAAGGAGGAGCTGCACCAGTTCGCGAGCCGGATGACCGCGGAGATGGGGCAGGTGGGCAGCGGCGTGCAGCAGCAGCTGCAGCACGTGGGCTCGGTGGTGGGCGCGGTGCAGGGCAGCCTCGGCAAGCTGAGTGAGGTCACCCAGCGCGTGTTCGACGTGGGCCGCGATATCGCCGGGCTCGAGCAATTGCTCAAGTCGCCGAAGATCCGCGGCGGGGTGGGCGAGACCCTGCTCGAGAACCTGCTGGCCCAGATGCTGCCGCGCGAGCAGTACGCCCTGCAGCACGCCTTCGCCACCGGCGACCGGGTGGACGCGGCCATCCGCATCGGCGAGCGCATCGTGCCGGTCGACGCGAAGTTCCCCCTCGAGAACTTCCGGCGCATCCTGGACGAGCCCGACGAGGACCGCCGCCCCGCGCTCCGTCGGGCCTTCCTTCGAGACGTCAAGAACCGGGTGGACGAGATCGCCAAGAAGTACATCCTGCCCGACGAGAACACCTTCGACTTCGCTCTCATGTACATCCCGGCCGAGAACATCTACTACGAGGTGATCGTCAAGGAGGACGGCGAGGACGAGCCGCCCGCCGCCTACGCCCTCGGCCGCCGGGTGGTGCCGGTCTCGCCCAACACCTTCTACGCCTACCTGCGTGTCATCGTGCTGGGCCTGCGCGGTCTGCGGATCGAGCGGGACGCCCAGGAGATCCAGGCGCGCCTGGGCCGCTTGCGCGGCGACCTCGAGAAGTTCCGCGACGCCTTCGACGTGGTGGGCAAGCACCTGAGCAACGCCCGCAACAAGTACGACGACGCCGCCGCCGGCCTGGGCCGGCTGGAGGGCAAGCTGGAAGGCATCGAGCGGCACGGGGAGCAGGAGGCTCTCCCGGGCATCGGAGGCTAGTCGGCCCGCACCTGCCCGGTCCGGTAACCAGCAGTTGTGGTAGGATCGAAGAAATCCACCATCAGAGGGTCCCATGCCCGATATCCAGTTCCAGGTGTACGGCATCAACCTCCTCGTCCGGCTCATGGCCGAGCCGCCGGCCGACGTGCGGGTGCACTGCCCGAAGGGCTCGCCGATCCGCTACGGCGAGGTGGTGGGCCGTGGCGACGGCTTCGACGAGGGGGCCAACGCCTTCCGGGACATGCCTCCGGTTCGCTCGGTGGTCGCGTTCGAGGAGAATCCCGAGGAGGTGGAAGGTCACTACTTCTACATCGCCGGGGAAGAGCATCGCGTGATCCGGCTCGACGCCATCATCCTCTCCTTCCCGCTGGAATAGCCGCCCCGCCCTGGCTGTGGCCGCGCTGTCGCAGGTCCTCCGCAAGATCGACGCGGACGAGGTAGTGGAGTTGACGCGGGACCTCGTGCGCATCCCGAGCGTCTATCGGCCGGGCGATCCCGCCGGGACCGAGGCCCAGGTGGCCGCCTTCGTGGAAGGCTGGCTCCGTCGCGAGGGCTTCGCGATCGAGGTGCAGACGGTCGTCCCCGGCCGGCCGAACGTCATCGGCTGGCTCGGCGAGAAGCGTCCGGGCCGCCGCAGCCTGCTGCTCGAGGGCCACACCGACGTGGTGACCGAGGGCGATCCCGCCGAGTGGTTGCACCCGCCCTTCTCGGCCGATCTGGTGGACGGCCGGATCTACGGTCGCGGGACCGCCGACATGAAGAGCGGCCTCGCCGCCGCGATGGTCGCCGCCGCCGCCATCAAGCGCGCCGGTGTCACCCTGCGCGGCAAGCTGGTGGTCGGCGCGCTCGTGGACGAGGAAGACGGCATGATCGGCGTGCGGCATCTCTGTACCACGCCGGTCGGTCGCGAGCTGGACGCCGCGATCATCTGCGAGCCGGAGGACAACGAGCTGTGCCTCGAGCAGCGCGGAGTGGTCTGGGCTCGCTTCCGCGTGCGCGGCAAGATGGCCCACGGGGCGATGCCGGAGGCCGGCGTCAACCCGATCGCCGGCCTCGGCCGGCTGCTGGCCGCCGCGCCCGCCCTCGAGCGGCGTCTCCGCCGCGCCTGCGAGCGCAGCCGGCATCTCCGCCCGCCGACCGTCACCCCGACCATCATCCAGGGGCCGCCCGTGAAGGTCGGCGTGCCGCAGTCCAACGTCATCCCGGCGGTGGCCGAGACCACGTTCGACATCCGACTGACTCCGGGAGTCGGCGCCGACGACATCCGCGCCGAGCTCGAGGGCATCTGCCGCGACGTGGCCGGAGCGCAGCCGGGTCTGAAGGTGGAGTGGGAGCCGGTCAATGCCTTCCGGCTCGCCACCCGCGTGGACCGCTCGGAGGCGCTCGTGCAGGCGATGATCCGGGGGGTGAAGCAGGCCACGAAGCGGGCGCCGCGCTACGGCGGCGTGCCCGGCTCGACGGACGGCACCATCCTCCGGATGGAGCTCGGCATCCCGATCGTCACCTGCGGCCCGGGAGACCGGCTCATTCCGCACCAGGTCGACGAGTTCGTCACGACGGATCAAGTGGTCGAAGCGGCGAAGATTTATGCGGCATCGGCTCTGAACTACCTCGAAGTCGAGTGACCGGCTCCGCCAACCCCCGACTCCGCGCGCTCGAGGCCTTTCCGGTCGAGCACGAAGGGCAGCAGTGCATCGCCCTGCGCGACCCCGCGGGATTCACCGACCAGATCGCGGTGCTCCCGCCGCTCCTGCTCGATCTGGTGTCCCTCTTCGACGGCGAGCATTCGATCGCCCAGATCCAGGACGTCATGCGAGGGCGACACGGTGAGACCCCGAGCGCGGATCAGATCGCGGCCGTCGTGGAGCGCTTCGACCGCGCCGGCTTCCTCGACAGCGAGCGGTTCGCGGCGCGGCGCCTGGCCCTGGAGGACGAGTTCCGGCGCAGCCCGGTGCGGGCGGCCAGTCACGCGGGCGCGGCGTACGCCGGCGAGCCGGCCGAGCTCACCGCGCAGATCGACGCGTTCTTCACCGGCCCCGACGGACCGGACCATCCAGAGGCGACGCCGGCCGCCGCGCGCGTGTCGCGCTCCTCGGGGCTGAGCGCGCTCATCGCGCCGCACATCGACTTCCATCGCGGCGGCTCGACCTACGGATGGGCGTACAAGGAGATCCTCGACCGGTCGGACGCCGATCTCTACGTGATCCTGGGCACCTGCCATGCCGGGATGGCCGATCCCTTCTCGGTGACGCTCAAGCCCTACGACACGCCGCTGGGTGCCGTGCCCGTGGACCGGGAGTTCTACGAGGGGCTCGCCGGGCGGGCGGGTCAGGATCTGCTGGCCTCCGAGCCCGCCCATCGGCGCGAGCACTCCATCGAGTTCCAGACCGTGATGCTCCAGCGCCTCCTGGGCCGGCGGCGGCCCTTCATGATCCTGCCGGTCCTCGCCTCGTATCTGCACGAGGCGATCTGGCGGCGCGGCCGACCGGAGGCCGACGCGCGGGTGCCGCGCTTCGTGGATGCGCTCCGCGACACCATCGCGTCGTCGTCGCGCCGGGTCTGCCTGATCGCGGGTGTGGACCTGGCCCACGTGGGCCCGCGCTTCGGCGACGCCGCGCCCAACACCGCCGACTCGCTCGCCGCGGTCGAGGCGGCCGATCGCCGGATGCTCGAACCGGTGGTGGCCGCGGACGCGGGCGGCTTCTTCGCGTCGGTCGCCGCCGACGGTGACGCGCGTCGCATCTGCGGCCTGTCGCCCATCTACACGCTGCTGCGCCTGCTGCCCGGCTCGTCCGGGCGACTGCTGCGCTACACCCAATGGCCCGATCCCGAGGGCGCGGTGACCTTCTGCGCGGTCAGCTACCCGTGAGCGATCCGTCGACCTGGACCCTGCCGCGGCTCCGGATCGACCGCGACGGCGCCTGGTACCACGACGACGCCGAGGTGACGCATGCGGGGATCCTGGCCAACCTGCGCGAGAACCTGCGCGTCGACGAGCAAGGCCACTACCTGCAAGTCGGGCCGGCGCGCGTGCCGGTGGAGGTCGAGGACACGCCGTTCATCGTCGAGCGCGTGGAGGCCGAGGGCGATGGCTTGACCGCCACCTTGAACGATCTGAGCCGCGAGCCCCTCGCCGTCGAGTCGCTCCGCGTGGACGAGCGCGGGATCCCGCGAGCCCGCGTCAAGGGCGGCCGGTTCGCCGGGCGACTCAGCCGGGCCGCCACCTACCAGATGCTGCAGTTCGTCCAGTCGGGCGAGGGCGGCCCCGCCCTGGTGCTGGGCGGCCGGCGCCACCGCGTGCCCGGCCTCTAGGCGCCCGGCGCGCCGGGCTTCGGGAACGCGGAGAGTCGCCGTAGCCCGTCCTCGTCTCCGGCCTGCACGAGACGATGGAGCGGGCCATGCTCCCGCCACGCCTGGCAGGTGTTCACGTACCAGGGATCCCGATCGCCGGGCCGCTCCGGCGCATCGGAGAACGCGGCGCCCGCGCCCTGGCGCACCGCGGGAGCCAGCGCGTGGATGAGCGCGGTGAAGTGCGCGCAGCCGTGCTGCCGGCCGAACCGCTCGTTGACCTCGCGGGTGAATCCCCGCGCGATCGACAGCCCCACCAGCTGCTGCAGCGGCGGCAGCGCCTCGGGGCAGATCGTGTAGGGATGCGACGCCATCTCGCTCTGCACGGCGGTGATGACCAGGCCCGGCTGCGCCACCCGCAGGCGGAGCCGCATGTCGTGGATCACCGGCGGCGGATCGGAGCCGAACCACGGCCGCGCCGTGGCCGGTCGCTCGTCGGTCAGGGTGGCGGTGACGTCCAGCTCCGTCGGACCCGCGAGGGCGATCTCCACGCGAATCGTCCGCACGTGCACCGGCTTCGACGGCGGGGCGTCGTCGCTCATCGTTCGGATGCGACCTCCTTGAGGGCTTCGACGATCCCGGCGTGGATGAGACCGTTACTGGCGGTGATGGACGGGGCGGCGAGGTCGAGCGGGGCGCCGCCGACCGCGGTGACGGTGCCGCCCGCCTCCCGGATCACGAGCGCGCCCGCCGCGACATCCCACGGGCCCAGGCGCTGCTCCCAGTAGCCGTCGAGGCGCCCGGCCGCCACCGCGGCGAGCCCGAGCACCGCCGAGCCGATCGAGCGCACGCTGCGGCAGCGATGCATGAGGCCGGCGTGCTCGAGGAGGTTGTCCCGCGGCGCGGCGCGGATGTCGTTCGGATAGCTCGTGCCGAGCAGGCTTTGGCCGAGCGCCGCGGTGGCGGAGACGCGCAGCGGCGCGTCGTTCACGGTGGCGCCGCGCCCGCGCTCGGCCACGAAGATCTCCTCGCGCGACGGATCGTAGATCACCCCGACCTCGAGGGTTGAGTCCCGCTCCAGGGCGATGGACACCCCGTAGATCGGGAACCCGTGCGCGTAGTTGGTGGTGCCGTCGAGCGGGTCGACGATCCATCGGTAGGGCTCGGCGCCGGGCTCGGAGCCGGCGAGGGCGCCGCTCTCCTCGGCGAGGATGGAGTGGCCGGGGAACCGGCGGCGGATCGCGTCGAGAATGATGGCCTCGGCGCCGCGATCCATCTCGGTCACCAGGTTGGTCGGGCTGCCCTTGTAGCTGACGGCGGGGCGCGTGCCGAAGCGGGATCGCAGGAAAGCGCCGGCCTGGCGGGCGGCGTCCACCGCGACGTCACGAAAGGATTCGCTCACGGAGCTCGAGAATACCACGCCCGATGCTTGACAACCCGGCGCGCCTCTCCCAGCATGGCGGCCATGCGCATCGTGGTGATGGGATCGGGCGGGACCGGCGGGTATTTCGGCGCCAAGCTGGCGCGCGCGGGCGAGGACGTGACCTTCGTGGCGCGGGGCGCCCATCTGACCGCCCTGCGGTCGAACGGCCTGCGCATCAAGTCCGCGGTGGAAGGGGAATGGACGGTGCGCGCGCCGGCGGTCGAGCGCCTCGACGGATTGCCGCCCGCCGATCTCGTGCTCTTCTGCGTGAAGTCGTTCGACACCGAGGAGGCGGCGGCGCTGATCCGGCCGGTGGTCGGTCCCGAGAGCGGCGTGCTCTCGATCCAGAACGGGGTGGACAACGAGGAGAAGCTGGGCCGCGCGCTCGGGGCCGGTCACGTGCTGGGCGGCGCGGTGCGCGTCTTCGCCACCATCGAGGCGCCCGGGGTGATCACCCACACCTTCGGCGGCCACCTGACCTTCGGGGAGATGGACGGACGGCTGACCGAGCGCGCGCGCGCCTTCCTCGCCTCCTGTCAGAAGGCGGGGATCCCCGCCGAGCTGGTCACCGATGTCGAGCGCGCGCTCTGGGACAAGTACGTGTTCCTGACCACGCACGCCGGCATGACCGCCCTGACCCGCTGCCCGGCCGGCGTGCTCCGCGCGCTGCCGGAGGTGCGGGAGCTGTACCGGCGCATCGTCACCGAGATCGTGACCATCGGGCGGGCCGCGGGGGCGCCGGTCGACGAGAGCCTGCTCGAGCAGGGCATGAAGTTCCTCGACGGGGTCGCGCCCAACGCGTATTCGTCGCTGCACCACGACCTGACGCAGGGCAAGCGGCTCGAGCTGGACGCGCTGCACGGTCACGCGGTCCGGCTGGCCGAGCGCCATGCGGTCGCCGCGCCCACCGTCTTCGCGGTCTACGCGGCCTTGCGCCCGTATCGCGACGGCGCCCCGCGCCTGCCCGGCTAGGCGGGGCGCGCGGCGGCTGGTGCGCCGCCGCGCCGGGTCTATACTGACCCGGTGTCCGCACTGAGACGTCTCCTGCCGTATCTCGACCGCTACCGGCCCCGCTACCTCGGCGGCGCGGCGTGCATGCTGGTGGCGACGGCCATGGCCCTCGGGATCCCGTGGACCGTGAAGTCGGCGGTGGACGCGCTGGAGCGCGACGGTACCGCGGCGCGGACCGGACCGTACGTGCTGCTGATCCTGGCGCTCGCCGCCGCGCACGGCGTGGCGCGGCTCGTCTCGCGCTTTGCGATCCTCGGGGCCGCCCAGTGGGTGGAGCACGACATCCGTCAAGATCTCTATGCGCGCCTGCTGACCCTGCCGCCCGCGTTCTACCACCTCCACCGAACGGGCGACTTGATGTCGCGCGCGGCCAACGACATCAGCACGCTGCGGGCGCTCTCCGGCTTCGGCTACGTCATGCTCGTCGGCACCGCCTTCGCCTTCGTCGGCACGCTCGCGGCGATGTGGTCGATCGACCCGCGACTCACCCTGTTCGCGGTGGCGCCGTTCCCCGCGCTGGTGGTCGTGGCCAAGCGCTTCAATCACGACGTGGACGTGCGGTCGACCGCGGTGCAGGAGCAGCTGGGCGCGCTGTCGGCGAAGGTGCAGGAGAACCTGACCGGCATGCCGGTCGTGCGCGCCTACACGATGATGGACCGGGAGATCGGCGAGTTCGGGCGGCTCAACCAGGAGTACCAGGTCCGCAACCTGGCCCTGGCCCGGACCCAGTCGATCTCCTGGCCGCTCATGGGTCTGGTCTCGGGGCTCGGCGCGCTGATCGTCCTGTGGCTCGGCGGCAAGGCGGTGATGGACGGGCGGATCACCCTCGGCTCGTTCGTCGCCTTCAACGGCTACCTCGCGCAGCTCGCCTGGCCGACCATCGCGCTGGGCTGGACGCTCGCCAGCATCCAGCGGGGGCTCGCGGCCATGCAGCGCGTGATCGAGATCCTCGACGCCGGGGCGGACCCGCTCATCGCCCCCGGGGACGCGCCGGAACGTCGCGAGGCCCGCCTGGATCAGGGCCCGATCGAGTTCAAGCACCTCTCGTTCGGCTACGATCGACGCGGCGTGGCGCTCCACGACGTCTCGTTCGCGGTGCCGGCCGGCGCGGTGGTGGCGATCGTGGGGCCGACCGGCAGCGGCAAGTCGACCCTGGGCGCGCTCCTGTGTCGGCTCTACGAGCCGCCGCGCGGAACCGTCTTCGTGGGCGGCTGCGACGTGCTCGATCTGCCGGTGGACCGGCTGAGGCGATCCATCGGCTACGTGCCGCAGGAGTCGTTTCTCTTCTCTCGGCCCCTTCGCGAGAACGTGCGTCTGGCCGACGAGAGCGCCGACGACCGGCGCCTCGAGGAGGTCGCGCGCACCGCCGGCCTCACCGACGACCTGGGCGGGCTGCCCGGCGGGTGGGACACCGTCGTGGGCGAGCGCGGGCTGACCCTCTCGGGCGGGCAACGGCAGCGGGTGGCCCTCGCACGCGCGCTGGTGGCCGACCCGCCGTATCTGGTGCTCGACGACGTGCTCGCTTCGGTCGACGCGGCCAAGGAGTGGGAGATCACGCGCGCCCTCCGCTCGGCAGCCGGTGGCCGCACCACGCTGCTGATGACCCACCGGCTGAAAGCCGCGGCGGAGGCCGACGCCATCGTCGTCCTGGACGAGGGGCACGTCGTGGAGCACGGCCGCCACGCCGACCTGCTCGCCGCCGGCGGCCTCTACGCCCGCCTCTGGCGCGTCCAGCAGCTCGAGGATGAGCTGGCCAATGCGTGACACCGAGCTCGACGACGAGATCCTCGGCCGCGCCTACGACGCCCGTCTCATGCGGCGCCTGTGGGCGTTCACCCGGCCGCACGTCCGGCTCGTCCTCGCCACCTGCGCGCTCTTCCCCGCGGTGACCGTGCTCGAGCTGACCCAGCCGTACCTGATCAAGATCGCCATCGACGAGCACATCCTGCGCCGGGACTGGCCCGGGCTCGGCCGGATCGCCGCGCTCTTCCTGCTGCTGCTGATCGCGCTCTACGCGCTGCGGGCCGGCCAGGCCTATCTCACCCAGCTGACCGGGCAGCGGGTCATCGGCGATCTGCGCGCGGCGCTCTTCGCCCACCTCCAGCGGCAGGACGCGAAGTTCTTCGACCGGAACCCGGTCGGGCGGCTCATGACGCGGATCCTCAACGACGGGGAGGCGATCCAGGAGCTGTTCACGAGCGGGCTGGTGGCGCTGCTCGGCGACGTGCTCACCCTGACCGGCGTGGTGGTGATCATGCTCGGCATGGACTGGCGGCTGGCCCTCGTCACCTTCGCGCTGGTGCCGGTGCTGGCGCTGGCCGCCGGATACTTCCGGCTACGCGCCCGCGACAGCTACCGGGTGGTGCGCACGCGGCTGGCCCGCCTGAACGCGTTCCTGCAGGAGTCGCTGCAGGGGATGAGCGTGATCCAGCTCTTCGCCCGCGAGCACCGGGAGCGGCAGACGTTCGGCGACCTGTCCGGGGCGCTGCGGCGGGGGCAGTTCCGCTCGACCTTCTACGACGCCTCGCTGTACGCCACCGTGGAGGCCCTCGGCTCGGCCGCGGTGGCCCTGCTCCTCTGGTACGGCGGCGGGCAGGTGGTGACGGGCGCGCTGACCTTCGGCGCCCTGGTCGCGTTCCTCGAGTACACCGGGCGCTTCTTCCTGCCGATCCGCGATCTCGGGGCGAAGTACGCGGTGATGCAGGCGGCCATGGTCTCCGCGGAGCGGGTGTTCGGCCTGCTCGACCGCCAGCCGACGATCGTGTCGCCGGCGTCCGCCGCGCATCCGGCGGTGATCCCGGCCCGCGCGGCGGACACGCCCGCGGTCGAGCTGCGCGACGTCTGGTTCGCCTACGAGGGCGAGCAGTGGGTGCTCCAGGATTGCTCGTTCACGGTGGCGCGCGGCGAGCGGGTGGCGCTGGTGGGCCCGACCGGGGAGGGCAAGACCACCATCGCGCGGCTCTTGATCCGGGCCTACGACGTGAGCCGCGGCCGGGTGCTGGTGGACGGCGTCGACGTGCGAGAGTGGCATCTGGAGACGCTGCGCCGGCACGTGGGGCTGATCCCCCAGGAGCCCTTCCTCTTCTCGGGCACGGTGGAGGACAATCTGGTGCTCGCGGCCGACGGGGTTCGCGACGAGCCGGCGATCCGGCGCGCCCTCGCCGCGGCCAACGCGGAGCGGTTCGTGACCGCGCTGCCAAATCGCCTCGGCGAAGAGCTGCGCGAGCGCGGCGTCAACCTGTCGCAGGGACAGCGCCAGCTGCTGGCCATCGCCCGGGCCATCATCTATAATCCTCGCGTTCTCGCGCTGGACGAAGCGACGTCCAGCATCGATCCCGAGTCGGAGGCGCTGGTGCGGGTCGGCCTCGCGCGGCTGCTGGAAGGCCGGACGAGCGTGGTCATCGCGCATCGCCTCTCGACGATCCAGCGAGCCGACCGCATCCTCGTGCTGCATCGGGGTCGAATCCGGGAGGCGGGCGGCCACGCCGAGCTGCTCGCGCAGGGCGGCCTGTACTCCCGGCTGCACGAGCTACAGTTCGGCCTGGGACGAGCATGAAGGCGTTTCACGCGGCGGTGTACCGGCTGGTGCGTCGGATTCCCCGAGGGCGCGTGGCCACCTACGGGCAGATCGCGGCCCTGCTGGGCTACCCGCGCGCCGCGCGCGCGGTGGGGCAGGCGATGAAGCACGCGCCCGTCGGTCTGCCGTGGCATCGCGTGGTGAACGCGCAGGGCGGCATCAGCCGCCGGGCCAACATCGGCGGGATGCTGACGCAGCGGCTGTTGCTGGAGCAGGACGGCGTGCGGGTCCGGCGCGGACGCGTGCGCCTGCGGGAGCACCGCTGGACGGGCGGAGGCGGCGGCCGCCCGCTGGCCATCGCCGTCCTCGAACGACTCTGACGGAGGGATTCCATGCGCCTCGGACTCAACATCGGCTACTCGCGCTCCTCGCTCGGCATCGACCTGTCCCTCGTGCAGCAGGCGGACCGGCTCGGGTTCCACTCGGTCTGGTCGGCCGAGGCCTACGGCTCGGACGCGGTGTCACCGCTCTGCTGGATCGCGGCCCAGACGAAGCAGATCAAGGTCGGCACCGCGATCATGCAGATCCCCGCGCGCACGCCGACGCTCACCGCGACCACCGCGCTGACCATCGATCAGCTCTCGGGCGGCCGCTTCATCCTGGGGCTGGGGGTCTCGGGCCCTCAGGTCGTGGAGGGCTGGCACGGCGTCGCCTTCGGCAAGCCGCTGGCCAAGACGCGCGAATACGTGGACATCGTGCGCATGGTCTGGAAGCGGGAGCGCCCGGTCGAGCACAAGGGCGAGTACTACCAGATCCCGTACGCGGGGCCCGACGCCACCGGCCTCGGCAAGCCGCTGAAGTCCATCCTCCACGGCCGTTCGGACATTCCGATCTACCTGGCCGCCATCGGCCCGAAGAACGTGGCGCTCGCCGCCGAGATCGCGGACGGCCTGCTGCCGGTGTTCTTCTCTCCCGACCGCATGGCGGTGTTCGCCCCGAGCCTCGAGGCCGGGTTCCGGGCGGCCGGCGGCGGCAAGTCCCTCGCCACCTTCGACATCGCGCCCACCGTGCCGATCGTGCTGGGGCCCGACGTGGCCGCGTGCCGGGCCATCATCAAGCCCCGCCTGGCCCTCTACGTGGGCGGCATGGGCGCGCGCGGCAAGAACTTCTACAACGAGCTGGTGAGTCGCTACGGCTACGAGGGCGACGCCCGGCGCATCCAGGATCTCTACCTGGGCGGCAAGAAGGACGCGGCGGCCGCCGCGGTGCCCGACGCGCTCGTGGACGAGGTCGCGCTCTGCGGCCCGCGGGAGCGTATCGCGGAGCGGCTGCCCCGCTGGAAGACCGCCGGCATCACCACGTTGATCTGCGGCGCGGTGCAGCCGGAGGCGCTCGAGCTGATGGCGGAGCTGGTGCTCTAGCGCCGTGAAGCCCGCGGTCCTGAAGGTGCAGACGGCGATCGCCCGGCACGGCCTCCGGCGCGAGGTCATCGAGCTCGAGGTCCACGCGCGGACGTCGCGGCAGGCCGCGGACGCGCTCGGGGTCACCGTCGGGCAGATCGTGAAGTCGCTCGTCTTCACCGCGGCCGGCCGGCCGCTCCTGGTGGCGGCCTCCGGCGTCAATCGCATCGACGAGCGCCGGCTCGGAGAGCTGGCCGGAGGCCCGATCCGCCGGGCCGATCCGGACACCGTCAAGCGGACGACCGGCTATACCATCGGCGGGGTGCCGCCGATCGGTCTGGAGAGCGAGCTGGCCGTCTACATCGATCGAGACCTGCTCGGCTACGATCTGGTCTACGCGGCGGCCGGGCGGCCGGAGTGCGTCTTTCCGATCGCGCCGGAGGAGCTGGTGCGGGCGACGGGGGGAACGGTCGTGGACATCAAGGAAGTCGGGAGCGATCCCGCAGGAGGCGCGGCATGAGACTCGAGAACAAGGTGGCGCTGATCACGGGAGCGGGCTCGGGCATCGGCCAGGCGACGGCTCAGCTCTTCGCGCGCGAGGGCGCGCGGGTGGCGGTGGTCGACCTGAGGGAGGACGCGGCGAAGACGACCGCGGAGCAGATCGAGCGGAGCGGGGGACAGGCCCTGGCCATCCGCGCCGACGTGTCGAAGTCGAGCGACAACGCGGCGGCCATCCAGCAGACGATGGCCCGGTGGGGGCGGCTCGACGTCTTCTACGCCAACGCGGGCGTGCCGCAGTTCCCGACCCCGGTCGAGAATGTCGACGAGGCGGTGTTCGACCAGATCATGGCGGTCAACGTGAAGGGCGTGTTCCTGGCCGCCAAGCACGTGATGCCGGTCTTCAAGCGCCAGCAGTCGGGCGTCCTGCTCATCACCGGCTCGACCTCCGGGATTCGCCCGCGGCCCGGCGTGCAGTGCTACTCGGCCTCCAAGGGCGCCGTGCACACTCTGGCGAGCAGCCTGGCCATCGAGTTCGCCGCCTTCGGCGCGCGGGTGGTGGCGATCGCCCCGGTGGCCACCGAGACCCCGATGCTCGCCACGTTCATGGGCAAGAAGCAGGTGGACGAGGAGGGCATGACCCGCTATCGCGGGACGGTGCCACTCGGCCGGCTCAACAAGCCGGAGGACTTGGCCCAGGCGGCGCTGTTCCTGGCCTCGGACGAGGCGGCCATGGTCACCGGCAGCGTCTTTCCGGTCGACGGCGGTCGCTGCATTTGATCATCCAGCCGCTGGCCGCCGAGTCGCTCGGCGTCCGATCGGTGGCCACCTACGTCGAGTGCGGTCAGACGCGGGTGCTGATCGACCCGGGCGCGATGCTCGCGCCCAATCGCTTCAACCTCGAGCCGGCGGACGAGGAGTGGGAGGCGCTGCGGCGAGCCAACGACCGGATCTCGGCCTACGCCGCGCGCGCGTCCCTGCTCTTCGTCAGCCACTATCACGAGGAGCACTTCCGCTACGATCCGGGGCTCTACGCCGGGCGCGGGCTCTGGGCCAAGGACCCGAAGCGGCACATCGCGGGCCGTCAGGCCTTGCGGGCGGCGACGCTGTGGAAGGGCCTCGCCGGCCGGTGCGAGCCCGACGTGGCCGAGGGTCGGCGGCTCGAGACGGCCGACGCGACGCTGCAGGCGTCGCCGCCGCTGAGCCACGGGCCGGACGGCACCGCCCTCGGCTACGTGGTCGCGCTCACCGTGGAGGACCGGCGCGAAGGCACGCGGTTCGTTCACGCCTCCGACGTGCAGGGGCCGCTCTCCGCGGTGGCCGCGGCCTACCTGATCCGCGAGCGGCCGACCGTGCTGTATTGCTCGGGTCCGCCCGCGTATCTGGAGTCGCAGCTGGGCGCCGACGTGGTCGAGCGCGGAATCGAGCATCTGCTGCGGATCATCGATCGGACCGGCTGCCGCGTGATCCTCGACCACTACGCGCTGCGGGACGCGACGTACCCGGAGCGGCTCCGACGGCTGTGGGAGACCGGGCGCGTGGTCACCGCGGCGGGATATCTGGGACTGGGCGATACGCCGCTCGAGGCGCGCCGGCGCGATCTGTGGACGGGCCGGCGCAAGCCGCCCATGCCGGTGCGCCCGTCGCGGGCGCGTGGCCTCGCGGCCGGCCGCACCGCGGAGGCGGCCGAGCAGAAGACGTTCACCTTCCGCCCACGAGTCGGGCGGGTGAGAGAAGGATGAGGCGATGAGCGACGACAAGGCCCCGGGCGTGGGCGATCCCGCGCCCGACTTCACGCTGAAGACGATCGGGCTCAAGGACGTGAGCCTCCAGAGCTTCCGGGGGAAGAATGTGGTCCTGCTCTTCTACCCGCTCGACTGGACGCCCGGCTGATCCACCTGCATGCCCGCCTTCGACCGGCGCGTCCGGGATTTCGAGGCGGCCAATACCCAGGTCCTGGGTATCAGCACGGACAGCCCCTTCAGCCACGAGAACTGGGCGAAGGCGGTCGGGATCTCCCACTATCCGCTGCTCTCCGACATCCATCGCTCGACCAGCCGGGACTACGGCGTCTACTGGCCCGACTGGAACGCCAACGTGCGCGCCACCTTCCTGATCGATCGCCAGGGCACGATCCGCTTCGTGGAGCGCTACGGCCGCGGGGAGCTGCCGGACCCCGACCGGATGCTCGCGGAGATCAAGAAGCTCTCCTAGGCCGGGCCGCCGGCGGCGCCGCCGGTGCCCGGGTGGTCAGCGCCACTCCGAGCAGCACCAGCGCGCCGCCGGCGACCTCCGGCCACTCGACGGTCTCGCCCACCATCATCCACGCGAGCAGCACGCCGACGATCGGCTGGAGGTTGAGGAAGACCGCGGCCCGGCTCGGGCCGACCGCCTTCACGCCCTCGTACCACCAGACGTGGGCCACCGCGCCGAGGATCGCCTGGTAGAGCACCACGAGCCACGCGGCCTCGGACGTGAAGTCGGGCCGCGGGAAGAACGGCGCGGCCACCAGGGTCATCGGCAGCAGCATGGCCGAGCCCAGGATGTAGGACGCGGTGGTCGCCACCGCGGGAGAGTGCACGGTCAGGACCTGCTTGCCGTAGATCGTGTAGGCGGCCCAGCCGGCCAGCGAGATCATCAGGACGAAGTCGCCGGGCAGCAGCTCGAGATGGATGAGGGCGCGCCAGCTGCCGCGCGTGATGACGAGCAGCACGCCCGCCAGCGACGCGGCCACTCCCGCCCACTGGCGCCGGCGCAGCCGCTCGCCCAGGTAGAACCGCGCGCCGAGAGCCACCATGATCGGCGTGGCCGCTTGTAAGATGGCCGCGTTGGCCGCGGTGCTCAGCGCGATGCCGAGGTAGGTGCCGCCGGTCGAGACGAACAGCCCGGTGAATCCCAGGAACGCGAAGGTCCGGAAGTCGGCCGCGCGCAGCTCGCGGAACTCGTCCCAGCCGCGCCGGAAGAGGAGCACGGTCAGGAAGGCGGAGGCCAGCGTGCAGCGCAGCGCCACCAGCACGTAGGGCGGGAAGTGGGCCAGGGCGAGCTTGGCGAAGGCGGGATACGAGCCCCAGAGCGTGGCGATCAGCGTGAGCGCGAGGTAGGCTCGCGTTTGACCGGCGTCCGGCACCCGCCTATGATAGCGCGGCCGTCATGGCGGACTACATCCTGGAGCGCCGCATGTGGCTTCCGCGGGCGCGCACCGACGTGTTCGAGTTCTTCGCCGATCCCCGCAACCTCCCGCGCATCCAGCCCCGATGGGCGCGCCCGCGCTGGGTCGTCGAGCCGCCGCGGCGGCTCGCGGTGGGGACCCTGCTGGATTTTCGGGTGCCCGGCCTGCCCGGGCGGTGGCGAGTCATCGTGCGCGAGTTCGACCCGCCGCATCGGTTCGTCGACGCGCAGGTGCGGGGCCCGTTCGCGCGCTGGGAGCACCGGCATCGGTTCGAGGCCGGGCCCGCGCGCGAAGAGGCCGGCGCGCCGGAGGGCACCTGGGTGGAGGACCGCGTCACCTACCGGCTCCCGCTGGGGCCGATCGGGCGCCTGATCCACGCCCTCGGCGCGGGCCGGCGGATCCGCCGCGCCTTCGAGTACCGGGACCGGCGGCTCGCCGCGCTGCTCGGACGCGCCTAGGCGGCGGGGCTCAGGCCGCGGCGGCGGGCAGCTGGATGCCGAGGGCGGCCAGCCGGGGGCGGACCCGCTCTGTGAGCAGTCCGATGCGCGCGAGGTTGTTCACCATCGAGCTGTGCATGTCGCGCTTGAAGTACTTCCGGTAGACCGCGTAGTCGTTGCGGGCGGCCACGTCGCGACGGAAGGCCTTGGCCTCCTCGATCTGGGCCGGGGTCAGGCCGATGTCGCGATAGGCCTCGAGCGGGAAGAAGCCGGTCAGCACCTTCTCGAGCGCCAGGCAGGTGAAGTCTTCCATCTCGCGCCGCTCGCCGTCGCTGGCCTGCTGGACGATGTCGGGCAGCGCCAGCATGCCGAAGCCCATGTGGCGCGACTCGTCCTGCAGGATGCGCGCGCACACCTGGCGGAGGAGCGGATCGGCGGCGGCCTCCTGCATCATCTTGAAGATGGCCACCGCGAAGGTCTCGGCCACCAGCTGCAGCGCGATCGTCTTGATGTACCAGCGCGAGTCGGTGAGGATCGCGTCGAAGAGCACGCGCTCGTTGTCGGGCATGGGGTAGTGCAGGCCGCCGAGGCGGGTCTGGATGTAGCGCTCCAGCACCTCGTTGTGGCGCGCCTCGTCCATGACCTGGGTGGCCTGGAAGAACTTCTCGTCGGAGCCCTGCACGATGTTCACCATCTGGCTGCAGGCCAGCATCGCCCCTTGCTCGCCGTACACCAGCACCGACAGCCGCCACGCCGCCACCCGCCGGTTCAGCTCGACCCGGTCCTTCTCGGACAGGCTCGACCAGAGCCGGCTGCCGTACACGTCCACCAGCTCGTCGGAGAGCACCCGGCCGTCGGACGGCTCGGCGGTCTCCCACTCGATGTCCCGGCTCGCGTTCCACTGGTCGCGCTTGGCCTTCTCGTAGAGGCTGCGCATGTCCTCCGCCTGCACCGAGTAGTCGAACTCGAAGACGGTGTCGATCGTTCCGGAGATCACGCGACGGTCCATGGAGCTCCTCCTGGGGAAAGCCAGGAAAACCGGTGAGTCTGCTTTTTAGACTAGCTGGTTTTTATCACGGCCCCCGGGAGGTGTCAAGTAGACTGGGTCGCCATGAACGCGAGGCGCAAGGCGGCCCGGGCCCAGATCCTGCGGGCGGCCGCCGACCTCTTCCGGGAGCGCGGCTACCAGGCCTCCACCGTCGACCACATCGCGGCCCGGCTCGGGATGTCCAAGGCCTCCCTGTACACCCACTTCCGGGCCAAGGAGGAGATGCTGGCCGCCATCTCCCGCGAGACCATCGAGGCGTTCACCCGCGACCTGAACCTGGTGCTGGCCTCGCGCCTCGGCGCCGAGGACAAGCTGCGCACGGTGGTGCGCCAGCACGTGCAGTTCGTGATCGCCAACCGGTCGTTCCTCACCGTGTTCTTCGGGGAGGAGGCGAACCTGCCCCCGCGCTTCGTGCGCTCGCTCGCCGCCCAGAAGGACCGCTACGACAAGGGCGTCGAGCGGATCGTGGCGGAGGGGATCCGCAGCGGGGTCTTCCGCGAGATGGCCCCGCGCCTCGTGGTCTTCGCGCTGCTGGGGATGGTGAACTGGGTGCACAAGTGGTACAACCCGCGCGGCGGCTGGGAGGCCGAGGAGATCTCGGCGGCCTTCCTCGCCCTCATCGAGGGCGGGCTGCTCCGTCGCCAGCCTCGCGGCCGCGCCCTGAGCAGCCGCCTCCGCCGGCTCGAGCGCGAGCTGCACGACGTCGCCCGTGCCCTCGACGCGTGACTGGCTCGGCGCCCACATGTCCATCGGGGGCGGCCTCGCCCTCGCGCTGGAGCGGGGGACGGCGGTGGGCTGCTCGGTGGTGCAGATCTTCCTGAACGACGCCAGGCAGCCGCTCGGCTCCGGGCTCGATCGCCACGAGAAGATCGGCCGCGGCACGCTGGGGGTCGGGCCGTTCCGGCACCTGATGAACGATCGGCGGTTCGCGCGCGTGCCGATGGCGCTGGAGACCCCGAAAGACCCGAGCCGCGGGCGGACCGCGAGGCCCTCGCGCTCCTGCGGCGTCTGCGTCGACGCTGAGGGCTGCCCCTCAGCGGGAGCGCGCCACCCCCGTGCGCGGACAGCCGGCGCGGATCGGGCAGCGGGAGCAGTGCGGCGAGACGGGCAGGCAGATGTTCTGGCCGAACGAGACCAGCAGGTCGTTGTAGCCGATCCAGTACCGACGGGGCAGGCGCCGGCGCAGCGCCATCTCCGTCTCCTCCGGAGTCTTCGTCCGCACGTAGCCCCAGCGGTTCGAGATGCGGTGCACGTGGACGTCCACGCAGATTCCCGGCTTGTTGAAGCCCTGGGTGACCACCAGGTTGGCGGTCTTGCGCCCGACGCCCTTCAGGGTCAGCAGGGCGTCGATGTCGTCGGGAACGGAGCCGCCGTACCGGGCGATGAGATCGCGGCTGACGTCGCGCAGGACGCGCGCCTTGGTCCGGTAGAAGCCCACCGGGTAGATCGCCCGCTCGATCGCGCGAGGCGACAGCCGCCGCATGGCCTCGGGGGTGTCGGCCCGCGCGAAGAGCCGGGCCGCGGCCGGGCCGGTGGTCTCGTCCTTGGTGCGCAGCGAGAGGAGGCAGGCGATCAGCACGCGGAAGGGATCGTGCCATTGCGCGGCGACCTCCGCGAGCGCGGTCGCCCGCCACGTCGGGGACAGTCGTCGCAGCGTCCGGATGCGCTGACCGATGCTCACGGGACTCGCGCCCGATCCTAGGGGCCCGCACGCGGGCTGTCAACGCGTCGCTCGCCTTGCGATGCCGGCCCGCGGCCTATATCGTAGGCCCCGATGAAGATCGTGGCGGCGGGCGCGGTCCTCGCGTGGCTCTCGGTGATGGTGTTCTTCGCGGGAATCGTGGCGCCCGCCGCGTTCACCACGCTCGATCGCGAGGCGGCGGGCCGCTTCGTGAGCGTGATCTTTCCGCGCTACTACCTGGGGGGCACGGCCCTCGGCGCGGTCGCGCTCGCGGCGCTCGTCGCCCGCGCCGCGCTGGGGCGGCTTCGGCTCGGGGACTGGCTGCCGCTGCTGCTGGTGGCCGTGATGCTCGCGGCCACGCTCTATGCCTGGCTCGCGATATTGCCGGCGGCCCATGCCGCGCGCGCGGCGATCAGCCATCCCGGGACCCTGGAGGCGCTGATCTTCGCCCGACTGCACCGGGTCTCGGGTGCGCTGAACGGAGTGACCATGATCGCGGGGGTGCTGTGCCTCGTGGTGCTGGGGGTGCGCCGATGAGCCAGGGGTTCGAGCCGCTCGGTCTAGACCACGTGGTGCTGCACGTCCGGGACCAGGCGGTCTCGCGGCGCTTCTACGAGGAGATGCTCGGCTGCAAGCTGGACCACGTCAACGAGCGCATCGCGCTCGTGCAGATGCGATTCGGCGAGCACCTGATCGATCTGCTGCCCGGCGAGCGCGGCACCGGGGGAGGGCTCGACCACTTCTGCCTGTCGATCCGCTGTCCGGATCTGGCGCCGGTGCGCGATCGTCTCCGGGCCCGGGGCGTCACCATCGACTCGGAGATCGTGGATCGACGCGGCGCATTCGGCTCGGGGCCATCGCTGTACATCCAGGATCCGGACGGCTACCGGATCGAGCTCAAGCCCCGCTGAGCGGCCCGCCGCTCGCCCCGGCGTCGGTCAGAGCGAGCAGGCTCTGGATGACGCGGTCGCCGGTCACGCTGCCGCCCTCGGTGGCGGCCTGCAGCAGACAGCTCTCGGCGGCGCCCACGATCACCATCGCCAGCGCGCCGACGTCCAGATCGCGGCGGAATCCACGTGTCCGGACGCCTTCGCTCAGGATCTCCTCGATGCAGAGGCGGATCTGCTCGCGCTGCCAGGCGAGGGTGAGCCGGAACTGCTTGTCGTGGCGCGCGCGGGCCCAGCCGGTGAGGAACAGCCCGGCGAAGTCCGGATCGTCGGCTCCATAGGCCGCGAACAGGATCCGCATCGCCCGCTCCAGCTTCTCGCGGCCGGCGCCCGATCCTCGGACCACGCGTCCCAGCTCGGCGACCACCGGCAGGCCATGCTGCTCCACCTGGGTGGCGACCGGCCCGATCGACGGCGGCGGCAGGGCCGGCGCCGGCGGGACGGGGGCGGGAGGCGGGACCGGCGACGTCCGGAGGGCCCGAGCCCGGGCGCGCTTCGCGCGCCGCCGCCGGTCCGGGGAGCGACGAGGACGCGCCGGCTTCCGCTTCTTCACCTCGAGACGATCAGTTGCCGGACGAGGAGAACTGGAAGGACTCGATCTCGACCCGATAGCGCTTCTCGGTGCCGGGCGAGGACAGCCGGACCTCGAACGGTGAGCTGCCCCGCTGGGGCACGACGCCGAACACGTAGCCGCGGCCGCGGCTGACGACCCGGCCGTTCTCGTCGAGCCCCTCGACGCCCACGATCACCCGCTCGCAGGTCGCGTTGGTGCCGTTGCGCACCTCGCCGTAGACGAGCACCCGCCCGCTGCCCACGCGCTCGGCGGTGAAGCTCACCGAGAGACGGGAGGGCGACTGAGGCGTGAACGTCTGCGCGTGGGCGGCGGTGCCGAGAGCGAACAGGAGGCCGGCCGCCAGCCATCGGCGGCCGATCATTCGTATCTCAGCGCGTCGATCGGATTGAGGCTCGCCGCCTTGCGGGCCGGATAGAAGCCGAAGAAGATGCCGACCGCCGCCGAGAAGCCGAACGCTACCAGGATCGCGTCGATCTGGAGCAGGGTGCGCCACTCCGCGAAGTAGGCGATCGCGTAGGAGCCCAGGAGGCCCGCGCCGACGCCGATGGCGCCGCCGATGAGCGAGAGGGTGACCGCCTCCACCAGGAACTGGGCGAGGATGTCCCGGCCCCGGGCGCCCACCGCCATCCGCAGGCCGATCTCGCGCGTCCGCTCCGTGACCGAGACCAGCATGATGTTCATGATACCGATTCCACCTACCAGGAGCGAAACCGAAGCGATGGCGGCCAACAGCACGGTCAGCACCCGGGACGACGCCTCCTGCGACTCGAGGACCTCGGACAGGTTGCGCAGATTGAAGTCGTCCTCGTGATGGGGCAGCAGGCGGTGACGCTGCCGGATCAGCGCCCGGATCTCGTTCTCGGCCTCCTTCATCATGGAGGCTTCGCGGACCTTGATCGAGATGGTCCCGACCGCGCGGCCCTTGGCCAGGTTGCCGCCCAGGACCTTCTTCTTGGCGGTGGACAGCGGGATCAGGATCTGATCGTCCTGGTCCTGGCCGTAGGTGGTCTGGCCCTTGCGGTCCATCATCCCGATGATCGTGAACGGCACCTTCTTGATGCGGATCACCTGTCCGAGCGGATCCTCCTCGCCGAACAGGTTGCGGGCCACCGTCTGGCCCACCAGCGCGACCTTGGAGGCGCCGTCTACCTCCTCCTGGGTCATGATCCGTCCCGAGATCACGTCCCAGTCCCGCGCCGAGAAGTACTCCGGCGTCACTCCCAGGATGACGGTGGCCCAGTTGAGGTTCGAGTACACGACCTGGGCGCTGCCGCGCGAGTGCGGAGCGACCACCTCCACGAGAGGGATCTCGCTCTGGATCGCCCACGCGTCGTCCTCGGACAGCGAGGCCTGGGCGCCCGCACCGAGCCGGACGCCGGAGAGGTTGACCGTGCCCGGCCAGATGATGATCAGATTCGCGCCCAGGCTCTGGATCTGCTCGGCCACTCGCGCCTGCGCGCCGGCGCCCACCGCCACCATGGTGATGACCGCGCCCACCCCGATCACGATGCCCAGCATGGTGAGGGCGCTGCGCAGCTTGTTGACCCGCAGGGCCCGCACCGCGATGCGCGCGCTGGCCAGCGGGTTCATGTGGAGGCCGCCTCGGCTTCCACGTCCTCCTCGTCGGCCTGCTCACCCTGGGGCAGGGTGGCCAGAAGGTCGCGGGCGACCAGCCGGTCGCGGACCGCTTCGTCGCGCGTGAGGTGACCGTCGCGGAAGCTCAGGACGCGGCCGGCGTAGCGCGCGATGTCGGCCTCGTGGGTGACCACCACCACCGTGATGCCCTCCCGGTTCAGGTCCTGGAACAGCGCCATGATCTCGACGCTGGTGCGTGAATCCAGCGCGCCGGTCGGCTCGTCGGCCAGGATCAGCACCGGCTCGTTGATGAGGGCCCGCGCGATGGCCACCCGCTGCTGCTGGCCGCCGGACAGCTGCGCGGGATGGTGATGCTCGCGCTCGGAGAGGCCGACCGCGGCCAGCTTGGCCCGGGCGCGGGCCTGCCGGTCCCGGGGCAGCGCCGCGCTGTAGAGCAGCGGCAGCTCCACGTTCTCGAGCGCGGTGGTGCGGGGCAGCAGGTTGAACGTCTGGAACACGAAGCCGATCTTCTCGTTTCGCACCCGCGCGAGCGCGTCGCCGCCCATGCGCGATACGTCGAGCCCGTCCAGGTGGTAGCGGCCCGAGGTCGGCGTGTCCAGACAGCCGAGCAGGTTCATGAAGGTCGACTTGCCGGAGCCCGACGGCCCCATGACCGCCACGAACTCCGCCGGCCGGATGGCCACCGAGACGCCTCGGAGCGCGTGGATCTTGCGCGAGCCGAGATGGTAGTCCTTCACGAGGGCCTCGGTGCGGATGAGGGCCTCCGCCATCTCAGAGCCGTATGCGCGGGGCGGACCCGGATTGCGGCGGACGCTCGCCCGGGATGGCGAGGCCCACGATCACCTGCTCGCCCTCCTTGAGGTCGCCCTTCGCGATCTCGGTGTAGGTGCCATCGCCGATGCCCAGCTGGAGCGGAACGGCGGTCGGCTTGCCGTCGGTGCCGACGATCCATACCCGCCCCGCGGGAGGACCCCCGGCCCGACCGCCTCCGGACGGCCGCGCCGGGCGCTCGCGCTCGGTGGCCTCGACCCCGGGCGGGCGGAAGCGCAGCGCCGCGTTCGGGACCTGCATCACGTTGTCCTTCTGCTCGATCACGATGCGCACGTTGGCGGTCATGCCGGGCAGGAGGCGCTGGTCCGGGTTCTTGGCGCTCACCACGACATCGTACGTGACGACGTTCTGCACGACCAGGGGCGCCTTTCGGATCTGCACGACCTCGCCGCTGAACGTGCGGCCCGGGAAGGAGTCCACCGTGAAGGTCACGCTCTGGCCCAGCTTGACGCGGCCGACGTCGGCCTCGTCGACGTTGGTGTCCACCTGCATGTTGCGGAGGTCCTGAGCGATGGTGAACAGGGTGGGCGCCTGCAGGCTCGCGGCGACGGTCTGGCCCCGGTCCACGTTGCGGCCGACCACGACGCCGTCCACCGGGGCGCGGATGAAGGTGCGGTCGAGGTCGACCTGGGCCTGCCGGAGCGCGGCCGCGTTCTGAGCGACCTGGGCCTTGGCGTTCGTCAGCATCGCCTCGGCCACGCGCAGCTGCGCTTCCGCCGAGCGGACCGCGGAGGCCTGGGCCTCTTCCTGGGCCTTGGACGCCTCCTGCTGGGCCACCGCGGAGTCGTAGGCGGCCTGCGCGGTGTCCTCATCGGCCTGGGCGATGAGCCCGCGCGTGCGCAGGTCGTGGTTGCGACCGAGGGTGCGCTTGGAGTCGACCACCGTCACCCGGGCCTTGGCGGTATTGGCTCGGCTGGCGGCCAGGGCGGCGCGGGCGTTCTCGAGATCGGCCCGGGTCTTCTCGACCACCGCCTGCTGGTTCAGCACCGACGCCCGCGCCGCGTCCACCTGCGCCTTGGTCTGGTTGACCTTGGCCTCGAACGACTCGGGGTCGATGCGGGCGATCAGCTGATCCTTCTTCACCACCGAGTTGAAGTCGGCGTGCAGCTCCTTGATCTGGCCCGAGATCTGCGAGCCCACCTGGACCGTGATCACCGCGTTGAGGGTGCCGGTCGCGGATACCGCGGAGGTCAGGGGACCGCGGGTCACCGCGGCAGTGCGGAAGGCCGGGCGGGCCCCGATCCCCTGGGTGTAGAGGTAGCCCCCGGTGATGAGCCCGGCGGCGACCACGATGCCGATGATCCAGAAGAGCCGACGCTTCACGATTGGTTCGACGAGCCGGCGGCGGCGAGTATTCCTAGTGTCGGCCGAGCGCGCGCTCCAGCCGCGCGATCGCGATCCGGTAGTCGGCGAGGGCCTGCGCCTCGTCGGACTGCGCCTGGGTCAGGGCCAGCTGCGCGTCGGTGAGCTCGATGATGTTGGCCACCCCCGCGTCGAAGCGCCCGCGCGCCAGCTGGTAGTTCTCGCCCGCCGACTCCACCGCCTTCTGGGCCGCGCCGATGCGCGCCTCGGATTCGCCCAGGTTCAGGTACGACTGCTCCACGTTCTGCCAGATCTGCAGCTCGGTGTCGCGCACGCGCGCCTGGGAGGCTTCGACGTTGGCCTTGGCCTCCTTGTAACGGGCGATGCGGTTGCCGCCGTCGAAGATGTTCCAGTTCAGCGTCAGGCCCACGTTCCACTGGTTGCCGTAGTCGACGAAGCCGTTGGTGACCCGCTGGTTGAAGGCCGGCCCGCCGGACACCCCGGCGATCCCGTACGTCCCGCTCGCGAACAGATTCGGGAAGAAGTCGCGGAACGTCTGCCGCACCGACGCCTCCGCCGCGTCGAACTGGGCCCTCACCTGACGGTACTCGGGCCGGTTTCGGAGCGCCTCCGAGACGAGCTGCGACCGGTCGGTCGGGTACTGCTGGTACGAGAGCAGGTCGCGCACCTCGGTGGGCGAGTTGATCGCGATCCCCATCGCGGTATTGAGCGCTACCCGGGCCAGGTTCACCGCGTTCTGGGCGCGGATGACGTTCACGCGCGCGTTGGCCACATCGACCTCGGCGCGGGTCACGAACGATTTCGGCTGGGTGCCGACCTGGAAGAATCCCTGGGCGCTGCGCAGGTTGACCTCGGCGCGCTCGAGGGCGGCCAGGTTGACCTGGACCAGCCGCTTGGAGAGCAGCAGGGTGAAGTACTGCGTCTTCACGAGCTGCGCGATGTCGAGCTTCTGGGTCTCCAGCAGCTCCTTGACCGCGTCGGCGGTGTACTTGGCCACGTCCTTGGCGGCCCAGGTCCGGCCGAAGTCCCACAGGAGCTGGGAGAGGGTCGCGTTGATGGAGCCGAAGTCGTTGGTGGCGGAGCCGCCGCTGGCCGGGCTGATCTGCCGGGCGCGACCGAAGTTCCCGCTGCTGCTGAGCTGCGGGAACATCGGGCTCAGCGCCTGGTTCACGCGCTGCTGGGCCGCGATGTAGTCGCCGATGCGGGCCACGATCACCGGCGCGTTCTCGAGCCCGATGTTCACCGCTTCCTCGAGCCCCAGCTCGCGGCCGACGATCTCCTGCGGCGTCGCGAAGGGGCGGATTCCGGCGGGCGGGGTCAGCGGCTCGCGTGGCGGCATCGCCATGGCCGGGGTGGCCGGCGCCGGCATGGTGCTGGTACCCGGGACCGGCGTGGGGCCGGTCGGCGCCGGAGTGGTCGGCGCGGGGGTCTGGGCCCCGACCGGCGCCGCTGACGCCACCAGGGTCAGGGCCAGAGCCAGGAGAAGACGGAAGCGCACCTGCATCATGCCGGATCTCCCTGTCGTAGGGGTTCGCGTTCCGCCGCACGGCGGGGAAAGCACGCTTCGAGCATGGCATAACCGCGTGGAGATAAACATCAGCCTCGAGTCCTGCGCACCTTCACGAGCGGGTCATCAGCGGAGGGGCGGCCCGCCGGCTGCGGGAATGAAAGGGCGCCTCGAGGAGTCAATTCCGGCCAATTGTAAGGACCTTTGGACGGTAGTCAAGTTTGTGAGATAGTCTGGCTCGTCCCCCACGTACAGGTGTCTCTCGGGTCGGGCCTACCACCCGAAGTACCCGGCTGGGCCGGGTCTGGGGCGACCAAAGGGGGTCCGGAGTGGAAGAGAAGGACGTCGGAAAAAAGGTCACGCCCGACGAGGCGCGCCCCTCGAAGATGGGGCGCTGGTCCGAGCCCGCGCTGCGCGTGCTACGCGAGCGCTATCTCGCGCGCGAGGACGGCCTCGTGCGCGAGACCCCGGAAGAGATGTGCTGGCGCGTGGCGCTCGCCATCGCCACCGCAGAAGGTCGGTTCGGGCGCAGCGAGGCCGCGGTTTCGGAGGTCGCCACCGCGTTCTACGACATGATGGTGGAGGGCTATTTCCTGCCCAACTCGCCCACGCTGATGAACGCGGGCAAGCAGAACGCGCTGCAGTACTCGGCCTGCTACGTCCTGCCGGTCGGCGACTCGATGGAGGAGATCTTCGAGTCGGTGAAGGCGGCCGCCATCATCCAGCAGTCCGGAGGCGGCACCGGCTTCGCGTTCTCGCGGCTGCGCCCCAAGGACGACGTGGTGCACTCCACCGGCGGGCGGGCCTCGGGACCCGTGTCGTTCCTGCGCGTGTTCAATGCGGCGACCGAGGCGGTCAAGCAGGGAGGCGCGCGCCGCGGCGCGAACATGGGGATCCTGCGCGTCGACCATCCGGACATCCTCGAGTTCATCGAGTGCAAGCTGGACGGCGGGGTCATCAACTTCAACATCTCGGTCGCGGCCACCGACGTCTTCATGGAGGCGCTCGCGGCGGACCGCGAGTACGACCTCATCAACCCGCGCACCGGGCAGGTGACCGGCCGCCTTCGCGCGCGGGACGTCTTCGCCCGCATCGTGCGCGCGGCGTGGCGCACCGGCGATCCGGGGATGATCTTCATCGATCGCATCAATCGCAGCCCGGCCAACCCGACGCCGGAGCTGGGCCTGATCGAGGCGACCAATCCCTGTCTCGACGGCGACGTGCTGGTGGCTACCGATCGCGGTCTGCTGCGGATGGAGCGGCTCGCGGCGGATTTCCAAGCGGGCGGCATCGCGGTGAAGGTGGATCAGCGCCTGCTGCCGGCCCGCCTCATGGTCTGGGAAGGCACCCACGACGTGCCGCTGTCGGCGTACGGAGAGGGCTGCCTGCCCATCAGCCAGGCGTTCTGCACGGGCGAGCGGGAGACGGTCACGGTGCGCACCGCGGCGGGTTACGCGCTCACCTGCACGCCCGACCACCGGCTGATGACGGACCGGGGATGGGTCGCCGCCGCCGATCTGCGCGTCGGAGGCGATCGGGTGTGGATCCAGAGCGATCCGGGCGCCTTCGCCATCGGCCGCGCGCTGCCGTCACCCGCCCCCGCCGAGTTCATCGGGCGCAACGGCCGCCGCTACCGGCACGCCCTCCCCACCGAGTGGAGCGGCGACCTCGGCTTCGTGCTGGGCTGGCTGGTGGGCGACGGCTGGCTGCGATCCAGTGCGGCGTCGTATCCGCGGGTCGGGTTCGTGTTCGGCCGGGAGGACCGCGCCGCGCTCGAGCGCATCGCGGCGCTGATGGACGCGTGGCACGGCCGGCCGTCTCGCGTGTGGACGCGCGCCCGCGGGGTCAAGCACCTGATGTACGCCGGCAAGTTCTTCGCGGCGTTCTTCGAGGGCCTCGGGGTCCGTGCCGTGAAGGCGGGCGACAAGACCGTGCCGGCCGCTCTCTTCCATGCGCCGCGCTCGGCGGTGGTGGGGTTCCTGCAGGGGCTGTTCTCGGCGGACGGGACGGTGCGCGAGAACCCCAAGACCAACCGCTCGTGGATCGCGCTCAGCTCCCGGAGTCGTACGCTGCTCCAGGGGGTGCAGCTCCTGCTCCTGCATCTCGGGATCAAGAGTCAGGTGATGGACCGGTCGCGGCCGCGGCGCGAGGGCTTGTTCGGATACCGCGCCAAGGCCGGCCGATTCCGGTCGTACGGCTCGGACGGGACGCTGTTCGAGCTCGGCATCTTCGGAAAGTCCCGGGGGCGCTTCTTGCGTGAGGTCGGTTTCAGCAACGACAAGCAGCGTCGGCTCGAGCCGGTACGCTACGCCGGGTCGTACGTGCAGAAGTTCAGCGATCCGGTGGCGGCGGTGGAGCCGGCGGGTCGTCGCCCGGTCTTCGACCTCACCGAGCCGCAGAGCCACTCGATGATCGCCAACGGCCTGGTCGTCCATCAATGCGGCGAGCAGCCCCTCTTGCCGAACGACGCGTGCAATCTCGGCTCGGTGAACGTGGCCAAGTTCGCGGTCGAGCGGTCGGGCCGCTGGGAGATCGACTGGAGCGAGCTGGAGCGGGTGGTGCGCCTGGCGGTGCGCTTCCTCGACGATGTCATCGAGGTCAATCCGTATCCGCTGCCCCAGGTCGATGAGATGGTGAAAGCCAACCGCCGCATCGGCCTCGGGATCATGGGCTGGGCGGATCTCCTGTTCACCCTCGGCATTCCCTACGACAGCGAGGAGGCCCTCGAGCTGGCCGAGCGGCTGATGGGGTTCATCAGCGAGAAGGGGCACGACCAGTCCATCCGCCTGGCCGAGGAGCGCGGCCCGTTCCCGCACTGGAGCCGCTCGATCTACCAGCACGGCCGCCCGCGCCGCAACGCCACCGTGACCACCATCGCGCCCACCGGGACCATCTCGATGATCGCCGGCTGCTCGTCGGGGATCGAGCCGGTCTTCGCGCTCGCCTTCGAGCATCGGGTCAAGGGACCGGATGGCGAGCGGGTGTTGCCCTTCTTCAGTGAGACGTTCGAGCGGCTGGCCCGGGATCAAGGCTTCCACTCCGAAGGGCTCATGGCCGAGGTGGCCCGCCGCGGCTCGCTCGGCGAGGTGCCGGGGGTGCCGGCGGCGGCGCGCGAGGTCTTCAAGACCGCCCACGAGGTCGATGCGGTCTGGCACGTGCGGCACCAGGCCGCCTTCCAGAAGTACACCGACAACGGCGTGTCGAAGACCATCAACCTGCCGGAGAGCGCGACCGAAGAGGACGTGGCCGCAGCGTACCGGCTCGCGTGGGATCTGGGCTGTCTCGGCCTCACCATCTTCCGCGACGGCTCCAAGGGCCGGCAGGTGCTCAACGTCGGCCTGCGCGGCGAGGGCTCCGGGCCGGCCCCCGCCCAGCGCGGAGTCAAGCCGCGGCCGCACAGCCTCACCGGCACGACGTATCGGATGGAGACGCCGATCGGCACCGCCTTCATCACCGTCAACGACAACGGGGGCGGCGAGCCATTCGAGGTCTTCGTGCAGGTCGGCAAGGGGGGCTCCGACACGATGGCGGTGGCGGAAGCGCTGGGCCGCCTGGTGTCGCTGGTGCTGCGCCTGCCGTCGCCGCTCACCCCGCGCCGCCGCCTCGAGGAGGCCATCAGCCAGCTGTCGCGTATCGGCGGCGGGCAGCCCACCGGATTCGGCGCGGCCAAGGTGCTCTCGCTTCCCGACGCGCTGGCGCGCACGCTGGCCGAGCACATCGGCGTCCCGCGCGGCGAGAGCGCCCAGGGCCAGGGCGCCCGGGCGATGCCGCTGCGGCGGGTCGGCGATCTCTGCCGCGAGTGCGGCCAGGCCACGCTGGTCTACGAGGAAGGTTGCAAGAAGTGTCTCTCCTGCGGGTTCAACGAGTGCTAGGGAGCGGCCATGTTCTCAGGCGGTGACTACGAGGAGGTGGCTCGCTGGCTGCGGAACTTCGTGGTCGCGCACGCCAAGCGGGAGAACCTGCGCGTCGAGGCGGTGGTCGACACCGAGGGCGCGCGCGAGGGCCGGAGCTACGGCGTGCGGCTCCGGCTGGGCGAGGAGCTGCGGCCGGCGCCGCCCGAGCCGCCGGTCGAGCTGGGCTTCCCCGAGGTCTCCGAGCAGCGCGGCAGCCTCGCGTGGTGCAGCGGGCTCGCGGAGCGGGTGCGCGGCCTCGTACGCGAGTTCTCGGGCTCGGCCCCGCTCCGCTCCGCCTGAGCGCGGTGAAGCCGGGGCCCGCCGTCCGCTGGTGGGCTCCCGGCGACTGGAACGCGTTCTTCGGGCTCGCGCTCGACAACCTGAGCCTCTTCGTCATCCTGTCGAGCCTGCTGATCGGCGTCTTCGGCTTCCCCGCCGATCTGGTCCTGCGCGTGATGGTGCCCGGCACCGCGCTCGGCGTCCTGGTCGGCGACCTGGCCTACACCTGGCTGGCGGTGCGGCTCATGCGACGGACCGGCCGCGACGACGTGACCGCGATGCCCTTCGGCATCGACACCCCGTCGCTCTTCGGCATCGTGTTCGGCGTGCTCGGCCCTGCCCTGACGATCACCCGCGATCCGATCCTCGCCTGGAAGATCGGCATGGGGGTGACGGTGGCGATGGGCGCGATCAAGCTCGTGCTCGCCTTCGCGGGCGACTGGGTGCGGGCGCTGGTGCCGCGGGCCGCGCTGCTCGGCTCCATCGCGGGGGTCGCGGTGCTGCTGATCGCATTCCTGCCGTCGCTCCGTATCTTCGCCGATCCGCTCGTGGGCATCGTCTCGCTGACCATCGTGCTCGCCGCGCTGGTGGGGCATCGACGCATGCCGTGGGGGGTGCCGGGTGCCCTGGTCGCGGTGCTCGCGGGGACCGCGATCTACTGGGGCCGCTGGGCGCTCGCCTCCGCGGCCGCGGCGCCCGCGCCGCATCCGGCGCTCGCGGTGGGGGCCATCGGGCTCGCGCTGCCCGTGCCGACGCTTTCGTGGATCGGCGCGCTCGACGCGACGCTCTCCTACCTGCCGCTGGCGGTGCCCTTCGCGCTGGCCACCGTGGTGGGTGGCATCGACAACACCGAGTCCGCGATCGTGGCGGGCGACGGCTACCGCACCCGCGACATCCTGCTCACCGAGGCGCTGGCCACCATGGCGGCCGGCTGCTGCGGCGGCGTGATCCAGAACACGCCGTACATCGGCCACCCGGCCTACAAGGCGATGGGCGCGCGCGCCGGCTACACCCTGGCCACCGGCCTGGTCATCGGCGTGGGCGCGGCAGTCGGCATCGTCTCGCTGCTGGTCGCGCTGCTGCCGGACGCCGCGGTGGCGCCGATCCTCGTGTTCGTGGGCCTGCAGATCACCGCGCAGGCGTTCCTGGCCTCGCCCGCGCGCCACGCCCCCGCGGTGGCGGTGTCGTTCATTCCCGCGGTGGCGGCGCTCGTGCTGATCGAGGGCAATCAGCTGCTCGCTTCGGCGGGCCGGAGCGCGGCCGATCTGGCCGGGGAAGGCCGGGTCGTGTGGGCGGCCCTGCTGGTGCTCGGCAACGGGTTCATCGTGACCGCGCTGCTCTGGGGCTCGGCCCTGGTGGCGATCATCGAGCAGCGGCTGCGTGTCGCGGGGGCGGTGCTGGCGGTCGCCGCGCTGGCCACGCTCTTCGGGGTGATCCATTCGCCGCTGCCGGACGGCGCGGTGTTCTGGCCGTGGGCGATGGCCGGCGCGACGCCGGCCCAGGTGGCCGCCGGCTACGGGATCGCGGCGGCAGTGCTGCTCCTGCTGGGCGACGGCCCGGCTAGTCGCGAAGCAGGTCCAGCATCTCCCGATCGCTCCCGAACTTGAACTCCTCGAGCTTCTCCGCGCTCGCGCGCGCCTTCTCGGCGGCCTCGAGGCGCTGCACCGCCGCATAGTCGACCACCACCGTGCCCCGCGCGGCCAGCGCCTGCTTCACCGCTTCGACCGTCCGCTCCGCCTCGGCGCGCGGCCGCTTCGCGCGCGCGCCGAGATACGGGAGCAGGTGCTTGATGCCGGTCTCGGCGTCCAGGCGCGCTCGACCCACGACGCCGTCGCTGGCGCGCCGCGCCCAGCCGACCACGTAGACGCCGGGTTGCGCCGTTCCGGCCGCCGGCTCGAGGACCTGGTACGCGGCGGCCGGGTCGTCGCCGGTCACGGTGAGGTAGAGACCGTCCTTGTAGGGCAGGCCGCAGTGCTCGTCCACCCGGTCGCCCACCGCGAACACCACCGTGTCGCACGGAATCACCGACGTCTGCCCGGTGCCGACGGCCGCGACGCGATCGCCCTTGCGCTCGAGCCGGGTCTCCTCCACCTCGAGGCCCACCACGTGGCCATTGTCGGCGATCACCCGCCGAGGGGAGGCGAGGAAGCGGAAGCGGAGCCGGGTGCGGGCCGGCGGCTGCGGCTCGGGCCGGGCCGCGAGCGCGGCAAGCAGCTCGTCGGGATCCTGGCCGGCCTCGACCAGGCGCGGGCGGATCCGCTCGAGCTCCTGCCGATAGAGGCCGTGATCGAAGGCGTCCTCGACGTCCTCGAATTCGCGGTCGTCGTACGCCTTTTCGAAGGGCCCGCGTCGGGCCACCGCGATGACCTCGTCGGCGCCGCAGAAGTGCGCGCAGTAATTGGCGATGTCCACCATGACGTTGCCGACCCCGACGATGGCGATCCGCTTGCCGATGGGGTAGGGCTGCTCGCTGAAGGGGGGCAGGTGGTTGTAGTGATAGACGAGGTCCTTGGCGTGGTAGACGCCGGGCAGCCGCTCGCCCTCGATTCCCAGATACTTGGTGCCCTGCGCGCCGATGGCGAAGACCAGCGCGTCGAATCCGAGGGCCTTCAGATCCGGGATCGTCAGGTCTCCATGCTCCGCCACAGTCACGTGCCCGAGGTAGGTTACGAGCGGATCACTGAGGATCTTCTGGAACTGGCGGCGGAGGCCGCCCTTCATCTTGTACTTGTTCAGGAAGATGCCGTATTCGGCGAGGCCGCCGGGCTTGACGTCCCGGTTGAGCAGGACGACGCGGCAGCCCTGGGCGGCCAGCGCGCGGGTGGCGAAGAGTCCCGCCGGACCGGCTCCGATCACTGCGACGAGATGAAGCGTGTCGTCCGTCATGGCCCGTGACCTTAACACACGGGTCAAGTCGCCAACGGGTGAAATCCCTTGACCCTCGGCGGACGCGCGGTGTTTAATGACCCCTGCGTTTCGTCAATGATGACGGGGCGATACCTTGCAGTTTCTCCCGTCGAGAGGAGTGGGCGATGTCGCATGCATTCGCGGTCCGGATCGGCCGGCCGGCCCTGGCTGCCCTGGTGCTCACGCTCGGACTCGGGACGTGGCCGTCTGGCGTCGTCGCCCAGGCTCAGTCGCCGTGGGTGGCCCCGGAATCGGAGAAGGCGAAGAAGAATCCGACGCCGAACGACAAGAAGACCGTCGAGCAGGGCGAGAAGGTGGCCAAGGTCAACTGCGTCTCCTGTCACGGGGCGAAGGGCAAGGGCGACGGGCCCGCGGCGGTGGCTCTCAATCCCAAGCCGGCCGACTGGACCTCGAAGCGGGTCCAGGACATGAGCGACGGCGAGATCTTCTGGAAGATGACCACCGGCCGCGGCGCGATGCCGGCCTGGCGGCATCTGCCCGAGAAGGACCGCTGGGCGATCGTGCGCTACATCCGGACGCTGGCCGGGAAGTAGGCTCGGCGCTGACGGTGACGCCTCTGCAATGACCGGCGAGCCTCTGCCGCCGACGGCGGGACCGCCCGCCGTCCACGCCACGCTGTCCGGTCTGGGCGACGCCGTCGCTCGTCTCCGGGAGATCCTCCACGAGGCGGAGCCGGAGGAGCGCTCGCCCGGGCTGCTGGCCGAGCGTGACGAGCATGCGCTGGCCATCTTCCAGGAGATCCTCTCGCTTCCTCCCGTCGGGCTTCCGCCCGGCGAGCTGTTCGGGCTGGCAATGGACCGGCTCTCCCGCCTGCTGGCCGCCGACCGGGCGCTGCTCTTCGTGCTCGACGAGGCCACCGGCCGCCTGGTGCCGCGCTCCGGCCGGGGTGTGCGCCGCGAGGAGATGGAGAGCGTCTCCTTCGACCCGCGCGAAGGCCTGGTCGGGCGCGTGTTCCGGGAGAAGCGCGTGCTGACCTATGACGCCGGCGCATCGTCCGAGGCCACCGATCCGTTCGTCGAGCGTTTCCCGGTCCGCCAGGCGATCGCGGTGCCGGTGCGGACCGAAGGCGAGGTGGGGGCCGTGCTCCTGGCCGGCCGCCAGGCGCTCGGCGCCCCGTTCACCACGACCGACGTGCTCCTGCTGCTGGTCCTGGCCGACCGCGTCGGATCCGCGCTCGTGCACCAGCGGCTGGTCGAGCGTCAGGGCGAGCACCTCGCCGAGCTGCGGGAGCTGCGGGCGCTCATGGACGCCTCGCGGCCGGCGCGCGAGCCCGGCGAGATCCTCTCCCGGGCCGCGGCCACCGCGTCGCGGCTGGCCGGCGTCCGGGGCGCCGTCGCGATCGCGGGGGACAAGCTCGCCGACGTGCGCGCGGCCGGCGGGGCCGGACTGCTCGCGCACGTCGCGGTCGAGCGCATCGCGTCCGCGCCCGGGGCGCTCGCGGAGGGCTTCGCGGCCGACGGGCCGCTGGTGATCCGCGATCTGCGATCCCGGCCCGGCCTCCGCATCGGCGCCATCGAGGAGGAGGGATCGCGGGGCGTCCTGCTGGTGCCGATGCGATCGCGGGGCCGGACGGTCGGGCTGCTGTGCCTGGTCGATTCCGAGGCGCGCGACTTCGCGCCCGAGCAGGTGGAGTCGGCCCAGATGCTCGCCGCCCTCACCGCCGACGCGCTGGAGACCCATCGCACCGTCCAGGGCCTGCGCGCCTCGTTCATCGAGCGCGGCGCCCGCGAGGCCGAGCAGGCCGACCGTGACCGCGCACGCACGGTGGTCACCTTCGGCGCCGGGCTCACCCGCGAGCTGACCTCGATCTTCGCGCAGCTGCTCGGCAAGTCACAGCTGCTGCTCGCCCGGGCCGAGAACGATCCGCTGCGCGAGGGACTCGCCGCCCTCGAGGAGGCGGCGTGGCGCGGCACCGACGTGCTCCAGCGCCTGCTCGCGCTGGCCGAGGCGGAAACCGGCGAGGTCAGCCGGTGCGACCTGGTCTCGGTCGCCCACGAGGCGCTCGGCTTCACCCGGGCCCGCATGCCGAGCCGGCCGGCGGAGCGCGGGCGCGTGGAGATGCACGCCGAGCTGGCGCCGACGCCGCTGGTGGAGGCCAGCGCGACCGCGCTGCGCGAGATCGTGGTCAACCTGGTGCTGAACGCGATGGACGCCATGCCCGCCGGCGGCACGCTGACCGTGAGGACGCGCGAGCACGCGGGCGGAGCCGAGATCTCGGTGGCCGACGGCGGCGACGGGGTCGCGCCCGAGGCGCAGCCGCGCCTCTTCGACCCGTTCTTCACCACGCGGCCCGGGCACCTGGGCCTCGGGCTGTTCGTGGCCCGGGCGGTGGTGCTCCGCGCGGGCGGGCGCATCGAGGTGCGCAGCGCCGCCGGCGGCACCGTCGCCACCGTGTGGCTGCCCACCGCCGGCGTGCCGGTGGGGCCCGCCGCGCCGGCCCAGGTCGCGGCCCCCGAGACGCCCGCATCGCTCGCGGCGGCGGAGCGGAGCGGGTCGGTCCTGGTGGTCGAGGAGGAGGAGAGCATCCGCACCACCGTGATGGATGCCCTGATGTCCGTCGGCCATCGGGTGGAGACGTTCCTCGACGCGACCAGCGCACTCGCGCGGCTCGCGGAGGGCGGCATCGACGTGGTGGTCACCGACCTGGCCTTGCGAGACCGATCGGGCTTGCAGCTGGCGGCCGCGGTGAAGCAGCGCACGCCGAACACCACCGTCGTGCTCATGACCGGCTGGGGCCGGCGCCTTCACGAGGAGCGGGTGCGCGCGGCCGGCGTGGACGTGATGGTGCTCAAGCCGGTGCAGCCCGACCGGCTGCGCGCTGCCGTCGCGGAGGCGCTGGCCCTCCGTCGGCCGGCGTGACCGCGCGCGACGGCGGTCCCGACCGGCTCGCGACCGTGGACCTCGGCACCAACACCGTCCGCCTCCTCGTGGTCGAATCCGTGGGCGGCGTCTGGCGGCCCCTGCATCAGACCCAGCGGGTGACCCGGCTCGGGGAGGGACAGGCCGCCGCGGGGCGGCTGCTGCCCGAGCCGATGCAGCGTACCGTCGCGACGGTCGCGGAGTTCGTGCGGGCCGCGCGCGGGTGGGGCGCGGGAGCCGTGCGTATCGTCGCCACCAGCGCGGTGCGCGAGGCGGTCAACCGGGAGGAATTCGTGGCCACGCTGGAGGCGGCGAGCGGCGAGCGCGTGCACGTCGTCTCCGGCGAGGACGAGGCGCGGCTCACCCTGAAGGGCGTCATCTCGGGACTGCCCGGTCTGGGACCGTCGTTCCTGCTCTTCGACATCGGCGGCGGCAGCACCGAGTTCGTGTCCGCCCGCGGGGGCGCTCCGGAGGCCGCGGTCAGCCTGCGGCTGGGCGTGGTGCCGCTCCAGGAGGAATGGGGCGAGCGGGGTCCCGTGCGGTGGGATCGCTTCACCCGGATGCGCGAGCACGTCGAGGCGCGCCTCCACCGCGAGGTGCCGGAGCGCATTCGCGGCGCGGCCGGTGAGCTGGTCGGCACCGCGGGGACCGTCACCACGCTGGCCGCGCTCGATCTGGAGCTGCCCGCCTACGACGCGGCGCGGGTACACGGCCATCGCCTCGCCCGCGCCACCGTGGAGCGGCTGCTCGCACGGCTGGGCGCCCTCGGCGTCGACGAGCGCGCGGGGCTGCCCTGTCTCGAGCCGGGCCGCGCCGACGTCATCATCCCGGGCATCGCGATCTGCCTGGCCACGATGACGTGCTTTCGCCGCGACACCCTGGTGGTGAGCGATCGCGGGCTGCGCGAAGGCATCCTCTGCGAGCTGCTGGAAGGAGCAGAGCGATGAAGCCGGCGGGCCGGGCCCTCTCGGTGATCGACTATCACACCGAGGGCGAGCCCATGCGCATCGTGGTGGGCGGGGCGGAGCCGATTCCCGGCGCGACCCTGATGGAGCGCAGCGAGCACCTCGCCGCCCACGGTCGCGACCTGCTGGGCTTCACCCTCTACGAGCCGCGGGGCCACTCGGCGATGTGCGGCGCGATCCTGACCGAGCCGGTCGCGAGCGGCGCCGACGCGGGCGTGCTCTTCATCGAGCCGCTCGGCCCGGTGCACATGTGCGGGCACGGGGCGATCGCGCTCGGCGCGATGCTGGTCGAGACCGGACGGGTGGCCGCCCCGGGCGGCCTGGCGACGGTCACGCTCGAGACGCCGGCCGGCCTCGTGGCCTGCCGGGTCACCTCGCAGACCGGGCATCCGACCTCGGTGACGATCCGCAACGTGCCCGCGTTCTCGGCCGGGCTCGATCTCTCCGTGGACGTGGCCGGTCTCGGGCCGGTGCGGTTCGATCTGGCCTACGGCGGGCACTTCTACGCGCTGGTGGAGGCGGCCCCGCTCGGGCTGCGCCTCGAGGCCAAGGCGGCGAGCCGGCTGATCGAGATCGGCGAGCGGATCCGCGCCGCCATCGAGGCGCGCGTCCCGCTCGTGCATCCCGGCATGCCGCAGGCGCGCGGCCTCCTCTACGTGCAGTTCCACGAGCCGGCGCGGCGGCCGGACGCGCGGTATCGCAACGCGGTGGTGGTCGCGCCGGCCGGACTCGATCGCTCGCCGTGCGGCACCGGCACCTCCGCGCGGCTGGCCAATCTCCACGCGCGCGGCCAGCTCGGGGTGGGGGACGCCTTCGGCCACGAGTCGATCATCGGCACGCTCTTCACCGGGCGGATCGCCGCGCTCACCGATGTGGCGGGCACACCGGCGGTCGTCCCCGAGATCACCGGGCGCGCCTGGATGACCGGCCAGGGGACGCTCTGCCTCGATCCGAGCGACCCCTTTCCGGGTGGTTTCCTCCTGTAACGCTCCGCTCGGCGGTCGGTTTGTTGACACTTCGACCGGTCGTGTGCTGTTCTAATCGGGATGAGCTTGGTTCCGAGCGTGATCGTCCGGCGCTGGCTGGAGACGGTGCTGGCCGCGTTCTCGATCGCGGTGATCTACGTGAACACGCATCGGGAGATGATGCCCCGAGCGCTCGACCTCAACAACGACACCAACCTCACGCTCGCGGAGTGGCTGCTGCGGGGAATCGTCTTCGGCCTGATGGGCATCCTCGGCTTCTCCGCGCTGGTGGTGGTGTTCTTCCTCGTCTACTCGCCGATCTACCTCATCAACAAGCTTCCGCACCTGGTCGGCAAGGGTGGCTGGCTCGACCGGCGGGAGGTGCGCTTCTACCTCGCGTGCTTCGCGCTCGTGTGCCTCCTCGTCACCCTCTTCACCTGGTCGACCGACGTGTTCTTCATCATGCTCGTGCTGCTCGCCGGCTTCGGCCCGCTGATCTGGAGACTGCTCGTCTAGGCCCGCTGAGTTGACAGCTTCCGGAGCCCCGCTTATCCTTTCGGGGTATATGGATGAAATCGCGGTCCTGGTGCTGAACTACACCTACGAGCCGCTGCATTTCACCAACGCCAAGCGCGCCATCACGCTCCTCCTCGCGGGCAAGGCCGAGAGCGTCGAAGCCTCGCCGCGGGTGATCCGGTCGCCCTCGCGCAGCTTCCATCTGCCCGCGGTGATCCGCCTCGGGGCCTACATCCGCAAGCCGTTCCTCGAGCGGGTGGCGTTCAACAAGAAGAACATCCTGCGGCGCGACGGCTACACCTGCCAGTACTGCTCGCGGCGCGGCGAGAAGCTCACGGTCGACCACGTGGTCCCGCGCTCGCGGGGCGGGCAGACCACCTGGACCAACGTGGTGGCGGCCTGCCTGCGCTGCAACCTCCTCAAGGGCAACCGCACGCTGGAGGAGGCCCGGCTCCGGCTGATCCGCGAGCCCGTGCACCCGCAGTTCCTCTTCTCGGTGCACCTGCTCCGGCACCCGCACGCCACCTCGTTCCTCGACTCCTGGCGGAAGTACCTGGTGGCGGTGCCGTCGACGACCTGAGCGGTCCCCCGGGCATCCAGTTGTCCACGCAGTCGTTCACCCTCGCCTCCGAGTTCGCGCCGTCCGGAGACCAGCCGCAGGCGATCGAGCAATTGGCCTCGGTCATCCGCTCGGGCAGCCCGCACACCGTGCTGCTCGGGGTCACCGGCAGCGGCAAGACGTTCACGCTCGCCAACGTGATCGCCCGGCTGGACCGCCCGGCCCTCGTCATCTCGCCCAACAAGACGCTCGCCGCGCAGCTCTACAGCGAGTTCCGGGCGTTCTTCCCGCAGAACGCGGTCGAGTACTTCGTCTCCTACTACGACTACTACCAGCCCGAGGCCTACATTCCGCAGTCGGACACCTACATCGAGAAGGACGCGCTGGTGAACGACGAGATCGATCGCATGCGGCACTCCGCGACCGCCTCGCTGTTCGAGCGGCGCGACGTGGTGGTGGTGGCCTCGGTGTCGTGCATCTACGGCATCGGCGAGCCCGAGACCTACCGCGGCATGCACGTGTCCCTGCGCGCCGGGCAGAGCATGGACCGCGACGCCCTGATCCGGGCGCTGGTCGCGGTGCAGTACGAGCGCAACGACTACGACTTCCGCCGCGGGACGTTCCGGGTGCGGGGCGACGTGGTCGAGGTGTTCCCGGCCAGCGCGGAGTCGGAGGCCCTGCGGGTGGAGTTCTGGGGCGACAGCGTGGAGCGGCTCATGACCCTCGATCCGCTGCGCGGCATCACCACCGGGGCGGTGACCGAGGCGCACGTCTATCCGGCCAGCCACTACGTGACGCCGGCCGCGCAGCTCGAGCGGGCCATCGACGGCATCATGGAGGAGCTGCGCGAGCGGCTCGGCTTCCTGAAGACGCGTGGCAAGCTGCTGGAGGCCCAGCGCCTCGAGCAGCGCACCCTGTTCGACATGGAGATGCTGCGGGAGCTGGGCTACTGTCACGGGGTCGAGAACTACTCACGACACCTGTCGGGCCGCAAGCCGGGACAGAACCCGCCCACCCTCATGGACTACCTGCCGAAGGACGCGCTGGTGATCCTCGACGAGTCGCACGTCACCGCGCCGCAGATCCGCGGCATGTATCCCGGCGACCGCTCGCGCAAGGAGGCGCTCGTCGAGTACGGGTTCCGCCTGCCGTCGGCCTTCGACAACCGGCCGCTCACGTTCGAGGAGTTCACCCGGATCGTGACCCAGACCCTCTACGTCTCCGCGACGCCGGGCCCCTACGAGCTGGAGCGGGCCGGGGTGGAGCGGAGCGGGCCGGGTCGGGCCCTCGCGGGCGGGCCGGTGGCCGAGCAGATCATCCGCCCCACCGGGCTCATGGACCCGAAGATCACGGTGCGGCCGGCGTCGTCGCAGGTGGACGACCTCATGGCCGAGGTGCGGGCGCGAGCCGACCGGGACGAGCGCGTGCTGATCACCACGCTCACCAAGCGCATGGCCGAGGACCTCACCGAGTACTATCAGCAGAACGGCCTCCGCGTCCGCTACCTGCACTCCGACATCGACACTCTCGAGCGGGTGGCCCTGATCCGGGACCTGCGCCTCGGCAAGTTCGACGGCCTGATCGGGATCAACCTGCTGCGGGAAGGCCTGGACCTGCCCGAGGTCTCGCTGGTGGCGATCCTGGACGCGGATAAGGAGGGCTACCTCCGCTCCGCCACCTCGCTCATCCAGACCTCCGGACGCGCGGCCCGTCACGTCAACGGCGAGGTGATCATGTACGCCGACACCGTGACCGGCTCCATGCGGGAGGCCATCGCGGAGACCGACCGCCGGCGCGAGGTCCAGGGCGAGTACAATCGAGTCCACGGGATCACCCCGGAGTCGGTACGCCGGTCGATCCGCGACCTCCTCGAGTCGGTGCCGGAGCGCGACTACTACACGGTCGAGGTGGAGCGGGCACCCGCCTCGCAGTGGGAGAGCCCGGCCGCGCTCGCCGCCCACGTGGCCGAGCTGGAAACTGCCATGAAGGACGCGGCCCGCCGGCTCGACTTCGAGCGAGCCGCCGAGCTTCGCGACCGCATCAAGGCGCTCCGCAAGGTCGACCTGGGAGTCTGAGGCGGCCCGAGCCCGATGGTCTTCAAATGGGTGCTCATCCTCTTCACCGTGCTCTCGATCGCGCTCTTCCTGCTGTCCAAGGCGATCGCGTTCATGAACCCACCACGGCCCGGCCGGCCCGCCCCGCGGATCCTCGGTCAGATCCGACGGGCGCTCACCTGGACGGTGCTGGTGCCCACCGTGCTCGCCCTCGCCCTCCTGGTGGTGACGCTGCTGCGGCAGCCCTGACCGCGATGGTGAGGGCGTGATGACCCTCGAGGAAAAGGTCGATCAGGTGCCGGACCGGCCGGGGGTCTATCTCTACAAGGACGCCAAGGCCCAGATCGTCTACATCGGCAAGGCGGCCTCGCTCAAGAGCCGCGTGCGCTCCTACTTCCAGGAATCGCGCGCGCGGGATCCCAAGACCGACGCGCTGGTCGGCCAGATCCGCGACCTCGAGTACATCGTCACCGCCAACGAGCTGGAGGCGATGATCCTCGAGTCCACCCTGGTCAAGAAGCACCGGCCCCGTTACAACATCATCCTGCGGGACGACAAGCACTACCCGTTCCTCAAGCTCACCACCAACGAGGAGTTCCCGCGCCTGGTGGTGGCCCGTCGGGTGCAGAAGGACGGGGCGACCTACTTCGGCCCCTTCTATCCGGCCACCGCGATGCGCGAGACCCTGCGCCTCGTGCGCCAGCTCTTCCCGCTGCGCACCTGCCGCATCAAGATCGACGGGACGCTGTCGCGCCCGTGCCTGCAGTACTACATCCACCGCTGCAACGCGCCGTGCACCGGCTGGGAGACCCGCGAGGGCTACGCGGAGACGGTGCGCGACGTCGAGCGCTTCCTGGAGGGCAAGAACGACGATCTGGCCGCCCGGCTCACCCGGGACATGGAGGCCGCCGCCGAGGAGATGAAGTTCGAGCGGGCCGCCGCCCTGCGCGATCGGGTCCAGGCGCTCAACACGGTGCGCGAGCGCCAGCAGATGATCTCCACCGAGGAAGAGGACCAGGACATCGTGGGCGTGGTCCGCCAGGGCTCGGAAGCCTGCGTGCAGCTCTTCTTCGTGCGCAAGGGCCGCCTGCTCGGGCGGGAGTCGTTCTTCTTCGAGCGCGTCTCCGGCTGGAGCGACGGCGAGATCCTCTCCGCCTTCATCCGGCAGTTCTACGCGCGCAACGTGGTGCCGCCGCCCGAGATCCTGCTCTCCGAGTCTCCGCCCGAGGCCCCACTCACCACCGAGTGGCTGGCCCAGCGCCGGGGCGGGCGGGTCGAGCTGCACGCCCCGCAGCGCGGGCGCAAGCGCGACCTGGTGGTCATGGCCGAGGAGAACGCGGCGCTGGCGCTGCAGACGCACCTGCTCGCCCGCGGCAGCCGGCAGCACGTGGTGCTCGAGGACCTCGAGCGCTCGCTCGGGCTGCCCGGCCCGCCCCATCGCATCGAGTGCTTCGACATCTCCACGCACCAGGGCAAGGAGACGGTGGCTTCGATGGTGGTGTGGCAGGACGGGGACATGAAGAAGGACGACTACAAGCGCTACAAGATCCGCACCGTCACCGGCACGGACGACTTCGCCTCGATGCAGGAGGTCCTCACGCGCCGCTACGGCCGCGCCCTGGAGAGCGAGAGCGTGCTGCCGGACCTGATCCTGCTCGACGGCGGCCGCGGCCAGCTGGGCGCGGGGCAGAAGGCGCTGGAAGATCTCGGGCTCGACTACATCCCGATCGCGGCCCTCGCCAAGCGGGCCGAGGAGGTCTACACCCCGGACCGGCTGCAGCCGCTCGTGCTGGACCTCGGCTCACCCGCGCTGCAGGCGCTCCAGAGAGTTCGCGACGAGGCGCACCGCTTCGCGATCACCTACCACAAGAAGCTCCGCCAGCGGCGGGCGATCGCCTCGGTGCTCGACCAGATCCCGGGTGTGGGGCCGACGCTCCGCACCAGCCTGTTGAAGACGCTGGGCTCGGCCAAGGGCGTTCGCGAGGCCTCGGTGGCGGATCTGGCCTCGGTCCCCAAGATCACTCCGAAGCTGGCCCAGCGCATCTACGACTTCTTCCACCCGCAGCCGGTGGCCGCGGAGCGCCCGCCGGAGTCCTAAGGCACTCGCCGCGGCGGGCGGCCGCCGCCGCTCAGGCGGCCTGCCGCTCGGAGAGCGCTTCGGCCAGGTCCACCATCACCGCGTCCACGTCGGCGGCGAGCGTGGCGGTGGCCTCGGCGTCGTACGGCGTCGGCGTGGCGTTCACGATGACGATCGGCACTCCCGCATCGCGCGCCCAGCGCAGCAGGTCGGAGGCCGGGGCGACCAGCAGCGAGGTGCCGAGCACGAGCAGGAGATCGGCGGCGAGCACCGCCCGCAGCGCGGCGTCCAGTCGGGCCGGGTTCACGCGCTCGCCGAACATCACGCTACCGCCCTTCAGCAGTCCCTGGCAGACCGGACAGTAGAGGGCTGTCCGGCCGCTCTCGAGACGGGACGACAGCGTCGCGCGCTCCACCTCGTGCCGGCAATCCAGACAGAACGCCCCGCGGATCGAGCCGTGCAGCTCGATCACCGTCTCGGCGGGCAGCCCCGCGGCCTGGTGGAGCCCGTCCACGTTCTGGGTCACCACGGCCGACAGCCGGCCCCGACGGCCGAGATCGGCCAGCGCCCGATGGGCGGGCGCCGGGGTGGCCGCCTCGACGAGCCGAAAGAAGCGCTGCTCCTCCTGCCAGTACGCGGCGCGCGATGCCGCCGAGCGCACGAAGTCCGCGAGCTGGATGTCGCGCGTGCGGGTCCAGAGGCCGCCCGGCCCGCGGAAGTCGGGCAGGCCGGCGGCGGTGCTGACGCCCGCGCCGGTGAGCACGCAGATCTTCCGGGCGCGCGCGGCGAGCGCGTGCAGGCGCTCCTGGGCCAGCCGCGCGTGCCAGGCGACCTCGGGCGAGCCGACCGACGCGAGCGGCAGCGGAGCCGGCCGTCCCGGCACCATGCGCCGCAGCCACGGCAGCCGCAGCGCGGCGACCACCGCGATGGTGACCAGGCTGAACGGGGCGACCAGGGCGGGCAGGGGCAGGCCGGCGTGGACCATGAGGCTCGACCACAGCGCGCCCGCGATGGCCGCGCTGATCGCGGCCACGACGAGCGCGGCCGGCGAGAAGGCCAGGAACACACCGCCGAGGGCGATCGCGGTCGGCACGGTGTTGGCCACGATGCCGGAGGTCCCGACGCCACCGAGCGCGGCGCTGACCGCCAGCCCGACGACCGCCCCCAGCAATGCGGTGACGGCCAGGAGCCGCGACGCAACCGCCAGGCCGGCCAGCGTGAGGGTCCAGCCCGCCGCCTGCGCGGGCCACCCGGCCGGCGTCGCCGGCCCCGCGGGCGCCAGCACGAGCCAGGCGGCCCACGTCAGGGCCAGCGCGGGCAGGGCGACCGACGGCAGGTGCTGCGGGGTGAGCAGACGATGGGCCAGCCGGGTGAGCGCGGGCGCGACGAGAGCGGCCAGCCCGAGCGTCACCCACGCCCGCGAGGTCGGCGCGAACAGCACGCCCCAGAACACGCCGGTCAGCGCGGCCACGTAGCCGTAGAGCCCGCGTCGCCACTCCGCGTACGGATAGCCCCGGAGCCGCGCGAGGACGGTGGCCAGGGTGCACGCGATCGCGGCGCCCACGGCGGCGCGGGGCGCCAGCGGGATCAGGCCGAGCAGCATCAGGAGGCCGCCCAGCGGGGATTCCGCGAACAGCACCTGGCCGTAGCCCGCGGCGGCGGCGTGGCCGACTTCGCCGTCGAGCCGGACGAGGCGTCCGCTCATCGCGCCCGCGCGCGCGCGGCGGTCGCGCGTCTCGGCAGCCGATCGCGCCCGATGAAGTCGGCCACCGTCTCGGCGTCGCGGAGCAATTCCGGCCGGCCGTCCCGCGCCAGCACGATCGCGGGGCGCGCATGGATGAACTGCATCGACTGCGAGTCGGCGTAGGCGCCGCAGTTGCGGACCACCAGCGGAGTGCCGCGGCGCAGGGGAGGCAGGCGGATGCCGACCGCGAGACAATCCACCTGCATGCACAGAGGCCCGAACAGCGTGACCTCTTCGACGGAGAGCGGCGAGGCCTCCACCGGCGCGATGTCGAGCGGCGTGTAGTACGCGGTCGGCAGCAGGTGCACGCCCGCGTCGAGCACCGCGGCCTTGGCCCCGCCCCCGAGCCGCTTGGTGGCGACCACGCGAGTCAGCAGGGAGACCGCGTGCTCCACCACCGCGCGACCGGGCTCCAGCACGAGCCGCGGCCGGCTCTCCAGCCGTCGCATCGCGGCGGCCAGGGGCTGCGTGATGGCGGCCGCGAAGGCGGGAAACACCGGCTCGGGCGTGGTGCCGGGGTGGCTGCGGGCGTACCGGTGACGATTGGGGAAGCCGCCGCCCAGATCGAGCACCTCCCACCGCACGCGGTGCCGCCGCTCGAAGCGGGTCATGAGCGGCACGAGCAGGCCGAGCAGCGCCCCATAGGTGTCGGCGTCGGCCAGATCGGTGCCGAGATGGGCGTGGAGTCCCGCGAGCCGCAGCGACGACGAGGCCACCACGCGGCCGCACGCCTCCTCGGCGAGCCCGTCCTCCACCCCGAAGCCGAATTTCTCCCAGGGCACCGCGGTGACCCGCGCGTTCACGCGCAGGCCGACCGGGGCCACCACCCCCCGCGCGCGCGCGATCTCCTCGATGGCGGTCAGCTCGTCGAAGCTGTCCACGTTGATCCACGCGCCGTCGGCCACCGCCCGCTCCAGGTCGGCGTCGGCCTTCCACGGGCCGTTGAAGACGATGCGCGAGCCGGGGATCTCGAGGCGCCGGGCCATCTCGTACTCGAGCCCGGAGACCACCTCGGCCCACGCACCCTCCTCGTGCAGGAGCGAGCGAATGCCGGTCAGGTAGTTCGTCTTGTAGGAGTACGCGACCTCGGTGTGGGGATAGCCGGCGCGGAACGCGGCCCGGAAATCGCGGAACTCCCGCCGCAGGCGCGACTCGGACACCACGAACAGGGGCGAGCCGAACCGGCGCAGCAGGTCGGAGACCGCGCAGCCGTCGATCTCGTCCACGATCACGGTCGGCACGAGCGGCGCGCGGGTGTTGATCGCGACGCCCGAGAACTTGTTGATGGTGCCGAAGGTGTGGCGGGTGAGCGTCGGCTCCTCCCATGCGCGCCGCGGCGGTGCCGCGATCTCAGAGGACATGACCGTCCACTCTGCCCTCGACCGAGAGCGCCCCCATCCGCTCCACCGAGGCGATGGCGTCCCACGCCTGACGGACGTAGAAGGTTCCCGGACGTGGCCGCAAGGAGTTCACGCGCTCGCCCCGCGCCAGCCGCACCGCCGCCCACGGCAGGTTCGCTCCCGCGCCGGCCGACAGGTAGACCCAGGCGGGGAATCGCGGGTTCGCCTCGATCACGAAGGGGCCCCGCCGCGGATGCCGGATGACCTCGAGCTCGAACGGCCCGACCCAGCCCGTCGCCTCCGCGAAGGTGGCCGCGAGCTTCTCGAGCGAGCGATCCACCACGGTGGTGCCGCCCCAGGTGTTGCCGTTGGCGGAGCGGATCTCCTTCCGCACCACCACCGTGCCCACGATGCGATGGGCGCGATCGGCGACCGCCGCCACGCCGTACTCCTCGCCGGCGATCCATTCCTGGGCCAGCAGCGGGAATCCCCAGGAGGCGGCGAGCCGGCGGGCCACCACGTGGGCTTCCTCGGCCGTCCGCACCGGCTTGGCGTCGGCCACCGGGCCCTTGAGCATGAACGGCCGCCCCATCTCCTCGATGGCGGTCTCCAGCTCCACCCAGGTCGCCATCAGGCGCGTGCGCGGCACGCGGAAGCCGCGCGCCACGATGCCGGGAAGCCGCGGCTTGGCCGCGGCGGCGAGCGCGGCCGCGGGCGGCACCAGGGTCGCGACGCCCGCGGCCGCGAGACGATCGGCCAGCCAGGTCACGATCGGCACCTCGACGTCGATCGTGGGGAGCAGGCAGTCGACGCCCGCGTCGCGGCACTGCTCGAGCAGCGCCTCCGGATAGCCGCCGTCCTCGCGGGACGGGAAGGGGAGCAGGCGCACCTCGTCCCACGCCCGGTCGACGTAGACGCCGGTGGCCAGCACCTCGTGGGTGAGGCCGATGAGGCGCGGCGCAGGTGACAGGGCGCGCAGGCAGCGGCCGACCGTCAGGCCCGCCGACGGGTTGTCGGCTGCGTTGAGACCGGTGATCGCCACCGTGCCGGCGCGCCCGGCCACCGGCGTCGTGGGCGACGCGAGCGCGCGCGAGAGCAGATTGCGGCGCGCGGCCCCTCCGGTCAGCGCGGCGAGCGGGTTGCCCGCGTAGGTGTGCTCGATCAGCGCCCGGGCGAGCAGGCGGCCCGGCTGCGCCAACGCGGGCTCGACGTCTTCGCCCATGGCCAGCCGCACCAGCGCGGCGGGCAGGTTCGCGCCGGCCTCGGAGGCGAGCGCGATCCAGGACGGCAGCCGCGGATTGATCTCGAAGCAGTAGATGCCGCCGTCGGTGGCCGCGATGAATTCGGCCTCGATGCCCCCGTCCCACCGGAGCGCGGCCACGATCCGCCGGAGCAGGGCCACGAAGCGGGGCTCCTCCACGGTGACGCCGGCCCAGGCGGTGCCCTTGTTGGTGACCGCGAGCTTTTTCATCACCGCGGCCTCGAGCAGCTCCCCGCGGCGTGCCACGCCGGCCACGTCGTACTCCTCGCCGCCGATCAGCGGCTGGGCGAGCACGGGATAGCCCCACTCCTCGGCCAGCTGCCAGCCCGCCACGCGGAAATCCTCCGGCGTGTGCACCACCGTCGAGTCCACGAGGGTGCCCTTGACGATCTGCGGGTACCGTCGCCTCCCCGCCGCCTTCGTCACCGCGTCGGGCGACGACAGCACGAGCGTCTCCGGCACCGCGAACCCGGCGCGCCGGCCGAGCGCGGGGAGCCGGCGCTTCTCCCGGGCGCGCAGCGCCGCCATCGTGGGCAGGCAGCTGGCCACCCCGAGTCGCCGCAGGGCGGGCCTCATCGCACTCCACTGCGCGAGCTCGGCGTCGACGGTCGGGATCACCACGTCGAGCGGATGCGTCGCGACCACCGTCTCCAGCCGCTTGAGGAGCGCCCGCGGCCCCGCGGCCGGATACGGGATCAGGGCGTGCGCGTCGATCAGCCCCTCCGCGTAGGCGCCCGTGCTGAAGTGGTCCCACGTGAGCGCGAGGATGCGCCATGACGGGTCGGCCTGGCGGAGGGCGCGAACCACCGCGAGCCCGGGGTGCGGATTGTCGGTGGCGTAGAAACCGGTGACGCCGATCCAGGTCTCACCCATCGACGACCTCGGCGACGCCTTCGCGCCGCAGCTGCTCGACGAAGGCGATGAGCGCCCGCCGGGCGACGGGCTCGTCGACCTCGAAGGCCTCGACCATGGCGACGAGCACGTCGGCCACCGGCTGCTGGTCGTGGAAGCGCGCGGCCGCGAAGGCTCCCGTCCCGTTCAGCGAGAAGACGCGGCCCGAGCGCTGGTCGAAGAGGAACCCGCGCTCGGGTCCGAAGCGTGGACGCACGGATTCGACGAAGCGGACACGCGCGGGCAGGGGGGCGGAGGCGCTCATGGCTGCTTGCCCAGCTCCTGCAGGCCGCGTACCGCGTCGGGGTAGCCGGGCTGCGCGGCGAGACTCCGGCGGAAGGAGCGCTCGGCTTCGACCCGATCGCCGACCTTGGCGAGCGTCCAGCCGAGCCCACTCCACGCGTCGGGCCAGTCCGGCTGCCGGGCCGTGACGTCGCGGAACTGCCGGAGCGCCTGCGGGACGTCCCCGGACTGATAGTAGCTCCACGCCAGCGTGGACCGCGCGTCGCTCACGATCGGATGCAGACCGGGCGCGCCCGGGATCAGGACGCGCTCCTTGACCGGCGGCAGGTCGGCGCCGGTCGCGATGACGCGCTCCAGCGGGGGGATCGCGTCGCGGTAACGCCTCAGCGCGTAGAGGGTGAAGCCCAGCCCGCGGAGGCCATCGGGATCGCCCGGATGCCGCTGGAGCAGCGCGCGGAACTCGGTTTCCGCCAGCGCATGGGCCTGCTCGTGGAAGAGTCCCCAGCCCAGATCGCGCCAGACGTCGAGCCACTCCGGTCCGGCCGTGAAGAGCTTCCGCAGGCTGGCCGCCGGATCGACCGTCGCCACGTAGACGGCGGACTTGCCGATGGCCGTCCGGAACCGGGTCTTCGCCTCGTCCCGGTGCCCTTGCCGCTCGGCCACCCATCCGAGCCCGAGCAGCGGATCGGCCCACGACGGCTCCCGCCGGGCCACGTCCTGGAAGACGCGACGCGCGGCGGGATCGTCGCGCTTGTAGTAGTACGACCAGCCGAGCGCCGAGCGGGACAGGGTGTCGCCCTCCTGCTCCTGCAGCAGGGCCTGGAATCGCTCGACCGCGACGCCCCACTCGCCCCGGTGATAGGCGACGAACGCGAGACCGCGGCGGGCGTCGCGATCGTTCGGGGCCAGCTTGAGCGCGGCCATGAAGTTGGCCTCGGCCCGCACCGGGTCGCGGCGGGCGAGGTAGACCCAGCCGAGACCGTCGTGCGCGTTGTGGTATCCGGGCGTGTGCCGGAGCGACTCGTTGAACGCGCTGAGCGCGCGGCTCTGATCGCCGGTCCGGTAGGCGATCCAGCCGAGACCCTCGTACGCATAGTAGGCGTTGGGGTCGCGCGGCCCCAGCGCCAGTCCGCGTTCCAGCTCGGTCTTCGCGCGCTCGAGGTCGTCGAGCTTCAGGTAGCACCATCCGAGGAGGATCCGATCCCGCGCGGAGTCTCGACCTCCCTGCATGGAGGTCTCGAGGCGGGCGATCGCACCCTTGTAGTCGCCGGCCTCGAAGGCGCCGACGGCCTGGTCGAAATCGGCGCGCGCGATCGTCGCGGCGCAGCCGATCCCGAACGCGAGCAGGGCGATGACCGAGATGAGGACAAACCGGTAGCGACGCACGGGTGCTGCTGCCGCAAGCCGCATGCCAGATATCGGGTGCGCCAAGTCCAGAGCCCCCTGGTAGCGTAGTCGATACCCGGTCATCTGCCCACAGGGATAACACCGATCCGGGCACTTGCCCATCCATCCGGCATCATCGATCATGGGGCTCCCATGGCGCCCCGCGGATCGCTGCTCCGGACGTTCGCCCTCCTGAGCTTCCTGCTGGTGGCGCTGATCACGATCGCGCAGATCGGCGTGCAGTGGCGGCTCCTGCGGGAGGACCTGCTGGAGTGGGAGCGCACGAGCACCGCCGAGGCCATCCGCGTGCAGGTCGCGTCGGTGCTCGACCCCGACGACTTCGTGCACTGGAACACGCCGGCGGCCCGGGGCCGCTTCGCCGAGCTCCTCCGGCTCGCCCTGTCGAATCCGGAGATCCTGCGCATCAAGCTGTACGATCCCGAGATGCGCGTCGTCTGGTCCGACGAGCCCCGTCTGCTCGGCGAGACCTTCCCGGGCAACCGACATCTCGTCCAGGCCCTCCGCGGCGAGACGGTAGCCCTGCTGGAGGAGATGGACAAGGCCGAGCACGAGTACGAGCGCGACTTCGTCTCGGTGGTGGAGCTGTACATCCCGATCGTGCTCCATCGCGGTCGCACGCCGGGCACCGCCGCGGTCGACGGGGTGGTCGAGATCTACAAGGACCCGTCGCGGCGCTTCGCCAACTACACGCGCGACCGCATCGTCATCATGACGGTGTCACTGCTCGGAGCGCTCACCCTGTACGCCGGGCTCTTCTGGACCGTGCGGCGGGCGGCCCGGCGCATGGAGGCGCAGCAGCTCGACCTGGCCCGCCAGGCCGACACCCTTCGCGCGACCAGCGAGGAGCTGGCCGCCGCCCAGCAGCAGCTGCGCGTATCCGAGCGGCTCGCCGCGATCGGGGAGGTGAGCGCGGCGGTGGCCCACGGCATCCGCAACCCGCTCGCGAGCATCCGGGCCTCGGCCCAGGTCGCCGCCGACGCGCTCGAGGACCGATCCCGGGTGGAGACGTACCTGCGCGCGATCACCGACGAGGTGGATCGCCTGGGCCGCTGGCTGACGAGCCTGCTGGACAGCGTGCGGCCGTTCCAGCTCGATCTGGGTCCCGTCGACCTCAACGGCGTGCTGCGCGACCTGCTGGGCGTGCTGCAGCGCCGGCTCACGGTGGCGCGGGTCACCGTCGACGCGCGCCTCGCTCCGGATCTGCCGAAGCTTCACGCCGACGAGGTCCAGCTGCAGCAGGCCTTCCTCGGCGTGCTGGAGAATGCGATCGAGGCACTGCCCAAGGGCGGCACGATCCACCTCACCACCGAGCCGGCGGTGGGGAGCGAGCCGGCGGCGGCCCGCATCACGGTACGCGACACCGGGGAGGGGATTTCGCTCGAGCGTCTGCCCCACGTGTTCGAGGTGCTCTACACCACCAAGAGCCGGGGCACCGGTCTGGGGCTCGCCATCACCCGGAAGGTCGTGGAGCGCCACGGCGGACGCGTCGACATCGACAGCGCGCCGGGCGAAGGCACCACCGTGACGATCCGGCTGCCGCTGCACGCCGCGGAGACGCCGGCGTGATCCCCGCGGTGCTGATCGTCGAGGACGAGCGCGTGCTCGCCGAGGCCATGAGCGACTACCTGGCGCGGCACGGCTTCGAGACCGCGATGGCCGGCTCCGGCGAGGCGGCGCTCGACGCCATCCACCGGTCCGAGCCCGACCTGGTGGTGCTGGACTACCAGCTCCCGGGCATGGACGGCCTCGAGGTGCTGCGCGAGATCCGGCAGCGGGCCCCGCAGGCCGCGGTGGTGATGCTCACGGCCCACGGCTCCGTCAAGACCGCGGTCGAGGCGATGCGGGCAGGCGCCTTCGACTACCTCACCAAGCCGGCGGACCTCGAGGAGCTGGCGCTCGTGCTCGGGCGGGCCCGCAGCCACGCCCGCCTCGAGCGCGAGCTGCACCTGCTGCAGGGCGCGGGCGGACGCGGGGCGCCCGGCGAGCGCATCGTCGGCACCTCCGAGGCGACCCGCGGCCTCCGCGCGCAGGTGGAGCGCCTGGCCGGGCTCGACCAGGGCCCGGGCGGCGCGCCGCCGGTGCTCATCTCGGGGGAGACCGGGACCGGCAAGGGACTGGTCGCCCGGGCCATTCACGATCTCTCGGCGCGCGCGGAGCGGCCGTTCGTCGAGGTGAACTGCGGGGCCATTCCGGCCCAGCTGCTGGAATCGGAGATGTTCGGCTACGAGCGCGGCGCCTTCACGGACGCGCGCGCGGCCAAGCCCGGGCTCTTCGAGGTCGCCGACGGCGGCACGTTGTTCCTCGACGAGATCGGGGCGATGCCGCTGGAGCTGCAGGTCAAGCTGCTCAAGGCCATCGAGGACCGCTCGGTTCGCCGGCTCGGCGGGCTGCGGCAGAAGACCGTCGACGTCCGCATCGTCGCCGCGACCAACGCCGACCTCGATCGTTCCGCCCAGGAGGGCGCGTTCCGCGCCGACCTGCTCTACCGCCTGAAGGTGCTGACGCTCGTCCTGACGCCGCTCCGCTCACGGCCCGACGACGTGGTGCCACTGGCCCGTCACTTCCTGGCCGAGGCGGGCCGGCGCTATCGGCGGCCCCGGCGGCTGACTCCCGACGCGGAGACGGCCCTGCGCGCCTACGAGTGGCCCGGCAACGTGCGCGAGGTGGCCAACGTGATCGAGCGCGCGGTGCTCCTGCACGAAGGCGAGGAGATCGGGGCCGGCGTGCTCGGCCTCCCCGCGCTCACGCGGGGTGGCGCCCCGGTCGAGGTCGGCGGCGGGGGCGGAGTGAAGGTCGACTTCTCGCGAGGCGGGTTGAGCCTCTCCGAGCTGGAGCGGACGCTCATCGTGGAGGCGCTGAAGGCCACGGGCGGGAATCGCCGACGGGCCGCCCAACTGCTCGGCATCTCCGTCGAGACGCTGCGGTATCGGATGGAGAAGCACGCGCTCACGTCCGTCGAGCACGACTCCCGCTGACGCCGCCTCCGCGGGCGCCGCACCCGGCTGGCCCGTCCACGGGCGTGGATCGCGGCCTTAGTCCAGGCTCCGAGGGCCGTAGGTCACCTGGTTGCCGCCCTGATCGAGGGCCTGCTGCAGATACGCCATGGCCTGGGAGAGGAGGGTGGCATCGTCGTGACCGTCGTACGGGAAGGACACCTTGCCCACGCTGATCGTGAGCCGCGTCGGCCGTCCCTCCGGATTCTCGCGGAACGCGACCTGCTCGATGTTGGAGCGGATCCGCTCGGCCACCCGCAGGGCCTCGTCGCCCGCGGTGTGCAGCAGGATGACCGCGATGGCCGACGACAGCTGTCCCACGATGTCGGTCGCGCGGACGAACTCCGGGATCTTCTGCGACATCGCCCGCTCCAGCTTCTCGGACACGCCCCCGCGTTCGCCGGGACTATCCGGTCGGAGCAGGCAGACCGAGAAGAAATCCTGGTAGCGAATCGCGCGCAATGCCTCGCGGCTCAAGAGGTGGCGGAACGCCTCTTCCTGAAAGATTCCCGCCTCACCATCCGTGAGTTCGCCCACGAGCTCCCCCCTTGCGGTGTCCACGCGGTTTCCTCCTCTTGCACGGCCTGGCGAAGCTCTGGCCCCGCGCGCCGGCAAGTTCTGCGCCGACCCGATCCGGCACACCGTGGGAGCGGTCGCCGTGCCGGGAACTGCCCGAGAGCGGAGGAGAAATCGATCCGGCGCGACCGCTCGAGCCCGCGCGACGGTGACCCGTCGGCACCGGGTGGCTCACGAGCGGCCGTCGAGCGGCCGCCGGGCTCGCGCCTTCGCCGAATTCCTGATCGGAGCCATCACGCGCAGCTTTCATCTGTCACGTAATCAGCACACACCGCCGGTGAATCGCGGGGGCCGCCGGGACGACCCGTGACGTGACCGGCCCTCGCACCGTGCTGCACCGCGCCGACGTCCTCGCGACCCGGCCGTGATTCGCAATTCAAGGTTTCGGGCTCGCCGGTGCAGAGCGCCGCAGTCGGGT
>Ga0209971_1000022_pt1 | contig 56932 bp, 63 predicted proteins | sample InoplaM3SAM_FD_187588 | JGI IMG/M metagenome (GOLD analysis project Ga0209971, IMG submission 187588) | Arabidopsis thaliana rhizosphere microbial communities from the Joint Genome Institute, USA, that affect carbon cycling - Inoculated... | ecosystem: Host-associated > Plants > Roots >... | reverse complement strand
GCGGCCGACCACCCGCGCGAGCAGCACGTGCGCGAGATGGCGGCGCAGCGCGGGCGAGCCGTGGATGTCACCGGTCGGATCGAGGTCGCCGTCGAGCGCGCGCGCGGCCGCGGCCAGCGTGTCCGCGCCCACCGGCCGGCCGGCCAGCGCGGCCTCGGCGCGCCGGGCGCGCACCGGGCCGCTGCCGACGCCGAAGAACACGAGCCGCGCCTCGGCGGCGCCGCCGGCCCGCCGCAACCCCGCGGCGAGCCCGGCCAGCGCGAAATCGCCGTGGCGCCGGGCCAGCTCGTCGAAACCCCAGCGCCAGCCCGCGGGCGCGCGGGGCAGCCACACCTCGGTCACGATCTCCCCCGGCCCCAGCGCGGTGGTGTAGATGCCGCGAAAGAAGTCGGCGGCCGCGATCTCGCGCCGCCCCGCGCGGCCGGCGACGTGGATCATCGCGTCGAGCGCCACCATGCACGCGGGAAGCTCGGCGGCGGGGTCGGCGAGGGCCAGGCTGCCGCCGACCGTGCCGCGCGCTCGGATGGCAGCATGGCCGACGTGCGGCACCGCGGCCGCCACCAGCGGCGCGTGCTCGCGCACGAGCGGGGAGCGCTCGAGCGCCTCCTGCCGTACGAGGGCGCCGATCGCGAGCCCCTCCGGGGTGACCCGGATGCCGTCGAGGTCCGGCAGGCGGTTGATGTCGATGACGGCGCGCGGAGTGGCCAATCTCAGATTCAGCGCGGGCACCAGGCTCTGGCCGCCGGCCAGGATCCGCCCGTCGTCTCCGTAGCGATCGAGGAGGTCGAAGGTCTCGGCGAGCGAGGCAGGACGATGATACTCGAATGGGGCCGGCTTCATGCCGGCCTATCCTGCCTCAGCGTCCGGAGGAGGTAAAGCGCCTTCGGCGCCCAGCCGGCTTCGTCTTCACCGACCGCGCCCGCAGCCAGCCCGGTCACCCGGGAGCCAGACCCGGCGACCGGGCGTGACGCTCCGGGCTAGCCGGCGCGCCGTGCCGCCGCCGTCTCCCCGTGCAACGAGGTCGCCGGCGAGTTCTTCTTCCAGTTGCGCGGCCTGCCGAGGGGCCAGGCCTGACGGCCCGAGGTCGCCTCGAGCATCATCGCAGTCGCGGTGTACCAGGCGAGCACGGACGAGATGATGAAGAGCCATCCGGCCACCATCATCAAGCCGCCGTGCATGCTGATGTTCGCGATCGCCGCGATCGAGGCACCCGCGGCCAGGAACACGAGCGTGATGGCCAGGGCCACGCTCCGGGCCGCCGCCGCGCCCATCCATGTGATGAGCGCGAGCGGGATGAACCAGAAGCCCAGCTCGGGGAACGGCCCGGCCGGCTCGACGAGCCGGCCCGACAGAAAGAGCCCGTGCAGGATCCCGTAGCCGATCCAGAACGAGCCCCAGATGCCCAGCATGGCCGTGGCCAGGGTATCCTCGGCCTCGAACGCCCACATGCCGGCCAGGAGCTGCGTGAGACCGCCGAGCACGGCCGCGAAGGGCAGCAGGAGGAATCGACTCTCCGATCCTCCGTACCATCCCGCCATCCGCGCGGCGACCACGAAGGTCGCGCCCGCCAGAGCGTAGAGGCCCAGGACCCAGGGAATTGCGATGCGACGGGAGCCGGCTTCGACCGTCGGCTCCGAAACAGGTGAGATGTCATGCATTGTGAACACCGCCTTTCATTACCGATCGGACACTGCCGAGCGTGCGCCGATCAAATGAGAGGACGATGAGGGCCGGGTGAGAACTCGATCAGCGCGGGTCGTACTCGTCGTGACGGCGCCACCAGACGCCCGTCTCGTTGCGTCCCCGCGGCGCGCGGTCGAGCCACTGGTACATGCCCCAGAGGCTGTCGAGCCCCCGCGCGTACGCCGAGTAGGTGTGGTAGACGGTGCCGGGCTCGATCGTGAACGCGCTCATGCCCGGCCGGTCGCGATGGTAGGTGGGCGTGTCGGTGCCGCACATCGCCGCGAACTGGGCCTCCGCCCCATCGCCCCCGCCCGCCTGACCCGGCCGCCATTGAAACGCCGGCTCGCGCCGATAGTTGTATTCGACGTCCCCGGTGCGCTGCTGCTCCTCGCTGAACCAGACGCTGAAATCCGCGTTGAAGTCGCCGCCGAACGAGGACGCCCACGGAAACGTCCACCCCATCCGCCGCTTGTAGCCGACGAGCTTCTCCAACGGCGCCCGGGAGACCGCCCAGAGCATCACGTCGTGGTTGGCCAGGTGCACCGCGATTCCGTTGAAGCCGTCGGCGATCGCGGAGCAGGACGGACACCCCGCCTTGTAGTCGGGCCCGAACATGAAGTGGTAGATCAGCAGCTGGGAGCGCCCTCGGAAGAGATCGGGCAGCGCCGCGGCGCCCTCGTCGGTCTCGAACCGATACGTCTTGTCGACGCGAACCCACGGCAGCGCCTGGCGCCGCCGCGCCAGCTCGTCGCTTCGCCGCGTGAGCTCCTTCTCCTCGTCGAGCAGCGCCAGCCGCGCGTCCAGCCATTCCGGGCGGGTCCCCGTCACGTGTGTCGTCATGTCGTGCTCCTTTTTCTGGCTCAGGGCTTGCGGACGGCGCGCACCTTGCCGCTGGTGCTCCCGCCGCAGTAGAAGACGCCGGCGCCGTCGGACTCGAGCCCGCTCACCACCGCGCCGGCCGGCATCTCCAGGCGCTCGAGCACCTCGCCGGTTCGCGGATCGACGCGGCGAAGCTCGCTCTGCTGGTCCTCCATGGTCGCGTGCCACAGCTCGCCGTTCACCCAGGTGACACCGGTCACGAAGCGATCCGACTCGATCGTGCGCAGGACCGCGCCGGTCTCGGCGTCGATCTGGTGGATCTTGCGGGCGCGGTACTCGCCGACCCAGAGGATGCCCTCGGCCCAGGTGAGGCCCGAGTCGCCCCCGTGGGCTGGCGCCGGGATGGTGGCGACGACCTGGCCCGAGCGCGGATCGACCTTCTGGATCCGGCCGTCGGCAATCTGCCACAGGTACCGGCCGTCGAAGGCGGTGCCGGCCCGGGCGGTGACCGCGATCTCGCGCACGACGGTGCCGCCGCCCGGATCGAGGGCGACGACACCCTCGCCGCGCGCGAACCAGACGTGAGCGCCGTCGAAGGTCACGCCGTGGACGTGGTCGATGCCGGGATAGGGACCGTATTCGCGAAGGATCTGGGCTGGTCGGGTCTTGGGTGTGTTCGCCATGACCCGACACTACGCGACCGGCAGCGCCCCCGGGAGTAACAAGGTTGTCGCGATTCCGCCCAGCGGTGGCGCCAGCCAGCGACGGGAGCGGCCGTCGCCCACCGCGCGCACCGATCCGCCCTCCTCGAGCCGGCGCAGATCCCGCTGGACGGTCCGCTGGCTCGAGCCGAGCGCCATGGCCAGCGCGGAGGTCGACCAGGCCTCGCCGCCCTCGAGCAGGGCCACGATCGCGCCGGCGGGGCCGTCGATCGGCGGCGCCAGCACCACGACGGCGCGCCCGGCGGCCGGCACGAGGGTGAAGCCGCGCGGGGTCGCGTCGATCCGGGCGAGCGGGCGCAGGGCCACGCGCAGGCGGCCCAGCTCCACGCGGAGGCGGGCGCGATGCGACTCGTCGATCGCGCGCGTCTCGAAGGCGCGCGCGATGAGGTCGTCGCGCGGCACATCGGCGGGCCAGCTCTCCGCCATCGCTTGCGCGAGGGCGAACAGGATCGGACGTCCGTCGAGCGCTGCGGAGCCGGCCGGGCCACGCACCGCGCGCCGGCAGGCATCGACGACGAGATCGCCGGACGCGAAGACCGTCTCGACCTCGTCCAGGCGGACCGGGCGGACCGACCCCGCGCGGATCAGGCGCGCCGCCGGCGCCGACAGGGCACGCTGCGCCCGGCCGACCTCGGCGAGGAGAGCCGGGATGCCCGCGGTGACCGCGGCGGCGTGGGCGCGGGCCATGTCCGCCGCGGCCTCCGCGGCCCGGACGCGACGGAGCGCCAGCTCGGCCCGCGTGAGGTGGGCACGCGCGGCCACCGACGGCGGCGCGCCAGCAACATCGACGGTGGCGAGCCGCCGCGCCGCGGCGTCGAGGTCGCCCACCAGGAGCAGGCGCCGCGCGGCGACGAGGCGGGCGAAGACCGCATTCGCGTGGTCGCCCAGAGTATCCAGCGTCCGTGCGGCCGCCTCGAGCGCACGCGACGGCCCGCTCAGGTCACGCGCGGCGAGCGCGACCTCCGCCTCGGCGACCTGGCAGCGGGCCCGGGCCAGGCGCTCGCGCAGGCCGAAGGCGCGGACCGCACGCCGGAAGAGCTTACGCGAGCGCTCGTAGTCGCCCAGCTGGGCCATGGCGGTACCTCGCAGGGCGAGGGCCGGCGCGTCGTCACGCAGCGCCACGAGGCCCAGCGCGCCAAGCGGATCGCCGGCGGCCAGCGCGCGAGCGGCCGAGGCGAGCGGCACGTCCCGGTCGGGAGCCGGCATGAGGCGCAGAATACACGCCGCCCGGTGTTGGCGTCAGGCTATGGTCGCGTAGTCGACGGGAGCTTCCAGGATGAGAGTGGCCCCGCAACCGCAGGACATCCAGACGCGCTGGCGATCGCATCCCCCTGATGTTTCCCCGCAGCTCCGGTGCGCCTGAAGAAAGGCATTCATCTGGGAAAGCGGCGCTTCGACCGGTTCGCGCTCCCCCGCCTTGGACTGCAAAGTCGCTATCATGGCTTCCACGATTGGAGCGCCTCGACGGACGCCGCGGCGCCCGCCGAAGCGGCCCCGGTTACGGCGTTACACGCCCAGCTTGGACATCGTGTCCTGATCCAGGCGTCCCGTCTCCTTCAGGTTCTCCTGCCGCTGATACTGGCGCAGAGCCTCCTGGGTCTTCGGACCCATCATGCCGTCGATCGGGCCGGGATCGTGTCCCTCGGTCTTCAGAGCTTCCTGCACCCGCCGGATCTGCGACTGGTTGCCCATCGCCCGCTTGCCGCTCGATGCGCTGGTGTCGGTGGCACTGTCCGGGTTCTTCATGGAGCTGTCGTGCCCCTTCGTGGAGCCCTCGTGGCTCTTCATCTCGCCGGTGCTGTTCGGCTGGCCTGCGCTGTTCGAGGTCCCACCTGTCTGGCCGGGACCCGTCTTGTCGGTCTGGGCCAGGGCCGGGGTCACGGCCAACCCGCAGATGGCACCCGCCGTGATGATCTCGAGAACTCTCCGCCTCATGTCGCGTTGCATGCGCTCACCTCCGTGTCTGGGAAGTTCCTACGAAGTGGGTTACGCGGTCTTTGAAGAGCATCAGATGTGCCACGCCGTTCATGTCCGGTGCGGTACGCGGTTAGGCTCGTGACGAGGCGACAGCGAAGCACCGGGGCGTCATCCCTACCCGGTCACCGCGATGCCTCGGTACGAAAGGGGGCTAGTGCCGCCGGGACGTCAACGGGGCGGGCCGCCTCACGGCTTCCAGAATCCCTGCGATGGGATGCGGAACGCCCGGTTGAAGCGAGAGGAGGCGTTCTCCCAGGCGATGATCATGGTCAGCTCCGCGATGGTGTCGTCGTCGTAGTGCCGCTGCATGCGCAGGAACAGGTCGTCGTCGACCTCGCGCTGCGTGTCGGTGATCGCGTCGGCGTACTCGAGCGCCACCTTCTCCGCGTCGCTGAAGAGCGCGCTCTCGGGGTAGTCGTCGAGCGCCCCGATCTTCTCGGTCGAGACGCCGTTCCGGCTGCTCACGGCAGCGTTGACGTCCTGTCAGAATTCGCACCCGTTCCACCAGGCGACGCGACGGTTGAGCAGCCCCCGGAGCGCGGCCGGCACCCGCTTCGTCTCCTGCTGCAGCGCGGCCCACATCGCCTTGGCGGCGCGAAAATAGGCGGGGTTGCGCGCGTAGAAGAGATAGGGATAGAGCGGCGCGCCCCTCAGCCGACGCTGCTCCTCGAGCGTCTCGCGCAGGTCATCGGGCAGCGACTCGACGTCGACGGGCGGGATGCGCGTTCCCTTCAGCATGGCCACCTCCGCGTTGGGTTGATCCGCCTCCGACTCGCCCTCGCCCGGGCGAATCACGGCCGGATCTTACCTCCGAAACCGCGAGGGCGCGCCGATCGGCACTTCGACCGCGGTCGAAGCGTTTACCCTCGGGACGACGAGCGGGTCCGGACCTCGGCCGGCACGGACGTCTCGAGGCCGAACCGCTCCCGGAAGCCGCGCCGTCCGGAGGGGGTGACGATGACCGCGTGGCTGCCCGGCACCCGCTCCATCCAGCCGAGATCGAAACAGCGCCGGGTGATCGCGGCGCCGATCGTGCCGGCGATGTGTGGGCGGCGCTCGGTCCAATCGAGGCACAGCCGGCAGTACCGACGCCGGGGCGACCGCGCCAGCCCGATCCCGAAGTCGGCGAAGAACCGGCCACCGGCCGGCGTGATCTCGGCGGCTTCGGCGTCGAGCACGATGTACTCGCGCGCGACGAGCGAATCCGTGAGCGCGACGCTCAGGCGCCCGGCCAGGTGGTCGTAGCAGATGCGCGCCGCGCTCAGCGCGCGTGCGTGGCGGGACAGCGGGCGGTATCGGGGTCGCTGCTCGAGGGCGACCGCGACGATGCCGTCGATCATGTCGGCGACCGCCGGCGAGGCGAGCCGAAAATGGCGATGCCGCCCCCTCGGGACCACGCGGAGCAAGCCCGCCGTGGTCAGCTTCGCGAGATGGGCGCTCGCGGTCGGCGGGGTGACGCGCGCGGCCCGGGCCAGCTCGCTCGCGGTCAGGGAGCGGCCATCGAGCAGCGCCGACACCATGGTCGCCCGCGCGGGGTCGCCGACCAGCGCCGCGATCTCGGCGATGATGGGGCCGGTGATCATGTCCGGGGCCTCGCTAGCGCGCCCGCGAGGCGCGCATAGCCGATCTGCGGAGTCCCGTCCGCGCTACCCGCGGCGGCGCCGTCTGTTCACCGTCGACATTCCGGTCGCTCCTGCGTTCGGGGAGTGGACGCTCGCAAGACCATACCACCGACCGTTCTGGCCCGGCCACCCTTTGCGCGGCCGCCTCCGCGCTCGGGAGCCAGTCGGCCGGCGGATGGTGCCGGCCCAGCCGCGTTTCAGCAATAAGCCGATTGGGCGCGCGATTGCGCGGTGCCACCCGGTCGTCTATCCTGTCGCCGAGTCTCCAGTGATCATCTGACCAGTGAACCATCAGGACGGAGGAGAGAGATGGCAATCGGCACCAGCTTTCGATCGCTCGCGACCGTTCTGACTGCCCTGCTCGTCGGATTCGCGGCCACGCTCGCCGGCTGCACCACCGCGGGTAACTCCGTCGCGGTGTCCGACATCAAGACCGTGACCGGCTCGTGGCAAGGCATCGTGTACCCAAGCTCCGAGCTGGACCCGTACCGGGTGACGCTGACGATCCGGGAGGACGGCACTTACGACGTCGTGTCCGCCCCCAGACAATCGCTGGGCACGTCGCGCGGAAAGGGGACGGTCGAGATCCGCGACGGGCGTCTCATCATGGAGGGCACGAGGGGCCGCGGCGTGGGACGGGTGCTGAAAGATCGCGACGGCAACCTCACGATGATCGTCGACGCGACGCTATCCGACAACAGCACGCTGTCGGTCCAGCTCTCGCCCAGCAAGTAGCGAGGGCCGCGCCCGCGGAGGCCGCCCTGTGAACGCCGACGCGGTGTGGGACGCGGGCGACCTCGGCTGCGGGGACCTCGTGCTGCAGCTGCGCTTTCGCATGGAGGCGCTCTCCGCCGGCCAGGTCCTGCACCTGGTCGCGCTGGATTCCGGCGCGCCGGCCGACCTGCCGGCCTGGTGCCGGCTCACCGGCCACCGCCTGCTGTCGGCCGAGCATCCCGTCTACCTCATCCGCCGAAAGGAGTCTTGACCATGGCCGGCAAGTTCTGCGTCAACCTCACCCACGCCCACGACAATCCCGACAAGGCCACCGTGGGCTTCGTCATCGCCAACGCCGCGGTCGGTTCCGGCAAGGAGACGCTCGTCTTCCTGAGCGTCGAGGGCGTGCGCCTGGCCACCAAGGGCGCCGCCGACACGATCCGTGAGGAGGGCTTCGCGCCCCTGCGCGAGCTGATGGACAACTTCGCCAAGGCGGGCGGCACCATCTACGTCTGCTCGCCCTGCTTCAAGAAGCGCAAGCTGGACGAGAACAACCTGGTGGCCGGTGCCGCCATCGTGGGCGGGGCCAAGCTGGTGGAGTTCCTCTCCGACGGCAGCCCCTGCGTCAGCTACTAGGCGAAGGGATCCGGCCGACCCCGGCCGACGAGACTTCAGCCGTCCCTCGAGACGATCTGATCCGAGAGCCACTTGAGGAGCTCGAGCGTGAGCGCGGGCCGGTTCCGGATCAGCCACTCGAGACGTTCGTTCCGCATGACGAGAAGCTCTGCCTCGGTCACGGCGACCGCGGCGGCCGAACGTGGCGCGTGCCTGAACAGCGCCATCTCCCCCAGCAGCTCCCCTTCCTTCACCAGATTGAGCCGGCGCTCGCCGCCGGCGGATCGCTTGACGATCTCGATCGTCCCCGCGTGAACGAGGTACGCCTCTCCCTGCGCGTCGTCGCCCTCCTCGAAGATGACCGCGCCGGGCGCGTAGTGCCGCCGCTCGATGTCGCCGAGCGTGAGATTCCGGTAGATCTCGATCCCGATCGCGGGGAGGTGCGACTTGCTCTCCACCGGCAGCCGAGCGTTCGCCCACGCCCCGAGACCGCCCTTGAGGATCCGGACATTGCTCCACCCCTGGCGACGCAAGAGCCGGGCGACCTCGGCGCTCGTTCGCTCTTCGGGAGTCGTGCAGACCGTGACGATGAGCTGGTCCTTCGCGTCCGGCAGGTCGATGTGCGCCTCCGTGACGCGCTCGGGGTCGAGGCGGATCGCCTTCGGGATCGAAAGGGGGCTGGTCTCGTAGTCGGCGTGAGTGCGCACATCGAGAAGGACAGGATTCAACCCCCTTTCCAGGAAGTCGACGACCTGCCCCGGATGGACCCGATATCGGTTGCGCCTCCATCGCCTCGCTCCCCACACCGCCCACGTCGTGACGCTCACCAGCGCCAGCGCGCCGGCGGTCGTCCATGCCCAGGGAAAGGGGCGGACCGGCGGGTGGGCGAGCTTGTCCTCGGCCTCCCGCATCGAGCGCTTGACGACCACGAGGCCGGGCAGCAATGCATCCGCTTCCCGGAACTTCGCCACCGCGAGCGAGTACCGCTCGTCTAGCAGGGCCGTGACCCCAGCCGCCCATACCGGATTGAAGCGGCTCTCGCCCGGGATCACGGCGGTACCCGCCAAAAAGGCGCGCACATCCTTGGCCGGAATCAGGAAATTGAAACCCTGGACCTCCGCGTTGCCGCGGAGGGAGATGAACGTCATGACGCCGACGACGGATCCGTTGTCGTCCACGGCGGGCCCGCCACTGTTTCCATAAACGGCGGAAGCGTCGGTCTGGATGACGTCCTGACCGATGGCGTCCGTGTTGAATCCCGACACCTGTCCCTTCGTGGCGGACGCTTCCTTCAAGGCCGTTCGGCTGAGGAGCTCGTGATCTCTGACCACTCCCGGGAAACCCAAGATGTGGAGATCGTCGCCGAGCTTGGGCTCCTTGTCCGTGATCGACATGACGGGGTACGCGCCATCCTCGATCTTGAGCAAGGCCAGATCGCGCCCGGAATCCTTGAGCGGATTGCCCTTCCCGTCGAGCGTGATCGGTGGGCTGAACTTCGCGACCCGGGCCTCGAGATTCGCGCCGTTGGACAGCAGCACGCTGACCCGGCCCGTCGGCGTGAGCTTGACCGTGGCGAGGGGAATCGCGCGGAGCAGCTCTTCCTCGAGGTCAGGCCGCTGACCTCGCGCCAACCCCCGGGCGCTCAGCGCCGGGTACACACAGCCTTCCTCGACGGCCCGGAGCTTGAGGTTGAACTCGACCCACGGCGGCACACGGTAGGCCGGATCGACGACGTGCGCGTTGGTGATGAGGTAACCTCGACCATCCACGAACCATCCGGTGCCGACCTCGATGAATGGCTTCGGGCTCACCGTGATCGGACCCTGGCCGCAATTCACCGTCGCGCTCGCTCTGACCTCGGCGCTGACGAGTGCGACAGCCGGCACGGCGCGGAGCAAGGCCTCCTGCACGGAGACGGCCAACGACGGCGCGGGCGTGGCGGCAACGCTGGCGCTCGCGGCCAGCACGGTGGCCCACCGGACTCTCGAGGCTCTCGCGCTCATCGGGTCAGGGGCCGACATGTTAGCACCCTCGCCTCACGCGAGCGCAGCCGGTCCCCTCCGGCGAAGACCATCGTGAAAGAGCCTTCGGTACCTGCCGGACGGTGAACTGAGACGATTCGGATCAGCGGCCGCGCAAGAATCGGCAGCCTCTTGAGCCCTTCAGTCGCGCGAGCCGAGCGACGGGAACGGGTGGCCGTTGGCGAGGCCCGTGGGATCCCGCCGCGGCTTGGCTACTTCTTCTTGCTGAAGTCGAAGTTGAACGGGCCCCCGGTAGAAGCATGGCCGGAGCCCACCAGTCCCCAGCTCGTGTCCCGGTCCATCAGTACGGCCGATCCGTTTCGATCGCCAGCGCCCAGGGCCGCGCTTCCCGAAGTGCTGAAGAATTGCACATAGCCATCCTTGATCTCCGCCTTGCCGGCGCTGGAGTAGGCGCCAGCGTTGGTGGTGTAGGTTCCGTCAGGATTGATGGTCAGGGTCCCGGGCACCGTTGATGTGGTCCCGGGAGGATTCACCGTGCCTCCCCACGTTCCGAAGAGCAGACTTGCATCAGCGGCCGTCACTTTCTTCTGGACGCCTTGGGACGCACAACCAGCGATTGCCGACGCGAGCAGGACGACACCCAGGAGCCGACGCGCTTTGCGGTTCGTTGCCATTTTGTCTTCCTCCTGTAGTACGTGGAGAAGCACTGCTAGTCACGGCCGCGCGCTCTTTCGTAACGGGTCAGTTGCCCGTGGGCATCGGGAGGTTGACTCCCTGCTTCCCAAGCTGCTCCCGGATATGTTGGAACCGCTCGTATTCAGAGAGCGTGATCGGGCCGGAATAGCTCTCGCTCTGCAGCTTGCGCGGTGGGTACTGGACGTACGTCTTCATCAGCCCCTTGATGGCCTCGCTGATCGTCACTATCGTCCAGGTCCGCTCGGTGAAGTTGTTCATGAACAGGTCGTAGCGCTCCTGCGGATCCTGCCAGAGGTCGAAGACCTGCGGCACGGTGGCGACGTATTTGCTCGCCCCCTTCCATCCGAGGTTGGAGTCCACGGCGAGGCCGCCGGTCGGCTGGCCGTTGTCCCCCCGCAGGTTGAACACCGCCTTGTAGTTGCCGACCCGCGCCGCGCCGGGCGTCAACTCATCCTCGGTGAAGTAGAACCATGCGTCGCGCGCCGACTTCCCCGTGCCGAAGAGAACCGGCGACATGTCGTAGCTGTCGAAGATGATCGGCTGACCTGCCCGATCCTTGTCCGGCAACTTCACGCCCGCGAGAGCTGCGAAGGTGGCGATGTAGTCCAGGCCGCCGACGATGTCGTAGTTCTTGGACCCCGCCTTGATCTTGGGACCCCAAGCGATAGACGGCACCCGGTTGCCTCCCTCGCGCACGGTGCCCTTGGTGCCGCGGAATGGCGTGTAGCCGGCGTCGGGGTACACGTCCTGCCATGCGCCGTTGTCGGTGGTCCAGAACAGGTACGTGTTCTTCTCGAGGCCGAGCGCCCGGACCTTGTCCACGATCCGGCCGATCCGCGTATCGTTCTCCACCACCGAGTCCGCGTACTTGCTCTTGGAGGAGGATTTGTTGACGAAGTCGGGGTGCGGCATGTTCGGCTGGTGTACTTTCATGAAGTTGATACTCATGAAGAACGGGGCGCTGGTCTTGGCCGCTTTGTCGAGGTATTCGAGCGAGGCCTTTTCGACGTACTCATCGAAGAAGGGGATCCCGACCACGCCTTGCGCCGGCGTGTTGACATACTGGCCGTTGACCTTGAACTCCTCACGGGGCGTCTGGCCCGCGTTGCCCGACAACGCCCCCTTGGTCACCTGCGCGAACATCGCGCGCAGCTTGGGGTCCATGTCGGGGAACCAGGTCGGATCCGCGTACGTATAGGCATTGAGGTGATAGAGGCCGACGTACTTCATCTCGTCGTAGCCATGGGCACTGGGCATCGCGTAGTCGGCCTCGCCCAGATGCCACTTGCCGGTGAAGAAGGTCTGATAGCCTGCCGTCTTCAGCAACGACGCCAGCGTCCACTCTTCCTTGGGCAGCCCGCCGCCTTGACCCTGGAAAGCCACCGTGGTCATGCCGCTGCGGTTGGGGATGCGCCCGGTCTGCACCGCGGCGCGACCGGGCGTACAGCTCGGCTGGGCATAGAACGAGAAGAAGGTCATGCCCTCGCCCGCCAGGCGGTCGAGGCTGGGCGTGGGCATGCCACGCCCGGGGCCTCCGCCGTAGGGACCCGAATCGCCGTAGCCGAAGTCGTCGGACAGGACCAGGATGATGTTGGGTTTTTGCTGCGCCGAGGCCGGGGAACCCGTCAGGGCCGCGGTCGTGAGCAGCGTGACGAGAGCGAGCCCAATCTTTGTCCCATACCTCATGCTTGCCTCCTTTGGTTCTGCGTCAGTCGAACTCGATCGCCCTCCCCGCCGAGAGCGGTGGCCATGCGAACCGCCACCTTGCGTCATTTCCGGGACATTAGGTGAATCTGCGCAGGCCGCACCATTCGGAGAATCACGGACGGGATCGGGATAACTACGGAGCCGGCGCGCGGTCTCACAAATGGCACGACGCCGAGAGCGCGTTCAACGCGTGGCGCGAATGCTCGCGCGGACGTCCCTGCGACTAGTCGGGGCTGAGCTACGACACGCTCGACCGCGCGTCGGGCATTCAGTGGCCCTGCACCGCGGACAGCCCGAACGGGACCGAGCGGCTGTACACTAGCGGCGTGTTCAATACCGCGGCCGATTTTTGCGAGCTCTACGGGCACGATCTCGTCACGGGCGCGGAGATTTCGCCTCAGCAGTATCGTGCCCGCGATCCCAAGGGCCGCGCGGTCATCAAGCCGGCCGATTACGTGCCCCCGCCCGAAGAGCCCGACGCCGCCTATCCGTTCTGGCTCACCACGGGGCGGCTGGTGTACCACTGGCATTCGAGAACGAAGACGGGGAGGGTCCCCGCCCTGCAGGAGGCGGCGCCGGTTGCCGTCGCCGAGATCAACCACGACGACGCGAAGCGCCTGGGCGTCGGGGAGGGCGAGCTGGTCCGCGTCCGATCACGGCGCGGGATGGTCGAGGTCCGGGCCCGGCTGACGGACATCGCCCCGGGGCACGTGTTCATCCCGTTTCACTATGGTCGCGCGCGGTTCGGGCACGGTGAGCACCCCGCGGCCGTCGAGCCCACGGCGGCGAACGAGCTCACCCTCACCGACTGGGATCCCGTCAGCAAGCAGCCGCAATTCAAGTTCGCCGCGGTATGCATCGAGAAGGCATGATCGCCCGCTACATCGGCCTCCTCGCCAACGCGGAGCGGGCGCTGGCCGACGCCCTGTCGCTGATCGGGCTCCGGCACGCGGTGGAGCCCGACATCAGAAGAGCCGCGAAGACGTATGCCGCCTGGTGTCGCGCTCACGTCGACGCGCTCGACCCGGCCATCGCTCGCTATGGCGCAAGCCGCAGTACCGACGGCGAGCGACTGCGTCGGGCGCTCTTTCGCGGCCCTCGTCTCGGCGGCTTCGGGCTCCTGCGAGACCTTCACGACCTGGTCACGCTCGCGACCGCGGTGCGCGAAGGCTGGACCGCCCTGCACCAGGCCGCGCGCGAATCGCACGACCACGAGCTGGCGGTGCGGTGCCGCGCCTGCGGCGAGCAAACCACGCGGTTGATCGCGTGGCTCGACACGAAGGTGCGGCACTCCGCGCCCCAGGCGTTGACGGTGCCCGCCGATACCCCGACCGAGCTGCGCGCCTCGGTTCCCAGCCTCGCTCAGCTGAGCGCGGCCGCCGGGCCCGCGGCGCGAGCGATGCTGCGCCGGCTGGTCCCGGTCCGCCCCCGCGCGCTCGCCGTCGCGGTCGCCCTGGCGCTGGGCGTCGCCGTCGCGCGTCGCGCCGGCGCGTCGAGGGCGGCGCGCTGAGCGACGAGGCGGGACCCTCGCCACCCCGCTGCCGGCGATACCAGTTCATCGCCCGTCACTAACACGCGATGTCAGTGTTCCTCGGCGGCCTCCTCCTCGGCCTCGTAGTCCTGCTGGCCCTGGTCGTGTGGTCGATCCGCCGTCACCGAGACCCCGATCTCCACATCGAGTGCGACTCGGGCATCGATCAGCTGATCCCCACGCTCGCCGGCCTGACCCTGGGGACCGCGGTCGCGGGCAACTCGGCGGAGGTGCTCGAGAACGGTGGCTACTTCGATGTGCTGATCGGCCGCATCCAGGCGGCGCGCGCCTCCGTGCACTTCGAGACGTTCCTGTGGAAGGAGGGGGCCCTGGGCCGCCGTGTCGCCGATGCCCTCATCGACCGAGCGCGGGCACGCGTGCGTGTCCGGGTCCTGCTGGACGCCGAGGGCTCCAAAGCCGCCGGCGCGAGCGTCGTGCAGCAGATGCGCGACGCCGGCTGCCGCGTGGTGTTCTTCCACGAGCGGAGGATTCGAAACATCGGCGTGTTCAACGACCGCGACCACCGCAAGCTCGTGGTCATCGACGGTCGGGAGGCGTTCGTGGGGGGCCACTGCATCGTGGACGAGTGGCTGGGCAATGCCGAGGACGGCAAGCACCACGCCGACATCAGTCTCCACCTGCACGGGCCCATCGTGCACACCGTGCAAAGCGCCTTCAGCGAGAACTGGGCCGGCGAGACGGGCGAGCTCTTCGTGGGGGACGACGTGTTCCCGGCGTTGGCACCGGCGGGCGATGTCGTGATGCACGCGGTGTTCGCCAAGCCCGAGAACTCGGCGCCCGCGGTGAAGATCCTGCACCACACCGCGATCTGCCTGGCCCGCCGCCGCATCTGGATCCAGAACCCCTACTTCATCCCGGAGCCCGACGCCATCGACGCCTTCGGCCAGGCGGTGGCCCGCGGGGTAGACGTGCGCGTGCTGATGCCGTCGACCAGCGGCTCGGACAACCCCATGGTGCAGCACGCCGGTCACCGCAACTTCGAAAAGCTCCTGCGTTGCGGCGTGCGTCTCTTCGAATACCCGCACACCCTGCTGCACCAGAAGGTCATGACCGTCGACGGGGTCTGGAGCGCCCTCGGCTCGAGCAACTTCGACGACCGCTCCTTCGAGACGAACGACGAGCTCACCCTCTCCATCCGGGACGGGGCGCTCGCGCGGCGGCTCGACGCGATCTTCGACAAGTACGTCGCGCGGGCGACCGAGATCGAGCTCGAGCGCTGGCGCAGGCGGGCGCTGTCCCACAAGCTCACGGACCACTTCTTCTATACGTTGAACGAGCTTCTCTGACCAGGCCGTCTTTCTGGGCCGGCCCTGCTCCCCGCCCCTCGGGCGTACCCCCCACTTGACGAGGATCGGGGTTCACGGGAGTATTGGCCCGTTCGCTCCCATCGCTCGCTGGTCTCTGTGCTCCAGGGTGTGACATCTCGGCCGTCAAGGCCGAGTCTGTCCCGCAGCTATCCCTTTTCGTCGAGGGAGGGGTGTATATGAGGACACCGGCCATCCGAATCCTCGTGGCAGCCGTCGTGGCGGTCATGGCGCTCGGCAGTCCCGCTCGAGCGCATCACCGACCGAACAACGAGGTGCTCATCGGCGGAGCGATCTCCCAGACCGGCCAGTACGCGGAGCCCGCCGGCCGGCAGGTCAACTCGATCAAGCTCTGGGTGGACGAGGTCAACGCCCGCGGCGGGCTCCTCGGCCACAAGGTCACGCTGGAGCTGCTCGACGACAAGTCGGACGTCCAGACCGCCATCAAGCTCTACGAGAAGCTCATCACCGAGGACAAGGTCGACGTGCTGCTCGGCCCCTACTCGAGCGGCATCACCGAGGCGGTGGCCAATATCACCGAACGCTACAAGATGCCGTTCGTGGCCTACGGGGCATCCGCCAGCCAGATCTGGGAGAAGGGGCGCAAGTACATCTTCAACATCGTGGCGGTGGCAGAGGACTATCAGAAGGGGGCGGTCCACCTGGCCAAGCAGATCGGGGTGAAGCGCCTCGCGGTCATCGGCCAGGACAGCCTCTTCCCGCGGACGGCCGGCAAGGGCGCCAAGGACTGGGCCAAGAAGCTCGGCGTCGAGGTCGTCCTCGACGAGAACTACCCGCCCAAGCAGACCGACTTCACCGCCCTGCTGCAGAAGATCCGCGCCGCCGGCGCGGAGGCGGTCATCTCCAACAGCTACTTCGCGGACTCCAGCGCGCAGCTCCGACAGATGCGCGAGCTGGGCATCGACTTCAAGATGTACTCGAGCACCGTGGGGCCGAGCCTGCCCAACTTCGCCGAGCAGCTCGGCAACACTGCCGAGTACGTGCTCGGCTACAGCCAGTGGGAGCCGCTGCCCGACGTTCTCAAGCATCCCGGGATGAAGCAGTACATCGACGCCTACGAGAAGCGCTTCGGGGAGAAGCCGAACTACCACGCGGGCAGCACCTACGGAGCCATGCAGGTCACCGAGGCCGCCATCAAGAAGGCGGGCGGCTTCGATAGCGAGAAGATCCGCCAGGCCCTGGCCACCATGGAGGTCGACACCGTCTTCGGCCGCTACAAGGTCGACGCCCGGGGCATGAACGGCCACGAAGGTCTCACCTTCCAGATCCTCAAGGGGCAGCGCCGCGTGGTGTGGCCCGAGAAGTGGGCCGAGACCAAGGCCGAGCTGCCGATGCCGGAGTGGAGCAAGCGCTAGGAGCGCGTCTGGGCAGCCTCCGTTCGAGCGCGGGCTTCGCCCGCGCCACCCTGCTCCGGGGGAGGCTCGGAGGGGGCCGTCGAGGCCCCCTTCGACTCCTCGCCGACCGGGACGCGGCCGGCGGGAGGTGACGGATGGAGCGGAGCGACGTCCGGAGCCTCTACTGGCTGGCCGCGTTCCTGGCCGGCGCCTACGCCCTGCCCTTCGCGATCGGGCTCTGGTACGGATCCGTCCACGCCAACGCGATCTGGTTCGGGTACCTGGCCACCGTGGTTCTGTCCGGCGTCCTGCAGGGCGGCGTGTACGCGATGTTCGCGGTCGGCCTCACCTTGATCTTCGGGGTGATGCGCATCATCAACGCGGCCCACGGCGAGCTGGTCATGATGGGGGCCTACCTCACCTGGGTCATGTTCTTCCATCTCGGGCTCGATCCGCTGCTGTCCCTGCTCCTGACCATCCCCATCGCGTTCCTCCTGGGGATGGCTCTCCAGAAGGTGCTGCTCCAGGCGGTCGTCGGGCAACCCGAGCTGACCGCGCTGCTCGTGACCTTCGGCCTGGGCCTCACGATCGTCTACGTGACCGAGCTGATCTTCACCACCGACTTCCGCACCATCCCGTACGCGCCCGGAACCGTTCGGCTCACCCGGACGATCGCGGTCGGCCAGAACAAGCTGATCAGCTTCGCGATCGCGGTGACCATCTCGGCCGCCGTTTACCTGTTCCTCAAGCTGAGCCGCCTCGGCAAGGCCATCCGGGCCACCGCGCTCAACCCCGAGGTCGCCATGATCTGCGGCATCTCGGTGTCGCGCATCTATCTCATCACCACCGGCCTGTCCGCGGCGCTGGCGGTGGCGGGAGGGGCGCTGGTATCCATCCAGTTCGGGTTCAACCCGGAGACCGGCACGCTGTACACCCTGCAGGCCTTCACCATCATCATCCTCGGCGGCCGGGGCCACTACGTGGGCGCCCTGATCGGCGGAGTCATGCTGGCGGTGCTGGAGAGCCTCGTCTCCCTGCTGATCCCCAACGGCACCGCGATGACCGAGCTGGCCGCCTACTCGCTCCTGATCTTCGTGCTGCTGATCCGGCCCGGCGGCCTCATGGGCGTGAAGGAGGCCTGAGCCGACCTCGTGAGACGATCCGAGCACCTCCGGAACCTCGTCGCGCTCGCCGCCCTCGGCCTGGTCCTGGCCCTGCTGCCCTCGGCGCTGACCGTCTACCTGCGCTCCTTCGCGATGTTCACGATGATGTACGTCGTGCTCGCGCTGAGCTGGAACATCATCAGCGGCTTCACCGGGTACACCTCGTTCGGGCACGTGATCTTCTACGGGATCGGCTCCTACACCTGCGCCATCCTGGTGGCCGATCACGGCTGGCACTGGCTACCCACCCTCCTGGTGGCGGCCGGGGTGGCCGCCGCGATCGGCATCGCACTCGGCTACCCGGTGCTGCGCCTGAAGGGGCCGTACTTCGCCATCGCGATGCTCGGCGCCGCCGAGGGCATGCGGGTGATCGCCACCGTGTGGGACGGCCTGACCCACGGCGGGCTCGGCATCAGCTTTCCGAGCACCGAGAACTCGGTCTCCACCTACTACGCGATGCTCGTGCTGATGCTGATGACCATCGTGGTGGCTTACGTCGTCGGCCACTCCCGCTTCGGCATCCGCCTGAACGCGATCCGGGAGGACGAGCTGGCCGCGCAGGCGCTCGGCATCAACACGACCGCCTACAAGCTGACCGCCTTCACCCTGTCCGCGGTGTTCCCGGCGATGGCGGGCGGCATCCAGGCCTACAAGGTCCTCTACATCGATCCGCCGTCGGTGTTCCTGGTCCAGATCACGATCGCGATGGCGCTCATGTCCATGCTCGGCGGCAAGGGCACCGTGATCGGCCCCATCGTGGGCGCGGTCCTGCTCTACACCGCCCAGGAGCTGACGTGGGTGAACTTCCCGACCGCGCACCTGATCGCCTACGGGCTGTTCATCGTGGTGATCGCCCGGTTCATGCCGCGGGGTCTGGTCGGCTTCGCGGTCGACCGGGGCTGGGCTCGCAAGGGGATGGTCCATTGACCGGGCAGGAAGGCGCCGCCGCGCGTGCGGACGATGCGGTGGGGGGGCATGGGGGAGGAGCAGCGGCGCTCCCCCCCATTCTGGACGTCCGCGATCTCCGAAAGGTCTTTGGCGGAGTCCACGCGGTGGATGGCTGCTCCTTCGCGGTGCCTCGCGGGCAGATCTCGGGCCTCATCGGCCCCAACGGCTCCGGCAAGACCACCACCTTCAACCTGCTGACCGGGCTGGCCGCCCCCGACTCCGGGCAGGTGATCTACCAGGGGGAGGACATCGCGGGCCGCCGGCCCTACGAGATCTTCCGCCGGGGCATCACCCGGACCTTCCAGATCACGCGGATCTTCCGCGAGATGACGGTGCTCGAGAACATGCTCTCGGTGACCGGCCTTCGGGTGCCCGATCGGGTGGCCCGGGCGCGCGCCGAGGAGCTCATCGCCTTCGTCAACCTCTCGGGCCTGCGCGCCGAGTACGGCGGTCGCCTCTCCTACGGGCAGCAGAAGCTGCTCGAGTTCGCGCGGGCCCTGATGACCGAGCCCGACCTCATCCTGCTCGACGAGCCGGCCGCCGGGATCAACCGCACCCTGCTCCAGCAGCTGCTCGACCACATCCATCGCCTCCAGGAGCAGGGCAAGACGATCCTGATCGTGGAGCACGACATGAACGTGATCATGAACCACTGCGAGCGCATCTTCGTCCTCGACGGAGGCGTGAAGATCGCGGAGGGGCCGCCCGCGGAGATCCAGCGCAACGAGCGGGTAGTGGACGCCTACTTCGGTCGGCGCCGGCGCTGAGCATGTCGCTCCTCGAGCTGCGGGCGGTCCAGGCCGGCTACGGGCCGATCCAGATCCTGCACGGCGTCTCGCTCCACGTCGACGCCGGCGAGGTGGTCGCGGTGATCGGCCCGAACGGCGCCGGCAAGTCGACGACCTTCAAGGCGGTGATGGGCTTCATCACCTTCCTGGGCGGCGAGGTCGTGTTCGACGGCCAGAGCCTGGTCGGGCTGTCCCCGGACCGCATCCTCGCTCGCGGCCTCGCCTACGTGCCCCAGGGCCGGGTCGTCTTCACCCAGATGACGGTCCGCGAGAACCTCGAGATGGGCGCCTACCTCGAGCGCGACCCGGCCAAGGTTCGCGAGGCGATGGAGTACGTGTTCACGCTGTTCCCCCGGCTCGGCGAGCGGCGGCGGCAGCTCGCCGGATCGATGAGCGGCGGCGAGCAGCAGATGCTGGCCATGGGCCGCGGCCTGATGATGCGGCCGAAGATGATGATGCTCGACGAGCCCTCGCTGGGGCTGAGCCCTCGCCTGGTGGACGAGGTCTTCGACAAGATCGCGGAGCTGGCCCGCGGCGGCCTCACCACCATGCTGGTGGAGCAGAACGCGGCCTGGGCCCTGGAGATCTCCGACCGGGGCTACGTCCTCGAGCTGGGTCGGAACCGCTTCGAGGGCGCCGGGCGCGATCTGCTGGCGAATCCCGAGGTGCGTCGCATGTATCTGGGCGGGGGCGACGGGGCGCCGAGCTGGAGAGCGCCGACTTGAGTCGATGTGCGCCCGCCGGCGCCTTGCGGCGGTGTCGGCCGCGCAGTATACTCCGACCCCAACCGCGGACCCCTCCGGGGTCCGCGGCAGTCACCTGATCGTCCCACGTTCGAGCTCGGTCGCATCGGCCGGAGACATCACATGGTCCGATTCGTCCTCTCTCGCATCGGGCAGACGCTGGCCGTGCTCTTCACGGTCTCGGTGATCATCTTTGCCCTGATGCGGATGATCCCCGGTGACCCCGTGCTCATGCGCCTCGGCGACGACTTCACGGAGGAGGCCTACGAGCGCCTGCGCGGCGAGCTCGGCTTCGACCGCTCCATCGTCACGCAGTACCTCATCTGGCTCGGACAGGTGCTCCGGGGGGATCTCGGTGACTCGTTCCTGAACCACGAGCGGGTCAGCCGCCTGGTCCTGGAGGCGTTCGTCCCCACGCTGATCCTCGTGCTGGCCAGCGTGATCGTCGGCATTCTCATCGCGGTGCCCTCGGGTATCGTCGCCGCGATGCGGAAGGACTCGCTGTGGGACTGGGGCTCGATGGGCTTCGCCATCTTCGTCTACTCGATGCCGTCCTTCTGGAAGGGCATCATCCTGATCTGGATCTTCAGCGTCTATCTCGGCTGGTTCCCCGCGATGGGTTACGTGCCGCCGTGGACGAACCTGTCGCAGGGCCTCTGGCGCCTCGTCCTGCCCGCGGTGACCCTGGGCACGTTCTTCTCGGGCCTGGTGGCGCGCATCATCCGCTCGAGCCTGCTCGAGGTGCTCGATCAGGACTACGTCAAGGCGGCGCGTGCCCGCGGCGTGCGCCGGGCCGCGCTCGTCTACAAGCACGCGCTGGCCAACGCCCTGATCCCGGTGGTGACGGTGATCGGGCTGCAGTTCGGGGCCCTCCTCGGCGGCGCGGTGCTCACCGAAACCGTGTTCGCCATCCCGGGCATGGGGCGGCTCTCGGTCAACGCCATCCTGAACCGCGACTACTCGGTCGTGCAGGGCACGATCCTGGTCGGCGTCTTCGCGGTGGTGGTGGTGAATCTGCTGGTCGACCTGGCCTACGCCTTCCTCAACCCGAGGATCCGGGTGGCCTAGTGGCGCAGCCGCTCGAGGCCGACGGCCGTCGCTTCGATCCGGAAGACGTGGGCCGGCCCGGCCCCGCGGTCGCACCGGCGGCCCCGTCCCGGACGAGCCTCGGGCGCTGGTGGCGCCGGTTCGCGCGCAATCCGGGGGCGCTGTTCGGGCTCGTGGTGTTCCTCGGCATCGTCGCGATGGCGGTGCTGGCCCCGCTGCTGGCGCCCTACGATCCGATCGCGCAGGGGGTGGGCACGCCGCTGGAGGGGCCGTCCGCCGCCCACTGGGCGGGCACCGACAGCTTCGGCCGCGACATCTGGAGCCGCATCATCTACGGCTCGCGGGTGGCCCTGGTGGTCGGCATCGTCGCGGTGCTCCTGGCCATGGTGATCGGGGTGACGCTCGGGCTGATCTCCGGCTACTACGGCGGCTGGGTCGACGTGGTGATCATGCGGGTGATGGACGGGCTCTTCGCCTTCCCGATCATCATCCTGGCCATCGCGATGATGGCGGTGATGGGCTTCGGCGTGCGCAACGTGATCATCGCGGTCGGGGTGGGATTCATCGCTCCGTTCGCGCGGGTCACGCGCGGCGACGTCCTCGCCGTGAAGGAAGAGCCCTACATCGAGGCGGCCCGGCTCGCCGGCGTGGGCAGCCTCGCCATCATCTTCCAGCACGTGCTGCCCAACGTGATGGCGCCGATCATCGTGCAGGGCGCGCTGCGGGTCTCGGGCGCGATCATCACCGAGGCGGGCCTGTCCTTCCTGGGGCTGGGTCCGCCGCCGCCCACGCCGGCGTGGGGCCGCATGATCGCGGAAGGGCAGACGTTCATCGTGATGGCCCCACACATCTCGACGTTCCCGGGCATCGCCCTCATGCTGGCCATCGTCGCGCTCAACCTGCTGGGCGACGGCCTGCGCGACACCCTCGACCCGCGGATGCGCAGATGAGGGCAACGAGCCGCCCCTCCGAGCCGGTGGCCGACGCTCCCCCCCAGATCGTCTTGGAGGTCCGCGGACTCACCGTCGAGTTCGACTCGGAGGACGGTCCGCTGCGGGCGGTGGACGACGTGGGCTTCCAGATCCGCCGCGGGGAGATCGTCGGGCTCGTGGGCGAATCGGGCGCGGGCAAGTCGCTCACCTCGGAGGCCATCCTGGGCCTGATCCGCCGGCCTCCCGGGCGCGTCACCGGCGAAGTCCGCTTCGGGGGGCGCGATCTCCTCGCGCTGGACGAGTCGGCGCTGGCCCGCATCCGGGGCAAGGACATCGCGATGATCTTCCAGAATCCGAGCGCCTCGCTGAACCCGGTGTTCCGGGTGGGCGAGCAGATGCTGGAGGCGATGGCCCTGCACCTGCCGGAGCGGCGCAGCACGCTGCGGGAGCGCGTGGTCGAGACCCTCGCCCGCGTCGGGATCCCGTCGCCCGCGGCCCGCGCGCGCGACTACCCGCACCAGTTCAGCGGCGGCATGGCCCAGCGGGTGATGATCGGCATGGGCGTCTCGTGCGTGCCGAGCCTGCTCATCGCCGACGAGCCGACCACCGCGCTCGACGTCACCATCCAGGCGCAAGTCCTCGCCCTGATCCGTCGCCTGGCGCGCGAGCTGGGCGTGGCGGTGCTGCTCGTCTCGCACGACCTCGGCATCATCTCGCAGATGTGCCACCGGGTGCTCGTGCTGTACGCCGGCCGCGTGGTCGAGTCGGCGCCGGTCGCGGCCATCTTCCGGGCCCCCGCGCATCCCTATACGCGGGGGCTCATCGAGTGCCTGCCGCAGCTCGAGGGCACCGCCCGGCTGGGCGCCATCACCGGCAATATGCCCGGGCTGCGGGCCCTGCCGACCGGCTGCCGGTTTCATCCGCGCTGCCCCATCGCGGAGCCGCGCTGCTCGACGGAGTCGCCGGCGCTGCGGGACCTCGCGACCGGCCACGCGGCCGCGTGTCACCTGGCGGGGACGCGGTGACCACCAGCGGCGCGCTGCTCGAGGTCCGGGATCTCGTCAAGCACTTCCCGGTGCGGGGCAATCCCCTCGCCGCGCTCTCGTCGGCCGCGTCGCGCCGGGTCGTCCACGCGGTGGACGGCGTGAGCTTCGCGATCGAAGCCGGCGAGACGCTCGGGCTGGTCGGCGAGTCGGGCTGCGGCAAGACCACCACCGGACGGCTGGTCCTGCGCGCGATCGAGCCCACGAGCGGCCGCATTCTCTTCGAGGGGCAGGACATCACCGCCCTGCCCGCGAGCCGGCTGCTCGGGTTTCGCCGAAACGTGCAGATCGTCTTCCAGGATCCCTACAGCTCCCTCAACCCGCGGATGACGGTGGGGCGCATGGTCGCGGAGCCGATCCGGGTGCATCGCATCGCGCAGGGCGCGGCGATCGAGGCCCGGCTGCACGCGCTCCTCGACATGGTGGGGCTGACGCCCGAGTACGCGGGGCGCTACCCGCACGAGCTGTCCGGCGGGCAGCGCCAGCGGGTGGGCATCGCGCGGGCGCTGGCGGCCGGTCCGCGGCTCGTGGTCGCCGACGAGGCGGTCTCCGCGCTCGACGTGTCGGTACGCGCGCAGATCCTGAACCTGCTCGTCGACCTGCGCGAGCGCCTGGGCCTGGCCTACCTGTTCGTCTCCCACGACCTCGGCGTGATCCGGTTCCTCTCCCATCGGGTCGCGGTGATGTACCTGGGCAAGCTGGTGGAGGTCGCCCCGACCGACGAGCTGTTCAAGCAACCGCAGCATCCTTATACCCAGGCCCTGCTCGCGGCCATCCCGGCGGTGGGCGACGGCGGCGCGTCGATCTTCGACGACCCGGGCCGGTTGCTGGAAGGGGAGCTGCCGAACCCGATCGACCTGCCGCGAGGCTGTCGCTTCGCGAGCCGCTGTCCCCACCGGATGGCTCGCTGCGAGGAGGCCGAGCCCGCGCTCCGCGAGGCGACGCCGGGCCACGCCGTCGCGTGCTATCTCTACGAGCAAGGAGGAACGACATGAAGAGTCGCGATGGGTTCGAGGAAGTCAACCGCGAGCTGCGCGAGGGCGCCTGGCTCGAGGACGCGGTCTCCCGCCGGGCGATGCTGAAGGCGCTGGGGATGACCGCGGCGGGCGTGGCCGCGGGACTTGCCCCGACGATGCCGAGCCTCGCCCAGGCGCAGGCGGTCAAGCGCGGCGGCGAGATCAAGATCGGCATCTTCCAGAACATCGACACGCTCGACGCCCACAACACCACGTTCATCACCGCCTGCGCCATCCACAACAATATCTACAACGGGCTGCTCAAGATCACCTCCACCGACGGCAAGGGCGTGGACTTCAAGCCGGACCTGGCCCGGGAGTGGGAGGTCCAGGGCGATCGCGTCCACGTGTTCCGGCTGCACAAGGGCGTGACCTTCCACAACGGCGATCCGTGCACCGCCGCCGACATCAAGTGGAACCTGGAGCGGGTGAAGGACAAGGCCCAGGCGCCGATCCACGCCTGGAAGCTGGCCCTGCTGGAGTCGATCGAGACGCCCGATCCCCTCACCGTCAAGCTGTCGTTCGCCAAGCCCTACCCCTTCATGCGCGTCGCGCTGACCGGCTCCACCGGCCGGGCGGGCACCATCCTGTCGCCGCGCGCGGTCAAGGAGAAAGGCAAGGCCTACGGGCGCAGCCCGGTGGGGACGGGCCCGTTCAAGTTCGTGGAGTGGAAGGAGAGCGACTACATCCTGCTCGAGCGCTTCCCCAACTACTGGGAGAAGGACGCCGCGGGCGGCGCGCTGCCCTACCTGGACCGGGTGATGCTCAAGTTCATCATCGAGCCCTCGACCCTGGTGGCCGCGCTGAAGACCGGCGAGGTCGACGGGATCAACAACGTGGCCAATCAGTTCGTGGCCGACCTCCGCAAGGACCCCAAGCTCACCGTGTCGACCGCGGTGGGCGGCAACTGGCGCTGTCTCCACATGAACATCGCCAAGGGGCCCTTCGCGGACAAGAACCTCCGCCGGGCGGTGGCCTTCGCGATCGATCGTCAGGAGATCCTGAGCCGCGTCGAGTTCGGCGAGGGCATCGTGGCCCACGGCCCCATCTCGCCGCCGATGGGCGAGTTCTACGACGCCGCCTTCGAGAGCGGCAAGAACGGGCAGTACTACGATCTCGAGCAGGCCAAGGCGCTCATGAAGCAGTCGAAGTTCCCGAACGGCACCGAGGTGATGCTGCTCTCCGGCAACGCCGACACCGCCCCTCGCCTGGCCGAGGTCGTGCAAGCGCAGCTCGCCAAGATCGGCATCAAGGTCAACATCGAGCTGGCCGACGCCCCCACCTTCCGGCGGCGCTGGCTTCAAGAGCGGCAGTGGGACCTCGTGCAGGTGCAGTGGGACGCCGATCTCGATCCCGACGAGACGCTCTACCCCGAGCTGCATTCCGGGGAAGCGTGGAACGCGGGCAAGTGGGCCAACGCCGACTTCGACAAGATGGTGGAGGGCGCGCGATCCGAGAACGACTTCAAGAAGCGGAAGAAGTTCTACGAGGAGGCGGTGCGGCTCATCGTCGAGGACGCGCCCGTGGCGGTCATGCTGCACCTGAACGAGAAGAAGGTCTTCCACAAGCACGTGAAGGGCTTCCAGATGATCCCGGCCGGTCTCATCGACATGCACCGGGTGTGGCTGGACAAGGCGTAGGGGGTAGCACGAGTCGTATGGACAACCTCGGAGCCCGGGCGCCGCATGCGCGCAAGGAGGCAGGACCATGGGCAAGATGATCGACTGTCACAAGGTGAATCCCACCACCGACTGCCAGCACGTGGTTCGGGGCGCCGACGAGGAAGAGGTGCTGCGCAAGGCGGGTGAGCATGCGAAGGAGCACGGCCTCACGCCGAGCCCCGAGCTGCTCGCACAGGTGAAGGCCTTCATCGAGGACGAGTAGAGCAGACGGGCCCGGCCATTCGCGGGCCCTCTACGCCACGCGAGGCGCCGGGCGCATTTCCGGGCTGCGGCCCCCGTCCGCCACATGCCTGCCGGCGAAACCGTGCCTTGCACGCCCCGCCGGTGAGCTTCACACGTCTTCCGGTATTGCGGCGCGGGCGCGCCGGCAGCAAGACCGACCAGCTTGGCCTTCGGCCGGCCAGCGGAGGTGATGACGATCTCCTCGCCGGCCGCCGCTCGATCGAGCAGCTTCGAGAGGCGCGCCCGGGCGGCACGGACGCTGGCGTTCATGCCCCCACTGTAGTCACGCGGACTGCGTTGCAAGCTCGAAACCCCAATCGGCGAGAAATGCCGCCGCGCTAGGACAGGCCGATCGAGCGCGCGACCGCGTCGAGGTGCAGCGTGGCGTCGCCCGCGTCCAGTGAGCCGGCGAGGATGCGCTTGTGCAGCAGATGCAGCGGGTGCTCCTCGCAGTAGCCGATGGCGCCCATGACCTGATGCCCTCGGCGGGCCACGCGCAGCGCCGCGTCGGCCGCGTAGACCTTGGCGGCGGCCACCGCGGCGGGGGCGTCGGGCCGGGCCGCCTCCAGCTTCCAGGCGCTCTCCCACACCAGCCAGCGGGCGCTCTCGACGTCGCGGAACATGTCGGCGCACGCGTGCTGGACGGCCTGGTAGCCGCCGATCGGTCGCCCGCCCTGCCGGCGCACCCGCGCGTGCGCCAGGCACAGGTCGAGCACGCGCTGCGCGGCACCCACCATCTCGGCGCTGCGCGCGAGGGCGCCGAGCCGGTAGGCCGGCGCGAGCAGGGTGAAGCCCGCTCCCGGCTCGCCGAGCACGTCGTCCGGGCGCGTCTCCACGTCACGGAAGCTCAGCTCGAAGAGCTTGTCGCCGGTCATGCTCTCGAGGGGATGCGCCTCGATGCCGTTGCGGTCCATCGGCAGCAGCACCGCCGTCGGCCCGGCCGCCCCGCCCCCGAGCACGATCACGTCGGTGGCCGCGTGGGCGTCGGCCACGAACAGCTTGCGCCCGGTGAGACGCCCCGGCGCCTCGACGCGCAGCCCCATCGCGTCCGGGTCGAGCCGTCCGGACTCCTCGAGCGCCGCCAGTGCGCAGATGCGCTCGCCGAGCGCGAGACGCGGCAGCAGGCTCGCCGCGCGGCGACCGCCGGCGGCGCTCAGCGCGGTGGTGGCGATGACCGCGCTACCGATGAACGGGCTCGGCACGCACGCGTGTCCCAGCTCCTCGGCCAGGACCACCACGTCGCCCACGGTACCTCCGCTGCCGCCCTGCTGCGGCGCGATCAGCAGCCCGGGCCAGCCGAGCGTCGCGATCTCCTTCCAGAGCTCGGCGTCGAAGCCGCGCGCGTCGAGCGCCAGGGCCTGCACGCGCTCGGGCGGGCAGCGACGCGGCAGCAGCGTCCGCGCCGACTGCTGCAGGAGCTGCTGCGCCGGCGACAGCGCGAGATCCATCACGATCGCCTGGGCATGGATCAGCCGCGCACGCGCGGCTCGGCGGGCAGGTCGAGGGCCCGCACCGCGATGGTGGTGCGCTGGATCTCGGAGGTGCCCCCCGCCAGCGTGTGCCCCCAGCTCGTCTGGTACTGGTGCTCGATCTCGCCCCGCAGCCGGGCCCACCGGGAGCCGGCGCGGAGGACGCCGTAGGGCCCGAGCAGCTCCATGCCCAGCGAGAGCACGCGCTGCCCGAGCTCGTCGGCCATGAGCTTGGCCGCGGACACCGGGCCGGTGGCGGGCATTCCGCGTTCGATGAGCCAGGCCGCGCGGTGGAAGAGCGCCCGGAGGGCCGCGACCTCGGTGGCGGCGTGGGCCAGGCGGCGACGCACGCTCGCGTCGCCGGCCGGGACGCCGCCGTCCCGCGGGGTCGTGTTGGCGTACTCGACGAGGAGCGCCAGGATGCGCTGAAGGAACGGCGCCTTGTAGTAGCGGCCCCAGAACCGGTCGGTGTCGAGCCCGTGCAGCAGCTGGGCGAAGCCCTCGCCCGGCTTGCCCATCACCCAGTCGCGCGGAACCCGCACGGAGTCCATGAAGACCTCGTAGTGGTAGACCTCGCCGGTCAGGCTGCGGATCGGGCGCACCTCCATGCCGGGCAGCCGGTTGCTCACCATCAACATGGTGAGACCCCGCTGGCGACCGGACGCGGGATCCGTGCGGGCGAGCACGGTGCCGTAGGTGGCAACGCCGGCGTGGCTCGACCAGATCTTGCGCCCGTCGAGGATCCACTGCTCGCCCTCGAGACGGGCGCGCGTCTCGAGCGCGAGGAGATCGGAGCCGGCCCCGGGCTCGCTATAGCCCTGCCAGAAGGTGGCCTCCCCGCGCGCGACCCGCGGCAGGATCTCCCGGCGCAGCGTCTCGGATCCGTGCCGGATGATGGAGTCGGCCACCTGGAGGCAGCCGGGGAGCGGGCCGAAGGGCGCGCCGGCGGCGGCGAGCTCTTCCAGCAGCACGAGCCGGTAGGCCATCGGCCGCGCCTGCCCGCCGTGCTCGCGTGGCCAGCTCAGGCTGATCCAGCCGCGCTCGCCCAGCGCCCCGAGGAACGCTCGCGAGTGAGCGCCCGAGCCGTAGCCGGCGTCGGTCCCGTCGGCGGGAAATGTCGCCGGAGGATGCGCGCGCAGGAAGGCGCGGACCTCGTCGGCGAACGCCTGCTCATCGGCGGAGCGGCCGAAGTCCATCGGCCCGCACCATAGCAATGGACCCACGGAGGGTCAATCGCCAGGCGGATCCGGTACGAGCGCTCGGGGCCGTCTACTTCTTGAAGACCTGGGCGAAGAACTTCGCCGCCTCCGCCTTGGCCTGCTCGTTCGCCTTCGCGTCGTAGCGCAGCGGGAGGTTGAACTTCTGCCCCATCGCGGTGGCTTCGGGGTTCGTGAAGGCGTGCACCGCGCCGGGATACTCGATCACCCGGTAGTCGGCCTTGGCCGCGTCCAGGTCGGCCTTGAACGTCACGTACTGCTCCTTCTTCACGAACGGATCGTCGGCGCCGTTGAGGACGAGGATCTTCGCCTTCACCGTGCCGGGGGCCGGCGCCGGCGTGTTGAGGCCCAGGGAGGCGTGGAAGCCGGCCACGCCGGCCAGATCGGCCCCCGCGCGCGCCATGTTGAGCACCACCGCGCCGCCGAAGCAGTAGCCCACCGCGCCGATGCGCGTGGGATCGACGGTGGGGTGCTTGACGAGCTGCGCGCGGGCGGCATCGAAGCGCGCTTCCATCGTCTGGGGGTTCTTCATGACCGCGCCGGAGAGCGCGCCGGCGTCCTTGGGGTTGTCGGCGGTCTTGCCCTCGCCGTACATGTCGGCGATGAAGGCAGTGTAGCCCTGGCCGGCGAAGGCGCGCGCCTCGTTGTGCATGTGCTTCGTGATGCCCCACCACTCGGGCACGATCACGATGCCGGGCCGCTTGCCCTGCTTGGCGGTGTCGTACACCACGAAGCCCTTCATCGTGGTCTCGCCGTCCTTGTAGGTGACCGGCTCCTCCTTGATGGCGGCCAGCGCGGGGGTCGTGAGCAGGAGCGCGAGCACCGCTCCGATCAGCTGCGTCTTCATGGGGTCTCCTTTCGGCGGAATTGAACCACGGGTTATGATGTCGCTCCCTCGATACCGCACGCGCGGTGCCGCGTCAAGACGATGTCGGACATCTCCGCGGCGCCGGGCCATCGTACCGCGTCCGCGCACGTTGCGTCGGTCGCCTTGACAACGTCACCGCCGCACGTGCCGGGTCCGCCGCCGCACTTCCACCGGAGCGAGAGCGAGTTCTTCTTCGTCGTCGACGGCACGCTCGACGTCATGGTCGACGGCGAGTGGCGGCGATGCGGGCCCGGCCGCTTCCTGGACCTGGCGCCGAACACGACCCACACCTTCATCAACCAGACGGACACGAACGTGGTGTGGGTCACTGGCTGGCGACCCAAGGGATTCGAGCGCTTCTTCGAGGATTTCGGGATCCCCGCGACGGAAGCCGATGCGCAGAGCCGGTCGGTCGCCGATGCCGTCGTGCAACGAGTCGTCCAGAACGTCACGAGCTACGGCATGTACCTGCGCGAGTAGGCATGCCTGCTTCGGAAGCACCCGCCGTGGGGCGTCACCCTCCGCTTCGGTAGCGCTTCTCGTGAGGCCCATCGAGCCCTTGAACACCATGCGGCCAAGCGCTAGAGTGACGGCGGCATTCCCGCGGGCGGGCGGAGGGGCGCGACGGGCTCCCCTCTCGCCGCGCCCCGACTCGATCGATCAGCGCCACGCAGGAGGCCGCTCCGCCGATCGGGGTGCGCCTACCCAACAAGGAGGTCGGTGTATGGACGGGCAACGCGTGAATCGCCGGCAGTTCATCAAGGCCACCGGCGCCGGAGCGCTGGCCACCGGCATCGGCGCCAACATCATCGTTCCCGGACGGGCCCGCGCCGCCAAGAAGACGCTCAAGATCCTGCAGTGGGTCCACTTCGTTCCCGCCTACGACGAGTGGTTCAACAAGAAGCTGGCGAAAGAGTGGGGCGAGAAGAACGACACCGAGGTGATCGTCGACAACATCGGCATCGCCGGCATCAACCCGCGGGCCACCGCCGAGGTATCGGCCCAGAAGGGGCACGACCTGTTCCTGTTCAACTGGCCGCCCCCGACCTTCGAGGAGCAGACGGTGGACATGAAGGACGTCTACCAGGAGCTCGAGAAGAAGCTCGGCAAGCCGATCGATCTCTGCGTCAAGAGCACGTACAACCCCAAGACCAAGAAGTACTTCGCCTTCTCGCCGTCGTTCACGCCGGACCCGGTGAACTACCGCCAGGATCTGTTCAGCCAGGTGGGGATGCCCAACGGCCCCAAGACGTGGGACGAGGTCCGCACCGTCGGGGCCAAGATCAAGAAGGACACCGGCCACCCGGTGGGCATCGGGCTGGCCAACGAGATCGACACCGCCATGGCCCTGCGGACCATCATGTACGCCCACGGCGCCCACGAGCAGGACGCCAACGGCAATCTCACCTTGAACTCCAAGCAGACCCTCGAGACCATCAAGTTCGTCACCGCGCTCTTCAAGGAGACCATGACCGACGAGGTGTTCACCTGGGACGCCTCCTCCAACAACCGGGCCATGATCGCGGGCAAGCTCTCGCTCGCCCTGAACGCCATCTCGATCACCCGGACCGCGGAGAAGCAGGACCCGGCGATCTCGGCCAAGATCCAGCTCACCAAGGCCCTCAAGGGCCCGGTGCGGGCCATCGGGCTCGAGCACGTCATGGATTGCTACGTGGTCTGGAAGTTCGCCGAGAACATCGAGGGAGCCAAGAAGTTCCTCGTGGACTACACCACCAACTTCCACGAGGCTTTCGTGGCGGGCGAGTTCTACGACTTCCCGTGCTGGCCCAAGACGGTGCCGGACATCACCAAGCTGATCAGTAACGATCCCAAGGCCCACCCGCCCGACAAGTACAAGGTCCTCGACGACGTGCTCAACTGGGCCACGAACGTCGGGTACCCCGGCTACGCCAACGCGGCCATCGACGAGATCTACAGCACCTGGGTGCTCAACGTGATGTTTGCCAAGGCCGCCAGCGGGGCCGCCTCGCCGGAGGACGCCCTCAAGGAGGCGGACGCCCAGTGCCGGCGCATCTTCGCCAAGTGGAAGGAGAAGAAGATGGTGTAGCGGTCCGGGTCCCTCGCAGGCCAGGTCCAGGGAGGCTCCGGCTCACCGGAGCCTCCCGCCATGTTCATGGCAGAGAGAGAGCGAGCACAATGAGCGACCTCACCGAAGCGGCGCGGCCCGCGGCACGGGTCCCCGCCCGGCCCGGCCGGCTCGACTTCCTGGTCAACCGGCGCGGGTGGCTGGGATCGATGATGATCGCCCCCGCCGTCCTCTACATCCTGCTGGTGGTCGGAGTGCCCTTCTTCCTCGCGCTCTACTACAGCCTGACCGACATCACCGCCGGCAGCCGCACCCTCGACTTCGTCGGGCTCAAGAACTTCCGCGCCATCCTCGACAGCCCCCAGTTCCTGACCGCCCTTCGCAACACCTTCGTCTTCGCCATCGGCTCCCAGGTCCTGGTCATCGTGCTGGCCACGATCCTGGCGCTGGCCCTGATGAAGGACTTCCCCGGCAAGTGGTTCGTCCGCCTGCTGATCCTGCTCCCGTGGGTGGCTCCGATGTCCCTCGGCAGCATCGGCTGGCTGTGGATCCTCGACTCCATCTACAGCGTGATCAACTGGACGCTCCAGGCCGCGGGCCTGATCTCGGCCGACAACTGGCCGATGTACCTCGGCAAGCCGTACCTGGCCATGATGTCCGTCATCGGCGTCCACGTGTGGCGGCTGCTGCCGCTGGCCACCGTGATCCTCATGGCGGGCCTCACCTCCATTCCCCAGGAGATCCACGACGCGGCCCAGGTGGACGGGGCCAGCCCCTGGCGCCACCTGGTCCAGATCACCTTGCCCCTGGTGCGGCCGATCATGCTGGTGGCCAGCCTGTTCGGGCTGGTGTTCGCCTTCACCGACATGATCGTGATCTTCGTGCTCACCCGCGGCGGGCCATACGACACCACCCAGGTCCTCTCGACCCTGGCCTTCTTCACCGGTATCCAGGGCGGAGACCTGGCGGAAGGCGCGGCCATCGCGGTCTTCCTGTTTCCGATGCTGCTGGTCGTGGCCTTCGTCTTCCTGCGCGTCGCCCGGCGCACCGAGGTCGTCTGATGGCCCGGCCGGGGTGGGCGCGGCGGATGGCGGGACGCGGTGTCCATGCGGGAGTGATCGGGCTCTTCACCCTGTTCACCGCGTTTCCCTTCTACTGGATGTTGATCACCACCTTCAAGAGCACCGGCGACCTGCTCAGGCGCGGCAACAACCCGTTCATCTACAACGAGGCCCCCACCCTGGAGAACGTGCGCGTGCTCTTCGAGGACACGCTCTACGGCCGGTGGCTGTGGAACACCGCCCTGGTCGGGGTGGTGGTGGTGATCATCACCCTGGTGCTCGCGCTGCCCGCCGGCTACGCGCTCGCCCGGCTCACCGGCCGATGGGGCGAGCAGATCGGGATCGGGATCTTCCTCACCTACCTGGTGCCGCCGACCCTGCTCTTCATTCCCATGTCCCGGCTCATCGCCTCGGTCGGGTTGCAGGACTCGCTGTGGTCGCTGGTGCTGGTCTACCCCTCCTTCACGGTGCCGTTCTGTACCTGGCTGCTCATGGGCTTCTTCAAGGCCATTCCCACCGACGTGGAGGAGGCGGCGCTGATCGACGGCCTGAGCCGGCTGGGCGCCTTCGTGCGCGTGGTGATCCCGATCTCGGTGGCCGGCATCCTGACCGTGATCATCTTCAGCTTCACCCTGGTCACGCAGGAGTTCGTCTACGCGCTGACCTTCATCTCCACCGCGTCGCAGTACACGGTGAGCGTCGGGGTGCCCACTTTCCTGGTCCGCGGCGACGTCTACTTCTGGGGCTCCCTGATGGCGGGGTGCTTCATCGCCAGCGTGCCGATCGCGATCGTCTACAACTTCTTCGTCGACCGCTTCATCGCCGGCTTCACGGTGGGCGCAATCAAGTAGTAGCCGTCGACCCGGGCTCCGTCGCGCGGGGGGCGCGGTCCCCGTACCTCCTCTCGGCCGGACTCGATGCCGTCATGGCGCGGGCTCACGGCCTCCGTTGGACCGGGAGGGCCGGCGTGACCGCGGGTCAGAGTCCCAGCGGGGTCTCGAGACCGGGCGGGGTCTTCTTCCACGGATAGCCCTGGTGGCTCAGGCGGTAGCCGTAGTCGAAGAGGGCCTGCATGTAGACGGTGTCGAACTCCTCCTTCTTTCCCTCGAACTTGAAGTCGCGATCGATGTAGGCGAGGTTGAAATCGAGCCCATCGTGCTGGGCCGTCACGTAGATGCGATAGAGATCGCCGAGACCCTGCGTGTGGATGAGCGACGTGATGGCGCGGCCGGCGATGCTGATCGTCCGTCGCTCGATGCGCGACCACGTGGCGCCGAAGGTGGAGTTCCGGACGACGTAGACACGGCCCTCGCGCTTGATCTCGCCTCCCATGGTCCGTGCCACGTGGGTCATGCTCGGCGGGTAGAGGAAGGCCTGGGCCGAGGCGCCCCCGTCGACGTGCATCTCCTCGTAGGGCGCGCCGTCCGCCTCGACGCGGATCATCGTCGGGGGGAACACCCCGGGGAGGGCCGACGAGGCCAGCAGGATGGCCCGGCAGAGATCGAGCGCCCGGGGACTGCCGCTGGCCGCGATCTTGCCCATGTTCCAGATGACCGGCTGGCGCACATCGAGGTTGGTGGTGCCGACCAGGAGGATGCGCCCCTTGCCGTGCTCCTCCGCGATCCGGGACAGCAGCGCCTGGTCGATCGATCTGGAGATCAGGTCCCAGAGCGGACGGTTGTCCGCCATGCCATCGTTGGTGACCGCGGCCATGATGTGGCGCTTTTCCAGGATGTCGGCCGGAGTCACCGACGTGTAGATCTTCCTCAGCAACCCGTCGTACTCACTGCCCACGAAGGCGAGCGGGGCGATCAGCGCCCCCGTGCTGATGCCGGTGACGCTCTTGAACGTCGGCCGGTTTCCCGAATCGGTCCAGCCGCAGAGCACTCCCGCGCCGAAGGCGCCATTGTCGCCGCCCCCCGAGATGACGAGCAGATCGGCCGGCGGAGGCGGCCCGGTGTGGCCGGCACGGGCCAGAGCGGCTTCTTCGCGTTGCCGCGCGGCCACCACGTCGTGGACGAACGGCTCGATGTCCACGCCGACCAGGTAGCGGGCGCCCGGGATCCCGGGAATCACGGCGCGGGCGGTGAGCGGCCAGGGCACCGAGTCGAGCCGACGAGGCGGCCGCATGGCGCGCTTCAGCCCGAACGCGCCCAGGACGATGGCCACGACGATCGCGCCGCCCCAGTAGAGCATCGTCAGCATCGATGCGTTCCTTTGCTCGCGCCCGAGCGCCGCCGGCGCTCAGGGCAGGCCGGCGGCGATCCGTCGAATCTCCGCGGGCGTGTGCTCCTCGGCGAGCGGCGTGCCCGGCACCGGGACGGAGCCCCGTCCGGCCATGTCACTCTCCTTTGTCGACTCGGCCAGCCCGTGAGCCGCGGGGCTGGCGCGCATGTCGGCCGCCCCGCTCACCCGTTCCGCCGACAATCCGGCCTCGCGGGCACCGGCGACGCAGGCGGCGTCGTCATCGAGCTAGAGCATCTCACCGGCAGCAACCTCCAGCCGGGCGGCCAGCGACGAAAGGCCTCCGGATCGGCTTGCATCGGCCAAGCTCCGCGGAGAAGATCGCGCGCGCCGAAGATCTCGGACACCGCGGTGAACACCTCGGCGATGTGTTCACACTTCACCGCGCGCGGCCGACGATGAACTGCGTCACGTTGCGAAAGTGACGGGAGCCGCGACCACCCGGCCACATGGCGGCCTGCACCGCCGCCTTCGCTTCCTGCTGCTTGTCGGGAGCGAGCTGAGCCGTCGTCACCCCGGCGAGAACCTCCCAGGCCAGGTCGAAGCTCGGGAAGTCGAAGCCCAGCTCCTCCGTCTCGACAGAGGCGACGATACCCGCCTCGGCGAGCTGGGCCAGGAGGACGGCGGGATCGGCCAGCGACCCGGGCCCGACGCCGGGCACCGGCGGCGTCGGGGCGAACCGCCCCGCCGTCTGCTGGAACAGCACGATGTCGCACTGGTCGGCGGCCGCCCAGACGGCGGCCACGAGCCGGCCGCCCGGCCGCAGCACCCGGCGCATCTCGCGAGCAGCCGCGCCCCGATCGATGACGTACATGAGGCTCAGGGAGGCCAGCAGCACGTCGACCGAGGAGTCCGCCGCGGGCAGCTGCTCGGCCCGGCCCTCGCGCAGGTCGACGTGTCCGTGGCCGGATTCGACCACCCGGCGTCGGGCCATGGCCAGCATGTCCGGGCTGATGTCGACCGCGGTGACGCGCCCGGCCGGGCCGGCCAGCGCGGCCGCCCCGATCGCCACCGAGCCGGTCCCCGTGCCGAGGTCGAGGACACGATCACCCGCCTTCACCTCACCGCGCCGGAGCACGTGCTGCACGACGGCCGCGAAGCGCGGATCGATCTCCTCGACGTAGAGCTGCGAGAGGCGATCCCACACGCCGATCTGCCATTGCAGGCCCTGTCGCTCCGTGCTGGGGTCCATGCACCCTCCTGGCTAGCCGCGGCCATCGGCCGCGCGAGCGCCCTGCTCGCGGCCGCCTCCGCGATGAACGTCTCGATCTGGGAAAGTCGTCGCACCGGTCATACCCGCGTCCGCCCGGCGCGTTCGATCGTGAGAACCCGCACCGCGATTCACCGATCAGGACCGCGGCGATGGTACCGCGCCGAGCTGCCTCAGCGCCGACAGATTGTCCACCACCCCACGCTGCCTGACGACCTTACCATCTCGAATCTGAAGGATCACCATCTCGTCGAACGTGGCCTTCTTCCCGGTGGGCGGCAGTGGTCCCCATTGGCCATTCTGGGTCCCGGAGATGGTCAAGTGGACCGCGACACGATCGCGCTCGGCGATGAGCTCGTGCACTTCCTCGTGGTAGCCGGGAAGCGCAGTCCAGGCGCCTTCGACCATGGCGCGGACACCCTCGTGCCCCTTGCGAAGGGCGTACGGCCGATAGTCGGAATCCGCTCGACACCTCGGTGGTTCCAAACGACGTCCGTGATTTCGCGCACCAACCGCTTGTTCCGCTCGGTCTTCTGCCCCCTCCCGTCCGCGCGAGGTGGTCGGCTTCGTACTGCAAGGCGTGAACCCCTCCAGCTAGGCGCCACCCATCACCACCGTCACGTCGCGGCGGCGCGGCCGGCGGGGCAGCGGCAGCTCCCGGCCCCAGTAGTATTCGTAGGATTCGGGGATGAAGCGGTTCGAGCCGGCACCGGGCGAGAGCGTCATCTCGCCGAACACGGTGCGCCCGGCGATGCCGTACAGGTCGACCCGAACGAATGGCCAGCCGCGCGCCAAGCGCCGCGCGCAGTCCACCATCGCGGCATAGTTGGGCGGCGGGTCGACCACCTTGCCCGAGCTCGGCCGGTTGACCACGAACGGCGGCCGCTGCCAGTCGGCCGTGAAGATGTCGACGGTCAGATTGGTGGCGCGGTTCTTGTGCACCCGCACGAAGCGCGGCTCACCGCCGAAGCAGTGGAAGCCATACTCGACCGGATTGACCTCGACCGGGTCCACGAGCAGCTTCTCGCAGATGATTCGCGGCGTGATGTGCTTGTAGCACCACTCGCGCATGTTCCAGTAGTGGCTGCGGCACATCCACTGGTTGAGCTGCCAACGCGTCTGGTCGATGTCGAGATCGGCCTTGCGGCGGCAGAAGATGTTGTACCGCCACCCCCAGTTGACCTTCAGGACGAAGCTGTCCGGCAGGGCATCGAAGTCGATGTCCCGGGCGCTGGTCCAGTGACCATAGAGCTCGTTGAGGATGTGCGGCCCGACCCGCGCGGCGACGTAGGCCCGGACCGCGTACTTGTCGGTTACGGCCGTGACGAGGGGCGTGCGGTAGTACAGGCTCAGCCAGTAGAGCTTCTCGTTGAAGGTCTCGGGATGGCGCAGGTTCAGCGGCCGCCCGAAGATGCGCCGGTACCGGCGGGAAAGAACGATCCGGTCCGGGGTCGCATCTGCGAGCACGCCGCGAGCGCGCCGGATCAACGCGCGGAACAGTCGATTCAGCACGGCGCGCTTCATGTGATCGCTGTCGCCCAGCCTACGCCGCGCCGAGCGGGACCGCCACTCCAGGAGCCCGGTGCCCCCGCGGTGCCGGCGGAGAGCCGGAAGGCCACCGCGCGGGCGCTTGCGCCCAGTCGCGCCGCCAGCGCGGTGGAGCGCACCTCTTCGGCGCGCCCTTCGCGCACGAGGACCACGCGCGCCGGGCAGCCCTGGCGGCCCTGGACCTGCGCGCGGCCCTCGCCGAGCGGCCCATCGAGGTGGGCGGCACCGCCGGCCCGCTCCGCGTGCGCCTCGGGCTGCGCGGCCTGCTCACGCGCGCGGGGTTCGAGGTGGTCGTGGCCACCGACGGGGAGCAGGGCGTCGCGATGGTGACGTCCGAGGCGCCCCGATCTGATTTTGATGGATCTGAGCCTTCCGGTGCTCGACGGCTGGGAGGCGACTCGCCGACTGAAGGGCGCGCCCGGCACTCGAGCGGTTCCGATCATCGCCCTGTCGTCCCACGCCATGGAGGGTGACCGCAGCCGAGCCGTCGACGCGCGACTACGACACCAAGCCGGTGGATTTTCCTAGATTGCTCGGGAAGATCCGGGCGCTGCTCACGAGGGAGCCTCAGCGGTGACCTGCGAAGCCGCCACGCTGCTCGTCGTCGACGACAACGAGGCCAACCGCTATACCCTCACCAACCGCCTCAAGCCCCAGGGCTACCGCGATGTCGTGACGGACAATGACAGCCGGCAAGCACTGGAGTGCTCCGTTCACGCCCGTTCGACCTCGTGCTCCTCGACATCATGATGCCGGAGTTGAACGGCCACCAGGTGCTCGAGCAGCTCAAGGCGGCCGAGCGACTCCGGCACATCCCGGTGATCATGATCTCGGTCGTGGGCGCCGCAGAGGAGTTGATCGACACCGAGGAGGTGGGGGCCCTCCCGCTGAAGGGACTACTCGAGCCCGTGCCGACGTTCAACGTCGCGCGGCTGAAGGGGAACGCCTGACCGGCTACCCGACGCTCAAGCCGCACGACTCGACGTCCTGAACGGCTAAGAGGAGAGACCGGCTTCGTGTTCGAGTCCGGTCGGCAACGCGACTCGAACATGCAGCCCAAAACATCAACCAAGTCGAAATGGTGGCCCCAACGGGATTCGAACCCGTGTTTCAGCCTTGAGAGGGCCGTGTCCTAGGCCTCTAGACGATGGGGCCGGCCGACTACCGTGCTGCGCGCGCTCGAACTGCGTGGCCTCGGCGCGAGAAACATAAATGGCTGGGGGAGGAGGGCTCGAACCCCCATTACCAGGGCCAGAACCTGGCGTCCTACCATTAGACGATCCCCCAGCGGCGCTGGCCATTGTACGGGGGCGTCATCGGAAGTGTCAAGCAAGCGGCCGCCGGAACAGCGCGGAGTGGTGCTACTGGAGCGAATCCCGGAGCGAGCGGCTCGGCTTGAAGCGCGGGACGCGACAGGCCGGGATCCGGATGGCCTTGCCGGTGCGCGGATTGCGCCCGTTCCGCTCGGCGCGCCGGCTCAGGAGAAACGTGCCGAAGCCGCCGATGGTGACCCGACGGCCGCGCTTGAGCGAATCGAACACGCCGTCGATCAGGGCGTTCAGCGCCCGCTCGGCGGAGACCTTGGAGCCGCCGGACGCCTTCGCCATCGCAGAGACCAGATCCGCCTTGATCATGGGGCTTCATCTACTACGCGAGCCCGCGGGTCGAAGTCAAGCGACCACACGAGAGGTCACGGCGTTTCGACCGCCAACACCAGCTTCCCGCGGGTGTGGCCGGCCACTCCGCGTTCAAATGCGTATCGGGCCTTCGCCAGCGGAATGGTCTCCGCGATGACCGGACGGACCGCGCCAGAATCGATCAACGTCGCGATCCGGCCCAGCTGTTCGCGCTCGGGTCGCACGATGAAGAACACGCCGCGCCTGCCGGGCTTGCCGTGGGCCGCTGCTTCGCGCTCGGGGATCGGCTCCGGCAAGCTGACCAGGATTCCTCCCGGCTTCAGCACCTGCCAGGAGCGTTCGCGCGTGCTGCCCCCGATGGTGTCCAGGACGACATCCATATCACGCACGGACTGCTCGAATGGAACGTGCTGGTAGTCAACGACCTCATTCGCCCCAAGGCCGAGCAGAAAGTCGCGGTTTTCAGCGGAGGCGGTGCCGACCGTGTACGCACCGTGGTAGCGGGCAATCTGAACCGCAAAGGCGCCCACCCCTCCGGCGGCGCCGTGGATCAGCACCCGGTGGCCCGGCGCAAGCCCCGCGTGCTCGAAGAAGGCCTGCCAGACCGTGAGGGCCGAAAGCGGCACGGCGGCCGCCTCCACACGGCTGAGTGTCTTCGGCTTCGGCGCCAGGTCGGCCGCGGGGGCCACGACGTACTCCGCGGCGGCGCCATCTCGGCAGAAAGAGGTGAGCGCATACACCTCGTCGCCGATCGACACGTCGGTGACGCCGGCGGCCAAGCCCTCGACGACGCCGCACACCTCGTGGCCCGGTATCGCGGGCAGGCGCTCGGACCCGTCGCAATGCCTGTAGGTTTCTGCCCACGTCAACTCGGCAGGCGTGATGCCCGCGGCGTGAACTCGGATGAGAGCGTCTCCGGCGACCAATTCAGGCCTGGGCGCATCCTCGTACACCAGTTGCTCCGGACCGCCTGCTCTATGGAGTCGAATGGCTTTCATGGTGGCCCCCTTGCTGACGACACGTCCACTCAGGGTGTTCCCTCCGCCTCATGCTGTTGAGAAGCCGGTGAAACGCTCCCGACCAAGCGGAGTAGATATTCTCGCAAGGATCGACAAGGCCCACGCCTCGCCGCGCACCCGCACGCCGCGTGTAACCATTCGACTATGCAGGCGATTGGGTGCCCTTGCCGTATAATGCCGCCATGCCGCGAGGGAATTCTCGATATTGCGCTCCTGATCCTGTCCGCGCTCGCGGTGCTGGTCGCGGTGGTGGTGAGCCGCCCCTGGTGCTGCTCGCGAGCTCGGGGATGGCGCTGGGCCCGCTGGTCGCGCACATGATCGCGTGGTCGCTCTTCGGGATGCAGCGGATCATCGCCTGGGAGGCCCCCTGATGGGCTGGCACTTCGTCGCGGTGCGCACCGCCGCGAGCCTGGTCTTCTTCATCGTGGCCGGCTGGCTCGTGACGCGGTACTTCCACGAGTAGGTGGCCGTTGGCCTTCGCCGATCTCCGCGCGTTCATCGCCCACCTCGAGAAGGAGGGCTGGCTCAAGCGGGTGAGCGCGCCGGTTTCACGCGATCTGGAGATCGCCGAGATCACCGACCGTGTCTCCAAGAGCGCGGGCGGACGCAACGTGGCCCTGCTCTTCGAGAACGTGCAGGGCTTCGACATGCCGGTGCTCATCAATGCGTTCGGCTCGCGCGAGCGCATGGCCGCCGCGCTCGGCGTCGATCGCCTCGACGACGTCTCGGCCCGGGTCGCCAAGCTGCTCGACCTGCGCATGCCCGGCTCCACGTTCGACAAGCTGCGCAAGCTCGGCGATCTCTTCGACCTGGCCAAGGCCGGCCCCAAGCGCGTGCGGTCCGCGCCGTGCCAGGAAGTGGTGGAGACCGAGCAACCCTCCCTGGCCACCCTGCCCGTGCTGCGGTGCTGGCCGGGCGACGGCGGCCGCTACATCACGCTTCCGATGGTCTTCACGCGCGATCCGGTCACCGGCGCGCGCAACGTCGGCATGTACCGCCTCCAGGTCTACGACGACCAGACGCTCGGCATGCACTGGCAGATCCACAAGGGCTCGGCCGAGCACCAGCGGCTCGCCGAGGAGCGGCGGGAGCCGATGGAGGTCGCCATCGCCCTGGGCGGCGACCCGTGCGCGATCTACTCGGGCTCCGCGCCGCTGCCCCCCGGGGTGGACGAGATGGTCTTCGCGGGCTGGCTGCGCGGGTCGGGCGTGCCCATGGTGTCGTGCCGCACCGTGCACATCGACGTCCCCGCCGAGGCCGACATCGTGCTCGAGGGCTGGGTGGACCCGGCGGAGCGCCGCCTGGAGGGCCCGTTCGGCGATCATACCGGGTACTACTCGCTGGCCCGCGACTACCCGGTGTTCCACCTGAAGGCGATCACGCGGCGCCGCAACCCGATCTATCCCACCACCATCGTGGGCCGCCCGCCGCAGGAGGACTACTGGCTGGGCAAGGCCACCGAGCGCATCTTCCTGCCGATCATCCGGATGATGCTCCCCGAGGTCGTGGACATGAACATGCCCGCCGAGGGCGTGTTCCACAACCTGGTGATCGTCTCCATCAAGAAGCGCTATCCCGGCCACGCCCGCAAGGCCATGTATGCGCTCTGGGGCCTCGGGCTCATGATGCTGGCCAAGAACATCGTGGTGGTCTCCGATCACGTGAACGTGCACGATCTTTCCGAGGTGGCCTGGCGCGCGAGCGGCAACATCGATCCGAAGCGCGACCTCGTGATCGTGGACGGCCCGATGGACGACCTCGACCATGCGGCGATGCGCCACCGCTTCGGCGGCAAGCTCGGGGTGGACGCCACCGAGAAGACCGAGGCCGACGGTATCGGGCAGCCGTGGCCCGAGGAGATCGTGATGAGCGAGGACATCCGCGCTCTCGTCACGCGGCGCTGGGCCGAGTACGGACTCTAGCGCTCCTCCGGACCGCGTGCCCACCGTCCGGCACTTCCTCGACGCGATCAAGTTCGAGCACACCGTCTTCGCGCTGCCCTTCGCCTACGTGGCGATGGTGCTGGCCGCCGACGGCTGGCCGGGCTGGCACGTGGTCATCTGGGTGACCCTCGCGATGGCGGGCGCGCGGACGCTCGCCATGAGCGTGAACCGGCTGGCCGACCGCTTCATCGACGCGGCCAACCCGCGCACCGCGCAACGCCATCTGCCGACCGGCCGGCTCACGCCCGCGCAGGTCACGACGGCTGCGGCGCTCTCGGCGGCCCTGCTGCTGCTCTCGGCCTGGATGCTCAACCCGCTCTGCCTGATGCTCTCGCCGCTCGCCGTGCTGTTCCTGGTGGGCTACTCCTACACCAAGCGGTTCACCTGGCTGTCGCACTGGATCCTCGGCTTCACGGACGGGATCGCGGCCGCGGGCGGCTGGATCGCGGTGCGCGCCGGCTTCGATCCGCCGGTCTACGTGCTGTGGTTCGCGCTCACCGTCTGGATCGCCGGCTTCGATCTCATCTACGCCTGCCAGGACGTGGAGTTCGACCGGCGCCACCGGCTGCACTCGGTGCCCGCCCGCTTCGGCATCGCGGCCGCGTTGACCGCCGCGCGCGTGTGCCACGTGCTGACCATCGCCGCGTTCGCGCTGCTCGGCTGGATGATGGGCCTGGGACTCCTGTACTGGGCGGGCGTGCTGGTGGTCGCGGCGCTGCTCGTCTACGAGCACTCGCTGGTCTCCCCGCGCGATCTGTCGCGGCTCGACATCGCCTTCTTCAACGTCAACGGCTACATCGCGGTGATCCTCTTCTTCTCGGTGATCGGAGGCCGGCTGCGGTGACCGAGACCCTGCACGGCACCGAGAAGGCCCGCTTCGTCAGCGCGATGTTTTCGCGCATCGCGCGGCGCTACGACCTGATGAACGGGCTCATGACGCTCGGCATGCACCACACCTGGCGGCGGTTCGCGGCCCGCCAGACCATCGCCTCGCCCGAGGGCCCCGCGCTCGATCTGGCCACCGGGACCGGCGACCTGGCCCTCGACCTGGCCGAGGTGCATCCCCATCGCGTGGTCGTCGCGGCCGACTTCGCCCTCGGCATGCTCGCGGTCGCGCGCGAGAAGATGCGCGGGATCGAGGAAGCTCGGCGCGTGCGCCTGATGGCCGCCGACGCCCTCGCCCTGCCCTTCGAGACCCGCACGTTCGCGTGCGTGACCAGCGCCTTCCTGCTGCGCAACCTGGCCGATCTCGAGCAAGGCCTGCGTGAGATGAAGCGCGTGAGCCGGCCGGGCGGGCGGGTCGTCGCGCTGGAGATCACCCAGATGCGCGCCCCCGGCTTTGCCCCGCTCTTCCGCCTCTACTTCCACCACGTGGTGCCGTGGGTGGGTCAGCTGGTCGGCGGCGACCGCGAGGCCTACACCTACCTGCCGCAATCGGTGGACCGGTTCGTGACGCCCACGGAGCTGTCGGCGGTCATGGAAAAGGTCGGCCTGCGTGGGGTGCGCTATCGCCGACTCGGGCTCGGTACCGTCACCGTCCACGTCGGCATCGCCTGACGGGCCGGGCTACCACTCGGGGCTCGAGTAGTCCTCCCAGACGCGCCGGACCACTCGGATCTGATGGGCGCGGCCGTCCTTCTGATCGAGGGCGACGATGTCGCCCGCGTTGATGCGCTCGAGGTCGGTGCTGGTCCCCTCGTCGGTCACCACCTGGGCCTCGCCGCAGAGGAGATCGGTACAGGCCTCGGCCTCTCCGCGCACGCGCAGGGTACCCGCGGCCTTGTCCACCGACACGACGTGGAATCGGTTGTGCTTGAGGGAATCGGTCAGGTTGTCCGCCATGGCACCCTCCTTTCCGATTGCGAACCGTTATAGCAGAGGGCGGGCCTGGATAACAGAGGGCGGTCGCGGATAACAGAGGCCGACCCCGCCCCGGCAAGCGGTGATAGTATTTTCCACGGTTTATGGGTACCGCCGTCGGACGTATCGCCGAGACGTTCTACTCGATCCAGGGTGAGGGAGCCACCGCCGGACTGCCTGCCGTCTTCGTCCGGCTGCAGGGATGCTCGGTGGGCTGCCGCTGGTGTGACACGAAGTACTCGTGGGACCCGGCGGCCGGCCGCGAGGTGACCCTGCCCGGCCTGCTCGCCGAGGTGGCCGCCTTCCCGTGTCGCCGCGTCGTCATCACCGGCGGCGAGCCGCTCGAATCGTCGCTCTTCGCGCCGCTGGCGAGCGCGCTGGCCGAGCATGGCTACGCCGTCGAGGTCGAGACGTCGGGCACGCTCGAGCCACCGCACGAGGCGCCGGAGGCCATCCAGTGGAACGTCTCGGTCAAGCTCGCCGGCTCGGGCGTGGCGGACGACCGACGCGTCAATCCGGCCGCGATCGGCGCGCTCCTCATGCGCGAGGCCTGGTGGAAGTTCGTGGTCGGCGAGCCGGCGGAGGTCGACGAGGTCCTGACTCTCGCGGCGCGCTTCGCCCTGCCCCGCGACCGCGTGCTGCTGCAGCCCGAGGGGCTGCGGGCCGAGGACCTGGCCGCGCGAACCCCCTGGCTGGTCGAGGCGTGCAAGGCGCACGGCTTCCGGTTCTCGCCCCGGCTCCACATCCTCATCTGGGGCGCCCGGCGAGGCGTGTGATGGCGAGCCCCCGCGCGGTGGTGCTCCTCTCGGGCGGGCTCGACTCGGCCACCGCCCTCGCCGTCGCGCGGGACGAGGGCTTCGAATGCTACGCGCTGTCGTTCGACTACGGGCAGCGGCACGACCGCGAGCTCGAATCGGCCCGCCGGGTCGCGGGCGCGCTTGGGGCCAAGCAGCATCTCGTGCTGCGTCTCGACCTGCGCGCGATCGGCGGGTCCGCCCTCACCGCGGACATCGCCGTGCCCAAGTCCCGCAGCGAATCCGAGATGAGCGCCGGCATCCCGGTCACCTACGTCCCCGCTCGCAACACCATCTTCCTGAGCCACGCGCTGGCCTGGGCGGAAGTGCTCGAGTCGAGTGACATCTTCCTCGGCGTAAACGCGCTCGACTATTCGGGTTACCCGGATTGCCGCCCCGAGTACACGGAGGCCTTCGAGCGCCTGGCCAACCTGGCGACCCGGGCCGGCGTCGAGGGCCGGATGCGACTGCGAATCCACACGCCGTTGATCGACCTGAGCAAGGCGCAGATCGTCCGGCGGGGCACCGAGCTGGGGGTGGACTTCGGTCTCACGTGGTCCTGCTATGAGCCTCAGCCGGACGGGCGCGCGTGCGGCCGCTGCGACTCCTGCCTGCTGAGACGCAAGGGCTTCAGCGAGGCGGGACTGCGCGATCCCGTCCCCACCCGGCCCTGAGCCGCGGCCGCGATCTAGCGCAACCGGCGCGCGGGCACGCCGACGTAGTCGGCCCGGGGCCGGATCAGCCGGTTGTCCGCGTACTGCTCCATGATGTGCGCGCACCAGCCCGCCACCCGTCCCACCGCGAAGATCGAGGTGCAGAAATCGGGCGGGATGCCGAGGGCGTCGTAGACCACCGCCGAGAAGAAGTCCACGTTGACCGGCAGCGTCGTCCGCGCCTTCATGGCGTCGTAGAGGCGCTCGGCCACCTCGAAGAGCTTGCCACGGCCGGTGGCCTCGGCCATCGACTTGGCCATGCCCCGGAGCACCCGGGCCCGGGCGTCATCCACCTTGTAGACGCGGTGGCCGAAGCCGGGCATGCGCGTGCGGGGATTGGCGCGATCGCGCTTGGACAGGGACGCGCGCGCCCCCATGCGCGACTCGACCAGCGCCTCGGCCCGCCCCGGCTCGCCGATCTCGAGCAGCAGGGCGAGCACGTCCTCGTTGGCCCCGCCGTGGCGCGGGCCTTTCAGGGTCGAGATGGCGGCCACCACTGCCGAGTGCAGATCCGCGACGGTGGCCACCGCGACCCGCGCCGCGAAGGTGGAGGCGTTGAACTCGTGGTCGGCGTGCAGGGTGAGGATCACGTCGAGCACGCGGGCCACCTCGGCGGACGGCTCCTTGCCGTCGAGCATGGTCAGGAAGCTGGCCGCGTGGGAGCCGTCGCGTGGGGGAGCCTCCGGCTCGCGGTCGGTGCGGATGCGCTGCCAGGCCGCCACCGCGGCGGGCACCAGGTTCATGAGCCGGTAGGCCTTGCGCAGGTTCGCCTCGGACTCGTTGGAGCGGACGTCGGGATCGTAGGCGGCGGCCAGCGACACCGCGGTGCGCAGCGCGTCCAGCGGATGGCAGTCGCGCGGCAACTGTCGCAGCATCTCCAGCACCGGCGCCGGCAGGGGACGCGCCTCGGCCATCCGCGTCGCGAATACGGCGCGCTCGGCGGCGGTGGGCAGCTCGCCGAACCAGAGCAGGTGCGTGGTGTCCTCGAAGCTGACCGACGCGGCGAGATCCGCGATCTCGTAGCCGCGGTAGTAGAGCCGTCCCGCCTCGCCGTCCACTCGGCAGATCGCCGAGCGCGCCGCGATCACGTCCTCCAGACCGTCCTTGTAGGCCGTCGCCATGGCTTGGTCCTCCCGAGTTGATTATACTTGATTTACATTGATTAGAATAGACGGGGCAGGATATCGCCGTACGGGGCAGGCGGCGGGCTGCTAGCATGGAAAGCGTCATGGTGATGGTGGACGGCGAGGAATATCTGAGCGGGGACGAGGCGGCCGCCCTGATGGGCGTGAAGCGCGAGACGCTCTATGCGTACGTGAGCCGCGGCATGCTCAAGAGCTACCGGCAGGGCATCAAGCGACAGCGCCTGTACCGGCGATCCGAGATCGAGGCCCTCGTGCGGCTCGCCCCCTCGGCGGACGACGCCGACTCGCGGGCGACGCGCGCCCCGGAAGTCCCGCTCGCGGAGAGCTGGATCCGCGAATAGGCCGGGCGGTCAGGCCTGGAAGGCGGCCAGCGCTTCCTGAAGCCGCGCGGCGTCCGGGTCGTGCGGGCTGACCGACCGGGCGAAGCGCGCCCCGCAGGGACAGATCACGGCCAGCCGCAAGCCGCCCCCCTCGAGCGGCTTGCTCGCCCCGCGTAGCACTCCGCACTCGCGATGCGTCAGCACGAAGCCCCGCAGCTCGGCGTAGAGACCCATGGCCCGCTAGAGTAACAAACCCCGGCTCAGGCGTCCGCCGCGGGCTCGCTCAGGAATGCCTGCAGCACCTTCGCGAACGCGAGGGGCGCGTCCAGCACGAGGTGGTGGTACGTCCCGGGGATCTCGACGAGCCGGGCCCGCGGCAGCCGCTGCATCATGGCGGCCGCCATGTCGCCCGGCAAGATCGGGGAGTGCTCGCCCCGCACCAGGAGAGTCGGCGCGGTGATGCGCTCGAGGAGGGCCCACCCGTCGGTCGGTCGGCGGCGCCCGTTGCAGGCCGGGTCGAAGCGGTAGAGGAAGCGGCCCTCGCGCTCGGTGATGCCCTCGCGGGCGAGATGCTCGAGCAGCCGCGGCTCCGCCACCGTCTCCCTCGGCAGGAGGCGAAAGCTCCGAAGGGCCGACTCCAGCGTTGCGTGCCGCATCGGTCCCCGGTCACCCCGCCGGTGCATGGTCTGGAGCCGCTCGGCCGGAATCGACGGGCGGCTGTCGATGACGACCAGGCGGGCCACCCGCTCGGGATGCCAGGCCGCGAACGCCATCGCGTTGTGGCCGCCCATCGAATGCCCGGCCACGGTCATGCGCGCCCAGCCCATCGCGTCCATTACCCCGACCAGGTCACCGGTGAAGTCCTCGGTGGCGTAGGCCGGGATCGGCGACCACTCACTGGCTCCGTGACCGCGCTGATCGAGCGCCAGCACGTGATGGTCGGGGACGAAGGTCGGCGCCACGGCATCGAACCAATGGGCGTGCGCGGAGCCTCCGTGGAGGAAGCAGAGCGCGGGGCGACCGGGCTCGCCCCACTCCAGCGCATGGAGAGCCAGGCCGTTCACGCTGAGGGTGCGGCGACGAGCGGTTTCGCAGGCGAAGCCAGTCGGATCGATCATGCGCGGCATTGTACTCGCGAGGCGCCGCGGTGGTGACCATCTGCGTCGTCACCTGGCGGACTTTTGTCAGCCGGCCGACGCGGCCGGCGAGTATCCGAAAATCGGAAACCACCTTTTCAGTCACTTGCCTCGACGTCGGGATGGCAAGCGGGTTGCTCTCGCTTTCAGTCGTTGCTCACTTTTCTCTTGGGCCCATACCTCTCATCGAGGAATATTCGAGACCGACGAATGGACGATAGCTCGCTGCCCCGCTCGCTCTCCTGGACCTCGCTGCTGCTCTTGACCCTGCTGGCCGGATTCGCCGAGTGCGCCCTCCTCTTCCCGGACGCGGTCGTGTCCACACGCCTGGCCGCCGCCCTGTCGTGGGATGCCGCGGTGTCCGGCGAGCCGTCGCCGGAGGCGGGCGTCGAGCCCTCCGCGACACCGGCCCCGGAGGCGCAGGCCCCGACGCCGGCACCCCAGACGCCGACCGTCAGCGCGCCGGCCGAGCCGCGGGGCGAGCCGAAGGTGATCAGCGGGCGCGTGCTCGATGCGGGCACCGGCTCTCCGATTCGCGGCGCCTCCATCTGGGCGGGTAGGGTCGAGGTCGTCACCGACGCCGATGGGCGCTTCACCACCGCCCCGGTCCAGGCCGGCTTCGCGGTATGGGTGAAGGCTCCCGGTTATGAGCGCAAGAAGCTGACGACCGAGAACACCGACGTGACCGTGAAGCTCCCCGCGCATCCGATCAAGGCGGCCTATCTCACCTACTACGGCGTGGCCGACCGGGGCATCCGGCAGCGGGTGCTCGACCTGGTGGCCCGCACCGAGCTGAACGCGGTCGTCATCGACGTCAAGGGCGATCGCGGCCTGATCCCCTACCGGACCCAGGTGCAGGCCGCGCTCGATGCGGGCGCGCAGGGGCCGGTCATCATCAAGGACTTCGACGAGCAGCTCGCCGGCTGGAAGGCGCAGGGCATCTACACCATCGCCCGGATCGTCGCCTTCAAGGACAACGTCCGCGCGAACGCGCGGCCCGACCTCGCCATCATCGACACCCGCACCGGGAAGCCGTGGATCGACCGCGAGAACCTGGCCTGGGTGGACCCGTTCCGCGAAGAGAACTGGGACTACCTGATCGCGGTGGCCAAGGAAGCCGCGGCCAAGGGCTTCGACGAGATTCAGTTCGACTACGTGCGCTTCCCCACCGACGGCAAGCTGGCCGCCGCGCGCTACTCGCAGCCCAACAACGCGCAGACCCGGCTGCCCGCCATCGCCGGCTTCCTGGCCAAGGCGCGCCGCGAGCTGGGCCCGACCGGCGTGTTCCTGGCCGCCGACATCTTCGGCTACACCGCCTTCAACACCAACGATACGGACATCGGGCAGCGGATCGAGGAGCTGTCCGTGAGCCTCGACTACATGTGCCCGATGGTCTACCCCTCGGGCTACCACCTGGGCATCCCGGGCGTCCGCAACCCGGTGCAGAATCCCTACGAGATCGTGAAGGAGAGCGTGCGGCTCACCCGCCAGCGCTCGCAGAACCCGGGCGCGCAGGTCCGGCCGTGGCTGCAGGACTTCAAGGACTACGCGTTCGACAAGCGCATCTTCGGCCAGGGCGAGATCCGCGCTCAGATCAAGGGTGCCGACGACGGCGGCGCGGCCGGCTGGATGCTGTGGAACCCGAAGAACGACTACACCGGCGCGGCGCTTCGCCCGAAGACCACCGCCATCTCCAAGTCGTCGCCGTAGCCGTGCGTCGCGTGCTCGCGATCGTCCTGGTCGCCGTCTCTCTGGGCGCCGCCGTCCTGGCCTCCGCCCAGGCTCCGGCCCGCGAGCCCAACGAGCTGGGCCGGGTCATGATCCTCGAGTACCACAAGATCGACAATCCCGAGGGCCGCTGGACCCGCACCCCCGAGAACTTCAAGCGCGATCTCACCCGCCTCTGGGAGCGCGGCTACCGCCTCGTTGCCCTGACCGAATATCTCGACGGCAAGATGACCCTGCCCGCGGGCACCTCACCGGTGATCCTCACCTTCGACGACTCGTCGCCCGGCCAGTTCCGCTACATCCAGCGCGGCGCCGACTGGGTCCTCGATCCCGAGTGCGGCCTCGGCATCCTGGAAGCGTTCGCGCGCGAGCATCCGGGCTTCGGGCGCGCCGCGACGTTCTACGTGCTGCCCGGCGCCAATCCCCCCAATCGCCTCTTCAACCAGCCCGACCTCGCCACCCGCAAGCTGCAGTACCTGGCGAGCCAGGGCTACGAGATCGGCAATCACTCGCTCTGGCACGCCGAGCTCGGGCGCTATCCCGGGCCGGTCGTGCGCGACCAGCTGGCCGGCGCGCAGGAGTGGGTGCAGCGCCACGTGCCGGGTTACCGCTTCCGGACCCTCGCGCTGCCCATGGGCAGCTATCCGAAGGAGCTCGGCTGGGCGGTCTCGGGCGAAGCCAAGGCCATGGCCTACAAGCATGACGCCATCCTCATGGTGGCCGGCGGGGCGGCCCCCTCCCCGCACGCGAAGAGCTTCGATCCCCTGCACCTGCCTCGCATCCAGGCCGTCGAGAAGGATCTCGACTACTGGCTGACGTACTTCGACCGCAATCCGGGCGATCGCTACGTGAGCGACGGCGATGCCGGCACGATCACGGTGGTCAGCGGCAACGCGGGCAAGCTGGGCGCGGTGCGGGCCGCGCGGGTGATCGAGCGGAAGTAGCCTACTTGTAGAGGAGGTAGGACGCCCGTCGCTGCAGGAACGAGGCGTGGGCGGCGTCGGCCCAGGCGAGCAGCCGCCCGAAGGGATCCCCCCGCAGGAACGACCACATCGTCGAGCGATTCACCAGCAGGTTCTGGATGGCAGCCGGGTGGAACTGGGCGCCGTAGCGCTCGGTCAGCTCACGGCCCAGCGCCAGCCCCACCGAGACCGCGCGAATGGCATCGCGGTCGGTCACGCTCAGCTGCACGCCGCCGACGCTGCGTCCCGCGTAGACGCTCGAGGTCGGGGTGAAGAAGATCGGCTGGAACTGCACGCCGGCCAGACCCCGGGCATTCATGGCGTCGGCCAGCACCTGGGGATCGCTGATCCACGGAGCGCCGACGACCTCGAACGGCAGCTCGGTGCCGCGACCGACCGACAGGTTGGTGGCCTCCAGCAGCCCCACGCCGGAATACAGCAGCGCCTGTGTAGGCGTCCGGATGTTGGGCGATGGATTCACCCACGGCAGGCCGGTCTCGTCGAACCACTGCCCGCGCTGCCACCGGTCGAGCGGCACCACCGTCAGCTTGACCGGCAGCTTCCGCTCGGCCACTACCATCTGGGCGAACTCGCCGATGGTCATCCCGGTCCGCACCGGAATCGTGTGCGGGGCCGTGAATGAGCGCATGTCGGGATCCATCAGCGGCCCTTCCACGACGCTGCCCGTGATCGGATTCGGCCGGTCGAGCACCACCACCTGGATTCCGCGTCGACCGCCCTCCTCGAGGGCGTAGACCAGCGTGGTCAGGTACGTGTAGTAGCGGACGCCGACGTCCTGGATGTCGAAGACCAGCGTGTCGATGCCGTTCAGCATCTCCGGCGACGGACGACGCGTCGGCCCGTACAGGCTCCAGATCGGCAGCCCGGTGGCCGCGTCTCGGCCGTGCGGGACGTTGGCGTCGACCTGCCCGGTGATGCCGTGCTCGGGCGAGAAGAGCGCGCGCAGGCGGACCTGCGGGGCGGCGGCCAGCAGGTCCACGCCCCGGCGACCCTGACCGTCGATGCCGGTCTGGTTGGTGATCAGCCCGATCGTCCGCCCGGCCAGCAGCGCGAAGTCCTCGGCGACGAGCCGGTCGAGTCCCGTCACCGTCGGGCCCTCCGGCCGCGCGGGCGGGTCGGACGCGGGCCCCGGCGTCTGGGTCTCCACGGTCGCGGTCTCCACCGGCGGCGCCTCGCGCGGAGCGAACCGGGTGCCGACGGCCGCGCTGATGCGTCGGCGCAGCTCCGCCACGGTCCCCTTGCCGTAGGGGTGCACGCGATTGGTGAGCAGGATCATGTACACCTGGCTCGCCGGATCCATCCAGATCGCGGTGCCGGTGTAACCGGTGTGCCCGACCGAGCCCGCGGGGAAGTAGGCGCCCAGCGTACGCGAGTACGGCGAGGCGATGTCCCAGCCCAGCCCCCGCGTCGACTCGCCGATCACGTGCGGCGAGAACATGGCCCGCACCGTGGCTTCCTTCAGGTAGCGCCGCCCGCCGAGCTGCCCCCCGTTGAGCAGCATCCGGCAGAATCGCGAGAGATCGGCCGCGGTCGAGAATACGCCGGCGTGCCCGGCCACGCCGTGGAGCAGCCGCGCGTTGCCGTCGTGCACGACGCCACGCAGCGGCCCGTGCGCGTTCACCACCTCGGTGGGCGCGATGCGCTTGCGCCACGACACCGGCGGGGCGAACGCGGTGTCGCGCATGCCGAGCGGCGTGTAGAACTGCCGCTGGGCGAAGCGGTCGAGCGGCTGGCCGCTCACGCGACGCACCAGCTCGCCCAGCAGGATGAAGCCGGTGTCGCTGTAGAGGAACGTGCCGCCGGGCGGGACCGAGAGTCCGACCTTGGCCTGCAGCTCCGCCGCCTTCGGGAAGCCGCGGGTCATCGCCTCGCGCGAGGGCAGGTCGGGCAAGCCCGCCGAATGGGTGAGCAGCCGGGCCACCGTCACGTCCTGGTAGGCGGGCGTGTTGAACTCCTTCAGATAGTGGCCGAGCGGCTGGTTGAGATCGATCTTGCCCATCTCCCACAGCCGCAGCACCGAGGGCGTCGTCGCCACGACCTTGGTGAGCGAGGCGATGTCGAAGATGGTGTCGGCGGTCATCAGCTCGGGCGCCGGTACGGTGGCGCGCCAGCCGAGCACCTTGCGGTGGAGGATCTGATCGCCCTGGCCGACGAGGAGCACCGCGCCCGGCACCTCGGACGCGGCGACCGAGTCACGGACCGCATCGTCCGCGGCCTGCGTCCATCCGGTGGTCTGCGCCCGAAGCGGAGAGGAGATCGACATCACGAGCGGCACGAACAGGAGCAGGACTGCCGAAAACCGCATGGCCCCATGATACGGGCTGACCACGGGTGCCGCCGACGGAAAATGGGGCGGCCCCGTGCTAGGATTCGCCCGTGGCGCAGCGGGTGTTCGTTACCGGTGGCACGGGGTTCGTCGGCAAGAGCGTCGTTCGCGCACTTCTTGCGCAGGGATTTCTCGTCCGGCTGCTCGTGCGGCCCGGGTCCGAGCACGATCTGAAGGGATTCGAGTCGATCGATCGCGTGCCCGGCGACGTGATGAGGCCGGACGGCCTGGCTCCGAGCGTCGAGGGCTGCTCCGCGCTCGTCAATCTGGTCGGCATCATCGAGGAGCAGCGCCGCCGCGGCGTCACCTTCGAGCGGCTGCACGTGCAGGCCACGCGCAACATGGTGGCGCTGGCCCGCGCCGTCGGCATCAAGCGCTACGTGCAGATGAGCGCGCTGGGCACCCGGCCCGACGCGCGCGCCCGCTATCACCGCACGAAGTGGGAGGCCGAGGACGCGGTACGGGCAAGCGACCTGGACTGGACCATCTTCCGCCCGTCGATCATCTTCGGGCGCGGCGACGCCTTCGTCTCGATGCTCGCGCGCATGGTCAAGCGCGCGCCGATCGTTCCGGTGCTGGGGAGCGGGCGCTATCGGCTTCAACCGATTCCGGTGGAGCAGGTGGCCGACGGCTTCGCGCGGGTCCTGCGGGGGCCGGTCGGCGTGCGCCAGGCGTACGACGTGGCCGGGCCGCAGCCGGTGGCCTTCGTCGACCTGCTCGACGCGATCGGGCATGCCCTCGGCCGCACGCGCGTGCGGAAGATGCACGTGCCACTCGGCCCGGTCAAGGTCATGACCCGCGCGCTCGACTGGCTGCCGTTCTACCCGGTCTCCACGGATCAGCTCCTCATGCTCGAGGAGGAGAGCGTCGGCGATCCCTCGCGGTTCTTCGCCGACCTCGGCATCAAGCCCGAGCCCCTCGCGGTCGGGCTGCATCGCATGCTCGGCCCGTCGTGAGCGAGTGGCCGCACCACGGCGCGTTCCCCCACCAGCACGGCGACGCTCGCGGCCTCATGGAGCGCATCGAGGCCCAGCTGCGCGAGCGCATCGAGGAAGCGCTCGAGATGGCCGCGCTGAAGCTCATGGTGGATGCTCGCGCGCAGACCGGCCGGCCGGCGCCGGAGAGCACGAGCGCCGCCGATCGCGCCGAGTTCCAGACCATCAGCGGCGCCCTGCTGTCGCGTCTGCGCGAGCAATTCTCGGCAGACCTGCCCGACGACCAGCGCGCGCGCCTCACGCAGGCTGAAGCCGCGATGGCGGACCCGGCCGCCCGGTTGCTGGCCGGCCAGGTCTTCCTCGCCCGCCACCTGCCCGACTACTGGCAGCGCCTGGAGCGCTATCAGCGCGAAGACGCCGAGCGCTATCTGGCCGAGGCGCGGCGACCCGGCTGGGTCAAGCGGCTCTTCGGCGCTCCGTAGCCTCCTCCGTCTCCCGGTGAAGCTCGGCCAGCACCCAGAGGTCCTCGCACTCCTCGATCGCCCGCGCCCATTCGGCGTACCCGTCGAGCAGGGCCGTGCGGAGTCCGCTCAGGTGGTCCTCGGATCGGTCGATGCGGGCTTTCAGCTCACCCGCCATCCCGGTGCCAGTCTCGGCACTCATGCGAGCAGCGATGCGGTCTACGAGACGGTTCAGATCGTCCTGCAGCAGTCTCTCCAGGGTGTTCATCCCAGCACCTCCTGTGGGATTCATATACTAAACATGTGAGGAGTGTGACTGTCAACCACGGATGCCCCACCTGGGCTCCCCTTTGCTTGACGAGCTGAAACACTCGACGTAACATCGCAACACATGTTGCACGGGTGGCTGATCCTGTTGCTGACCCTGCCGCCGCGGCCCTCGAGCCTCCGCGTGCGCGCCTGGCGGCGCTTGCGCGCCCTCGGTGCCGTGGCCCTCAAGAGCGGCGCGTATCTGCTGCCCGACAGGGGAGACTGCTACGAACAGTTCCAGTGGCTCGCCCAGGAGATCGACCGTGACGGTGGCGACGCCACCCTGCTCCGGGTAGATCGAGTGGAGAACATGCAGCAGCCTGAGATCGTCCGCCTCTTCCAGGACGTGCGCAACGAGGACTATGCCGCCCTCGCCGACCGCTATCGCAAGCTCCTCAAGGGCCGGCGCCCACGTCTCGGTGACGAGCTCGCTCGGCTCTCCCGCGAGCTCGGCCGACTGGCCGAGATCGACTTCTTCGAGGCCTCCGGGCGCCGCGAGGTCGAGCGCGTGCGCGAGGCGGTCGAACAGCGTACTGCCAGCGCGCGCGTCCGACCGGCCGGCGCGGCGCCGCCGCTCGATCTGGCGGCGCTCAAGGAACGGCGGTGGGTCACGCGGCCGCGGCCGCACGTCGACCGGATCGCCTCGGCCTGGCTCATCAAGCGCTTCGTGGACCCGGACGCCGAATTCGCCTTTGCGCCACCCGACCAGCTGCCCGCTGATGCCATCCCCTTCGACATGGCCGGGGTCGATCTCGGCCACCAGGGCGACGACTGCACTTCGAGACGCTGCTGCGACGCACCGGCCTGCGCGACCGGAAGCTCGCGATCCTCGCCGAGATCGTCCACGAGGCCGACCTGAAGGACGAGAAATTCGCGCGCGACGAGGCCCGCGGCCTGGACCTGGTCTTGCGCGGTCTGCTCGGCGCGATCAAGGACGACCATGAAGCGCTGGTCCTGGGCATGACCTTGTTCGATGGCCTCTACGCCACGATCGGAGACCGTCCATGACGGAGCCCCGTACGACCTGGGGTCTCGTTCGCTACTTCCTCTATCTCGGCTCGCTTGGCTTCGGCGGCCCGGTGGCGCTCATCGGGTACATGCAGCGCGATCTCGTCGAGCGCCGACAATGGTTCGACCCGGCGGACTACATGAAGGGCCTGGCGCTCTCCCAGCTCGCGCCGGGCCCGCTCGCGGCGCAGCTCGCCATGTGCCTCGGCTACGCGCACGGCCGGCTGGCCGGCGCGACGCTGGTCGGCCTCGCGTTCATCGGGCCCTCACTCCTCATGACTCTCGCGCTCGGGGCGCTCTACGTGGCCTACGGCGGGTTGCCGTGGATGCAGGCCGCCTTCTACGGCGTCGGGGCCGCGGTCATCGGGATCATCGTGCGGTCCGCCTGGAAGCTGATGCGTCTCACCATGGGTCGCGATCGTCTGCTCTGGGCCGTCGCCGGGCTGATGGCCGTGGTCACCGCGTGGAGCGAGACCGAGGTGGGCAGCTTGTTCATCCTGTGCGGCGTCGTCGTGCTGCTGCTGCAGGCGCCCCCGCGCCGTCTGCTCTCGTGGGCGGGGTCGGGCCGGACGCTGCCGGCGCTGGTGCCGCTCACCGGGATGGCGGTCCCGCCGACCGC
>Ga0209971_1000021_pt1 | contig 57229 bp, 51 predicted proteins | sample InoplaM3SAM_FD_187588 | JGI IMG/M metagenome (GOLD analysis project Ga0209971, IMG submission 187588) | Arabidopsis thaliana rhizosphere microbial communities from the Joint Genome Institute, USA, that affect carbon cycling - Inoculated... | ecosystem: Host-associated > Plants > Roots >... | reverse complement strand
CGTTCGCCCGAGGTCGCGTTTGATGTGCGCGGAACCGCCCTCGGCCCGCGTCCCTCACCACGTTCGCCCGAGGTCGCGTTTGATGTGCGCGGAACCGCCCTCGGCCCGCGTCCCTCACCACGTTCGCCCGAGGTCGCGTTTGATGTCGCGTAAAGACAGTCGGCTCACGATCGGCCGGCCGTGAGGGCAGAAGTACGGCGTCTGCGTCTCCGCGAGGTCCGCGATGAGCCGCGCCATCTCCTCCCGCTGCAACGGGGCGTGCGCCTTGATCGCGGCGTGACAGGCCACGAACGACAGCGCCCGATGGAGCAGCGGGACCGCCTCGCCCTTGCGCGGCCGGTCGACGTCCTCCACGAGCGCCTCGATCAGCCGCTGCGGCTCCTGTCCGCGCAGCAGCGCGGGCACCGCGCGCAGCACCACCGTCGAGCCGCTCCAGCCCTCGAGCCCGAAGCCCAGGCCTTCGAGCGCGGTCGCCCACTCCTGCACGAGCCCGGCCTGGCCCGCGCCCAGCTCGATCGGCTGCGGGAACAGCAGCTCCTGCGAGGCCAGCGGGCCCGCGTCGAGCTCGCGAAGGAGCCGCTCGAACAGCACGCGCTCGTGCGCCACGTGCTGGTCGACGAAGAACACCTCGTCGTCGCTCGCGGAGACGATGAAGGTGTCCTGCAGCTGCCCGATGACCTGGCCGAAGCTCGCCGCGGCCGTGAAGGCAGCCGAAGGCTCGCGGAACAATGAGACCTGGCCGGACGGGTTGTCCGCGTCGAAACCAGTGACCCCGCCGGCACGAGCGTCCGCGTCGACACGAATGTCCGCCGACTGGGGGAGCGCGGGGGCCATGTCTGGGCCCCCGCGTACAAAAGAGAAGCTTCCCGCAGCAGCAGGCTCCCCCGTTGCTCCGGCCGCGCTACCTCCCTCCGTCCGGAGCCCCCGCTGCGCCTGCACCACCTGGCTCTGGCGGAGCGCATCCTGTACCGCGCGGTACAGCACCTCCTGCACCTGGCGCGGGGAGCGGAAGCGGACCCAGGCCTTGGTGGGGTGGACGTTGACGTCGACTTCCTGTGGAGGCAGCTCCAGGCGCAGGACGGCCACCGGGAACTGGTCGCGCGCAAGCAGAGGCCGGTAGGCCTCGATCAGGGTCTGGGTGAGCTGCGTGTCGCGCACGGGCCGGCCGTTGACGATGAGCACGATCTCGTCGCGGTTGCCACGGGCGAGCTGGGGGGGCGCGACGAGGCCGGAGACCGCGAGCGGCCCGTCCTTGCGCTCGACGTCGAGCAGGCGGGTGGCGCGCTCGAAGCCCCACAGCGCGCCCACCCGATCGCGCAGCGTGCGCGCGCGGGGGGCGCCCAGCGCGGGCCGGCCGTTGTGGGTGACCCGGAAGTGCACCTCCAGGTGGGCCAGGGCGATCGCCTCCAGCAGCCGCATCGCGGCCGCCATTTCACTCGGGGCGCTCTTGAGGAACTTGAGGCGCGCCGGCGTGTTGAAGAACAGGTCCTGCGTCTCCACCGTGGTGCCCGCCGAAGCCGCCACCAGCAGCTTCTCGGCCACCGCCCCGCCCTCGCCGCGCACCAGGGTCCCGGTGTCGGACCCGCGCGGGCACGAGGACAGCGAGAAGCGAGTCACCGCGCAGATGGCGGGCAGCGCCTCGCCCCGGAAGCCGAGCGTCACGATGGCGTCCAGATCGGCATCGGTCGCGAGCTTGGAGGTCGCGTGCCGGAGGAGGGCCAGGTCCACCTCCTCGGGGGACATGCCCACGCCGTCGTCGCTCACCCGGATCAGCGCGCGGCCCGCGTCCTTGAGGTCCACCGTGACCTGCGTGCTGAGGGCGTCGAGCGAGTTCTCGACCAGCTCCTTCACCACCGACGCCGGGCGCTCGACCACTTCGCCGGCCGCGATCTTGTTGACGAGATGATCGGGCAGCCGGCGGATCCGGGCGGCGGTCACGGACGAGCCTTGAGCCGTTGCTGCCACTCGGCGAGCCGGTTCAGGGCCTGCAGCGGTGTCATCGCGCCCAGATCCAGCGCGGCCAGCTCGAGCAGCAGCGGATCACGGGTCGCGGGAAAGAGGCCGAGCTGGGCGGGTTCCTCGGGATCCGGCGTCGGCGTCACCGCCGACTGCAGGCCGTGGCGCTCGCGCTCGAGCTCGCTGAGGATCGCCTTCGCGCGCGCGATCACCGCGGGAGGCAGGCCGGCCAGCCGGGCGACCTGGATGCCGTAGGAGCGATCGGTCCCGCCCGGCCGCACCTTGTGCAGGAAGATGATCTCGTCGTTCCACTCCCGGACCGCCACGTGGAAATTGTGCACCCGGGGCAGCCGCTCGGCCAGCGCGGTCAGCTCGTGATAGTGCGTGGCGAACAGCACCTTCGCGCCGTGCCCCCGGTCGTGGAGCTCCTCGGTCACCGCCCACGCGATCGCGAGACCGTCGAAGGTCGAGGTGCCGCGGCCCACCTCGTCCAGCAGGATGAGGCTTCGCGGCGTGGCGTGATGGAGGATGCTGGCCGTCTCCACCATCTCCACCAGGAACGTGCTCTGCCCGCGCGCCAGGTTGTCCTGGGCGCCGACCCGGGTCAGGATGCGATCCACGAGACCGATGCGCGCGGAGCGCGCCGGCACGAACCCGCCCATCTGGGCCATGAGGGTGAGCAGCGCGACCTGGCGCATGAACACGCTCTTGCCGCTCATGTTGGGCCCGGTGAGGATCATGATCTGGCAGTCGGCCGGATCGAGCGCGACGTCGTTCGGGGTGAACGGCGTGCCCCCCGAGTCGAGCACCGGATGACGGCCGTCGACGATCTCGAGCGTGAAGCCGTCGGTCACCTCGGGCCGCACGTACCCCCGCTCGTGGCCCACCGCGGCCAGCGAGGCCAGCGCGTCGACCGTCCCCACCGCCCGCGCGGTGCGGAGCAGTGGCGCGGCCTGGGCCGCCACCTCGGCCCGTACGCGGCCGAACAGCTCGAACTCGAGCCGCGCGATGCGCTCCTCGGCGCCGAGGACGCGGCTCTCGTACTCCTTGAGCTCGGTCGTGACATAGCGCTCCGCGCCCACCAGGGTCTGGCGGCGCAGGTAGTCGGCCGGCACCTTCGCGGCGTGGGCGTTGCTCACCTCGATCGCGTAGCCGAACACCCGGTTGAAGCGAACCTTCAGCGACGGGATGCCGGTGCGCTCCCGCTCCCGCTGCTCCAGCGAGGCGATCCACTCCTTGCCCTCGCGGGCCGCCTGCTTGAGGTCGCGCAGCTCCGGGTTCCAGCCCTCGCGGATGAGCCCGCCCTCGCGCAGGGCCAGCGGCGGGTCGTCCTCCAGGGCGTCTTCAAGTAGTTTCTGAAGGTCGGGGAGCGGCGTGATCTCCTCGCCGAGGGTCGTCACGAGCGGCGCCTCGAGTCCGCGCAGGTCGTCGGCCAGCCCGGGCAGCCGGCCCAGGAAGCCGCGCAGCGCGATCAGGTCGCGGGCGTGGGCCACGCCCAGGGCCGCGCGGCTCGTCAGCCGCTCCAGGTCTCCCACGCCGTCCAGGCGCCGCCGCACGCCGGCCCGGACCGCCGGCGAATCCACGAGGGCGGTGACGGCCTCCTGGCGTCGCGCGATGGCCTCGCGGTCGAGCAGCGGGCGAAGCATCCACTGGCGCAGCAGCCGCGCGCCCATGGGCGTGGTGGTGGTGTCCAGCGTGGCGAAGAGCGAGCCCCGGGTCGTCCGCTCCTGAGCCGTCTCGAACAGCTCGAGCGTGGCCACCGCGGTGGCGTCGAGCAGCATCGCGTCGCCGCTCACCAGGCGCTGGATGCGGGTGAGATGGGCCAGCGAGTCACCCTGCGTCTCGCGCAGGTAGGCCAGCGCGGCACCGGCGGCCTGCAGGCCCGCGGTCAGCGCGCTGATCCCGAGGCCGTCGAGGCTCGCTCCGCGGAAGTGGGACGCGAGCATCTCGCGCGCGGCGCGCGCGCCGAAGGCGCCGCCGTCCACGCGGGTGATCGGCACGCCCGGCGGAGCCCAGCGCGCCACCCAGGCGTCGTCCGCGCCGCCGGCCAGCAGGATCTCGGCGGGCCGGCGCAGCAGTGCCGCCTCGAGCAGGGCGTCGCCGGCCCCCGGCTCCTCCCCGACCCAGAAGTCGCCGGTGGAGACGTCGATCAGGGCCACTCCGGCGGCCGATGCGGTCGCGTGGGCGGCGAGCAGGAAGTTGTTGCGCGCTCCGTCGAGGAACTGGGTGTCGGTGATGGTGCCGGGCGTGATCACCCGCACCACGTCGCGGCGGACGATCTTGCGCGCCTTCGACGGCTCCTCCATCTGCTCGCAGACCGCGACCTTCTGCCCGGCCCGGATCAGGCGTGCGATGTAGCCGTCGGCGGCGTGGTGGGGGATGCCCGCCATCGGGATCGCCCCTTCGCCCTTCTGCCGCGACGTCAGGGTGAGCTGCAGGAGCCGTGAGGCGGTGTGGGCGTCGTCGAAGAACAGCTCGTAGAAATCCCCGAGGCGGAACAGCAGCAGGTAGTCGGGGAAGCGCCGCTTGAGCTCCCCGTACTGCCGCATCATCGGTGTCAGCTCGGCGGGTGGCGTTTCCCTCACGGGCGCAGCACGGCAGCCAGCCGATCGTAGGTGGCTTCGAGCGATTCGGGCAGCACCCGGGTCTCGCCGATGACCGGCATGAAGTTGGTGTCACCGGTCCAGCGCGGCACGAGATGGATGTGCAGATGGCCGAGCACGCCGGCGCCCGCCACCCGCCCCTGGTTCAGCCCGACGTTCAGGCCGTCGGGATGGTAGACCGCGCCGAGGGCCCGCGAGGCGGTCTGGATGAGCGTCATGGCCTCGGCCAGCTCCTCGGCGGTGGCCGCCTCGATCGAGGGCACGTGGCGGGTGATGACGGCCATCAGATGGCCGGACGCGTAGGGGAACGCGTTGAGGATCAGGAAGGCCCGCGTGCCGCGATGGAGGATGAGAGCGCGCCGATCGTCACTGGACGCGAGCGCGGCGCAGAAGACGCACGCGGCTTCCGGGCCCCCGGCCGTGGACACATAGGACATCCGCCAGGGCGCCCAGAGCCGCTCCACTCGATCTACGTGTTGACGAGCTCGCGGAGGCGCTTGCCGACCTTGAAGAACGGGACCCGCTTCTCGGGCACGCTCACGCTGTCGCCGGTCTTCGGATTGCGGCCCTTGCGCGAATTGCGGTGGCGGATGCGGAAGCTGCCGAAGCCGCGCAGCTCGACCTTGTCACCCTTGCCCAGCGCGTCCGTGATGTTGTCGAACACGGTGTTGACGATGAGCTCGGTTTCCTTCTTGGTCAGGCTCGCCACCTTGGCGACTTCCTCGATCAGTTCCGCTTTCGTCATGGTGACTCCCTTCAGAGGGCCGACGCTGCTCCCGGACCGCCCGCGCTGCCGGCGGCCCGCCCCGATTCACGTCCGCGACCGTACCACGGCAAATGGAAGTTTGTCAAGCAACCTGGGTAGTTAGGGGGCACCCTGCGCCCCGGCTCCGGATCAGGGCATCAGGTAGAGCGGGGTGCGCAGGGTCTCGAGCGCCGGCAGCATGCGCGAGACCTGCCCCAGCCCCAGCTCGCCGCGCAGCAGGTCGCGCAGGGAGAACCGGCGCCGCGGGTAGATCACTCTCGGCTTCGGCGGCAGGCCCGCCATCTGCGCGGCCGCCTCGATCGCGTCCTCGAGGCCGCCCAGATCGTCGACCATCTTGAGGCCCTGGGCCTGGCGACCGGAGTAGATGCGGCCCTCGGCGAATCCGCGGACCTCCTTGGCCTCGAGCCGGCGCCCGTCGGCCACCGCGGCGATGAACTGGTCGTACACGTCGTCGAGGAGCGCTTGGAGAATGCGTCGCTCCTCGGCGGTCATCGGGCGGGCGAAGTTGCCGACGTCCTTGTAGGCGCCGGCCTTGACCACCACATACTCGACGCCCACCTTCTTGAGCAGCCCCTCGACGTTGGCCAGCTGCATGACCACGCCGATGGAGCCGGTCAGCGTGCCGGGGCTGGCGTAGATCCGGTCGGCCGCGACCGCCACGTAGTAGCCGCCGGAGGCGGCCACCGAGCCGAGCGAGGCGACCACCGGCTTCTTGGCCTCGCGGAGCCGTCGCACCGCGGTGAAGATCTCCTGGGTGGGCGCGACCACGCCGCCGGGGCTATTGATGCGCAGCACCACCGCGCGGATGGCCGGGTCGTCGCGGTACTCACCGAGCGTCCGGATGATCGCGTCGGTATCGAGACCGCGGTCCGCCGCGGCTCCGATCAGCCCCTCGACCTCCACGACCGCGACCTTGGCGCCCCCGGGCAGGCCATCATCGGTCACCGCCAGGAGCAGCCAGATGGTGACCGCGAAGAGGACGAGCACCCCCACCCCGGCGCCGAGAGCGATGAGGGCCGTCCGACCGCGTGACGCCACCCGGCGCTACTCCTCGTCGTCGTAGTCGTCACCGCCGCGACGCTTGCGGCCCTTGTGACGGCCCCGGCCCTCCGACTGCACCGGCTCGTCGATGATGGCGGCCAGCTCCTTCAGCGACAGCCCGATGCGGCGCTCGTTGGGATCCACCCGGATCACCATCAGGGTCAGCTCGTCGCCGACGTTGAGGATGTCGGCCGGCGTGGCGATCGGGCGATTCGACATCTGCGAGATGTGCAGGAGCCCGTCCACCCCCGGCTCCAGCTCCACGAAGGCGCCGAAGTCGGTGAGCCGGACCACCTTGCCGGTGACCCGCGAGCCCATCGGGTAGCGCTGGGCCACCGTGTCCCACGGATCGGGCTGGATCTGCTTGAGCCCGAGCGAGATGCGCTTGTTGTCGCGGTCCACGTTGAGGATCTGGGTCTCGATCGGCTGCCCCTTCTTGAGCAGCTCGGAGGGGTGGCCGATGTTGCGCGTCCACGACATGTCCGAGATGTGCAGGAGGCCGTCCACCCCGGGCTCCAGCTCCACGAAGGCGCCGAAGTCGGTGAGGTTGCGCACCTTGCCCTGCACTCGCATGCCGGGCTGGTAGCGCTCCTGGATGGTGGCCCACGGGTCGCTCTCGACCTGCTTCATGCCGAGCGAGATGCGCTTGGTCGCCTTGTTGACCTCGAGCACCATCACCTCGACCGGGTCGCCCACGTTGACCAGCTTCGAGGGGTGTCGGACCCGTCGCGTCCACGACATCTCCGAGACGTGCACGAGGCCCTCGACGCCGGGCTCCAGCTCGACGAAGGCCCCGTAGTTGGTCAGGCTGACGATGCGGCCCTCGACCTTGGCCCCCACCGGATAGCGCTCGTCCACGTTGGCCCACGGGTCGGACGACTTCTGCTTGTAGCCGAGCGACACGCGCCCGGTCTCGCGGTCGAAGTGCAGCACCACCACCTCGACCTGATCGCCGATCTGGAAGATCTCCGACGGATGCCCCACGCGGCCCCACGACATGTCGGTCACGTGCAACAGCCCGTCGATGCCGCCCAGGTCGATGAACGCGCCGTAGTCGGTGAGGTTCTTGACGGTGCCGGTGAGCACCATGCCCTCGGCGAGGACGGAGAGCGTGTGCTTCTTCTTCTCCTCGCGCTCCTCCTCGAGCACCGCGCGCCGCGAGAGCACCACGTTGCCGCGGCGCCGGTTCAGCTTGATGACCTTGGCCCGGATGGACTGGCCCACCATCGCGCCCAGGTTCTTGACCGGCCGCAGGTCCACCTGGGAGCCGGGGAGGAACGCGCGCACTCCCACGTCGACGGCCAGCCCGCCCTTGACCACCTCGGCCACGCGCCCTTCCACCGGCGTGCCCGAGTCGTGCGCCTTGGAGATCTGGTCCCAGACCTTGATCTTGTCCGCCTTGTCCTTGGAGAGGACGATCAGCCCTTCGTTGTCCTCCTTGGACTCGAGGTAGACCTCGATCTCCTCGCCGACCTTGGGCAGGATGCCCGCGTGCCGGAACTCCTCGATGGCGATGGTGCCCTCGCTCTTGTAGCCGATGTCGACGAGCACCTCGCTGTCGCGTACCTCGACGACCCGCCCGCGGACTACCTCACCTTCCTCGACGTCGCTGACGCCGCGGTTGAACCAGTACTCCATGCTCTCCTCGGAGGCATCCCCCACCTCCTTTGCCGTGCCTACGAGGGTCCTCGACTTCCGATTCTCACTGTCCATGACTCCACCTCTCCTTGGATCTAAGTTGTCGGTCGCGCCGTGTGGCCGCGTCCGACATTCCAGCCGTGCTTCAGGACTGCACCGGCACCTGCTGGTCCCGGAGCTGCGCGATCGCTCGCATCATCTCCTGGGCCGCTTCACGATACGCCTCCTTGCGGCCGTCGTCACCCGCTCTCTTTCCCGCCCCGGGGCCCTCGTGCTTGCCCACGTTCTTGCCCACATCCTTGAAGATCAGCGGCGGGCCGAAGGACACCCGCACCCTCGTGGGCCGGGGCAGCGCCCGCCCGCGGGGCAGCGCCGCGCCGCTCCCGGAGACGAACACCGGCACCACCGGCGCGCCGCTCAGCACCGCGAGCATGCCCACCCCCGGCTTGCCCTCGCGCAGCGCCCCGCCCTCCTCGCCCCGCGTGCCCTCGGGAAACACGAGCATCGCGTGGCCCTCGGCCAGCACCGCCAGCGCCGCCTTCAGCGCCCGCACGTCCGAGCCATCCCGCCGTACCGGCCGGGCGTTCAGGGCCCGGATCAACCGGCCGAAGAGCGGGACGCCGAACAATTCCTCCTTGGCCATGAACACGAGCGGACGCGGCGCCGCGCCGCCGATCAGGGGCGGATCGAGCACGCTCACGTGGTTGGAGACGAGGAGCACCGGACCGCTGGCCGGAACCAGGCCCGCGTTCACCACCTCGAGCCGGAAGAGGAGGCGCATCAGCGCCACCGCGATCGGCTTCAGGACCGCGTACAGCATCTCGCCTGCTCGACCACCCGGAGCAGCGTGTCCACCACCTCGGTGATGCCGAGGCCGGTGGTGTCCACCACCACCGCGCCCTCCGGCTTCACGAGGGGCGCCAGCGTCCGCTCTCGATCCTGCCGATCGCGCCTCGCCACCTCGTCCCGCACCGCCTCGAGACTCTCGCCGCTCAGCCCGCGGGCGTTCAGCTCGTTCCACCGCCGTCGGGCGCGCGTGTCGAGATCGGCGTCGAGGTAGAACTTCACCTCCGCCTCCGGCCACACCACGCTGCCCGTGTCCCGTCCCTCCAGCACGGCGCCGCCCGCCGTGGCGAGGTCCCGCTGCGCGGGCGTCATCTTATCTCTCACCGGGGCCAGCGTCGTCAACCGCGACGTGAGCTGGCTGATCGCCGGGGTGCGGATCTCGAGAGTGACGTCCCGCCCGTTCACCAGGACCCGCGGGCCGTCGAGAGTGACCGTGGTGGCTTCCAGCAAGCGCCGGAGCGCGGGGCCGTCCTCGATCGGCACCCCCGCTTCCCGCATCGCCCAGGCGAGGCCGCGATAGAGCGCGCCGGTATCCACCAGGGTGAAGCCGAGGCGCTGCGCGAGCGCGGCGGCCACCACGGACTTGCCGGCCCCGGCGGGGCCGTCGATGGTGATGACGATGTCGCGTCCGCCGCCCGGGATTCTCACCCGTGATGGGCCCCTGCGTGCTCCCTCGTGCGGCGGATGCGGTCGAGCGCTCCCTCGATCGCGGCGGCGTCGCCGCCGTCGATCAGGCGCTCCAGCTCGTCGAGGGCGGCCCGGAACGCGGCGAGCGCTTCCGCGAGGCCGGCGCGGTTTTCCTGGAAGATCTCCCGCCACATCTGCGGATCCGAGGCCGCAATGCGGGTGGTGTCCTTGAAGCCGCGGCCGGCGATCTCGAAGAAGCGCGGGTCCATGCGCACCACCGCGTCGACCAGGGCGTCGGCCACCAGGTGCGGCAGGTGGCTGATCGCGGCGGTGGCCCGATCGTGCGTCTGCGGATCGAGGGTGACGAGGCGTCCGCCCAGCGACTCCCAGAAGCCGCCCACCCGCTTGACCGCGTGCGAGTCGGTCCGCTCGGTCGGGGTCAGGACCACGGTGGCGCCCCGGAAGAGGTCCGGGCGAGCGACGCGGTAGCCGCTCTGCTCGGAGCCCGCCATGGGGTGGCTACCCACGAACGCGAGTGGCCGGGTGCGCGCGAGACTCTCCGCGGTCTCCACGATGAAGCCCTTGGTGCTGCCCACGTCGGTCAGCACCGCGTCGCCGGGCAGCGCGTGCCACACCACCGGCAGCAGCGCGGTGAGGGTCGCGACCGGCGTGGCGAGCAGGCAGAAGTCGGCGCCGGCCACGCCCTCCTCGAGACGGGTGCTGATGCGATCCACCACCCCGTCGCGCAGCGCCGGCTCGAGCCGGGTGCGATCGCGGCCCACCGCCACGATCTCGTCGGCCAGGCCGTCCGCGCGGGCCGCTTTCGCGACCGATCCGCCCAGCAGCCCGAGCCCGACGAGAGCGAGGCGTCGAATCACGCGCCCTTGGCCCCCGCGAGCACCTTCTTCAACGCCTTCACGAAGCGGCGGTTCTCCTCCGGCGTCCCCACCGTCACCCGCAGCGCGCTCTCCATGCCGAAGCTCGTCATCGGGCGCACGATGACGCCCTCCTTCAGCAGCCAGTGGAAGACCTCGCTCGCGCTCCGTCCCACGTCGACCAGAATGAAGTTGGCGCGCGAGGGCGCGTAGCGGAGGCCCATTGCGGTGAACTCCTGGGTGAGGTACGCGCGGCCGGCCTCGATCATGCGCAGGCACTCGACCACGTGCGAATCGTCCTCGAGCGCGGCGAGGGCGGCGGCCTGGGCCACCGAGTTGACGTTGAAGGGCTGCCGGATGCGGTTGAGGAGCGCGATGCAATCGGGATCGGCCACCCCGTAGCCGACCCGCAGGCCGGCCAGGCTCGCCGCCTTCGAGAAGGTGCGCAGCGAGGCCACCTTGCGCCCCTGCTTGAGATAGGCCAGCGAATCGGGGAAGTCGGGCCCCTGCGCGAACTCGAGGTAGGCCTCGTCGAACACCACGATGACCTTGTCGGGGAGCCGCGCCATGAAGTGCTCGACCTCGTCGGCGGTCACGATGGTGGCGGTGGGGTTGTTCGGATTCGCGATGAACACCATCTTCGTCATCGGGGTGATCGCCCGGGCCATCGCCTCCAGATCGAGGCGCTGATCCTTCAGGGTGACCACCACCCGGATGCCGCCCACCGCCTGCACGATCATCGGGTAGACCACGAAGGAGGGATGCGGGATCACCGCTTCCTCTCCCGGCCGCAAGAACGCGCGCACCATCAGCTCGATGAGGTCGTTGGAGCCGTTGCCGAGGATGACGTGCTCGGCGGTGAGCCCGTGCCGCCGCCCGATGGCCTGCCGCAGGTAGTGGCCGCTCCCGTCCGGGTAGCGGTTGACGTGGTTCAGCGCGGTGGCCATCGCCTTCATGACCCGGTCCGACGGAGCCAGCGGATTCTCGTTGGAGGCGAGCTTGATGACGTCGCTGATGCCCAGCTCGCGCTCCAGCTCCTCGATGGGCTTGCCGGGCTCGTAGGGCGCGATGCCCAGGATGTGATCGTTGGCGAGGGACTCCCAGGACACGCTCATTCGGGTCTCCTCATGCGGCCGGATACGAGCCGAGGATCTTCAGGAACTGGCAGCGCTGCCGCACCTCGGCCAGCACGCTCCGGACGTTCTCGGTGTCGCAATGCCCCTCGAAGTCCACGAAGTTGACGTACTCCCAGGGGCGACGTTTCGTCGGTCGGGATTCGATCTTGGTCAGGTTCAGCCGCGCCACCGCGAACGGCTGCAGGATGCTGAAGAGCACGCCCGGCTCGTTCTTCATCGAGAAGAGGATCGAGGTCTTGTCGCGGCCGGTCGGGGACACCGGACGGCGTCCGATGACCAGGAAGCGCGTGGAGTTCGCCGGGTTGTCCTCGATGCGCGGGCGCAGGATCGGCACCCGGTGCACGGCGGCGGCCATGTCGGAGGCGACGGCGGCCACGGTGGCGTCGTCGCGCGCGCGCTCCACCGCCGCCGCGGTGGACGGCGTCTCCTCGGTGACCGCCTCCGGCAGATGCGTGGCGAGCCAGGCGCGGCACTGGGCCAGCCCCTGGGGATGCGAGCACACCCGCTTCACCTCGCCCAGCTCGGTCGCTCGCGAGATGAGATGCTGCGAGATGTCGAGCGTCATCTCGCCGGTGATCGTCACGTCGGAATCGATGAGCCGGTCGAGGGTGACGCTGACCGCCCCGTCCGTCGAGTTCTCGACCGGCGCGACGCCGAACTCGGCGCGTCCCCGCTCCACCTCGTCGAAGATCTCCGCGATCGTGCGCACCGGCTGGAGCTGCGTGGAGGAGCCGAAGCGCCGGGTGGCCGCCTGGTGGGTGAAGGTGCCGGGCGGGCCCAGATACGCGACCCGCAGCGGATGCTCGAGCGCGAGGGAGGCGGACAGGATCTCGCGCCAGATGGCGCGGATGGCGTCGCCCCCCAGCGGCCCCTCGGTCATCGCGACCAGACGGTCGAGGACCTGGGCTTCGCGCTCGGGAATGAAGTACGGAAGACCCTGCTGCCTCTTGAGCTCGCCGATCCGGAGGGCGGCGGTACCGCGCTGGTTGAGGAGTTTGAGGATCTCTTCGTCGAGGCTGTTGATCCTGGATCGCCAATCGTCCAGGTTCATCGGGGGCTCCTGAAGCACATCGGTCGCTTGACCCCGGGCAGTATGCTACCCCCCACGGAGGCTGTCAAGCGCGCTGCGCTCCGCGTTCGTCAACACGCGATGAGCCCCCGGAGGGAGATCGCCGAGGCGAAGCGGCCCGAATTGCACGCGCTTCAGCCGGCGCACCGGGTGGCCAAGCGCCTTGCAGTAGCGTTTCACCTCGCGGTAGCGCCCCTCCGCGAAGGTCACGCTGAGCCACGTGGAGCGCGCACCCGCGGACAGGCGCGTCACGCGGTGGGGCACCGCCGGCCCGTCGTCGAGCGTGACGCCGCGTCGCCAGCGCGGCAGATCCGCCTCGGTGACGCGGCCCTCGACCTCCGCCTCGTACACGCGCGGGATCTCGTAGCGCGGATGCAGGAGGTGGTTGGCCAGCTCGCCGTCGTTGGTGAGGAGCAGCAGGCCCTCGGTGTCGAAGTCGAGGCGTCCGACCGGATAGAGCCCGCGCGCGTGCGGGGGCAGGAGATCCAGCACGACGGGCCGACCGGTCGGATCGCGCCGGGTGGTGACGTAGCCGCGCGGCTTGTGCAGCAGCAGATGCAGGAGCGGCGCGCGCCCGGGCAGCGGGCGCCCGTCCACCGCGATGCGGTCGGCCTCGGGGTCCGCCTGCGCGCCCGGCTCGAGCCGGACCGCGCCGTTGACGGTGACGCGTCCTTCCGCGAGCAGCCCTTCAGCTGCTCGCCGTGACGCGATCCCCGCCTGAGCCAGGATCTTGCTCAGACGTATCGGCGGCAGCGGCGGTCTCTCCTTGTGCGGGCTCGGGCGCGGGCGCCTCGGGGCCGGGATCGGGCAGCTGCGCGGCCGCGCTCTCGGCCAGCTCCGGCACGATCAGCTCGCCCTCCACCTTGGGCAGGTCGCCGAGATCGCGGAGCCCGAAGGCCACCAGGAACTCGCGGGTGGTCTCGTAGAGGAAGGGGCGGCCGGGCGACTCCTTGCGGCCGGCGATGCGGATCATGCGCCGCTCGAGGAGGTTGTCGAGCACCGCCTCCGAGTTGACGCCGCGAATGGCGTCGACCTCGGGTCGCGACACCGGCTGGCGATAGCCGATGATGGCCAGCGTCTCAAGCGAAGGGCGCGAGAGGCGCGAGCGGGTGCGGCTGCGCGCGAGCTTGACGAGCCAGGGCGCGAGCTCGGGCCGCGTCACCAGCCGAAAGCCGCCCGCGACCTCCATCACCTGCAGCGCGCGGCCCTCGGCGTCGAGCCGGGCCCGCAGGCCGTCCACCAGCTCGCGCGCGACCGCGGCGGACTCCAGGTCGAGCACCTCCTGGATGCGCTCGGCCTCCACCGGCGTGTCCGAGGCGAACAGCAGGGCTTCCACGACGTCCATGGGCTCAGGCATCCGGGGATTCTCCCTGTTCGGGGCTCGGTTCTCCGGCCGGGGTCGCGGTGGCGACTCCGTCGACCGGGCGCGGCTCGTCGGAATCGGCCGCGCCTTCGGCGAGGGGCGCCGGCTCCCGCACGCTCACTGCGTGGCGCTCGATGACGATCTCGCCGAAGAGATCGGCCTGGCGGGCCCGCGCCTGGCCGAGCCGCACCAGCTCCAGCAGGGCGAGCAGCGTCACCACCCACTCCGCCCGCACCCGCTCGGCGCCCGCCACCGAGGAGAAGAGGAGTGACCACGTGCTGCGGAGCAGGTCCATGATCTCGGTCATGCGCTCGAGGACGGACAGCGGGTTCGCCTCGATTTGCCGGGGCCGGCTGCGCTTCTGGTCCTCGATGAGGCGCTGCATCGCCCGCTGCAGCAGGTGCACCGAGAGGTCCTCGAGCGGGATGTCCTCGGGCGGCGGCAGCTCCGCGGTGGTACGCCCGAAGATCAGGCTCTGCTCGGACTCGCGCTCGGAGAGCCAGGTGCCGAGGGCCTTCACCCGCGCGTACTCGCGAAGCCGCTCCTCGAGCTCGCGCTTGAGCAGCTCGCCCTCCTCGTCGAGGGCCTCCTCCGGGTCGTCCGGATTGGCGGGCAGGAGCAGCTTGGACTTGAGATAGATCAGCGTCGCGGCCATGACCATGAACGAGCCCGCCACTTCCAGGTCCTGGAAGCGCACCGCCTCGAGATGGCTCAGGTACTGGTCGGTGATCGTGCGCAGCGAGAGCCGCGAGAGGTCCATCTCGTTGGTGCGGCAGAGATGGAGCAGCAGGTCGAGCGGCCCCACGAAGGACTCGAGGCGGACGGTCAGGCCGGCGGAGTCCGCGGAGGCACCTTGGGTGGTTGTTTCGGGCGCGCTCATCTATTCAATGCGGGGGCCCAGAAATGGCCCCCGCACTCCCCCACGCCGCGGACATTCGTGGTGGCAGCGCGCGCGAGCAGGGCGGCCCTACATGGATCGCGTCGGGCCCAGAAATGGCCCCCGCACTCCCCCAGGCCGCGGACCCTCCGTGCGGCGCTCTGGATTGTCATGGCTCGAGGTGGATGGCGTCGCGCACCTGGTTCATGGTGTCGATCGCGTGGGCGCGGGCGCGCTTGGAGCCCTCGCGGAGGATCTCGACGATCTCGGCCGGCTTGTCGACGAAGCGCTGCCGTCGCTCGCGGATCTCGGCCAGCGGCGGCAGCATGTGCTCGAGCAGCACCGCCTTGCAGTCGAGGCAGCCGATGCCCGCGGTGCGGCAGCCCTGCGCGACCCCGGCGCGGGGACCGTCCGGGGTGAAGATCCGGTGCAGGTCGAAGACCGGGCACACGTCCGGATTGCCGGGGTCCGAGCGGCGCTTGCGCGCCGGATCGGTGACCATCGGCTTGATCTTGGTGGTGATCTCCGCGCTCGTGTCGGACAGGTAGATGGCGTTGCCGTATGACTTCGACATCTTGCGGCCGTCCGTCCCCGGCACCTTGGGAATCTGGGTGAGCCGGGCCTGCGGCTCCGGGAACACCGGCTTCCAGGTGTGGTTGAACCGGCGCGCCACCTCGCGAGTCAGCTCGATGTGCGGCACCTGGTCGGCCCCGACCGGCACCCACTGGGCCTTGTACATGAGGATGTCGGCGGCCTGCAGCAGCGGATAGCCGAGCAGCCCGTAGGAGGGCGACTCCAGCCCGAGCTGCTCCACCATCTCCTTGTAGGTCGGCACGCGCTCGAGCCAGCCCACCGGCGTGGCCATCGAGAAGAGCAGGTGCAGCTCGGCGTGCTCGGGCACCAGCGACTGGATGAAGAGGGTGGACCGCTCGGGATCGAGGCCGGCGCCCAGCCAGTCCGCGCCCATCTCGACGGTGTCGCCCGGCACCTCGGCGGTTCCGCCCGGGTTCGTGGTCAGCACGTGCCAGTTGGCCACGAAGTAGAAGCACTCGAACTGGTCCTGGAGCTTCACCCAGTTCTCGAGCGCTCCGAGGTAGTTGCCGAGGTGCAGCTGTCCGGTCGGACGCATCCCCGATAGCACGCGGTCCCGCGATCCGGTCATGACTTCTGGTCGCCCCCTCTGGACTTCCGCGCCCGCTGCGCCTCCCACACCTTCGCCACGCGCAGGAAGACGTACTCGGTGTAGAGGACGGCGAGCACGAACCCGCGCCAGCCGTCCAGGAAGCCTCGCTGCACAATGTACATGGAAAAGAAGCGTCCGAGGGGCCGCGTCACCAGGCTCGACAGGCCGACCGCCTTCCCCCGCCGGATCCAGTCCTGGGCCGAGAGGGTCGAGTAGCGATTGGAGCGGCGCACGAAGTCCTCGAGATCCTTGTAGGAGTGGTGCAGGAGCGGCTCGGCCAGCGTCTCCACCTGGCCCGCCACGGTCACCGACTCGTGCACCGCGTTCTCGACGAATCTCCCGGCCGCGCGCCGGAACAGGCGCAGCTGGTAGTCGGGATAGAGGCCGCCGTGCCGCACCCACCGCCCCCAGAAGATGTTGCGCCGGGGAATCGAGTAGCCGTCGGCTGGCCCGTCGTTCTTGACGATGGCCTGCACGCGCTCGCGCAGCTCGGGGGTCACCCGCTCGTCGGCGTCGAGGGACAGGATCCAGTCGCACGTGGCCTGCGCGATGGCGAAGTTCTTCTGGTTCGCGAAGCCGGGCCACGCGCGCACCGAGACCCTGTCGGTGAACTCGCGGGCGATCTGCACCGTCTTGTCCACGGACTCCGCGTCCACCACCACGATCTCGTCGGCCCAGGCCGCGCTCTCCAGGCAGGCGCGCAGACGCTCCTCCTCGTTCCAGGCGATGACGGTCACGGTGACGCGGCTCACGGCTCGAGGCTCCGCGCGGCGAGCAGCGGCAGCGCGGCGTCGATCGCGAGGCGCGGATCCAGGCCCGCCATGGTGCCGTCCGGGCTCTGCACGCCGCGACCGTGCGCGCCGTACGGGCCGTTGCGCTCGGCCCGGGTCGGGCCGAACAGGCCGAGGCTCGGAGTACCGAGGGCGGCGGCGAGATGGAGGGGGCCGGTGTCGTTGGCCACCATCAGCGCGGCGCGGCGCAGGATCGCGGCGAGCTCGTGCAGGTCCGTCGGCGGGGCGAGGATCGCGCGGGCGGCCAGGCCGTCGCGGATCTGTCGGGCCATGTGGACCTCGTCGGGGCCCCAGAGGAGCAGGATGCGGATGTTCGGCTCCTGGGCCAGCCGCTCGGCGAGTGCGCGGAAGTGCTCCACCGGCCATCGCTTGTTGTCGCGCCCCGCGCCGGGGTTGATCGCCACCAGCAGATCGCGCCGCTTGACGCCCTGCTCGCCCAGGAACTCGTCCATGCGCCGCGTGGAGGCCGGCGGGATCGGGACGTGGAACTCCACCGGCCCGGGATCCACGCCGAGCGGCGCGAGCAGCGACAGGTACTGGTCGACCACGTGGACCGCGCGGGCGGGCGGCCGCACGCGCCGGTTGGTGAAGAGGCAGTTCAGCCGCTCGCGGCAGTGATCGGCGCTGAAGCCGATGCGCAGCGGCGCGCCGGTGTACGCGGTGAGCAGGCCGCTCTTCATGAGGCCCTGCAGATCCAGCGCCACGTCGAAGCGGGCGGCGCGGATCCGGCCGCGCAGCCGGCGCACCTTGCCCAGCACCTGCCGCGCGCCCGCGGGACGCCGGATGAGGCGGCGCCAGAGCCGCGTGTCGACCGGCATCACCACGTCGAGATCGGGATGCCCGTCGAGCAACGCGTACTCTCGCGCTTCCACGATCCAGGTCAGATGCAGCCGCGGGACGCCGCGACGCAGGGCGCGCGCCACCGGCAGCGCGTGGATCACGTCGCCGAGCGACGACAGCTTCACGATGGCAACCTTGATCTGCGGGGGCCCGGACATGGCCCCCGCACCATGCCACGTCGCGCGCGAGCTGATCGGACTGTCCATCTTCATCTGCGGGGGCCCGGACATGGCCCCCGCACTCCCCCGGTGGCGGACGGGTCGGTGCGGCTTGCGGGCGCTTGGGTCATCGGGGTCGCCGGCCGAAGCGGTCGAGGATGGTGGCGATGAGGTCCTTGGTGGAGTGGGTCTTGGGATCGCCCGCGATCGCCACCTTCGCGCCCACCGACTCGACGGTGGAGCGCTCGGGCACGGTCTGCGCGGTGTAGTCGGTGCCCTTGGCGTGTACGTCGGGACGCAGGCGCGCGATGAGGGCGTCGGCGCTGTCCTCCTCGAAGATCACCACTGCGTCCACCCCGCTCACCGCGGCCACCAGCTCCGCCCGCTCGACCGCCGGCATCACCGGGCGGCCCGCGCCCTTCAGGCGCCGCACCGACGCGTCGGAGTTGAGGCCCACCACGAGCGCGTCGCCCAGCGCCCGCGCCGCGCGGAGATAGCGCACGTGGCCCACGTGGAGGAGATCGAAGCAGCCGTTGGCCAGGACCAGGCGCTTGCCCTGCGCGCGCCAGCTCGAGGCGAGACGGCCGGCCGCCTCAACGTCGAGGACGTCCGCCATCGCTCGCGAGCGCGGCCAGCAGCTCGGGAATCGAGACGGTGGCGGTGCCGCGCTTCATCACCACCACCCCGCCCGCGACGTTGGCGAGCCACGCCGCTTCCCCGGGCGTCGCCTGCGCGGCGAGGGCCACCGTGAACGTGCCGATCACGGTGTCTCCCGCGCCGGTGACGTCGGCGATCTCGTCGCTGCCGTGGATGGGCATGAACGTGACCGGCCCCTCACGCTCGAAGAGGGCCATGCCCCGGCTGCCGCGGGTGAGCAGCAGCAGGCGCGCGTCGAGCCGCTCGAGCACCGCGCGCCCCGCCTTCTCCACCGCGGGCTCATCGGCCAGCTCGGCGCCGGCGAGCGCCTCGACCTCGGGCTCGTTGGGGGTGGCCGCGGTGGCGCCCCGGAATCGCGGCAGATCGTAGCGGCTGTCCACCGTGATCGGCGCCTGGCGCGCCCGGGCCATCTCGAGTACGGTCTCGTAGACGCGCGGAGTGACCGTGCCGTAGCCGTAGTCGGAGACCAGGAAGCCGTCCGCGGTGGCGCCCAGCCCGCGCACGCGCTCGATGAGCCGCGCCTCGGCGACGCCGCTGATCGTGACGTCGGGTTCGCGGTCGAGGCGCACCACCTGCTGGCGCGTGGCCTGGTAGCCGCCGGCCATGATCCGCGTCTTCACCGGGGTGAGCCGTCCCGGCTCGCGCGAGATGCCGTCGGTGCTCATGCCGGCCTGGCGGAAGAGCGCGTCGACCTCGTCGCCCGCGCCGTCCTGGCCGAGCAGGCCCACCGGCAGCACGGTGGCGCCGAGCGCATGGACGTTGTGCGCGGCGTTCGCAGCGCCGCCCAAGCGGACCTCGCGGTCGGTGAAGCGCAGGATCAGGACCGGGGCCTCGCGGGAGATGCGCGCGGGCTTACCGTAGAGATACTCGTCGGCGATGAGGTCGCCCACGACGACCACGCGCCGGCCCGGCATCCGGGCGAGCGCCTCGCGCAGCCGCTTCATCGGAAACACGTCAGCGCCTCGCGTCCATGCGGCCGAGCGCCCAATCGACCGCGTCGAGCAGATCTTCCGCCACGTGGTCGGGGTTCACCGCCTGCGCGTCGCGCTGGTACTCCCACTCGCCGCGGCCGTAGCCGGTGAGCACGAGGACGCCCGCGGTGCCCGCCGCGTGGGCCGCCGCCACGTCGGAGAGCTTGTCGCCGATCATCACCGAGGCCCCGAGATCGAGGCCCAGCTCGGTCGCGGCGCGCTTGATGAGGCCGGGCCGCGGCTTGCGGCAGTCGCACTCGGTCCGATAGGGCGGCCGGCCCTCGCTCGGATGATGCATGCAGACGTACAGGCCGTCCAGCCGCGCCCCGGCCGCCTCCAGCTCGCCGCACATGCGGGCATTGGCCGCGTGCAGGACCGCCTCGGGGAAGTAGCCGCGCGCCACGCCGGCCTGGTTCGTCACCATCACCGCCGCCACGCCGGCCTGGTTGAGGCGGCGCACGGCTGCCGCGGTGCGCGGCAGCAGGCGGATCCGGCCCGGATGATTGACGTAGCCTACCTCCTCGGTCAGACACCCGTCCCGGTCCATGAACACGGCGGGCCTCGACTGCTCGCGTCCGACCGACATTGCCTCGCAGTGTAATGCCGGGCTACCGAATGATCAATGAAAATCGGTAGTTTGGACGGAGTGTCCGGCTCGACCGGACGGCTCAGCCGCGCAGGAGGCGGTAGATCTCGGTGAAGCCTTCGGCCTGGGCAGCATAGGTGAAGCTCTCCACCGTCGGCCGTACCCGCTCGGCCCACCCCCCGGCCGGCGTCTCGCGCAGCGCAGCCAGCCCCTCGGCGATCGCCGCGGCATCGGGCTCGCCTACCACCCACCCGTTCTCTCCTTGCTGAATGACCTCGGAGCCGCCCGCGCCCGCGCTGCTGAGCACGGGCACCCCCGAGGCCAGCGCTTCCAGGTGCACGTTGCCGAACGGCTCGTAGAGCGCGGGCAGCGCCACCACGTCGGCCGCCGCGTAGAGCTTCTCCACGTCGGGGACGGGCCCGGTCCAGGTCACCTGGCCGTCGATCCCGAGGCGGGCGGCGAGCGCCTCGTAGCGCGGCACGTTCCCCTTGCCGGTCACGACCAGGCGGCTGTCGTCGTCGGCGAGGGTGGCGAAGGCGCGGATGAGCGGCCCCAGGCCCTTGCGCTCGAAGCCGGATCCGACGAAGAGCACCATCCACGCGCGCGCGGTGATGCCGAGGGCGGCGCGGGTGCGCGCGCGGTGGCGCATCCGGTTGGCGGGATGGAAGCGCTCCAGATCGACGCCGTTGTAGACGACGGTGAGATGGTCCGGATCGGTGTCGTAGCGCTCCTGGATGTCGGCCTTGCCCCGCGCCGAGATGGCCACGACGTGCCGCGCGGCGCGCAGCTCGAAGATCCGCCGCTCGAGAGCGCAGACCAGCCGGTGGTACGGATCGAGCCCGGCGCTCCGACCCATCGCCTCGAGGTAGGCGCGGTGCGAGCCCTCGCCGGCCCGGTAGACGTCCTGGCGGAAGCCGCGCTCGTGGCTCTGCACGATGTCGAAGCCGCCCCGCCTCGCCGCGCTCCGGGCCGCCAGCGCGAACGACAGCAGCCGCAGCATGGAGGGGTGGCGGATCACCGGCACCCGGCGCACCGGGATGCCGGGGACGTCGGGCTGCCGCGACGTGCTGATCAATTCGACCAGATGTCCGGCCGCGACGAGGCCGTGTACCAGTCCCGCGGTGGCCGTCTCGACGCCGCCGTGGAAGGAGAACGGCCGGCAGATCAGCCCGACCTTCATCGTCGCGCCCGCACGCGCTCGACCAGCGGGAACAGGGCCCGGCGGGCCGACTCGAAGCTGTAGCGCTCGACCACGCGATGTCGCGCCGCCGCGCCGAGCGCGCGCGCCTCGTCCGGCCGATCCAGCAGCCGGCCGATCGCGGCGCCCAGCGCGCCGACGTCGCCGGGCTCGACGAGCAGCCCGCAGCCGTCCAGGATCTCGGGGATCATGGATACACGGGTGGAGACCACCGGCCGGCCCAGGGCCATTGCATCGAAGAGCTTGGCGGGCACCTGCCCGCGGGTGTCGCTGCTGTCCCGCTGCGGCACCACCACCACGTCGGCGGCGGCCAGGTAGGACGGGACCTGGCCGATCGGCACGTGCCCGATCAGGCGCACGGCGGGATGGCGCGCGAGGAGCGCCCGTCCCGTCTCGGAGCCGGGGTCGGTGCCGACGAGCGCCAGCGTGACGTGCGGGCGCCCCAGCCGGCTCACCGCGGCGGCCAGGTCGTCGACGCCCTTGTAGGTGCGTGGCGTGCCGAGGAACATCACCACCGGTCCCTTGGCGGCTCCAAGGCGCTCGCGGACCGGCTGCGGGTCGGCACGGTCAGGAGCCCAGCGGTCGGTATCACGCACGTGGGGGATCAGCACGCCGCCGAAGCGCTGCTCGAGGAAGCGCGACGCCACGGTGATCCCATCAGCGATACCCCTCAGCCGCTCCATGAGCCACGTCCACGTAAAACCCCGCGGATTCGAAAGATTCAGAGCGCGGCCGACCGTTCCCCAGAAGCCGCCGCGCAGGAAGAATCCCGTCTCCCAGTCGTCGATGTCGAGCAGCAGGGGCCGCCCGCGGGCGAGGCGGCCGAGATATCCCACGCCCGCGCTGGTCAGCCGCGGCTTGGAGGCGTAGAGGACGTCACCGTCGGCCAGGCGCCCGAGCGCCGGCAGCTGCGTCAGGAACCCGGGCAGCCTGCCGCCGGGCACCGAGCGGATGGACACGCGCTCCTCCGCCAGGGGCTCCCACACCGACGCGCCGAACCGCGGCCCCACGATCTCCACGGCGCCGATCGGCTCCAGCAGGCGCGCCAGGAGCCACGCACGCCCCACCGCATTGTCCGACACGTCGAAGCACAGGATCGAGACCTTCACGATCGGCTCGCCGCGCGGTCCCGGTCCAGCGACCGGTAGAGCGTGGTCAGCCGCTCGGCGAGCCGCTGGCCGGAATAGCGGGCCCGCACCAGCGCGGCACCGGCCCCGCCCAGCTCTCGCCGCAGCACGCGGTCCCGCAGCAGGCGGCCGATGGCCGCGGCCATCGCCGCGGGCTCACCGGCGGGCACGAGCAGCGCGGTGCGATCGTCGGCGAGAATCTCGGGCACGACCCCGACCCGCGTCGCCACCACCGGGACCCCGGCCGCGAGATACTCGAACAGCACGCGCGACATGCCGTCGGATTCGAGCGCCGAGTAGACGCCGACGTCGAGCGTGCTCATCGCCGCGGGCAGATCGTCCACGAAGCCGAGCATCGACGTGTAGCCGGGAAGACCCGCGGCCTGCACGAGGTCGCGCACCCGCTCCTGCAGCGCCCCCTGGCCGATCAGGACCAGATGGAACCGATGGCCGGCCTCGGCCAGTCGTGTCGCCGCCTCGATCACGGTCTGGTGCCCCTTCATCACGCGAAGGCCCGACACGAGGCCGACCAGCGGCGTGTCCGGCGACACGTCGGGCAGCGTGGCGCGAAGCCCGCCGGTGGCCGAGCGCGTCGCGTCGGCCTGGAACCGATCCGTGTCCACTCCCCCGGGCAGCGCCACGACGCGATCCGCGGGACCGAGCCCGGCCGCCACCAGCTGGAGCCGGATGGCCTCGGTCACGGTCACCACCAGGTCGGTGGCCTGGTTGTAGAGCCAGCGATTCAGCGCATGCGGCCGCACCGGCAGCACGATGTGACGGGTGCGCACGAGGGGCCGGCGCACCCCGGACAGCCGGTTGGCCAGCGCGGCCAGCCAGTGCTCCTTGCCGCGATGGACGTGGAGCACGTCCGTCTCGGGCAGCCACCGGATCATCCGCCGCAGATCCATCGAGTCCGCGATCGGCTTCACGCCGCTCGCCAGCTCCAGCGTCTCGACACGCGTCACGCCGGCCGCGCGCGCCCGCCGGATCACCCGCGACTCGCTGCGTCGCTTGCAGACGAGCGCCACGTCGTGACCCGCCCGCTGCAGCTCCACCGACACGCGGGCCGCCCAGTACGCGTCCGACGACCAGCCCCGGCACGACACGATCTGCCGGATAGTCACGCGCCCGGCCCGGCGGGTCCCCGCCGCCGCCGCGCCGCCGCGTAGATCTCCTCCACGCGCGCGGCGTGCGCGTCGGGGCCGTAGAGGGCCCGCGCCCGCTCCAGGCCGGCCCGGCCCATCGCGGCCGCGCGCGCCGGATCGGCCAGCAGCGCGCGCAGCGCGGCCGCCACCGATTCGGGCCGGTCGTCGTCTACGAGGAGACCGGTCACGCCGTGCACCACCGTCTCCGGCAGCGCGCCCACGCGTCGGCCCACCACGGGCCGGGCCGCGGCCATCGCTTCCAGCGCGGCCCGGCAGGACTCGTCGGAGCCCGCGCCCATGAGCGCGAAGGTGTCGAGGGCGGCGAGCACGCCGGGCAGGTCCGCGTCGCGGTAGCCGGCGAAGAGCACCTCCCGGCCGAGGCCCAGCTCGGTCACCAGCGTCTCGAGCCGCGCCCGGCCCTCGCCCTTGCCCACCAGCAGGAGCCGGGCACGCGGATGATCGACGAGGACCTGCTGGAAGCCGCGGATGAGCTGCTCATGACCGCGCCGGGCGGCCAGACGGGCCACGCAGCCCAGCACCGGCGCGTCGCCCAGCTCGAACTCCTTGCGAATCGCCGCGCCACCGTCGCCGTCCCCGAAGCGGGACAGGTCCACCACGCCGTCGACCCGCGCGAGCCGGTCGGTCGGAATGCCCGCGTGGCGAGCGCTCTCCTCGATCTCACGGCTCACCGCGATCAGGGAGTCGGTGCGCCGGTAGAGCGCGGTGGTGGGCCAGCCGCTGCGCACCGCGCGGCGATTGTGGAAGGTGCGGACGAGCGCGGCCGGCCCGCGCGCGAGCCAGCCGAGCCAGTGATCGTGCGAGTGGTGAGTGTGGATCACGTCCACGTCGTGGGCCCGCACGATCTCACGCACGCGCCGGCGGTCGGCCAGCGCGAGGAACGGATTGCCGCGCACCTCGAGGGAGAGGCCGCCCAGCGGCTCGAATCCCGCCTCGCGCGCCTTCTGCTCGAAGCGGTCGCCCGCGATCAGCCCGAGCAGGACGCGGTGCCCGCGGGCGCGCAGGCCGGTGGAGAGCCGAATGACCGGCTCGGCGCTGCCCGTCCACCAGCGGTTGGCCACGAGGTGGAGGATGGTGAGCGGCCGCGTCGCCATCACGCGAGCAGCTCGTCGTAGAGGCGGAGCAGGCGCGTGATCGAGGCCTCGTGGGAGAAGCGTCGCTCCACCAGCGCGCGGGCCGCGCGGGCGCGACGCGCGGCCGCGTCGGAATCGTCGAGCACGCGCAGGATCGCGGCGGCCAGCGCCTCCACCGACCCGCTCTCCACCAGCAGCCCGGTCTCGCCGTCGCCGACCACCTCGGGAATGCCGCCGATGCGGCTGGCCACCACCGGCACGCCGACCGCAAAGGCCTGCAGCAGCGCCTGGGGGACGCCCTCCGTGCGGGTCGAGGCCAGGGCGAAGCAGTCCATCGCGCCGAGCAGAGCCGGCACGTCGGGTCGGAAGCCGGTGAAGACCACCGCGTCGGAGAGCTTCGCGTCGCGCGCGAGCTGCTCGACCCAGGCCCGGCGTGGGCCGTCGCCGACCAGGAGCAGCGAGGCGCCCGGGCGCTTGGCGTGCACCGTCGCGAAGGCGTCGAGCAGCTGGGCGTGCCCCTTCGAGCCGCGGAACATCGCGACCGATCCGACGACCGGCGCGCCCAGGTCCAGCTCGCGAACGACCGCGGGCGATCGCCCGCCGAACTTGAAGGCGTCGAGATTGACGCCGGCCGGGATTGCGATCACCCGCTCCGCGGGCACGCCGGCGTCCAGCACCAGGCGCCGGATCGCCTCGCCGCTGGTGATCACGCGATCGGCGAGCCAGCGGTAGACCGGGTTCGGCCCGCGCCGGATCGCGATCGACACGTGCCGCGTGCGCACCACCGGCACCCGGCAGATGCGCGCGGCCATGCCGGCCAGCCAGCCGTCGATCGAGCTGTGGGTGTGCACCAGGCTCACGCGCTCGCGCCGGATCAGCCGGACCAGCGCGGTCAGCGCGCGCGGGTCGAAGGCCCCGCGCATCCGCACCGCCACCGTCTCGACGCCGGCCTCCCGCGCGCGGCCGACGAGGCGGCCGTCCGGCTGGCAGGCGAGCAGCACCCGCCAGCCCCGTTCCGCGGTCCAGCGCGACTCGTTGAGCGTGCGCACCTCCTGCCCACCGAGTCCCGGCGAGGCTTCGGTGTGCAGGACCGTCTTCGTCATGCCACCACGCTCCTCACCTCGTCGCGCACCGTCTCCGGCTCGATCCGCCTCAGACAGATGTGATCGATGGGACAGGTGGGCCGGAAGCACGGCGAGCAGGGCACCTCGCGGTCGAGGACGCGCGCGGTCCCGCCCCGTGGCGCGGTGAGCCGGCGATCGCTCGGCCCGAACAGGGTCACGGTGGCCACGCCGACCGCGGCCGCCAGGTGGGCGACCCCGGTATCCCCGCTCACCAGACAGCGGAGCCGCGCCAGCAGCCGCGGCAGGAGCGCCACCCGATCGCGGCCGACGAGCGACGCCACGTCCGCGCCGGCCGCCCGCGCGACCCCCGCCGCGGTGGCCGCGTCATCGCTCGTGCCGAGCAGGACCGGTCGCAAGCCGTCGTCGATCAGGAAGCGGGCGAGCCGGCCGTAGGCCTCGGCCGGCCAGAGCTTGGAGCTGCCGAAGGCGGCGCCGAGATGCAGACCGATGAGCGGTCCGCCGCCATCGAGGCCGGCCGCAGCGAGGAGCCCGTCGACCTCCGCGTCGGCGGCCCCGCTCTTCGCGAGCGTCCACTGCGGCACGCCCGCGACATCCGCGATGCCCAGGGGCGCCAGGAGCGCGGCGTACTCGTCGACCTGATGCCGACGCGGCGACGGCAACGGCAGCGCGTCGGTGAGGAAGAAGCCGCGCCCGTCGCTGGCATAGGCGATGCGGCGGCGCGCACCCCAGCGCCGCGCCGCGAAGGCGGATTCGAACGACCCGGGTAGCAGGATCGCGACGTCGGGCGGCTCGTGGGCGACCGCCGACGCGAGATGCCGGCGATCGGTCCGCGCGCTCGGGTACGGCAGGAGCGCGTCGGCCACGCCCTGCCCGGCGAGGAGCGTGGCCCACCGGCCGATCAAGGTGATGCGCGCATCGGGCCGGGCGGCCCGCAGCGCCGCCAGCATGGGCAGCGCCATCACGGTGTCGCCCAGCCAGTTGGGAGTGCGCACCACGACCAGCTCGAGAGACGATCCGGCGGCGGCCCCGCTCATGACCGCGGCCGGCCGAGCGCGGCCGGTGCGAGCGTACCCGCGAGCAGGCGCTGCCACGCCTCCAACCCCGCGTCGATGACCAGGCGCATCGGCAGGACCCACAGGGGCAGCGCGGGGCGCGGCAGGTCGCGCACGCGCACCCAGTCCTTCTCGGTCGTCACGAGCCCCTGCGCGGACGCCGCGCGGGCCTCGCGGGCCAGCTCCTCGAGATCGATCGGGGTGAACCAGTGGTGATCGGGGAACTCGGCGAATCCGACGCGGCGCACTCCCGCGGCGTCGAGCGTGTCGGCGAAGCCCTGCGGCGAGCCCAGGCCCGCGAAGGCCATGAGCCGTCGCCCGGCCAGATCGGCGACCGGCACGCGACGGCCGCTCTGCGCCTCGACCGCGTCCTGCAGCTGGTAGCGCGCGGTCACCAGCGCCGCGTCGGGGTTGAAGCGACGCACGGTGCGGCTCACCGCGTCGATGGTCTCCGCGCCGGCGGGATTGGTCAGGACGACCACGTGGGCCCGCGCCAGCGCGGAGAGCGGCTCGCGCAGCATCCCGCGCGGGAAGACGCGCGCATTGCCCCAGGGGGCGCGGCCCTGCACCACCACGATCTCCAGGTCCTTGGCGAGGGTGCGGTGCTGAAAGCCGTCGTCCAGGACGATGGCGGTGGCGCCGCAGCGCTCCACCGCGACGCGCGCCGCTTCGTAGCGACTCTCCCCCACCACGACCGGCACGCCGGGCAGGCGCTCGGCCAGCAGGAGCGGCTCGTCCCCCGCGGTCCGCACGTTGCTGCGGATGCCCTCACGGTCGGCGACCACGTGGACGCCGCGGGTGTGGCGGCCGTAGCCGCGGCTGACCACCGCGGGCAGTCGCCCGGCTTCGTGACCGATCTCCTGGAGCGATCGCACCACCGCTTCCACGGTGGGTGTCTTGCCGCTGCCTCCGAGCGTGAGATTGCCCACCGAGACGACCGGGCTCGGCAGCCGGCCGGTCCGCAGCACGCCCCAGCGGTACGCCCGGTCGCGGGCCGCGAGCGCGGCGCGGTAGAGCACGCTGAGCGCGGAGAGGCCGGCGGTCACCACCGGCGTGTCGGGGTCGTCCCAGTAGCGTCGCAGGAGCACTTCGGGCGCGCGTCGCGGGGTCGTCATCGGGACGGTCCGCCCGCGGACCCGGGCCAGAGGTGACGGGCGATCAGATCGAGCGTCGCGCTCACCGCGCCCTGTCGGCCCGCGAACGCCTCGCGCGCGGCCCGGCCCATGCGGCTCGCCAGGTCGCCATCCTCCAGCAGGCGCGTGAGCTCGCCCGCCAGCTCGGCGCCGTCCTTGACCACGAGCCCGCCCCCGCTCATCTGCAGGAGCTCGGCTCCTTCACGGAAGTTGCTCGTGTGGGGGCCGAAGAGCACCGGCTTGCCTCGCATCGCCGGCTCCAGCACGTTGTGCCCGCCGATCGGCACGAGGCTGCCGCCGACGAAGACGACCTCGGCGAGGGCGTAGAGCTGGGCCAGCTCGCCCACCGTGTCGAGAATGACGATGGCCCCGCGCGCGGCGTCCCGAGGCAGGCGGCTCCGGCGCACCGCGACGAGGCCGCGGGCGCGGATCAGCTCCTCGACCTCAGCGGCCCGCTCGGGATGACGGGGCGCGAGCAGCAGCGCCAGCCCCGGGTATCGGGCGTTCGCGTGCACGAAGGCGTCGAGCGCGAGGGCCTCCTCGCCTCGATGCGTGCTGCCCGCGATCCACAGCCGGTCGCCCGGGCCGAGGCCGAGCCGCTGACGCCACGCCGCGTCGTCGGAAGCCTCGGGAAGCAGATCGCTCTTGAGATTGCCGGTCACGACCACCCGCTCGGGCGGCGCGCCCAGCGCGATGATGCGCTGGGCGTCCTCCGTGCTCTGCATCGCGAACACCGAGACGTCGGCGAGGACGCGCCGCATGAGCCACCGCACCCGATGGTAGCGGCGGAAGGAGCGGTCGGAGATCCGCCCGTTGGCGATCATCGTGGGGATGCGACGGGCTGCGAGGGCGCGTAGGAAGTTGGGCCAGAGCTCGGTCTCGATGGCGATGAAGAACCGCGGACGCGCGGCGTCGAGCGCGCGCCGGACCGGCCCCGGCAGATCGACGGGGAAATATCGGTGCACCGCGCGGCCGGCGAGCCGCTCCGCGACGATGCGCGCGCCGGTCGGCGTGATCGTGCTGACCACGATCGAAAGCTCGGGCCAGCGTCGGCGGATCCCCTCGACCAGGGGGACCGCCACCGCGGATTCGCCGACCGAGACCGCGTGGATCCAGCCGCGAGGCTCGGGGGGGAGCCCCTCGCCGATGCGGCCGAGGCGTTGCCCCAGATGCCGCCCGTAGCCGGCGCGGCGGCGACGAACCAGGAACGCGGGCAGATAGGCGAGCAGGCCCACGCCGAGCACCGCGGAGTACAGGACGTACATCAGCCGCGCGCCTCCTCGTCCACCTGCCAGGTCAGGCCGCGGAGGGCGGCCTCGACCTCCTTGCGCGCGGCCTCCTGAGCGGCGCGGTCGGCGTCGACGGAGACGCGGATGGGCTCGCCGAAGCGCATCACGCAGCGGGCGAACGGCCTCGGGACGTGGAACTCGTCCCAGGAGCGAAGCTGCCAGTACCGCGAGGCGCCGACCGCCATCGGCACGATCGGCGCGCCGGAGAGCCGCGCCAAGGCGATCACGCCCGGCTTGAGCACCTCGCGCGGGCCCACCGGCCCGTCCGGCACCACCACGACCTCGCGGCCGCGCCGAAGCTGTCGCGTGAGCAGCCGCAGGGCCTCGCCGCCGCCGCGGGTGGATGAGCCCCGCACCGGCTCGAGGCCGAACCGCTCCACGAGGCGCGACACGATCTCGCCGTCGCGCGACCGGCTCGCGAGGACGCAGCAGCCGCGATGGCCGTAGAGGTACGGCAGCAGGAAGATTCGCCCGTGCCAGACCGCGTAGATCACCGGCACCCCCGCGGCCCAGAGCGGCGCGACCGCGTCCTCCTCGCGACGGATGCGCAGCGTGCGCGCCAGGGCGCGGAGGCCGAGCGCGCCCGCCGCCGGACCCGCCGAGAGCGCGAGCACCCGCGGGAGCTTCATCTCGCCCTCGCGGTCCGGAGCACCGCCAGGGCGGCGCGCCGGCCCACGCCGGGCTCCCCCAGCCGCGCGCGCACCTCCTTGAACGCGGCGCGCTGGGCGGTGGCGGCGACCGGATCCTCGTCGAGCAGCCGGCCGGCCTCCGCGGCGAGCCGCTCGCCGGTGACCTGAGCCTGGATCAGCTCCGGTGCGACCACCCGGCCCGCGATGAGATTGGGCAGCCCGATCCACTCGACGTGGGTCAGCATCCGCGCGATCAGCTCGGTGGTGCGGGAGACGCGATAGCAGAGCACCATCGGGGTGCCGAGCAGCGCGGCCTCGAGGGTGGCGGTGCCCGAGGCGATCAGCAGCACGTCGGCCGCGACCATCAGCTCGTAGGTGTGCCCGCTGAGCAGCTCGATCGGGGGGCCGCCCGCGGCCCGGAGATGCGCCTGCACCTGCTCGCGCGGCACCGTCGGAGCCAGGCCGAGGACGAAGCGGCGGCGGCCGTCGGCGGCGGCCAGGCGTCGCGCCGCATCCAGCATGGGCGGCAGGAGCCGTGCGATCTCCTCGCGACGGCTCCCGGGCAGCAGGCCGATCAGCGAATGGCCGGGATCGGCCTGGATACGGCGCCGCGCCTCGTCGCGGGCGAGGTCGAGGGGCAGCACGTCGAGGAGCGGATGCCCCACGAACTCGACCGGGACGCGATGGTGCTCGTAGAGCTCGGCCTCGAAGGGGAAGACCGCGAGCACCTGGCTCACCCGCTGCGCCATCTGCCGCACGCGGCCCCGGCGCCACGCCCACAGCTGCGGCGGCACGAAGTAGACGACCGGCACGCCGGCCCGTCGGGCGCGGCGGGCCAGGCGCAGGTTGAACTCGGGAAAATCGATCAGCACGAGCGCGCGCGGGCGCTCGTCGCGCAGTCGTTGCCCCATCAGGCGATAGGCGCGATAGAGGCTGGGGATCCGCCCCAGCGCCTCGCTCGTGCCGACCGCGGCGTGGGCGGTGGGATCGAGGATCACCTCCACGCCGGCGGCGGCCATGCGGCCGCCACCCATGCCGACCAAGCGGACGTCCGGCTCGAGCGCGCGCAGCGCGCGGCAGAGGGTGGCCCCGTGGAGATCGCCGGAGGCCTCGCCGACCGACAGCATGATCGGCGCCGGTCTCGCGCTTCGATCAGGGCTGGCCATCGACGCTCACCACCGCGATGCCCGCCGCATCGGCGACATGGATGACTCGCTCGCGGTCGAGCAGCAGGACCTGGCCGGCGGGCACCGCGAGCGCGACGGCCCCGCCGTCGCGCATGGCCTCGAGGGTGGCCGCGCCGATGGTCGGGATGTCGAAGCGATAGTCGTGCGCGTCGGCCACCGTCTTCACCACCACCGCACCCGGCCCGGCCAGGCGGCCGCCCCGCCGGATCGTCTCGTCGGTGCCCTCCGCGGCCTCCACCGCCACCGTCACCCCGCGCGCCCGCACCACGGTCTGCCCGATCCCGTCGGCGGCGAGTCGGCGCGCGAGCCGGAAGCCCTCGTGAATCTCCTCCCACTCGGGATCGGACGGAGTGCGCGCGGTGAGCGCGCCCGCGGGAAGCAGCCACGGGCCCAGGAAGTCCCGCTGGTCCAGCACCTCGATGCCCATCGAGCCGAGGGTGGTCACCACCATCTGGCCGAGCGCGGCGTCAGAGAGGCCGTCGCGGGCCAGGCCGAGGCCGGCGGCGTCGGCCTGATCGTACCGGGACAGCGCACTCGACTTCCAGAACTTGCCCACGAAGACCGCGGCCTTCACTCGCTCAGCGGCGAGGCCGGCGAGCACGGCCTGGATGTCGGTGATCGTCGACGGGATCAGCACATCGGCGGCCTCGGCGAGGCCGGGGGCTTCCTCGAAGGCGAAGGCCGCGACGCGCCACCCGCGCCGTCGGGCCTCCAGGGCGGCGTGGCCGGGCAGGATCCCGGCCCCGGCCATCAGGCCGAGCGCGCGCTCCACGGGAGATCCTCCGGCCAGGCGGTCTCGCCCCGGCCCTCGCGGATCATCCGCTCGATCTCCAGGGCGACGGCCAGCGATCGGAGGTCGTCCGCCTCGGGCAGCTCCACCGTGCCGTGGTGACTCGAGGCGGCGCGGGCGGCCGAGATCAGGTGGCGGATCTCCAGCTTCAAGGGATTGTCCTTGTGGACGAGAAGGTGCTCCACGAAGGACGCCTGGCGGTAGCGGATCGACTCGCGGTTGAGCGTGTATTCCTGAGCGGCCCGACGGTGGATCTGGATGTCCTGATGAGAGTAGTCGAGGAGGATGTAGGCGTCGGGCTGGGTGATGGCGAGGGTGCGGATCTTCTCCTCGGTCGCGCGGCTGGCCGTGATGGTGGCCATCGCTCCCGAGTCGAAGACGATCTGCACGGTGGCCACGTCGGTGACCGGCGAGTGCACCGACGAGCCCACCGCGGTGATCTTGCGCGGCTCGCCGTCGACCAGGTTCAGGACGATGTCGATGTCGTGGATCATCAGATCCATGACCACCGAATCGTTCTGCACGCGCGGCACGAACGGCCCGAGCCGGCGCGACTCGATGAGGATCGGCCGCTCCACGATCTTGCGAAGCTCCTGCACCGCCCCGTTGAACCGCTCGACGTGGCCCACGTGGAGCACCCGGTTCTGCTGGCGAGCGAGCCGGAACAGCTCCTTCGCCTCCTCGAGCGTGGAGGTCATCGGCTTCTCCACGAGCACGTGCACGCCGCTCTCGATCAGGTCGCGCGCCACCGCGAAGTGCTGCTCGGTGGGCACCGCCACCGTGGCGAAGTCGATGAGGCCGGCGAGCTCGCGATGATCGCGGAAGGCGCGCGCGCCGTACGGCGCGGCGACCCGCTGGGCCCGATCGAAATCCACGTCCACCACCCCGACCAGCTCCACGTTCCAGATCTCGGCGAGGGCGAGGATGTGGTACTGGCCCATGTGGCCGGCGCCCACCACCGCCCCGCGGATCTTGGGCTCGCCGTTCTGGCTCACGCGATCTCCTCCGGCTCGGCTGGCGCACGCGCCCGCCCCCCGGCCTCGGCCGCGGGAACGATGCCGTGCCTGGATTGTTCCACGAACTCGACGAGCCGCGCCACCAGTGGATGATCGCCCAGCTCCTCCTTCACCCGTCGGATCGCCGCGCCGGGGGCCTGCCCGGAGCGGTAGAGGAGCCGGAAGGCCGACTGCACCTGTCGCCGCGAGGCCGCGTCGACGCCGCCGCGGCGCATGCCGATCACGTTCACCGCGCGGGCGACCGCGGGCGCCCCGTCCACCATGATGAACGGCGGCACGTCCTGCGTGACCTTGGAGCAGCCCCCGATGTAGGCGTAGGTCCCGATGCGGCCGAACGGGCGGATGCCGGTGAGTCCGCCGATGGTGACGCGGTCCTCGACGGTGATGTGGCCGGTGAGCCCGGCATAGTTGATGAGGATGACGTGGTCGCCGAGCACGCAGTCGTGGGCGACGTGGCTCGAGGCCATCACCAGGCAGTGGCGGCCCACCACCGTGTCGTGGCCCTCGTGAGTGGCCCGGTGGATCGTCACGTACTCGCGCACCGCCGAGTCGTCGCCGATGCTGACTCCGACCGGCGTCCCCTCGCGGAACTTCAGGTCCTGGGGCAGCCCGCCGATGATGGCTCCGTGGCCGATGCGGCAGCGGGCGCCGATCCGGGTGCGGCCCTCCAGCACCACGTGGGCGCCGATCTCGGCGCCGGCCCCGATGGTGACGTCGCCCCCGATCACCGAGTACGGCCCCACCCGCACGTCGGCGGCGAGCTCCGCGCCGGGATCGATCACCGCGGTGGGATGGATCACGAGCGCCGCGCCTCCAGCTCGCGGACCCGCTTCTCGAGGGCGCGGACCCGCTTGATCAGCTCGGGCAGCTGGCCCTCGCCCGCCCAGATGCGCCGCTGGGCCGCGCTGGGCCGGCTCGGGGTGCCGCTCCACACCTCGCCCGCCGGCACGTCGCTGGGAACGCCGGACTGCGCGGTCAGGATCGCGCCGGCGCCGATCGTCACGTGGTCGGCGACGCCCACCTGCCCGGCCAGCATCGCGCGGTTGCCGATGCGCGAGGAGCCGGCGACCCCCACCTGGGCGACCAGGATCACGTCTTCGCCCACGTCGCAGTTGTGGCCGATCTGCACGAGGTTGTCGATCTTGGTCCCGCGACGCACCACGGTCTCCCCGAGAGTGGCCCGGTCGATCGCGCTGTTCGCCCCGATCTCCACGTCGTCCTCGATGCGGAGCCCTCCCACCTGCGGGATCTTCCGGTGGGCGCGTCCGTCGAACGCGTAGCCGAAGCCGTCGGCGCCCAGCACCGCCCCCGGATGTACGATCACCCGGTTGCCGACGCGCACGCCTTCGCGGACCACCGCCCGTGGATACAGGCGGACGTCCTCGCCGAGGACCGCGCGGGTCCCCACGAAGGAGAGCGCCCCCACCTGACTCCGCGGCCCGATCGAGGCTCCCGCCTCCACCACCGCGAACGGGCCGATCGAGACCGAGGCGTCGATGCGCGCGTCGTCGGCGACGCAGGCGGACGCGTGGATGCCGGGCGGAACCGACGGCGCCGGATGGAACAGCTCGAGCATGGCGATCAGGCCGTGCTGGGGATTATCCACGCGGAGCAGCGGAGCCGGGAGCCCCGACACGGTGCGCCCCACCAGGAATGCGCCGGCCTGGCTCGATTCGGCCTGCTTCAGGTACCGGGGATCGGTGAGGAACGACACGTCGCCCGGCCCCGCCGCCTCCAGCGGGGCGACTCCGGTCACCACGCGCTCGGCGTCTCCTTCCAGCGACGCCCCGAGCGCGTCGGCGAGCCGGCCGAGCGTGATCGAGACGCCGGCGCTCACTTACTTCGGGGCCTTCTTGGTCTGGTCGTCGTAGGCCTTGAGGACGTCCTCGGTGAGATCGGAGTCGCCGGACGCGAACAGCACCCCCGCCCGCTGCCGCTCGAGCACCACCGCGTACCCCTTCTCCTTGCCGAGCCGCTGGATCAGCCCGGCCACGTCCTGCAGCACCTTCTGCAGCAGGGCGTCTTCCTTCTTCTGGAGCTGGGCCTGGAGGTCGTCGACGAGCCGCCGGACGTCGCGGACCTTGCGCTCCAGCGCGTCTTGCTTCTCTCGTCGCGCCTCGGCGGACAGCAGCTGGCCCTTCTTCTCCAACTCGTCCCGCATCTTTTCGAGCTCGGTCTTGTGGCCGTCGAGCTGGCGCTGCATGGTCGCCTTGTCCTTCTCCAGCTGCTCGCGGGCGGCCGCGCCCGCCACCGACCGGGCGAGGATCCGCTGGATGTCGACGATCGCCACGCGTCCGTTCGAGGGCGGCGTCGCCGGGGGGGGGGTCTGGGCCTGCGCCCACCCGGTTCCCCCGACACCCAGCAGCAGCGTCAGGATCGCCGCCGCCCTCCCTACTGCCTTACCTTGCCCCATGGTTCCTGCCTCCTCAGCTAGAAGGAGGAGCCGGCGGAGAAATTGAACTCGCCGAAGCTCTCTCCCTTTTTCTGGTCGAGCTTGATCCCGTAATCGATGCGAATCGGCCCAAACGGCGAGTTCCATCTTAACCCGGCCCCGACCCCGTACCGAAGATCCGAGAGGTCGATCTTCGTTCCGGCCGAGATGTCGGGGCCCCACACCTGACCGATGTCGGTGAAGACCGCGGCCTTGAGGCCGAACACGAGGGGGATCTGGTACTCGACGCTGAACAGCAGCTCGCTGTTGCCGCCGATCCGGGTACCGGTGCTGTCCTTCGGGGACACCTGCAGTGACTTGAACTGCCGCAGGGAGTTCGAGCCGCCCAGGTAGAAGCGCTCGAACAGCGGGACCGGCTCGTTGCTCCAGCCGAGGGAATAGCCGGCCAGGAGGCGGTAGCTCAACACGTGGTTGAGCCACGGCAGCGGCTGGAAGTAGCTGGACGAGACCACGCTCCGGATGAACTGCTCGCCGAAGCCCACCCCGCCGAAGTCGAACCCGAAGACGGACAGGCCGCCGCGGGTGGGATCGAAGACGTTGTCGCGGGTGTCGCGCGTGAAGTTCACGCCGATCAGGGACGTGAGATGGGTACCTTCCTGCGACAGCAGCTCGGGGCTGCCCAGCGGGTTCACGTCGCTGACCCGGTCCTCGCTGACCCGGTAGGTGGCGTTCCAGCGGGAGTACTCCCCGAAGGGATGCCCGAGCCGGATGTCGCCGCCCAGGGAGTTGACGGTGTAGTCGGGGAGGATCCGGCGCGTGTTGAAGAGATCGAAGCCGGCGGCGAGCGGGCGATCGAAGAGCCAGGGCTCGGTGAAGCCGATCGTCCCGGTCTGGATATTCTCGCCGCCCCGGATGCGCAGGAACACCTCCCAGCCCTTGCCGAGGAAGTTGCGCTGCGAGAGGTCGAGGGTGCCGAGGACGCCGTCCTGGGAGCTGTAGCCGCCGCCGATCGAGAAGAGGCCGGTCGGCTTCTCGGTCACGTCGATGTTGACGATGATCTTGTCCTTGGAGGACCCGGGCGCGGTCTTGGCCTCGACCTTGTCGAAGTAGTTGAGGTTGGTCAGCCGCTGCTTGGCTCGCGCGAGCTTCTGGCTCGTGAAGAGGTCGCCCTCGGCCATCGGGATCTCACGCCGGAGGATCTTCTCCTCGCTCCGGGTATTGCCCGCGATGTTGATCCGCTCGACGTACGTCTCGGGGCCCTCCGAGATCTCGAAGGTGACGTTGATGACCCGCCCCGGAGTGTCCTGGGTGGTGTTGGGCGTCACGTCGGCGGAGGCGCGCCCGATCGCGCTGTAGAGGTCGGCGACCCCCTTGACGCTGTCCCGCAGCTTGGTGCGGGAGAACACGTCACCGGTCCGGAACTCGATCCGCTTCCGGATCTCCTCCTGAGGCAGCACCGAGTTGCCGGTCACGTCCACGCCGCCCACCTTGAACTGGGGCCCCTCCACCACCACCACCCGGATGGTGGCGCGGGCGTTCACCCGGTCCACGTTGATCTCCGACTTCTCCACCCGCGCCTGCACGTAGCCGTAGTCGTTGTAGAGCTGGATGATCCGGTCCACGTCCTCGTCGAGCCGCTGGCGTTGAACCGTCCCCCGCAGGACGATGTACTCTCGCTCCTGGGTCTCCATGACCCGCTTGACTTCCTTCGGGGTGAGCCCCTGCGCGCCCTCGATCACGATCTGGTCGATGCTGATGCGGCGGCCTTCGGCGATACGGAAGGTGATGGTCACGTCCCCGTCGGGCAGCTTCTCGACGTCGGGGGTGATGCCGACCTCGAAGTAGCCTTCCTGCTCGTAGAACTCCTTCAGCTTGTCGGCGGCCCGGTTGACCTCCACCGGGTTGTACACGCTGCCGAGCTTCAGATCGATCTTCTCCTGAAGGGTGGCCGAGTCCTGTTTCTTGTTGCCGGCGAAGAGGATGTCGCGGATGAACGGGCGTTCCGCCACCACGTAGACCAGCTTGACGCCGCCTTCGAAGTCCTCGACCTTCACCTGGACGTCGTCGAAGAAGCCGAGGGCGAAGATGGCTCGGATGTCCTCGGCGGTCCGGCTGGCTGCGAAGGGTGTGCCGATCTTGGCCCCGACCCGGCCCAGGATCACCGCCTCCTGGACGCGGCGGTTCCCCTGGACCGCGATCTCCTTGATGATGATCGGCTTGTCAGCGGGAGCGGGGACCTGGGCGAACGCCGCGAACGGCCCTAGAAGGATCGCAAAAAAAATGGAGAGAGCGTATCTCCCCCGAGCGGTCATCAAGGACTTGAGTTCGTCTGTCGTTCAGTGTTCCGCCAGCGCCAGCCGGGGCTCGGCCACCGGGACCTCGCGGAAGACGAGATCCTGCCCCTGGGCGTCCACCTCGATTCGCGCGCCGTCGCCGAACTGCCCGCGGACGATCGCCTCGGCGAGGGGATCCTCGATGTGCTTCTGGATCGTGCGGCGGAGCTGCCGAGCGCCGTAGGTCGCGTCGTACCCCTTCTCGACCAGCAGGTCGAGGGCGGCCTCGGTGGGCTCGATCTGGATGCTCTTCTCGCCGAGCTGGGTGTTGATCCGGCTGATCATCATGCGGACGATGCTCGTGATGTCTTCCTTGCTCAGCGCGTGGAAGACGATCGTGTCGTCGATCCGGTTGATGAACTCGGGCCGGAAGGCCCGCTTCAGCTCCTCGAGCACCCGCTCCTTCATCTTGTCGTGCGTGCTGTCTTCGCCCTCGGGCAGGAAGCCCGGCGATACCCGCTTGCCGATGAAGCTGGTGCCGAGGTTGGAGGTCATGATCAGGATCGTGTTCTTGAAGTCCACCACGTGCCCGACCGAGTCGGTGAGCCGGCCGTCGTCGAGGACCTGCAGCAGCATGTTGAACACGTCCGGGTGCGCCTTCTCGATCTCGTCGAACAGCACCACCGAGTAGGGCCGGCGGCGGACCTTCTCGGTCAGGAAGCCGCCCTCTTCGTAGCCCACGTAGCCGGGAGGCGCCCCGAGCAGGCGCGACACCGAGAACTTCTCCATGTACTCGGACATGTCGACCCGGATCAGGGCGTTCTCGTCGCCGAAGAGGTACTCGGCGAGGGTCCGGGCCAGCTCGGTCTTCCCCACCCCGGTGGGGCCCAGGAAGATGAACGAGCCGACCGGTCGGCGGCTGTCCTTGAGGCCGGCCCGCGAACGGCGGATGGCCCGCGAGACCGCGGCGACCGCGTCGCCCTGGCCCACGATGCGCCCGTGGAGGGCCTCCTCCATGCGGGCCAGCTTGGCCGACTCCTTCTCCTCGAGCTTGGAGAGCGGGATGCCGGTCCACCGGGAGACGATGTACTCGATGTCCTCCTCGGCCACCGTCTGGGGTCCCTTGCCCTTGCGCTTGTCCCACTCGCGCTTCATGTCCTCGTCGCGGCCCCGTAGCAGCTTCTCCTTCTCGCGAAGGGACGCCGCCTTCTCGAACTCCTGAGCCTCGAGGTACATGTCCTTCTCGCGCACCACCCGCTCGACCTCCTTGCCCAGCTCCTTGATCTCGGGGGGCGGGGTGAGGGCCATGAGACGGGTGCGGGACGACGCCTCGTCGATGACGTCGATGGCCTTGTCCGGGAGCTGGCGATCCGTGATGTAGCGGTCGGCCAGCTTCACCGCCGCGTCGATCGCGCCGTCCGTGATCTTCACGCGGTGATGCGCCTCGTACTTGTGGCGGAGCCCCTTGATGATCTCGACGGCCTCGGTGACGGACGGCGCCCGCACGATGACCGGCTGGAAGCGACGCTCGAGCGCGCCGTCCTTCTCGATGTACTTCCGGTACTCGTCCAGCGTGGTCGCGCCGATGGTCTGGATCTCCCCGCGCGACAGGGCCGGCTTCAGCATGTTCGACGCGTCGATGGCGCCCTCGGCGGCTCCCGCCCCGATCAGGGTGTGCAGCTCGTCCAGGAAGAGCACCACGTTCTCGGACTGGCGGATCTCCTTCATCACCGCCTTGAGCCGCTCCTCGAACTGGCCGCGGTACTTGGTGCCGGCGACCAGCGCACCCAGGTCCAGCTGGAGCAGGCGCTTCTGGGCCAGCACGTCCGGGACCTCGTGGCCGACGATGCGCTGGGCGAGACCTTCGACGATCGCGGTCTTGCCCACGCCGGGCTCGCCGATCAGGACCGGATTGTTCTTGGTGCGGCGGGCGAGGATCTGGATGACCCGCTCGATCTCGGTCTCGCGGCCGATCACCGGATCGAGCTTGTTCTCACGGGCGAGCTGGGTGAGATCCCGGGCGAACTCGTCGAGCACCGGCGTCTGGGAGCGCTTCTTCGGGCGCGGGTAGTACTGGTCGCCAAGGAGTGCCAGGGTCTCCTGCCGGACCTCGTCCAGGCGGGCGCCGAGGGACTCGAGGATCTTGGCCGCGATCGACTGGCCTTCCTTCATGAGCCCCAGCAGCAGATGCTCGGTCCCGATGTAGTTGTGGCCGAGCTGGCGCGCTTCCTCGATCGACAGCTCGAGCACGCGCTTGGCCTGCGGGGTGAACGGCACCTCACCGAACGTCAGCGTCTTGGGGAAGCCGGCCAGTGCGCGCTCGACCTCGGCCTTGACGGTCTCGAGACGGAGCCCCAGCCGCTGCAGCACGGCGGTGGCGATGCCCTCCCCGTCGCGGATGAGCCCCAGCAGAATGTGTTCCGTTCCGACGAAGTCGTGACGGAACCGACCCGCCTCTTCCCTGGCCAGGATGATGACCCGACGCGCCCGTTCTGTGAATCGCTCGAACACTGTGGGTGACCTCTCTACTTCGGGTTATGTGCGGCAGGGGCAACATTTGCCCCGATGTTTCCTAAACCTGCGATCAGTATATGCCTTCGGTTTCAACCGGCCTAGGGAATTCTTGAATGGCCGCCCGTGACTTCGCTGCAACCCATTGAAACAGGTGGGGTCACGGCCAGGCCACCGCCCGGCCGTCGACGAGGCGGTAGCCGCGGTCGGCCTTCCGGGCCAGCTCATGGTTGTGCGTCGCGATCACGAAGGCCAGCTGGCGCTCGGCCTGAAGCCGCAGGAAGAGATCCCAGATGACTTCGCTGGTCTTGGGATCGAGATTTCCCGTCGGCTCGTCGGCGAGGATCACCCGTGGTCGGCCCACCAGGGCGCGGGCGACGGCGACGCGCTGCTGCTCGCCGCCCGACAGCTCACCCGGCCGGTGCCCCCGGCGGTCGCCCAGACCCACCTCGTGCAGCGCGGCCGCGGCGCGCTCGCGCGCCTCCGGGACGCTCGCCCGCTGGATCAGCGCGGGCAGCATGGCGTTCTCGAGCGCGGTCATCTCCCCGAGGAGGTTGTAGAACTGGAACACGAAGCCGATCTCGGTCCGGCGCAGGCGCGCCAGCGCCGCGTCCGACCAGCCTGCGACGTCCTGGCCGTCGAACAGCACGCGTCCCGCGGTAGGGCGGTCCAGCGTGCCGAGCAGATGCAGCAGGGTGGACTTCCCCGTCCCGGATGCCCCGATGAGCGCGATGCTCTCGCCCGCGTTCACGGTCAGGCTCACCCCGCGCAGGACCCGGACGGCCTCCGGGCCCATGTGGTACTCGCGCTCGACCTCGTCGGCGATGAGCAGCGGCTCACTCACGGCGGTCATTCGTAGCGCAGCACGTCGACCGGGTCCAGCCGGGCCGCCCGCCGCGCCGGGGACAGCGTCGCGAGGAACGAGATCACGAGGGTCGCGCCCACGATCATCGCAAAGTCGGAGCCGGTCAGCTTCATGGGCAGGTAGCTGATCTGGTACACGTCGCCGGCGAGCCGGATGATCTTGTAGGTGTTCTGGACCCAGATCAGCAGCAGCCCGAAGGCGCTGCCCGCGATGGTCCCCACCAGCCCGATCAGCATGCCGACCACCAGGAAGACCGCAGCGATGCTGCCGGCTCCCGCGCCCATGGCCTTGAGGATCCCGATCTCCTTTCGCTTCTCGGCCACCAGCAGCACCAGATGACCGATGATCGCGAACGCGGCCACCAGCACGATGATGGTGACGATGACGAAGAGGGCGAGCTTCTCGAGCTGCAGGGCCGCGAACAGGTTGCGGTTCATGTCCATCCAGTCGCGGATCCAGTAGGCGCCGTTCAGGCGGGTGGCCAAGAGGCGGCCCACCTCCTTGGCCTGGAACGGGTTGGCGAGCTTCACCTCGATGCCGGTCACCCGGTCGCCCAGCCCCGCGAACTCCTGGGCGGCCGCGAGCGTCGTGTAGGCCAGGGAGATGTCGTACTCGTACATGCCGACCTCGACGTAGCCCGCGACGAGGAAGCGGCGCATCTTGGGCACGAGGCCGACTGCGGTCATCGCGCCCTGGGGCGAGATCACCGTGACGTGGTCACCCGCCACCACCCCGAGGCTCCGGGCCAGCTCCCGCCCGAGGAGGAGCGCCGGCTCCTTGCCGCTCACGAGCGGCTCGACGCTGCCGTGGCGGACCTGGCCCGCGAGGGCGCTGCGTATGGCGGGCGTCGCCAGATCCACGCCGCGCAGCAAGCCGCCGGTCGCGCCACCTCCCGGCGAGGTGAACAGCGCCTGCTGGAGCACGAAGGGCGTGGCCGAGACCACTCCGGGCACCGGGGCCACGCGCTCGGCGAGCGCTCCCCCGTTGCCGACGCCGCGGCCTCCCGCCTCCATGATCAGCACGTGCGGGTTGGCCGCGATGATCTTGTCCCGGATGCCGTCCTGGAAGCCGGTCATCACCGCCAGCACCACGATGAGGGCGCTGACTCCCAGGAAGACGCCGCCGATCCCGATCCACACGAAGAGCGAGAGATTGGCGCGGTGGCCGCGGGGCCGCAGATAGCGGAGCCCGAGGAACAGCTCGAAAGGGATGCGGCGATAGGACATCAGGCGCCCGGCTCCGCGTCCTCGCCGGCCGCGTCGGATTCGGCCGTGCCCCGCTCGAGGCGCAGATGCGGGAAGAGGATCACGTCCCGGATCGACGCCGAGTCGGTGAAGAGCATGGCGAGGCGGTCGATGCCGATGCCCTCGCCCGCGGTGGGCGGCAGCCCGTACTCGAGCGCGCGGACGAAATCCTCGTCCATCCAGTGGGCCTCCTCGTCTCCCCGCTCCCGCTCCGCGGCCTGCTGCTCGAAGCGGCGGCGCTGGTCGATGGGGTCGTTGAGCTCGGAGTAGGCGTTGGCGATCTCGCGCCGGCAGACGTAGAGCTCGAAGCGATCCACGAGGCGCGGCTGGCCCTGCTTCTGCTTGGAGAGCGGTGACAGCTCGATCGGGAAGTCCACCACGAAGGTGGGCTGCAACAGGGTGGGCTCCACCAGCGTGTCGAAGACCTCCTTCCAGATCGCCACCACGCCCTGGTCGCCCCGCAGGATGGCCTGGGTCTTCCGGTCCGCCGCGAAGCCGCCGTGGCGGACCGCGGCCGCGCCCAGTGTGCCGGCATCGGTGTCGGGCGAGACCGTGGCTCCCACCGCCTCGCTGAGCCCCTCGAAGAAGGGCAGACGCCGCCACGGAGGGGCCAACCGCACCGTCTCCCCCTGGTAGGTGAGCGTGTCGCGGCCCAGCAGGCTCTGGCCGAGATGCAGAAACAGCTCCTCGGTGAGCTGCATCAAATCGTGGTAGTCGGCGTAGGCCTGGTAGAACTCCAGCATCGTGAACTCGGGATTGTGCTGCGTCGACACCCCTTCGTTGCGGAAGTTGCGATTGATCTCGTACACGCGGTCGAGCCCGCCCACCACCAATCGCTTGAGATACAGCTCCGGCGCGACGCGCAGGTACAGCGGCATGTCGAGGGCGTTGTGGTGCGTGACGAACGGCTTGGCCGCGGCGCCCCCCGGGATCGGCTGCATCATGGGGGTCTCCACCTCGAGGAAGCCCCGCGCGTCGAAGAAGGCGCGCAGCGCCGCGATGAGCCGGCTCTTCATCACGAACGTCTCGCGGACCTGCGGATTCACGATCAGGTCCACGTAGCGCCGGCGGTACCGGGTCTCCACGTCTTTCAAGCCGTGCCACTTCTCGGGCAGTGGCCGCAGGGCCTTGGTCAAGAACTCGAACTGCTTGACCGACACCGTGAGCTCGCCGGTGCGGGTGCGGAACAGCTCCCCGGTGACGCCGATGAAATCGCCCACGTCCAGGTCCACGAAGGTCGCGTAGAGGTCGGCCAGCACGTCGGCGCGCGCGTAGAGCTGGATCTGCCCCGACTGGTCGCGGAGGACCGCGAAGCAGCTCTTGCCGTGATGGCGCATCGCCATGACCCGGCCGGCCAGCGACACCGTGCCCGCGCTCTGCAGCTCCGCCTCGGCCGCCTCCTGGAACCGCCCCTGCAGCGTCCCGGCCCAGTGGGTCACCGGAAAGCGAGCGCCGAACGGATTGACGCCGCGGGCCTGCCAGGCCGCGAGCTTCTCGCGCCGCCGCCGCATCTGCTCGTTGGCGTCGGCGGGCTGGCCGGGGGGCGATGTCGTCATCTCACGCCTGGGAGCCGGGCCGCGCCGCGGTCAGGAAGGCGCGGATGAAGGGGTCGAGCCCTCCGTCCATCACCGCTTCGACGTTGCCGACCTCGATGCCAGTGCGGTGGTCCTTGATGATCTGGTACGGCGCGAACGTGTAGGTGCGGATCTGGCTGCCGAAGGCGATCTCCTTCTTCTCGCCGGTCAGGTCGGCTAGCTCCTGCTTCTGCTTCTGCTCGTAGATCTGGAAGAGCCGCGCCTTGAGGATGCGCATCGCAGTGTCGCGGTTGCGAAGCTGCGAGCGCTCGTTCTGACAGGCCACCACGAGGCCGCTCGGCAGGTGGGTGATGCGGACCGCCGAGTCCGCGGTGTTGACGCCCTGCCCGCCCGGCCCCGAGGAGCGATAGACGTCGATCCGGAGGTCCTCGTCGCGCACGACCACCTCGACGTCCTCCACCTCGGGAATCACCGCCACCGAGGCGAACGAGGTGTGGCGACGGCGCGAGGCATCGAAGGGGGAGATGCGGATCAGCCGGTGGACGCCGGTCTCGCCCTTGAGGTGTCCGTAGGCGTACTCGCCGCTCATCTCGATCGTGGCCGACTTGATGCCGGCCTCTTCCCCGGCGAGCAGATCGACCACCTCGGCCTTGAAGCCTGCCCGCTCCGCCCATCGCAGGTACATGCGCATGAGCATCTGCGCCCAGTCCTGCGATTCGGTGCCGCCGGCCCCGGGGTGGATGGAAAGAATCGCGTTCTTTCGGTCCTCTGGCCTCGAGAGGGTGATCTTCATCTCGAAGGCCTCGACCTCATCATTGAGGCTCCGGAGGCTCTGCTGGATCTCGGCGGTCATGCTCTCGTCCGAGGCCTCGGTCGCCATCTCCCAGAGTAGCCGGGTCTCCTCGGCGCGGCCGGCCAGATCCTTGAATGTGCCGACGGTGCGGGCCAGCTCGGCGCGCTCCTGAACGAGGGCCTGCGCCTTGCGGGTGTCCTCCCAGAAGGAAGGCGAGGACATCTCGGCGTCGATCAGAGCGAGGCGGGTCTCCTTGGCCGGGACGTCAAAGATGCCCTCGGAGGTCGTCGAGCCGCTTGTCCAGCTCCGCCACGTCGCGCTTCAGCTCGCCTAGCACGACGCGGGAGACCTCCGGTAGTAGGCGACGCCGGCTGCGGCCCCGCCGAGCGCGGCACTGAGGTATACCAGCCAGTCGCCGAGCCGCGTGTAGAGCGTGCTGCGGGTACGCAGCGGGATCCGCCGGGCGAGCACGCCGCGCTCCAGCAGCGGGAGCATGGGCTCGATCCGCCCGGTCGGCGCCACGAAAGCCGAGACGCCGGTGTTGGCGGCCCGCGCGATGGCAACGCGATGCTCGACCGCGCGCAGCGGCAGCGTCCCCAGATGCTGCCAGGGGCCGCTCGTCTCGCCGAACCACGCGTCGTTGGTGATGTTGGCCATGAAGCTCGCTCCGCGGACCACGAATCCCCGGAACAGCTCCGGGAAGATGACCTCGTAACAGATCACGGTTCCGAAGGGCGCGCCCGGCAGCGGAAAGACGGTCTCGACCTCGCCCACGCCGAACTCCGAGATGAACTCGGCCCAGCCCTTGACGAATCCGAGCAGACCCGCGAGCGGGACGTACTCGCCGAACGGAACGAGATGAATCTTATCATACTTGCCCGTAATCCCTTGTCCGCTCAGGAGAAATGCGCTGTTCAGGAACTGCCCGCCGGGGCCGTCGCGCCGGTCGAGCGAGCCCACCAGGATGGGCACGCCGATGGCAGCCGACAATCGGGTGAGCCGCTCGAGCAGCGCCGGGTCGCCGCGCAGGAAAATCGTCGTGGCGGTCTCCGGCCAGAGCACGACGGCGGGCTTGCTCCGCGCGGCCTCGCGGGTCAGGGCCTCGTAGATGTCGAGGACCTGCGCGTGACGCGTCGGATCCCACTTGATGGTCTGCTCGATCGAGGGCTGGATCACCGCTACCGGCACCGACGCGGAGCCCGCGGTCGTCGCGTCCGGCTGCACCGCGAGCGTCCGCACGCCGAAGCCGCAGGAGGCCACCAGCAGCACGGTGGCCGCCGCGACGCCCGGCCACGCCCGCGCCGGACCCAGCGCGAGCAGCGCGGTCAACGCCGCGTTGATCGCGACGATCAGGAGCGACACCGCGTACACGCCACCCAGCTCCGCGATCTGGATCACGGCCAGCTGAGCGGATTGCGAGTAGCCCAGCAGCCCCCACGGGAACCCGCCCATCAGGTGACCGCGTACCCACTCCCCCGCGATCCAGAGACACGGGGCGAGCGCCAGCGCCCACCCGGCGCCGAGCCCTCGCCGAATCCACGCGACGCCGGCGGCCACCAGGCCCGTGTAGAGACCGCAGTACGCGGCCAGCAAGGCGATGGGCAGCCACGTCACCGGCCACGGGATCGCGCTGTAGTGGAGGAACGTGTAGTCGAGCCAGCGCAGGAGCACGACGTAGAAAACGGTGCCCGCGATCCAGCCGTCGAGCAGCGCGGGTCGCGGAGCCCGGGTCGCCCCCGAATACAGCGAGGGCACCAGCCACACCCACGCGAGCGCGGCCCAGCCCGGCTTCGGGAAGGCCAGCGCGCCGAGCACGCCGGAGGCGGCGAGGAGGAGAACGGAGACGGCGGTCCGGCCCCGGCTCGCGCCCGGGTCACGCTCCATGAGCGAGCCGCTCGGCCAGCTTTCGCGGCAGCCCCGCCGCGAGGATCTTGCCGGCGGCGGCCACGTGGTCATACGGCACGCGGCGGATCGTCACGGTGCGCGCCTCGCGATCCCAGACCGCGTAGCTGGCGCGCGGGTCGCGGTCTCGCGGCTGGCCCACGCTGCCCACGTTGATCAGATAGCGGCGGCCGTCGTCGAGCCGCACCTGCGCCACCGGCGTGTCGAGGCGGCCGACGTGATCCGGGCCCCCGCTGCCCACCGACCAGAAGCCGGGCACGTGCGAATGTCCCACGAAGCAGAGCCGCGTCGCGAAGTCGCCGAACACGCCGAGGCCGTCCTCCTCCGAGAGCAGGTAGTCCCACTCCTCGGGGCTGCGCGGGCTCGCGTGCACGAGGGTGGCCTCCTCGTGGGACCGCATCAAGGGCAGGCCGCCGAGGAAGTCCCGGTGTCCCGGGTCGAGCTGGCCGCCCGTCCAGAGCGCGGCCGCGCGCGCCCACGGATTGAACCAGCGCAGGTCCAGCAGCCCGAGCGCGCCGTGCTCGTGGTTGCCCGCGACCATCGCGGTCGCCCGCTCACCCACTCGCTCCACGCAGGCCACCGGATCGGCGCCGTAGCCGACCAGGTCGCCCAGGCAGAGGATCGCGTGCGCGCCCTCCGAGGCCGCGTCCGCGAGCACCGCGGTGAGCGCTTCCAGGTTGGCGTGAACGTCAGAGATGACCGCGTAGCGGATGGCGGGTCCCGATCAGGACGCGGGAGCCTGCTCTTTGTGGATGCGGTCGAGGATCCCGTTGATGAAGCGACTCGACTCGTGCGTGCTGAACTTCTTCGCGACCTCCAGCGCCTCGTTGATCGCGACCTTGGGCGGGACGCCGCTCGTCCACCGCAGCTCGAAGATGCCCTGACGAAGGATGTTGCGGTCCACCACCGCCATGCGGTCCAGCTCCCAGTTCTCCGCGTAGCGGGCGATGAGCTCGTCGATCTCCGCCTCGTGCGTCTTGGTTCCGCGCACGAGCGACTCCGCGAACTCTCGCGCCTCCGGATCCACCGGGTGGCGGAGCCAGAAGTCGTCGAGATGCGGCTGGGGATTGCCCTCGCCCTGCACGTCGAGCTGGTAGAGGAGCTGCAGGGCGAGCTCGCGGGCCTTCCGGCGGCGGCCCATCAGTGGGCGCTCCCTCGGCGGGCCCGCGCGGTCGGGCGCCGGGCCGAGCGCCCGCGGAGCCACCCCGCCATCTCCAGCGCGGCCAGCGCCGCCTCCTCGCCGCGATTGCCGACCGCGCCGCCGGCCCGCTCCCAGGCCTGCTCCTCGGTCAGCGCGGTGATTACCCCGAAGGTCACCGGCAGCCCGGTGTCGAGCCCGGCGCGAAGGATGCCGTGCGCGGCCACGCTGCACACGTAGTCGAAGTGCGGCGTCGCGCCCTTGATGACCACGCCCACGCACACCACACCCGCGAACCGGCGGCTCCGGGCCAGGGCGAGCGCCGCGAGGGGCAGCTCGAAGGAGCCGGGTACCCAGTGCACCTCCGCCGCCTCGCCGGTCACGCCGTGAGCGGCCAGGGCGCCGAGGGCGCCGTCGAGCAGCTTCTTGGAGATCGGCTCGTTGAAGCGCGCGGCGACCACCGCGAAGCGCTGCCCGCGGGCGGCGGGGGCGACTCGGCGCTTCGGAGCGATGCCGGCCATGGCGCTAGTCCGGGAAGGACGAGAAGAGGTGGCCGAGCTTCTCGCGCTTGGTGCGGAGGTAGCTCCGGTTGGCCTCGGTGGCCGGGACCTCGAGCGGCAGCCGCTCCACCACCCGGAGGCCGTAGCCTTCGATGCCGACGATCTTCTTCGGGTTGTTCGTGAGAATCTTGAGATTGCGCACCCCGAGATCCACCAGGATCTGCGCGCCGATGCCGTAGTGGCGCAGGTCGGCCCGGAAGCCCAGCGCGTGATTGGCCTCGACGGTGTCCTTGCCCTGGTCTTGCAGCTCGTAGGCTTTGAGCTTGTTGAGCAGGCCGATCCCCCGCCCCTCCTGCCGCATGTACACGAGCACCCCGCGCCGCTCGTGCTGGATGATGGCGAGCGCCTTGTGCAGCTGGGAGCCGCAGTCGCAGCGGTGCGAGCCGAACACGTCGCCGGTCAGGCACTCCGAGTGCACCCGGACCAGCACCGGCTCGTCGGTCTTGACGTCGCCCAACACCAGGGCCAGCGGCAACCGCTCGTCCACCGTGGTCTCGTAGGCGATCACCTGGAAGTCGCCGTGCTCGGTGGGCATGCGAGTGATGGCGGCCCGCCGCACGAGCTTCTCCTTGTGGATCCGGTACTCGATGAGCGCCTTGATCGTGATCGCCTTGAGGCGATACTCGCGGCCGAGCGTCATCAGCTCGGGGAGGCGGGCCATCCCGCCTTCCTGGTCGAGGACCTCGCAGATCACCCCGGCGGGCGCGAAGCCGGCGAGTCGCGCCAGATCGACCGCGGCCTCGGTGTGTCCGGCCCGCCGCAGCACGCCCCCGGGCATCGCCCGCAGCGGAAAGATGTGGCCGGGACGCGTGAGGTCCTCGGCCCGCGTCGACGGGTCGACGAGCGTGCGAATGGTGACCGCCCGGTCGTACGCCGAGGTGCCGGTGGTGACGCCGCGCCGGGCGTCCACGCTGACCGTGAACGCGGTGCCGAGGGGGGCGGTGTTGTCGGAGACCATCATGGAGATCTGCAGCTCGTCGAGCCGCTCGCCCAGCATCGGCATGCAGATGAGGCCCCGGCCGAACTTGGCCATGAAGTTGACCGCCTCCGGGGTGGCCTTCTCGGCGGCCATGAGGAGATCGCCCTCGTTCTCGCGGTCCTCGTCGTCGACCACGATGAGCATCCGCCCCATGCGGATCTCCTCGATGCCCTCCTCGATCGTGACGAACTCGGCTTCGCTCACGGTGACCCCTCTCTCGTCTGCAGCTGCAGGATCCGCTGCACGTACTTGCCGATCATGTCCATCTCCAGGTTCACGTGCCGGCCCGGCACCAGCGAGCCCAGCGTGGTCATCGCCAGCGTGTGCGGGATGATCATGATCTCGAAGTCCCGCGCGTTCAAGCGCGCCACCGTCAGGCTCACGCCGTCCACCGCCACCGATCCTTGCGGGATCAGCAAGGCAGCCAGCGCCCGGTCCCGCCATTCTATCGTGAGCCGGGCGGTCTCTGCCTCGCGGGTGAAGGCGGTGACCACGCCCACCCCGTCGACGTGTCCCTGCACGAGATGGCCGCCCACCATCCCGCCCAGCCGCATCGGCCGCTCCAGGTTGACCGGATCGCCGGCGGTGAGCTCGCCGAGCGCGGTACGAGCCAGCGTCTCCGGGCCGACGTCGAAGCGGAGCCGCTTGGGTCCGCGCTCCACCACGGTGAGGCAGGCCCCGTTGACCGCCACGCTGGCCCCGAGCTCGCTGTCCTCCGGCACACGGTCCGCGGAGACGACGAGGCGGGGCCCGTCTCGCTCGACGACTCGTCCCATCTCCTCGATCAGGCCGGTGAACATGGGTCAGGCGTTCGCCCCGCGGGACACGTTGGCCTCGATCAGCCAGTCGTCGCCGAGGGGGCGGGCCGTGACGTCGGTCAGGCGGACCGCGTCGCCGAGACCGAGGCCGGCGCCGCCGGTGGGCACCGGCGCGCCGGCCCCGCCGAGGAGCATCGGGGCGATGAACGCGGCCACGCGATCCACGAGTCCGGCGTCGAGGAACGCGCCGCCGACCCCGCCGCCCGCTTCGAGCAGGACCGCGGTGACGTCGAGGCCGTACAACCGCCCGCAGACGTCCGCCACGTCCACCCGCCCCTCCCGCGACTTGCACGGCAGCACGGTGACTCCCGCGGACTCGAGCGCGGCCACCCGGGAGGCCGGCGCGTCCTCGCCCACCGCGACCAGGATCCGCCCGGGCGTGCCGGTGCGCCGCATCGCCGCGGTGAGCGGGAAGCGGGCGCGGCTGTCCACGACCACGCGATACGGCTCGCGCGGCCATGGAGGCTCGAGGCGCACGGTCAACGACGGATCGTCGGCGAGCACGGTGCCGATGCCGGTGACGATGGCGTCGCTCTGGCTCCGCAGGCGGTGCGCCTCGAGCCGCGCGGGGGGCCCGGTGATCCAGCGCGCGGTGCGATCGAACGCGGCGATCTTGCCGTCGAGGGTCATCGCCCATTTCATCGTCACGTGCGGCCGCTGGCGGTCGATCGCGGTGAAGAAGACACGATTGAGATCGCGGGCCTCGCGCTCGAGGAGGCCGGTGGTCACCTCGATGCCCGCCGCGATCAGTGCCGCGGTCCCGCCTCCGGTCACGCGCGGGTTGGGATCGCGCGTGGCCGAGACCACCCGCCGGATCCCGGCCCGGATGATGGCCCCCACACAGGGCGGGGTGCGGCCGGAGTGATTGCACGGCTCGAGGTTGACGTAGAGGGTGGCGCCGCGCGCGCGCGCACCGGCGTGGGTCAGCGCGACCGCCTCGGCGTGCGGCCCCCCGGCCCGCTCGTGGAATCCCTCGGCGATCAGGACGTCACCCCGGGCCACCACCGCGCCCACCATGGGGTTGGGCGACGTGAGCCCGCGTCCCTGCGTGGCCAGGGTCAGCGCCCTCGCCATCCATCCGATGTCGTCCATGGTCCCTCCGCGGCCTCGCGGAGGATTCTACCGCGCCGGCCCGCCCTCCGGCTGCTCCCCGAGCATGGCGTCCACGAACGTCTTCGGATCGAAGACCTGGAGGTCCTCGATCTGCTCGCCCACTCCCACGAGCTTGATCGGCACCGCCAGCTCCTGGTGGATGCGGATGGCGATGCCGCCCTTGGCGGTGCCGTCGAGCTTGGTCAGCACGAGTCCGGTCAGGCCCACCGCCTCGTGGAACATGCGAGCCTGCTGGAGGCCGTTCTGCCCGGTCGGCGCCTCCATCACCATGAGCGACTCGTGGGGCGAGCCCGGCAGCTGGCGCCCCAGCACGCGCTTGAGCTTGGCCAGCTCGTCCATGAGGTTGGACTTGGTGTGGAGGCGGCCGGCGGTGTCCACCAGCAGCACGTCGCAGTCCCGCGACGTGGCCGCCTTCACCGCGTCGAAGACCACCGCGGCCGGATCCGCGCCCGCGGCCTGATGGATGACCTCGATCTGGATCCGCCGCCCCCATTCCTGGAGCTGCTCGATCGCGGCCGCCCGGAAGGTGTCGGCCGCCGCCATCAGCACCTGCTTGCCGTCCGCCTTCAGCGAGGCCGCGAGCTTGGCGGTGCTGGTGGTCTTGCCCGCGCCATTGACGCCCAGCATGAGGACGACCGCCGGGTGATGCTCCAGCGATAGCGGGGCGCCCGCCCCGGCCAGGGCTTCCTCGAGGAAGCGGTGGAGCGCGAGCCTCACGTCGGCGGACGAGGACACCCGGCCGCGCTTCACCTCGTCCCGGACGCGCTTGACGAAGGCCGACGCGGTCGGCGCGCCGAGATCCGCCGCGATGAGCGTCTCCTCCAGCTCATCGAGCATCGCCTCATCGACCGGTCGGGCGATCGAGAGGACGGCGCCGAGCCCCTCGTCCATGAGCTCGCGGGTCCGCCGGAGCCCCTGGCGGACTCGCTCCCCGAAGGAGCCGAATAGACTCACGAGCCGGAGGCGGCGGGCGGCGGGGGAAGCTCGAGACGCTGGATCACGGTGCCCTTTGCCCCGAGGGCCGGCAGGGCTTTCCCGTTCAGGGTGACCTCGACCCCGCCGGCGTTCCCGATGGTGACCACGAAGCGGCGCTGGGTGGCCCACTCTCGGCTTGCGCCCGCCGGCAGCAGCTCCTCGACCACCCGGCCGTCGTCGGTCTGGACCCGGATCCAGCTGGCCTCCACCGCCCGGATCAAGAGCCGCTGGGGACCGGCAAGCGAGGGCTCCGCCTTCGCGAGGGGGCTCGACGCCGGACTCGGAGCCGGGGTGCTCCCGAGGCGTACGGGGTCGGGCACGGCGGCCGCAGGCGGCGCCGGCTTTGCGGGCTGAGGGACGGCTGGGCCGGGCGGCGGCGCCGGTGCGATCGAAGGTGACGGACTCGACACGGGTGCCGCCGATTCATCGGCCTCTATTTTTGTTGCGGCGACGGAGGTTCCACCGGTTCGCCTCATCGCCAGGTTCAGCACGAGAAGGCTGCCCCCCAGGATCACCAGGAGGGCCAGCCCTACCGCGACCGAGCTGAGGGCCCACGTCGTCCGGGGCCGCGGGGGCGTGCTGGCCGCCGCGGCGGCCGCCTGGACGCCGGCCAGGGTCTGGTACCGGTCGAGGGCAGTCTGGGGATCCTCGCGGAGAAATCCGCAGTAGGCCCGGATGAAGCCGCGCACGAAGACGGGAGACGGGAGGTCGGCCAGACGCTCCTCTTCGAGGGCTTCGAGATGGCGAATGCCCACCCGGGTGGAGCGGGCCATGTCCTCGAGCGACGCCTGCTTGGCTTCCCGCAGGGACCGGAGGTGGCTGCCGAGCGACCCCGCAGCGGATTCAGCCTGCCGCATGCGGACCAGTGTAGCGCAGGTTACGCGTCGGTCAGCTTAACTGAGACGAGACGGGAGAGGCCGGGCTCTTCCATGGTCACGCCGTAGAGCACGTCCGCGGCTTCCATGGTCTTCCGGTTGTGCGTGATCACGACGAACTGGGTCTGGGTGCAGAGCTCGCGCAGCACCCGCAGGAAGCGGTGGATGTTGGCGTCGTCGAGGGGCGCGTCCACCTCGTCGAGCACGCAGAACGGGCTCGGCCGGTGATAGAAGATCGCGAACAGCAGCGCCAGACCGGTCAGCGCCTTCTCGCCGCCCGACATCAGGGTGACCGCCTGCAGCCGCTTGCCGCGCGGCTGGGCCATCAGCTCGACGCCGAGCTCCAGCGGATCCTCTTCGCCCTCCTCGGGCGGCACCATGCGCAGCTCGGCGCGGCCGCCCTCGAAGAGCCGGGAGAAGATGTCGCTGAAGTGTCGGTTGATGTCGTCGAAGGCCTCCTGGAAGCGCTCCTGGGCAGTGCGGGTCATGCCGCGCAGCGCCTTCTCGAGATCCTTGATGGACGCGACCACGTCGTCGTGCTGCGTGCGGAGGAAATCCAGGCGCTCGGTCAGCTCGCGGAACTCCTCGTCCGCGACCAGGTTGACCGGTCCCATGGCCTCGAGCTTGGCGGACAGCTCGTCGTGACGCGCGCGCACCTCGTCGAGGTCGCGGCCGGCGTCGTGGGCGGCGAGCAGAGTCTCGGCGCTCTCCACCGCGTGACGGCGCCGCGCCTCTTGCAGCAGCTCCTCGCGCCGCACCCGGCCCTCCGTCTCCATCAGATCGAGCTGGTGCAGCCGGCCCACGAGGCCGTTCAGCTGATGCTGGACCTCCCGCAGCTCGCTCTCGATGCCCTGGCGCTCGTCGAGCTGACGCTGATGCTCCTCGGCGATGACCGCGACGTCGGCCTCCAGGCGATCCCGCTCGGCCACCGCCTCGCGCGCCTGCGCGTCGGCCCGCTCCCGCTCGGCGGCCAGGTCCCCGCGGCGCTCGGCGGTCTGCGCGCGCCGGACGGCCGACTGCTCCTGCTGCAGGCCGAAATCGCGCTCGAGCGCGGTGATCCGCTCGATATCGCGTCCGAGCGCCTCCACGCGCTCGGCCACCGTGGCCAGGTCGACGCGGCCGGCGGTCAGCCGTGCGGTGAGTGCGGTCTCGTCCCCCTGCCCGTTCTCGAGCAGCACCTGCAGCGCGGTCATGTCGCCACCGAGGCGCGCCTCCTGCTCGGCCGCCGCCATCAGGGCCCGCTCCAGCTCGAGCAGCCGCGACGCGGTCTCGTCGCGCTCGCCGCCGAGCTGCTCGGTCTCCGCGGACAGCGTCTCGAGGTGACGGGAGACCCGGTCGGCTTCGCGGAGCACCGACTCGAGATCCTTCTCGCCGGACAGCCGGGCGCTCTCCTGAGCCTGGTAGTTCGACTGCAAGCCCTCCAGACAGGTCCGCAACCGCGTGACCTCGGCTTCCACGCTCTCGACCCGGGCGGCGGCGGCGGCCACGCCGCGCCCCAGCTCGGCGATCTCCTCGCTCAGCTGGCGGATCGCCCGCTTGCGGCCGAGGAGCGAGTGGTCGTTGCTCTGGCGCTCGCCGTCGCGATGGCCGCCGGTCAGCCGGCCGGTCGGCGAGAGCACTTCACCGGAGCGCGTGACGTAGGTGGCGACCACGCCGTTCCGGCGCCAGAGCGTCTCGGCCTGATCAAGGTGAGCGACCACGCCCACCCGGCCCAACAGGTGGTGCAGCAGCGCCGGCCGTGGCCCTCCGACCAGCCGCGCCGCCCAGCTCACCTCGCCCGAATCCTCGGGCAGGGCCGCCGGCGAGGGCAGCGTCTCCAGCGGAAGCAGCGTGGCCGAGCCGGCGCCCTCGCGCTCGAGGTAGCCGAGCGCGGCGCGCGCGTGCTCGAAGCGCTCGACGACCACCCACTGGAGCCGGTCGCCGAGCACGGCCTCGACCGCTTCGTCGAGACCGTTCGGGACTTCCAGGAGGTCGGCGACCGTGCCGACCACGCCGCTCAGCTCGCCGGTGCCATTGTGGGCGAACATGGCCCGTACCCCGGCGCCATACCCTTCGCGCTCCCGCTCGAGGCGCTCGAGCGCGTCCAGCGCCGACTGCCGCGCGGCCAGCTTCACGCGCAGGCCGGCGAGGGCTTCCTGCGCTTCGGTGCGCGTCACCTCGTGCTGTCGCCGCGTGGCGTCGATCTCCTGCAGCTCCGTGCTGAGCAGGGAGAGCTGGGCACCGGTGCGCTCGCGCGCCGCCTCGAGACGCAGGCGCGAAGCGCTGAGCACCTCGGCCTCGGCGCGGGCGGCGGCCAGCTCGGCCGCGAGCCGCTCGGCGCGGCGGTCCACCTGGGTGCTGCGCTCGCGCAGCTCGCCGCTCGAATGCGTCAGATCGGCGCGGGCCCCCGCCACCCGGATCTGCTCGAGCCGCAGGGACTCGAACCGCTCGCGCCCTTCGCTCAGCGCGCCCCGGCACGTCTCGATCTGAACCTCGACCTGCCGCACCTCTTCAGACTGCCGCTCATGACGGGCGCGCGCCTCGTAGAGGCCGAGGCTCTTCTCGTCGCGCTCGGTGGTCAGGGCGACCCGCCGCTCGCCCAGCGTGCGAATCTCCTCGTCGAGCCGCGTCTCCTCCGCGAGCAGGTCCTGGATCTGCAGCCCCATCTGCTCGCGGCGCTCCAGGAGCCGCTCGGCCTCCCCCTGGATCTTCTGCACCGACTGCCGCAGGTCGGCCAGCCGGTACTCGGTGTCCTGGATGGCGGCGGCCTGCAGGGCCTGGCGTCCGGTGAGTGTGGCCACGCGCGCGCGCTGCTGCTCCTCGGTGGTCCGCAGCGTCTCCATCTCCCGCGTGACCGTCTCGTGCTGGAAGGCGAGGGCCGCGTAGTCGGCGGCGACGAGGGCCAGGTCGAGGGCCTGCCGCTCGGATTGCAGCACCTTGTACTGCTGGGCCTTCCGCGCCTGCCGCTCGATGGACGACACCTGACGCCGCACCTCTTCCATCACGTCACGCAGGCGCTGCAGATTCAGGCGGGTGGCGTCGAGCTTACCCTGCGTCTCGGAGCGCTGCTGCTTGTAGCGGGCAATCCCCGCCGCCTCCTCGATGAACACGCGCCGCTCCCACGGCTTGGCCGTGAGCACGTGGTTGAGCCGCTCCTGATCCATGAGGGCGTAGGCCTTGGGATTCACCCCGGTGCCCGCGAACAGGTCCTGGATGTCTCGGAGTCGGCACACATTGGTGTTGAGCAGGTACTCGCTCTCACCGGTGCGGTACAGGCGGCGCGCCACCGCCACCTCGCTCCACGGGACCTGCAGGCCGCCGTCGTTGTTGAAGACCAGGCTGACCTCGGCCATGCCGATCATCTTCCGGGATGCGGAGCCGTGGAAGATGACGTCTTCCATCTTGGTGCCGCGGAGGGTCTTGGGGCTCTGCTCGCCGAGGGCCCAGCGGATGGCATCGGCCACGTTCGACTTGCCGCAGCCGTTCGGACCGACGATGCAGGTGACTCCGGGGAAGACCTTCACGTCGGTCTTCTCGGCGAACGACTTGAAGCCGTGGATCAGGATCGATTCGAGTCGCATGACGGCACGCCCAGAGGGCGTGACTCACTAATAGCACGGGGTCCGCGGATCGACAAAGAAAAAAGCCCCAGGAGTGGGGGGCGGCGAGGCCGGGCGGTACTAGATGTGGTCGGCCGCAGCCGGCCGGATCAAGCGGCCCCCTTCAGCAGGCAGCACTTCTTGTATTTCTTGCCGGAGCCGCAGGGGCATGGATCGTTGCGGCCCACCTTCTGGCCGTCGGCGGCGCGCGGCTCGGCCCGTGGGGCGGCCGGGCGCGCGGCCACGCCGTCGTCGCCGCCGCGCGTTTCCTGCCAGTCGGCGGTCCGCTGCGCCACCCGCGTGGTCGGCGCCTCCTCCTGGCTCATGCGCACCTTGAAGAGCTGCTCGACCGCGGTCTCCTTCAGGCTGCCGATCATCTCCTGGAACATGTCGAAGGCTTCCTTCTTGTACTCGGTCAGCGGGTCACGCTGGCCGTAGCCGCGAAGGCCGATGCCCTCCTTGAGGTGGTCCATGTTCAGCAGGTGCTCGCGCCAGAGCTGATTGATGCCGCGGAAGCCACCGCCGTCCCACTCGAGCCCGAGCACCACCCAGCGCTCGAGCCGGTGGAACATCTCCGGGCCCATCTCCTGCTCGCGCGCGCGGTAGTGCCGCTCGGCCGCCTCGGTGACCTGCTCGACGAGGGCCGCCTGCGACGCGACGTCGTCGATCTCCTTGGACGGCATCCGGAAGTCGAACTGCCGGTGCAGTGCCTCGTTGAGGCCCACCAGGTCCCAGTCCTCGGGGTGTGCGTCGGCCGGCGCGTAGCGCTCGACCACCTGGCCGGACAGGTCGCCCATCCACTCCAGCACCGTCTCCTCCTGGCTCTCTCCGGCCAGGACCTCGCGGCGCAGCCCGTAGACGATCTCGCGCTGCTTGTTCATCACGTCGTCGTACTCGAGCAGGTGCTTGCGGATCTCGAAGTTGCGCGTCTCGACCCGCTTCTGGGCGGTCCA
>Ga0209971_1000020_pt1 | contig 57940 bp, 56 predicted proteins | sample InoplaM3SAM_FD_187588 | JGI IMG/M metagenome (GOLD analysis project Ga0209971, IMG submission 187588) | Arabidopsis thaliana rhizosphere microbial communities from the Joint Genome Institute, USA, that affect carbon cycling - Inoculated... | ecosystem: Host-associated > Plants > Roots >... | reverse complement strand
CGCTCCCACGAGGGCGCCACGCAGCGCCTCCGCCCGCTCCGCGGCCACCCAGCAGTGGAACCCGGGTCCCGGCCCCTCGGCGCGGTTGATCACACGCACCGGCCCGGCGTCCATTCCGACCTCCGCGTGGGCGTACGGAGCCAGGTCGATCGCGCCGCCGCTCAGGCCCTCCAGCAGCGCGCGGGCGGCCGGACCCTGCAACGACAGGATCGCGAAGGCGGTGTCGGCCGCCTCGAAGTAGGCCTTCTCGGAGATGAGGTAGTGATCCAGGGTCTGGAGCGTCTTCTCGGTCATGTCCGCGGGTAATTCGATCAGCACCTGGTCGGTCGCCGCGTAGACCACCAGCAGAGTCATCACCTTGCCGTGAGCGTCGAGGAACGCGGCGGGCGCGCCCTGCCCGGGCTGGAGTCCCTTCACGTCGTTGGTGAGCATGCCCTGCAGGAACGCCAGTCGATCGCGGCCGGTGACGGTCACCTTCCCCAGGCTCGAGCGGTCGAAGAGCACGACCGCTTCGCGGGCGGCACGATATTCGCGGGCGACGTCGGACATGGTGACCGTATTGTTGACGCGCGGGAGAGCGCTGTCAACTTGCGGGGCGCCCGGCACCTCGTACACAATGGCGCCCGTGTCGCCGACCGGATTGCCCGCCCCGCCCGCCCGCTCGCGATTTCGCCGCCGTCTGCTCGCCTGGTACGGGCGGCATCGCCGCGACCTGCCGTGGCGGCGCACCGAGGATCCGTACCGCATCCTCGTCTCCGAGATCATGCTTCAGCAGACCCAGGTCGATCGGGTGATCCCGAAGTATCACGAGTTCCTGGACCGGTATCCGACGCTCCAGAGCCTCGCCGGCTCGACTCCGGAGGAGGTCGCGCGCCTCTGGTACCCGCTCGGCTACAACATCCGCCCGATCAACCTGCGCGGCATCGCCTGCGAGGCGGTCGCGAGCTACGGCGGCCGTCTCCCCGACGACGACGCCCTGCTGCGCGGCATGCGCGGCATCGGCCGCTACACCGCGGGGGCGGTGCGATGCTTCGCGTACGGCCGCGCGGTGCCCATCGTGGACACCAACGTGCGGCGCGTCCTCGGCCGGGTGTTCCTCGGGCCGCGGCGTCTCGGACGCCTGCGGGGCCAGAAGACGATCTGGGATCTCGCCGGCGCCCTCGTGCCGCCGCGGAAGGCGTACGACTACAACCAGGCCCTGATGGACTTCGGGGCCACGTGGTGCACCGCCCGGGCGCCGCGCTGCCGCCGCTGCCCCATGAACCGCTTCTGCGCGACGTACCGGACGACGCGCGGCCGCGGGCGAGGCGCTCGTGCGCACGCTTGAGGGCAAGACCGCGATCGTGGCCGGCGGCGGCACCGGCATCGGGCGCGCCATCGCGCTGGCCTTCGCGCGCGAGGGCGCGCGGGTCGCGGTGTTCGGCCGCCGGGCCGAGCCGCTGCGCGAGGCGGTAGAGGCGATCACCGCGACCGGCGGGATCGCGCGCGCGGTCGCGGGCGACGCCGGCGTGGAGGGAGACGTGGCCCGCCTGGTGGACGACGCATGCGGCCGGTGGGGCGGCGTGGAGGTGCTGGTCAACTCCGCGGCGGTCCGCCTCAACGCCCCGCTCGGCGAGATATCGGCCGCCGACTTCGCGGAGGTGCTGCGCATCAACCTGGTCGGGGCCTTCGTCCTGACCCGCATGGTGATCGCTCCCATGCGCGCGCGGGGCGGCGGGTCGATCATCCACATCGGCTCCGCGCTGGGCGAGGCGGCCGCGCCGTTCTTCTCCCCCTACGTCGCCTCCAAGGGCGGGCTCAACGCGCTGGCCCGCGCCGCGGCGGTCGAGCTGGTGAAGGACGGCATCCGGGTGAACGTGGTCGCGCCCGGCACGATCGACACCGTCATCAGCCAGGGCGTGAGCGACTTCCGCCGCGGGATGCTCGAGCGCCGGATCCCGATCGGCCGCGCCGGTCACGTCGACGACATCGCCGCCGCGTGTCTCTACCTGGCCTCCGACGGGGCGCGGTACGTGACCGGCGCGACGCTCGCGGTGGACGGCGGGTGGACCGCGTCGTGAGCGGGGATCCCCTCACCCTGCCCTCTCCCCGGAGGGGAGAGGGCTTCGTGTGCGTCGTGGCTGGGGTGATCGAGCGGGACGGGTTGATCCTGATCGCCCGGCGGCCGGCGGCGCTGCATCTCGGCGGCCTGTGGGAGTTCCCGGGCGGCAAGCAGAACGCCAACGAGAGCCCGGAGGCGGCGCTCGCGCGGGAGATCGCCGAGGAGCTGGGCGTGCGCGTGACGGTGGGGCCGCTCCTGGAGCGGGTGGACTGGAGCTATCCCGAGAAGCGGGTGCGCCTGTCGTTCTTCCGCTGCGCGATCGAGGGCGAGGCGCGGCCGCTCGAGGGGCAGGAGCTGGCGTGGGTGCGTCCCGCCGACCTCCGTCGTTACGAGTTCCCGCCCGCGGACGCGACCCTGCTGGACCGCCTCAGCCGCGGCTGACCGCGAGCTCGGCGCGCCGTCGGGCGCTGAGCACCAGGATCCCGGCGTACAGGGCCAGCCCCAGCGCCTGCACCGGGCCACGGCGCGAGATCATGAGCGCGGCCGCGGCCAGGCACAGCCAGCGGAGCCAGCCGGAGACCGGCCCCCACGCATGCCCCACCACGCACGAGGCCAGCGCGATCGCGGAGAGCGCGGCCATGGCCGACACCAGGATGATCTGCGGCCACTCGCCCTTGAGCAGCAGCTCCTGGTGGTACACGAACGCGAACGGCACGAAGAAGCCGGCGACCCCCAGGCGGAAGGCCTCGATGCCGGTGGCGAACATGTCGGCGCCCGCGATGTTCGCGGCCGCGAAGGCGGTGACCGCGTCGGGCGGGGTGAGGTCCGACAGCACCGCGTAGTAGAAGACGAAGAGATGCGCGGCGAGCAGGCCCACGCCCAGGTTGCCCATGGCGGCGGCGCCGACGGTGACCGAGATGACGTACGCCGCGGTGGTGGGGATGCCGGTGCCGAGCACGGACACCACCACGAACACCAGCAGCATCGCGACGAAGAGCACCCCGCCGGCGGCCTGCACCACCACGCCGCTGAAGGCGAGCGCAGCCCCGGTACGGGTCAGCACCCCGACGATCATGCCCGAGCCGGCCAGCGCCACCGCGATGGTGGCCGCCGAGTACGACGCCTCGGTGAGGGCCTCCCAGCACTTTCGCGGCGTCATCCAGGTCTGGCGGTCGAGGAACGAGAGCACGAAGGTCACCACGATGGTGTAGAAGGCCGCGCCGGTCGGCGAGTAGCCCTCGGCCAGCAGGTAGACGATGAGCGCGAACGGGATCGCGAAGTAGGCGTGCCGCAGCACCGGCTTCCAGGAGGGCAGCTCGGAGCGCGGCACCGGCCGCATGCCGTAGCGGAGGGCCAGGAAGTGCACCATGGCCATGAGGCCGACGTAGTAGAGGATGGCCGGGATGGCCGCCGCCTTGATGATGTCGAAGTAGGAGATGCCGGTGACCTCCGACATGATGAACACGCCGGCGCCCATGACCGGCGGCATGATCTGCCCGCCGGTGCCCGCGATGGCCTCGATGGCGGCCGCGTTCTTGGCGCTGTAGCCGCCCTTCTTCATGAGCGGGATCGTGAAGGAGCCGGTAGCGTACACGTTGGCCACCGTGGAGCCGGAGATGGTGCCGAAGAGGGCCGAGGCGATGACCGCGATCTTGGCCGGGCCTCCCCGGGCCCAGCCGGCCAGGCGCACCGCCACGTCGATGACGAACTCGCCGACGCCCGCCTTCATCATGACCGCGGCGAAGAGCACGTAGATGAACAGGATGTTGGAGGAGATGCCGGTGAGGAAGCCGTACATGCCCTCGTCGCCCGCCAGGTAGACGAACTCGACCATGCGCGGGAACGAGTAGCCCTTGAAGTTGAACAGGCCCGGGATCCACTGACTGGTGGCCAGGTAGAGGAGCGAGACCGAGATGGTGACCGCCATCCACGGCGAGAGCGATCGGCGGCACGCCTCGATGACCAGGACGGCCATGACGCTGCCGATGATCACCTCGATGGGCAGCACGGGGGAGGCGCCCTCCCAGCGGTGATTCAGCCGGTCCGCGTTCCATATGTGATAGAGGCTCGCCACCGCGGTGATGGCGGCCCAGAGCCAGTCGAAGGCGCTCGGCCGCGTCTTCGGCGAGCGGGAGTTGAACGGGAACGCGAGGAACGCGAGCGGGATGAGGAACAGCAGGTGGACCGCGCGCTGGAGGCGGGGCTCGAGCGTGCCGTATCCCGCGGTGTAGAAATGGAAGAGGGCGGCCGCCACCGCGTAGGCGCCGGCCGCCCAGTAGACCCACCCGTCGAGCTTTCTGATCCTCCCGCCTCCGACGCGTCAGGCCCCGACGGGCGCGGCTACTTGAGCCATCCCTTCTCGCGGTAGTACTTCTCCGCACCGGGGTGCAGGGCCACGCCCAGGAAGAGATAGCCCTTCGACGGATCGTAGTCGGCGAGGCTGCCGTGGATCTTCCGCACGCGGTCCGCGTTGTCGTTCAGCGCCTTGGTGATCTTGTAGGCCAGGTCGTTCGACATCGCGCTCGAGACCGTGATGGTGGTGCCCATGGTGGCGGAGACCACCGGCTCGTTGCCGTTGACCGCCTTGGGATAGGTGCCGGGCGGGATCACCCCCTCGCCCATGCCGAACTTGCCCAGGTATTCCAGCAGCGGCTTCGGGAAGGCGAGGATCTTCAGCTCGCGGCCCACCGAGGCCTCGGTGATCGAGGCGCCGGGCAGCGCCAGGAAGGTGAAGGTCCCGTCCACGTTGCGGTCCTTGAACGCGCCCGCCTGCTCCGAGTACGAGCCGCGGAAGAACTTGGTCCCGGCGGCCTCCCAGGTCTTGTAGCAGTCCGCGCTCTTGCCGGGCTGGCAGTAGCCGTAGAACTCCATGATCTTCTCGAAGACCCAGACGTCGGAGGAGCCGGGCTTGGAGATGGCCAGGCGCATCGGCTTCTTGGTCTTGAAGATCTCCTCCATGGTCATCTTGGCGAACGGCGAGTCGGCCGCGACGTAGAAATGGAAGGTGTTCAGGCTCATGTTGCCGGCGAGCGCGCGCAGCTTCTCCATCTTCTGGCCGGGATACGGATCCTCGCCGCGGTAGGCCGCGCCCAGCAGCGGCGGCAGCCCCATGCCGAGCTCGGCGTCGCCTTTCTCCACCAGCAGAGGATTCTGGGTGCCGCCGCCCGGGATCACCTTGACGTTGAGCCCGGCCTTCTCGCGCAGCAGCTCGGCCATGCCGCCCGAGATCGTGTACCAGCCGCCGCCCACCGCCCCCGCGGTCCAGGTCAGCGACTGCTGGGCGGTCGCGCTACCGGCCAGCGCGGCCACGAGGGCCAGAGTCATCACCACGAGCCCCAAACGCTTCAGCATCGGCACCGCCTCCTGTGAGAGCTCAGAACATGTTGGCTTCGGCGCGCAGTCTTCCCGCGGCGAAGCGGTCGAGGGACAATGCGTCAATATCCATGCTGCCGGCGCGGCCGTCAAGCAGGATCTCGGTCATGAGGATCCCGATCGCGGGCGCGTGCATGAAGCCGTGGCCGGAGAATCCGCAGGCCACGTAGAGGCCGGGCGCTTCGCGCGCCGGCCCGAGGATGCCGTGGTAGTCGGGGGTGAGATCGCGCACGCCCGCGTAGGCGCGCATCACCTGGGCCTCCGCGAGCGGCGGCACGCGGCGCGCGGCCGCGCGGAAGACCGCGTCGAAGGCCTCCCAGTCCACCGTGGTGTCGTGTCCCGGCTGGAGGTCCTTGTCCGTCCCGCCCATCAGCACCGCGCTCAGCCCCTGCCGGTGGACGTAGAAGCCGGTGTCCAGGTCGACGATCAGCGGAAAGACCGCGGGCAGGCTCGGCAGTGGCTCGGTGACCATCACCTGCCGACGGTACGGCCGCGACGGGATGTCGACGCCCGCCATCGCGCCGATCTCGTCGGCGTGTGGCCCCGCGCAGTCGATCACGACCGGCGCGCTCCAGTCGCCCCGGCGCGTGCGCACGCCGGTGACGCGCTCGCCGTTCAGCACGAGGCCGGTGACCGCGTGATCGGTCAGCAGCCGAAGGCCCCGACCCTTCGCGACCGAGAGGAAGCCCTGGAGCATCGAGTACGGATCGGCCGAGCCGTCGTCGGCGCAGAACGTCCCACCCACCAGATCGTCGGTGATCAGCGGGGCCAGGTGCGTCTGGATCTGGGCCGGGGTGAGCACCTCGCTCGGCACGCCGAGGCCGCGCTGCAGGCCCACGCTGCGCCGCCCCTGCTCGAGGGTATCCTCGGAGGTCGTGACGAAGAGGTAGCCATGGCGGATGAAGTCCACCGAGCAGCCGAGGATCTCGCGGTCGTGCGTGAAGTAGCGATAGGAGAGCTGCGTGAGACGCACGTTGGCCTCGGTGGAGAACTGGAAGCGCACGCCCCCGGTGGCCTTCGAGGTGGCGCCGGTTCCCGGTAGGGCCTCCTTCTCCAGCATCACCACCCGCAGCCGGGGATCGCGCTCGAGCAGGTGAAACGCCACCGACCCGCCGATGATGCCGGCTCCGACGATGATGACGTCGGCGGTCTGGGTCACGCGGGCCGCGTGCTCACTCGGGACGCGGCGACAAGCCGTGCCGCAGCGACTCGTGCACCATGCGGACCAGCGTGGTGATGTCGAAGACGGGCAGGCCGGTGGCGGCCTGGATGTCGGCTCGGTAGGGCGGCATGTTGGTGCACTCGAGCACGATCGCGCCGACCTCGGGGTTCCGGGCGACCATCCGCCGGGCCACCGTGAGGTGCTCCTGGCGCGCGGCCTCCACGTCCAGTGAGAGGAGATCGTCGAGCAGCACGCGGGTGAACTCCTTCTCACCCTCGAGTCCCGCGACGACCAGCGGCGTGTCCGGGGATATGCCCGCGCCCGCCAGGTGCTCGCTCCCGAGCGACGTGGAGTCGACGGTGAGCACGCCGACCGCGCGGCCGGGGGGCAGCATGCGCTGCACCAGCGGCACCAGCATCAGGCTCGACGTGAACACCGGGATCGCCACCGCCGCCGCCATCTCGGGCTGGAACTTGGCCAGAAAACCGCAGTTGGTCGTCACCGCCCGCACGCCCTCGCGCTCGAGGAAGCGCGCGCCCTCGATGAAGGCGGGCAGCAGCTCGCGCTGGCCCTGGCGCACCACCCGATCGGGCGAGGCGCCGGTCACGCGGTGGTAGCGCACCGGGAAGTCGAACGTGCCCGCGTTGCCCATGTCCCCCGGGATCCGCGGGAAGCGGGTGTCGAGCATGAGGATGCCGACCGAGAAGCCGTAGAGGTTGGTGCCGCCCTGCACTCGCATGGGGCTAGTTCAGCCGGGCCAGCTTCTGGCGCACGCGGCGAAGCTGGCTGCGCACCTGCTCGTGGTCGCCCGCGTCGGGGAACTCGGTGAGATAGCGCTCCCAGTCGGCCACCCCGCGCTCGAGCCGGCCCATGCTGCTCCACGCGGTGCCACGGTCGCGCCGCTCGCCCGCCGCGGTGGGATCGAGCGCGAGGAGCCGGTCGATGACCCGCACCACCTTGTCCCACGCCTCCTGCCGCCAGTAGATGCCCTTGAGATTGGCCAGCATGCGCGCGAGGAAGTGGCGGTTGTCCACCGGCGCGAAGTGAGCCGGCGTGAGACGCACCGGCCGGCCGAGCGCGCGATTCACCACCTGGCCGCAGGTCTCCACGGTGAGGATCGCGCCGCGATTGAAGGGGTCGAGCAGCACGTGCTCCCCCGCGATGCGCGCGCCGGTGATGAAGTGGCCGGGCAGCCCGATGCCCTCCATCTCGAGGCCGAGCCGCCGACCCGTCTCGATCAGCACGAGCGAGAGCGTGATGGGGATGCCGACGCGGCGATCCAGCACCTCGTTGAGGTGGCTGTTGCGCGGGTCGTAGTAGTCGGCGCGGTCGCCCGCGAACCCCATCTCCTCGAACAGGAACTCGCGCAGCCGATGCAGGCGCGACAGGGCGTCGCCCGCGCGTCGGGCGGGCTCGGCCGCGTCGGCCAGCCCATTCAAGTGGCTCAGGTACCCGTCCACGTCGAGGCCGGGCTGCTCGGCCGCCGCGATGAGCAGTGCGGCTCGGGCCAGCGGAACCTCCGGATCGGGACGTCGGACCGCGGCGGTGAACTCGGCCAGCGAGGGGTCTGGATCCATCAACAGCCGGGGGCGTGGTGGATGCCCGCGGTGCGCAGCGCCGCCCCCTGCAGCTCCTCGGCGAGCGTCAGCGTGCGAACCGCCGCGCGCCGCGCCGCCTCCTGCGCCCCCGGTGTCGTCGCCAGCTTGAGGAGGAGCGACCGGCCGAGCTGGTGATGGAAGCGCTCGTCGGGCTCGATGATTTCGCGGTAGAGGGTCGCCGTCATGGCGTCGCCCGCGCGATCGCAGAACTCGATGAACTGGCGGTTCTTCACCACCGCGATGGCCTCCCGGGTGAACTGCCCCGCCGCCACGCGCTCCACGGTGGTCTCGAGCGCGTCGAGATAGTTGAACAGGGGCCCGAAGCCCTGAGCGAGCGGATCGAAGCCGCGCGCGTCGAAGCCCAGCTCGCCCAGGCGGTCGGCGATCATCCGGTAGTGCTTGGCCTCGTCGCCGGCCTGGCGCGCGAAGGCCATCTTCACCTCGACGTCGCTCGTGCCGACCAGCCAGCGGGCCGCGATCTCGGTGGCCTCGATCTCGTTCTTCAGGGCGACCTTCAGGAGATTGGTCACGGTCAACGCGCCGGAGACCTCCGGCTTGAGCGTCGCGTCCGGCTCCAGCCGGCGCAGCACCGCCTGGTTGGCCTCGTCGAGCCGGGCGACGAATTCCTCGGCGGTCATGCGGCGAGCCCGCGCTGCAGGAGATCGGGCAGCTCCCGGGTCAAGGCTTCCTTGGTGACCACTCGGCGGCAGCGCGCGTGCAACGGCTGGGTTGCGCGGGCGAGGGCGTGGGTGGTGAACCCCAGCACCGCGACCGCGGGGGCCGCATCGAGGGCCGCGAAGATGGCGTCGTAGTCCCAATCATTCATCGTAAGATCCACGATAGCTAAATCGGCGGACCCCGGCGACGACGGGCCGAGAATCGCGTCGAGCTCCTCGGGCGTGCGGGCGAAGCTGAGCGGGGTGCCCACGAGGCGCGCGGTCTCGCGGATGCGGGCGACGAAGAAGAGATCCCGGACGACGGCGACCACCTTCATCGCCCGGCTGCTCCTAGTCGTCCTGCTCCTCGGCGCCGAGCCAGTACTTGTTCCACTCGGCGAGATGGGTCAGGGTCGTGAAGTCGCGCATGCGATCGAGGTAGACCACGCCGTTCAGGTGATCGGTCTCGTGCTGGATGACCCGGGCGAAGAACTCCTTGGCCACCACCTCGATCTTGCCGCCGTCGCGGTCGCGCGCCTCCAGCCGCACGCTGCCGAAGCGCGGGACCACGCCCCGCATGTCGGGCACCGAGAGGCAGCCCTCCCAGCCGTCTTCCTTCTCCTCGGTCAGGGGGGTCACCACCGGATTGATCAGCACCGTGAGGGGAATGGCGGGAGCGTCGGGATAGCGCGGGTTGCCGTGCACCTCGATCACGCAGATCTGCTTGAGCGCGTGCACCTGGTTGCCGGCGAGCCCGGCCCCGTTGTACTCGCGCATGGTCTCCACCATGTCGTCGATCAGGCGCTGGGTCTCGGCGGCGCGGATCTCGCCGATCGGCACCGGGAGCGCGCGCTGCCGGAGCACCGGATGTCCAAGACGGGCGACCTTCAGGATGGCCATGCCTCTCTCCTCTCGCGGTCGGATTGTAGCATAGCCCCTCCGGCGCGCTCGAAGGCGGCCAGCACCTTCGGCCATCGGGGATCGTCGAGCGGCGGCTGGAACGACGGGTAGAGCTGGGTGCGGTCGTAGAGGCCGCGATAGCGCTCGCGGATGCGATCGCCGATCTCCTCGAAGGGCCCGGTCACCGCGAAGAGGTCCAGCGTCTCGTCGGAGATGAGGTCGGTCATGCCGGCCCAGTCCCCCGCGAGCGATTTCTGGTGCAGCCGGGGGACGAGGTCCTCGAGGCCGTGCGCGGCCAGCACCGGTTGGTACGTTCGCGTGGACGCGTAGAAGGCGATCTGCTGCTTCACCGCGCCCGCGTTGCGTCGCCGCTCCTCCTCCGTGTCGCCCAGCACCACCATGGTGGAAGCACGGAAGGTGAAGTCGGCGCGCGAGCGGCCGCCGCGCGCGAGGCCCTCGGCCACCGCGGGGTGCACGCACTCGCGCAGGTAGCGCGCGCTGTGGAAGGAGTGCACGTGCAGGCCGTCTCCCACCTCGCCCGCGATGCGGCACATCCGCGGGTTCACCCCGGCCAGGTACACCGGGATGCGTGGATGGTCGATCGGCCCCGGGTCGAAGAATGGCGTCATGAGGTCGAATCGGTAGGAGCGGCCCTCGAAGCGCAGTGGGGTGCGATGCTGCCAGCGATCCCAGATAGCCCGCAGGGCTCCCACGACCTCACGCATGCGCGGGCCCGGTGCCTCCCACGGGACCGAGAAGCGCCGCTCGTTGTGCGCCTTCACCTGAGAGCCGAGACCCATGACGAAGCGGCCGCCCGAAGCCTTCTGCAGGTCCCAGCCGGTGTGAGCCAGGATCATCGGGCTGCGCGGAAACGCCAGCGCGATGGCGGTGCCGAGGCCGATCCGTGTGGTTGCGCTGGCCGCGACCGCCAGCGGCAGAAACGGGTCGTGCCGCGTCTCGGCCGACCAGATCGCGCCGAAGCCCAGGTCCTCGGCGCGGCGCGCGTACTCGGCCACGGCCGGCAGGTCGAACGTCATCAATCCGATGTCGAGCCTCACGTGCCGTTCTCCAGATAGATCGAAGCGTTGCGCCGCAGCCCCGAAGGCTTCGCTCGAAGCAGGGCGGTGCCGCGGAAGCGCTGGCGGATGGCCTCGTCGTCCATGCTCGCGAGCGCGGCCGCCTCGGGGTAATGCTCCCGCGGTCTGAATTCGGTCTCGCGGCTGACCGGCGCCTTGCGATTCCACGGGCACACGTCCTGGCAGACGTCGCAGCCGAACTGCCAGCCTGCCATTCCCGCGTGGAGCCCCGGCTCGATCTCGCCGCGATGCTCGATGGTGAGATAGGAGATGCAGCGCCGGGCGTCCAGCACGTAGGGAGCCACGAAGGCCCCCGTCGGACAGGCGTCGAGGCAGGCCCGGCACGAGCCGCAGCGGTCGGCCAGCCGCTCGTCGAAGTCGAGATCGGCGGTGGTCAGCAGCACGCCGATGAAGAACCAGGAGCCGAGCGCCGGGTGGAGAAGCATGGTGTTCTTGCCGATCCAGCCGAGGCCGGCGCGCGCGGCCAGATCGCGCTCGAGCACGGGGCCCGTGTCCACGTAGCCGCGGCTGCGGGCGCCGGCGGCGTCGGCGAGATGGGCGGCCAGGCGGGTGAGACGCGGGCCGATGACGTCGTGGTAGTCGCGGCCCCACGCGTAGCGGGCCACCGGCGTCCACGAGTCATCGGGCGGCGCGCCCTGGTGGTAGTTCAGCGCCACGCAGACGATGGCGCGCGCGCCCGGCAGCACCCGCCGCGGGTCCAGCCGCTCCTCCAGCCGCCGCCCGAGGTAGCCCATGGTGCCGGCGTGCCCGGCCTCGATCCAGCGGCGGAAGGCGGCGCCGTGCTCCGGCGGCTCGCACGGTCCGATCGTGACCAGGTCGAAGCCCAGCTCGAGCGCCAGGGCCTTGACCGACGCGGTGAGCGTGGTGGCGGCGAGCGTCATGGCCGGGAGCCGAGGCGCGCCTTGACGAGGAGGTGGCTGCGCGTCAGTGTGCGCCCCCCGCCCTCCAGGAACGCGATGTAGCGGAACCAGCGGCCGTCGGCGCGCCAGCGGTCCTCGAGGCCCACCGCCGCGGCCAGTCCCTCCTCGACCGACGAGAACCGCCGCACCTCGCGCTCCACCTCGAGCACCTCGACCACGAACCCGTGGCGCTCGAGCACGTCGCGCATCCGCGCCTCGTCGTAGGCGAAGCGGGAGACCCGGCCGGTCTCCTTCCACTGGTCCACGTGAAACGCGACCATGCCCAGGCAGTGGCCCGGCGAAAGTGCCGCCGCGGCGCGCTCGACGATGGCGTCCGAGGCGCAGAGATGCGCGGTGACCAGGTCGGGTTCCCAGGCACTGTAGGCATCGCGCTCGACGTCGGCCTCGTGGAATTCCGCGTTCGTCAGCGAGGCGGCCCGCGCGTGGCCGCGCGCTTCCGCGATGGCCGCGGCGTCTCGATCGAGGCCCACCACCCACTTCGCGGCCGGCGCCAGCGCCAGCGTCAGGCGGCCCGAGCCGCAGCCGACGTCCAGCACCCGGCTCCGATCGAGCGGCTCGGCGGCCAGCAGCGCGAGGAAGCGAGGACTCACCCCGGGCGCGGTCAGCGGGCTCGGCATGCGAGGGCGCGGTCTACTCGGTCCGGAACTATCCGGCCCGCTCGGTCCCGAGCTTGCCGTGTCCGCTCGGGTCTGCTCGTCCGACCTTGGAAGCACTTGGCATCGCCTCGGATCCCTTCGGATTCTACTGACACGGGGTCACACGGATCACGGAGTAACGTACACCCAAGCGCCGGCGGGCGCCCGGATGCACGCGAGCGGTTCCTGCCGTCTTGACCGGGGAAACGTAGTAATAGTTGGGCGCCCGGTGATCTCACCAATTGACCAGCGAGGGAAGGCATGAGAATCCCCTGTCAAAGCGAGACCAGGGGCTGAAAGATGTTTTGGATCGTCGCCTTCAGTTTGACCGTGGCCGGCGCGGTCGCCCATCTCCTGATAGGTGACAGTGGTGTGACGGTCGAACGCGCGGGCCGCGTCGGCCTCTTGTGGCTCAGCGTGGTCTTCTATGGCGCAGCCACTTTCTTGTCGGGCCTGCAACATGTGCTCGTTCCTGACCGGATTGCGGACTCCATTGGATGGCCGCGCGGCAGTGGCTTCCAGATCGAACTGGGATGGGCCGAGGTTGGTACGGGCGTTGCGGGGCTCTTAGGCCTTTGGTTCGGACTCCCGTACGTCGTTGGTCCGTGTGTTGCCGGTGCGATCTTCTACCTCGCCGCCGCAGTCGGCCACGCCCGCGACATGGCGAAGGGCAGCCGACGTCCCGGCACCGCAGGGCCAGTTTTCTACATCGACATTCTGGCCGCTACTGTCACTGTTCTGGCCATCTTCATGGCGCACCCATGGAGGACAGCGGCATGACATGCGCATCATCACTTGCTTCCTTGAGCTTCGGCCTTACTACCCCCGATCAGGCCACCTGCTTGAGGGCCGCCGCGGCGCGCGTGAAGGTGGGTGCGCTTCTGGATGATAAACGCGTCACGGAGCAAACGTACACGTAGTCGCGCGAGCCCTCCGCGGGGCGCGGCGCGGTGCCGCGCTCTCGGCGGTCCTGCCGCGCAGTTCTTCTCGACGGGCTTGACTGAGCGCGCGGCGTCGCGGATGTTAGCTCGGTGCATCGATCAATAGGCAGGCCGACCACAGGCGCGGGACCCGCAATGACGACCTTCGGGGGAAGGAGTTCAGCCGCGACCTGGGCCAGACTCAGGCTCGTGGTGGCCGCCGTAATCATCCTTGCGGTGCCATCCGTTGCCCATGCCCAGCCAGTCGGGAAAGTGCCTCGCGTAGGCTATCTGTCACCGTTCTCGGCGTCGGACCCCGACCTTCAGCATAGTCGCGACCTCTTCTTGCTGGCACTCCGCGAGCTCGGCTACGTGGAAGGTCAGAACGTCGCGGTCGAATACCGATGGGCGGAGGGGAAAAGCGAGCGGCTGTCGCGCCTGGCCGCCGAGCTGGTTCGGGCCGAGGTCGACGTCATCGTCGCGACCGGCGGTGTGCCACCGGCTCAGGCGGCACAGCGGGCGACGAGGACGATACCCATCGTCGTCGCCGGAGCGGTCGATCCCGTGGGGGCCGGGCTCGTCGCCAGCATCGCGCGGCCGGGGGGCAACATCACGGGATCGACCCTCATCGCCGAGGCACTGGTGGGGAAGCAGCTCGAGCTGCTCATGGAGGTCGTCCCCAAGGTATCCCGGGTGGTCGTCCTCTGGAATCCGGACAATCCCGGCAACGAGAGCCAGCTGCGAGCGGCCCAGGCGGTGTCGGGAGTGCGGCTCGAGCCCGTGGGGGCGCGTAGTTCCGCCGAGATCGAGAAGGCGTTCGCGACAATGTCACGACAGCGCCCCGATGGGCTCGTCGTGCTGCTGGACGCGATCTTCCTCGGCGAGCGAGAAAGAATCGCGGACCTCGCCATGCGGAGCCACCTGCCGGCGGTCTACGGGTATCGCCTGCACGCGGACGACGGCGGCCTCATGGCGTATGGGGCGAGCCGCATGGAGCTGTGGAAACAAACAGCGGTCTACGTGGTCAAGATCCTCAAGGGCGCCAAGCCCACCGACCTGCCCGTGGCACAACCGACGAAGTTCGAGCTCGTGATCAACATGAAGACCGCGAAGGCTCTGGGCCTCAGGGTCCCGCAACCGGTCCTGCTGCGAGCGGACGACATCATCGAACGATGAGGCGGGTCAGTCGGCCTTGAAGTACTTGGCCTCCGGATGGTGGAAGACCAGCGCGGAGACCGAGGCCTCGGGATCCATCATGAAGCCGTCGGTCAGGGCGAGCCCGATCTGCTCGGGCTGCAGCAGATCGAAGAGGATGCGCTGGTCGGCCAGGTTCGGGCAGGCCGGGTACCCGAACGACACCCGGATGCCGCGGTAGTGGGCCTTCAGCTTGTCCGATAGGGCGAGACCGGGCGGATCCGGGAAGCCCCACTGGGTGCGTAGGCGCGCGTGGAGCATCTCCGCGAAGGCCTCCGCGGACTCGATGGCCAGCGCCTGCAGCGCGTGTGAGCGGAGGTACTGACCTTCCTCCTTCCAGCGCTCGGCCCGGGCGCGCACGCCCGCTCCGCAGGTGACCGCGAACAGCGCGACGTAGTCCACCTCCCCGCTCCCCCGCTCGCGCACGTAGTCCGACAGGCAGAGCCGCTCGCCGGCGGGCTGGCGCGGGAAGCGGAAGCGGCCGACCTCGCGGCCGCCGTCGAGCAGCACCAGGTCGTCGCCCTCGACGCCGGCCTCGTAGAACCGGTAGAGCCCGTCGGCCCGCAGGATGTGCTGCTCGATGGCCAGGCGCTCGAGCGCCTCCACCGCCTCGTTGATCTCCACGACCTTCGGATCGCCCTGCTCCAGGAGGCGGGTGACCGAGCCCTTCACCCCGAGGTGCTTGCCCAGCAGCATCTGCAGATTCAGGTACGGGAAGACGTGGCCGAGCGGCACGTCGCGCAGCACGTGGAGCTTCAGGTCCGGCGGCGTCGGCACCGGCACGGAGCGCGAGACCGACGAGCGGCGGGGCGCCGCGGTCTGAGCCGCCGCCGCGGGTGCCTCGACGGTCGCGGCGCCCGCGCGGAGGGTCTCCTGCTCGGCGCGGAGGCGCTCGACCAGCGCGTCGCGCGTGGTCGCGCTGAAGAGCCGGTTGGCCAGGTCGAGCCCGTCCATCGCGTCCTTGGCGTAGAGGGTGAGCCCGCCGTACTCGCTGGCGATTCGCGTGGCGGTGAACTTCCGCGTCAGCGCGGCGCCGCCCACGAAGAGCGGCACCTCGACCCCGGCGGCGCGCAGGTCCTGGGCGGTGACCACCATCTGCTGGGCCGACTTCACCAGCAGCCCGGAGAGGCCGATGGCGTCGGGCTTGTGGCTGTGGTACGCGGCGATGAGATCCTCGGGCGGCACCTTGATGCCCAGGTTCACGATCCGGTAACCGTTGTTCTTGAGGATGATCTCGACCAGGTTCTTGCCGATGTCGTGGACGTCGCCCTTGACGGTGGCGAGCACGATCGTGCCGCGGGTCGCGCTCTCGTCCTTGTCCATGAACTGCTCGAGATAGGCCACCGCCGCCTTCATGGCCTCGGCGGACTGCAGCACCTCGGCCACGATCAGCTGATTGTCGTTGAAGAGCCGGCCGACCTCCTCCATGCCCTTCATGAGCGGACCGTTGATGATCTCGAGCGCGCTCAGCTCCTCGAGCTTCAGCGCGAGGTCGTCCAGCAGCCCCTCCTTCGAGCCCTCGACGATGTAGCGGGCGAGCCGCTCGTCCAGCGGCAGCTGGACCGCGGCCTCCCGCGTCTTGGTGCGGCCGCGGAAGTGCGCCGCGAACGCGGCCACCGGATCGGGGCCGCGCCAGTAGATCAGGTCGAGGGCCAGGCCCCGTTCCTCCTCGGGGATCGAGGCGTAGCGCTCCAGCCGCTCGCTGTTCACGATGGCGTAGTCGAGCCCGGCCTTGGTGCACTCGTACAGGAAGACCGCGTTCAGCACCTCGCGGCCCGCGGTGGGCAGGCCGAACGACACGTTGGAGATGCCGAGGATGGTCTTGCAGCGCGGGAAGCGCGCCTTGATTGACCGCACGCCCTCGATGGTCTCGACCGCGGAGCCGATGTAGTTGGCGTCGCCGGTGCCCACCGGGAACACCAGCGGGTCGAAGATCAGGTCGCGCTCGGGCAGGCCGTACTTGCCGGTCAGGAGCGCGTGGGAGCGCTCGGCGATGGCGAGCTTCCGCTGCCGAGTCACCGCCATGCCCTGCTGCTTGTCCTCGTCGATGCAGCCCACCACCACCGCGCCGCCGTAGGTGTGCAGCAGCGGCACCACCCGCTCGAAGCGCTCCTCGCCGTCCTCCAGGTTGATGGAGTTCACCAGCGCCTTGCCCTGGCACTTGCGCAGGGCCAGCTCGAGCACGTGCGCGTCCGTGGAGTCGATCATCAGCGGCGCCTTGACCTTCCGCGTGATGAAGTCCATGAAACGGTCGACGTCGGCGGCCTCGTCGCGGTCCGGGTTGGCGAGGCACACGTCGAGCACCTGCGCGCCGCCGCGGACCTGGGCCCGCCCGATCTCGGAGGCCTCCTCGAACTTCTCCTCGACGACCAGCTCTTTGAACCGTCGCGAGCCGATGACGTTGGTGCGCTCGCCCACGATGATCGGGCGCACGTCCTCGCTCGGGTACACCGCCTCGACCCCGCTCACCGCGGGCGCGCGCTCGGAGGGCGGCCGTCGCGGGGCCCGGCCCTCGACGAGGCGGGCCAGCGCGCGCGTGTGATCCGGGGTCGTCCCGCAGCAACCGCCGATCACGTTGACCCAGGATTCGTCCACGAAGCGGCGCATCTTGAGCGCCAGGCTCTCCGCGGTCTCCTCGTAGTGGCCGTGCTCGTCGGGCAGCCCCGCGTTGGGATAGACGGTCACGAAGCAGGTGGCCACGTCCGAGAGCGTCCGCAGGTGGTCGGTCATGAACTCGGGCCCCGTCGCGCAATTCAGCCCGATGGAGAAGAGGCCCAGGTGCTCGACCGAGGCGTACAGGGCATCGACCCCCTGCCCGGCCAGCATCGTGCCCATCGGCTCGACCGTGCCGCTGATCATGAGCGGCAGCGTCACGCCCGCTTCGGCCATCGCCTGCTTGACCCCGATGGCCGCCGCCTTGACGTTGAGCGTGTCCTGACAGGTCTCGAGCAGGAGGGCGTCCACGCGACCCTCGATCAGCGCGCGGGCCTGCCGGTTGTAGCCCTCGCGCACCTCATCGAAGCTCACGTTGGCGGTGACCGTGATCGTGCGCGTGCCCGGACCCATCGCCCCGATCGCGAACCGCGGGCGGTGCGGCGTCGAAGCCCGATCCGCCGCCTCGCGGCACAGGCGGGCCGCAGCCAGGGTGATATCGTGGCAGCGCGCGGCCAGATCATATTCGGCGAGCACATAGGGGGCGCAGCCGAAGGTGTTGGTCGAGATCAGGTCTGCGCCCGCTTCCAGGTACGCATCGTGGATGGCGGCGATGACATCGGGTCGCGTGAGGTTCAGATGCTCGTTGCAGCCCTCGTACCTCGCCCCGCCGAAGTCCTCCGCGGACAGGCCGCGGGACTGGATCATCGTCCCCATGGCCCCATCGAGGACCAGGATGCGCTGCCTCAACTCCTCGGCCAGCCGCGCGGAGCGCTCGGACAGACTCATGCTGTCATCTTAGCATCCGCGATCGACTGGAGTGCCGACGCGGCCCGGGCCCGCCGGGACCTCAGCGGCGCTTCTTCCGCTCGCGGAGGTCGACGGCGCCGGCCCGGGCGCGGGGATCCTCGCCTCGGGGGAAGATCTGGGCCTTCTGCACCTTCTGGGTGCCGGTGGTCGGCAGGCTCTCGACGAACAGCACCCAGCCGGGGGCCTTGAAGTAGGCGAGGCGCTCCAGGCAGAAGTCGGCCAGCCGACCAGCGAGCGCCGCGTCGACGGCGGTGCCCGGCATCGGGACCACGCAGGCCATGACCTCCTCCTCGCGGATCTCGTCGGGCACCGCCAGCACCGCGACCTGGGCCACCGCCTCGTGGGCCTGCAGGACCGCCTCGACCTCGGCGGCCGCGATGTTCTCCCCGGAGCGGCGGATGATGTTCTTCTTCCGGTCGACGAAGATCAGCAGGCCGTCGGCGGTCTGGCGCACGACGTCGCCGGTGTGGAACCACCCGCCCCGCCACGCCTCGGCGGTCGCGGCGTCGTTCTTGAGATAGCCCGAGAAGAAGCCGTGGCGCGGCCCCTCGGGGCCGCCCCAGCGCACGAGCAGCTCCCCGTCCGTCTCCCGCGCGACCTCGCGGTCCTGCTCGTCCACCACCCGCGCCTCGAATCCGCCGTGAGGCCGGCCGAAGGCCCGCGTATGGATCGCGCGCGGCTCGTGGCAGTCGGAGAAGATCCGGCCGGTCTCGGTCATGCCCCAGACTTCCACCAGGGGAAATCCGAAGCGCGCCTCGAAGGCCTCGTGCAGCTCGGGCTCGACGCCGGCGCCGAGGCCGGCCTTCACGTGGTGCGCCTTCTCTTCCGGGGTCGGCTCCTGGTTGAGCAGGAGCGGCGGCATCACGCCCAGGTAGTGGATGATCGTCGCGCGCGTGGCCACCGCGTCGGGCCACCAGCGCCGCGGGCTGAATCGCTCGGGCAGGATCAGACAGTTTCCGGTGAGGATCGCGCACGTGGCGGTCACCGCCAGGCAGTTCATGTGGAAGAGCGGCAGCGGGTTGAGGAACCGCTCGCGGCCGGGCTCGATGGTGAGCCGTCCGCCGAGGCGGCGATACCAGTCGCCCGCGTTCAGGTAGTAGAAGTTGCTCAGCACGCAGCCCTTGGGCCGCCCGGTGGTGCCCGAGGTGTAGAGCAGGCCGGTCTCGCTGCCGAGGCCGGGAGCGTCGTCCCGGGGCGCCGGACGGGGCCGCGGCAGCGACGCGGGCCAGGCGCCCGCGTCCACCACCGGGAGCGGCCGCGCGCGCTCGGCCGCCACCGCCTCGAGCGAGCCCACGCGCTCGGAGATCGTGACCGCGAGATCGGCCTCGGAGTGATCCATCTGGTAGGCCAGCTCGTCGTGACGATAGTCGGGATTGACCGGCACCACGCTCGCGCCGAGGGCGTTCAGCGCCAGGTAGTGGAAGAAGAACTCGGGCCGGTTCTCGAAGAGCAGCGCGACGCGATGCCCGTGGCCGTAGCCCGCGTTCTCGTAGGCGCGCTTCGTGCGAAGCACCTCGTCGCGCACCGCTCCGTAGGTCAGCTCGATGCCGTCGGGATGGTACGAGCGGCCGGGCGCGGACGGCACGCAGAGGAACGACTGCGCGGGCACGGCCGACGCGGTCGCCACGAAGGCCTCGAACACCGTCTGCATGGCTCACGACTTTCTCCCAGGGCGGCGGGCCCTGTCAAATCGCCGGCGCGGTCGGGACGCGCCGGGGTCTAGGGTATACTCCGGTCGCGAATGGACACGCCGATCGGCTCCCCGCTGCGCCGCAGGGAAGACGAGCGCTTCGTCACCGGCCGCGGCCGCTACGTGGAAGACCTCCGCTTCCCCGGCATGCTGCACGCCGCGTTCGTGCGCAGCCCCCACGCGCACGCGCGTGTTCGCGCCATCGACACGAAGGCCGCCGCCGCGGTGCCCTCCGTCGTCGCGGTCTATACCGCGCGCGATCTGCCGGAGTGCGCCCGGCCCATTCCGCCCTCGATGGCGCCGCCCGCCGGGTTCCGGCCGACCACCCAGCCGGTCTTCGGCGATCCGCTGGTCCGCTACGTCGGCGAGGTGGTGGCCGCGGTGATCGCCGAGGATGCCTACGCGGCCGCGGATGCGGCGGCGGCGGTCGTGGTGGACTACGAGCCCCTGCCTGCCGCCGGCACCCTGGAGCGCGCGCTCGCGCCGGGCGCGCCGCGGGTCTTCGACGGGTGGCCCGACAACGTGGCCGGGCTCTCGACCGCGCGCGTGGGCGACGCGTCGTCGGCGCTCGCCGGCGCCGACCTCGTGGTGGAGGCGCGGCTCGGCATCGGGCGGGTCCACGGTGTGCCGATCGAGACGCGGGGGATCGTGGCCACACCGGAGGGCCCGGACGGCCGCTTCACGCTCTGGACGTCCAGCCAGAGCCCGTACGGGCTCCGAGGGGTCATCGCGGGAATGCTCGGAGTGGCCGAGGAGCAGGTGCGCGTCGCGGTGGTCGACACCGGCGGCGGCTTCGGCATAAAGGGTCACGCGTATTCCGAGGATCTGATCGTCGCGGCCGCGGCCCGGCGGCTCGGCCGGCCGGTGAAATGGGCGGAGTCGCGCCGCGAGCACTTCCTCACCGCATCGCCCGACCGCGGACAGCGCCACGTGGCCCGGATGGGGCTCACGCGTGACGGGACGATCGCCGGGGTGACGACCAGCTTCAGCCGGGAGCATGGGGCGTACATGTCGAGCGGCGAGGTGGTGACGCGCAACACGATCAACCACCTGCCCGGGCCCTATCGCATCCCGAACCTCGAGGTCAGCGCCGCCAATGTGGTGACCAACGCGGTCTTCGGCGCCGCGTATCGAGGCTCGGGACGGCCCGAGGCCAACTTCGTCGTGGAGCGGCTGCTCGACCGAGGAGCCCGGGCGCTCGGCCTCGATCCGGCCGAGGTGCGGCGACGGAACATGATCCGTCCGGACGAGATGCCGTACCGCACCGGGCTGGTCTATCGCGATGGGACGCCGGTGGCCTACGATCCGGCCGACTACGTCGGCAGCTTCGACCGGCTGCTCGCCGACTTCGAGTACGACACGTGGCGCCGGCGCCAGGGCGAGAGCGCGGGCGGGGCGCGGCCGATCGGGGTGGGGCTGGCGGCCTACGTGCAGGGCACCGGGGTGGGGCCGTTCGAGAGCGCCGACGTGCGCATCGACTCGACCGGCACGGTGCACGTCTACATCGGCGTCTCCTCGCAGGGCCAGTCGCACGAGACCACCATGGCGCAGATCGCGGCCGCCGAGCTCGGCGTGGATCCCGACCGCGTGTTCGTGATCGCGGCCGACACCACGCGCCTGCCCTACGGCAACGGCACCGGCGGCAGCCGGGTGGCCGCGAACGCGGGACCGTCGGTGGCGCGCACCGCGCGCGAGGTGGCGGGCAAGGCGCGGGTGGTCGCCTCCGAGATGCTGGAGTGCGCGCCGGCCGACGTGGTGCTGGCGGGCGGGCGGGCGCACGTGGCCGGGCTGCCCGAGCGCGGGGTGGCACTGGGCGATCTGTCGCGCGCGGCGGTGCGGAACAAGACGCTGCTGCGGGAGTCGCGCCCGGGGCTGCAGGCGTGCGGCTATTTCGCCCCGGAGACGGTGACCTTCGCGTTCGGAGCCCAGGCGTGCGCGCTGGAGGTGGACGTGGAGACCGGGCGCGTGCGGATCTTGAAGTATCTGGCCGTGCACGACTGCGGGCGGGCCATCAATCCGGTGGTGGTGGACGGCCAGCTGCACGGGGGGCTGGCCGGGGGCATCGGGACCGCGCTCATGGAGGACCTGCTCTACGACGACCAGGGACAGCTGCTCACCGGCAGCCTGATGGACTACGCGATCCCGGCCGCCGCCGATCTGCCCGCCTTCGAGACGCGGATCCTGGCGTTCCCTTCCACGCGCAACGACCTGGGGATCAAGGGCGTGGGCGAGAGCGCGATCATCGCGCCGCCCGCGGCCATCGCCAATGCGGTCGAGGACGCGCTGCATTCCCGCGGGGCCTCGGTCCTCGAGGTGCCCGTCACGCCGGCGCGCGTGTGGGAGGCGCTGAGGCGGGGCGCGTAGCCGATGGAGATCGCGATCGTCGCGGCCCTGCTCGGCCTCATCCCCGCGACGATCGCCCACAAGAAGGGCCGGCGGTTCGCGCCGTGGTGGCTCTACGGGTTCCTGCTCTTCATCGTGGCCCTGCCGCACGCGCTCCTGCTCAAGTCGGGCTTGGAGCAGATCGAGGTTCAGCCGGCCGCGCGGGGCCTCAAGAAATGCCCGTTCTGCGCCGAGATGATCAAGCCCGACGCCCGGGTCTGCCGGTTCTGCGGACGTGATCTCCCCGCCTAGGTCCCCTGGACCGCCCCGGAGACCAGCCCGTGGGTGAGGTAGCGGCGGAAGATGTAGTAGAAGATCACCGGCGGGATCGAGTAGATCACCGAGAGGGCCATCAGCAGGTTCCACGGTGAGTCGTCCGACGTGAGGAAGTTCCCCATGCCGACGGGCAGCGTGATCATCTTCTCGCCCTGCAGCAGCAGCACCGCGTATAGGTATTCGTTCCAGGCGAAGAAGAACGCGTAGGTTCCCACCGCGATCAGGGTCGGGGTGATCAGGGGCAGGTACATCCGGAAGAAGATCGCGACCGGCCCGGCTCCGTCGATGGCGGCGGACTCGTCGATCTCGTTCGGGATGGTCTTGGCGTAGTCCCAGAGCACCCACAGGGCGTAGGGCGCCGCGAAGGTGGTCATGGCGAAGATGAGCGCCCAGTAGGTGTCGAGAAGATCATAGTCGCCCATGATCTTGAAGAACGGGATCGACAGGAACGAGGCGGGAATGATGTAGGTGAACAGGGTCATGCCCGAGATGTAGCGTCCCAATCCGAAGCGGATGCGCCCAAGCGCGTAGCTGCCCAGCGCGGCCACCGCGAGCACCGCGAGCATCACCGCGGTCGATACCAGCAGGCTGTTGCCAAGCCAGCGCCAGAAATACTTCACGAACGGGCTCTCCTGCAGGAGCACGAACTTGAAGTTGTCGAGCGTGGGGTGGTGCACCACGTACACCGGGCGAAAGAGGTCGTTCCACGGAGTCAGCGCGAGGCTCACCATGTAGTAGATCGGGAAGATCGTCCACGCGGTGACGATGGCGAGGATCGCGGCGCGAAGCGCGGTGGTGGTCCAGCGGTGACGGGTCATTCTAAGCGCGTTCCGTGGAGGACATCGGTTGATGGTTTGGCCTCTTCGCGCAAGCGCTCATCGGGGCGGGGCGGCCACGGTGGGGCCTCTGCGCGCAAGCGCTCATCGGGGCGGGGCGGCCACGGCGGGGCCTCTGCGCGCAAGCGCTCATCGGGGCGTGGCGGCCACGGCGGGGCCTCTGCGCGCAAGCGCTCATCGGGGCGTGGCGGCCACGCCGGAAACTCTGCGCGCAAGCGCTCATCGGCAAGCTGGCCTATCGGATCTTCTTGATCAGGACGAAGATGAACAGCAGGGTGACCGGCAGCGCGGTCGCGAAGACGCCGACGCCCCAGTCGATCTTGCCGACCTTGAAGGTGTAGCGATAGGCGAGCGTGGCCAGCACGTGGGTGGAGTCGCCGGGGGCGCCGCCGGTCATGAGCCACACATTGGTGAAGTCGCCCATGGTGAAGACCATGGAGAGCAGCGAGCAGATCAGGTAGATGCCGGCGAGCAGCGGGACTGAGACGTAGCGGAAGGTCTGGAGCGTCCCCGCCCCGTCGATGGCGGCCGCCTCGTAGAGCTGGCGCGGGATGCCCCGGCGGGCCGCGAGCAGGATCACCGTCCAGAACGGCAGGTACTTCCAGATGTGAAATAGGATCAGGGCGGTCATCGCGGTCCAGCGCGAGGCCAGCCAGTGGTGGGTCCCGAGCCCCAGGTCCTCGGTGATCAGGTTCAGGATGCCCCACTGCGAGGACATCATCCACCGCACGGAGAGGATGCCGGGCAGCACCGGGATCGCCCACGGCAAGAGGAAGATCGCGGACAGGAAGCGGGTGCTGCGGCTGTCGTCGTCGAGCAGGCCCGAGAGGAGCAGGGCCAGGAACAGCTTCAGGTTGACCGCGATGCCCACGTAGACCAGCGTGTTGACCACGGTCTGCACGTAGATCGGGTCGTTGAACAGGACCTCGTAGGTGTAGCGGTCGAGGGCCTGGGTGACCTCGAAGTAGAGCGGGTAGACGACGAAGGCGAGGAACAGCAGGATCAGGGGCAGCGAGAAGAGCAGCCCCTGCAGATTGCGTGACCGCGGCGACAGGGCGTCTGCCGCCGCGGTCACGGACCGCGCGATCAGCCCACGCGGGCTGGCCGAGACCAGGCCGTTGGCCACCGGCTCGACTCCGCGATCACCGCCACTGCGCGACGATGGTCTTGATGCGGCCGATGGCCTCGTCGGCGGCCTTGTCGGCCGGCCACTTGTCGACGTTGGTGCGCGACATCGCCTTGCCCCACACGTTCTCGGCGTAGATCTGCGAGTTCGCCGGGTTCTTGTAGTGCTCGAACACGCGCGTGGGTCGCTCGAGATAGATGCGGGTCACGGTCGGCAGATGCGGATCCACCGACCCGCCCTTGCCGGCCTGGCCCTTGGCGAAGAACGGGTCGGCGGCCACGTCCTTGAACGCGGGGAACCACCGCCCGTTGGCGCCCTTGATGTACTCGCCGAAGCGCTTCGGCTCGAGCACGAACTTGATGAAGTCCTTGGCCAGCGGTACGTCCTTGTTGGCGGAGTCCTTGGGGATGAGGATGGTCTTGACCGCCACCATGTAGGTCGGCTTCTTGCCGTCCGGGCCGTCCGGCCACTCGATGGTGGCCGACTTGTTGAAGTAGTTGTCCGGGTTGTTGAAGAACTGGTGCGCCGGGATGGATACGGAGGGATTCGGGGTCATCACGATCGACTTCGAGTGGAAGTTGGCGTTGTTGTCGCCGTCCGACCAGTTCAGCGTGTCCGGCGGCACGTAGCCCGAGTTGAACATGTCGGCGAAGAACTTCAGCGTCTTGACGATGGCGTCGCGGTTGGCGCCCTGCTCGGCCACCACCTTGCCGTCCTCAGAGAACACGGTGCCCCCGAAGGACAGGAGCGCCATCTCGAAGTTGTAGATGGTGTCGGTGGCGCTGGAGGACTCGGTCATCCCGAGGCCGTAGACCTTGCCGTACTTGGTCGGGTCCTTCTTGCGCAGCGCCTCCTGGGCCTTCTTCCAGAAGTCCCAGTACCCGTTCCAGTCCATGGGGATCTTGGCGGGATCGTCGTTCATCCCCGCCTCCTTCACCAGATCGCGCCAGTAGTGGATGTGCATGGTCTGGCACTCGATGGGGACGCCGTAGTAGGCCCGCTTCTTGGCCACGTTGTCGTACACGTGCGCCACCGGCAGGAACTTCTCGATGTAACGCGGTTTCAGCTCGTTGATCACGTCGGTGGTCTCGACGAGCTTGCCCTCCCACGCGTACTTGGGCATGACCTCCCAGTCGTTGTAGAAGCAGAAGGCCACGTCGGGGCCGCGGCGGGCGGCCATCGCGCTGTGGATCTTCTTGAGGAGGTCCTCCTGGATCGTGAAGGAGATGTCGAGGTCGACGTTCCGGGCCTTGCGGAACTCGTCGGCGATCTTCAACATCGCCTCGTCCTCTTCCTTGTAATAGCCGCGGTTCCACCAGACGGTGAGCTTCTTCTGCTGGGCGCGCGACACCACCGGGAAGCCGAGCGCTCCGGACGCGGCGGCGGCCCCGGCGGCGGTCTTCAGGAATTGGCGGCGGGTGTGAGCCATCAGTCCTACCTCCTTTGGCAGGGGGGAGAGCGACGGTCCTCGGCGACGAGGTCGCTGGACGGCGCCGAGTATACCGCGAAGCTCGAAGGCATGTATAGTTCCGGCATGGCCACCGACCCCATCACCGTGTCCGTGATCCAGCATCGGCTCGAATCCATCGTGCAGGAGATGGGCGAGGCGATGCTCCGCACCGCCTACTCGCAGATCCTGAACTCGAGCCGCGACTTCTCCACCGCGGTGTTCGACGCCGAGGGCCGTCTCGCCGCGCAGGCCGAGCACGTGCCGATCCACGTGGGCGCCCTGCCGTGGGCGGTGGCGTCGGTGGCCGACTTCTTCAAGGGGCGGATCGCCCCCGGCGATCTGTTCCTGCTGAACGACCCCTACCACGGCAACAATCACCTGCCCGACCTCACGGTGCTGCTCCCGGTCTTCGTGGGCGACCGCCCCGTCTTCTGGTCCATCAACCGCGCGCACCAGCACGACATCGGCGGCGCCACCCACGGGGCCTACAACCCGGGAGCCACCGAGATCTGGCAGGAGGGCATTCGCATCACCCCGCTCAAGCTCTACGATCGGGGCACCCTGCGCGACGACGTGCTGGAGATGGTGGCGACCAACGTGCGGCATCCGCGCGACTTCCAGGGCGACCTGCGGGCGATGATGGGCTCGGCCCGCATCGGCGAGCGCCGTCTGCTCAAGCTGGTGGAGGAGTACGGGCTCGCGACGGTGCAGGAGACGGTGGGCGAGATCCTCGACGGCGCCGAGCGTCAGTCCCGTGAGTGCATCCGCGGCTGGAAGGACGGCGTCTTCCGGGGCGAGTCCGTCCTCGACGACGACGGCCACGGCTTCCGCGACGTCCACATCCGCGCCACCGTGACCAAGAAGGGCGATTCGCTCGTGGTGGACCTGAGCGACTCGCATTCGCAAGTGACCGGCTTCGTGAACTCCGCGTGGCCCAACACGATGTCGGCGGTCCACATGGCGCTGGCCTACCTGATCGACCCGCGTACGCCGAAGAACGAGGGCACGTTCCGTCCGGTGACCGTGAAGGCGAAGGAGGGCACGGTGGTGTGGCCGCGGCCGCCCGCGCCGGTCACGCTGTCGACCAACCATTGCGCGCAGGAGATCGCGGAGGCGATGATCCGAGCTCTCGCGACGAGCTGCCCGGACCGGGTGCTCGCCGGCTGGTCGCGACGCTTCCGCATCGCGATCTCCGGGGTGAACCCGCGCAACAAGCGCAAGTTCATCTGGCACCTCTTCCACGCCCGCGGCGGCGGGGGAGCCTCGGTGGCTGGCGACGGCTGGGAGACCGCGGGCGAAGGACAGGCCGCGGGCGGTATCAAGTTCGGCAGCGTGGAGGTCGCGGAGACGCGGTTTCCGCTGTTCTTCAAGCGCCACGAGTTCCGTCCCGACTCCGCGGGCGACGGGCAGTTTCGCGGCGGCGTCGGCTCGGTGCTCGAGCTGCGCATGGAGACCACCGAGCCCGCCCTCGGCAACACCGCCGGAGACGGCGTCCGGCATTCCGCGTATGGCGTGCTGGGCGGCCGCGACGGCCTGCCCCACCGCTACCGGATGATCGCGCGCGGGAAGACGCGGGTGCTCAAGACCAAGGAGGTCGGCGTCCCGATCCCGCCCGGAGCCGTCTTCCTGGTCGAGTCGATGGGCGGCGGCGGCTACGGCTCGCCCGCGAGGCGTTCGCGCGAGGCGCGGGCGGCCGACCGGGTCAACGGCTTCGTCTCGGCCCGGCCGCGGCGCGGGAGGGCCTGACGTGCTGCGGATCGGCGTCGACGTCGGCGGCACCTTCACCGATCTGGTCGGAGTGGACGACGCCGGCCGCGTGACCATCGCGAAGTCGGCGTCGACGCCCGCCGACCCCTCGATCGGCGTGATGGACGGGCTCGAGCTGCTGGCCGGCGAGCTCGGGATGGAGCTGGCCGAGCTGCTCGGCGAGGCCGGCCTGATCGTGCACGGCACCACCGTGGCCACCAACGCCCTGCTCGAGCGGAAGGGCGCCAAGGTCGGCATGCTCACCACCGAGGGCCACCGCGACGTCATCGAGATGCGCGAGGGCCTGAAGGACGACCGCTACAATCTGCGCATGCCGCCGCCGGTGCCGCTGGTGCCGCGGGCGCGACGGCTCGACGTGACGGAGCGCATGCGCTTCGATGGAACCGTGGCGACGCCGCTGTCCCGCCGCTCGGCGGAGGCGGCGATCCGCCGGCTCGCCGACTCCGGGGTGGGCGCGGTGGCGGTGTGCTATCTCCACTCGTACCGTGATCCGCGTCACGAGCGGGAGACGCGCAAGCTGCTTGCCCGACGGCTGCCCGGCGCCTACGTCTCGCTCTCCTCCGACGTCCTCGCGCAGATCAAGGAGTACGAGCGCTTCGGCACCACCGTGGTCAACGCCTACGTGGGCCCGGTGCTCGGACGCTACCTGGGCAGCCTGGGCGCGCGCCTGCAGAAGGCGGGCTACCGCGGCGAGGTGCTCATCATGCAATCGCACGGTGGCGTCGCCACCATCGCGGATTCGGTGCGCCTCGCCGCGGGCGCGGTGCTCTCCGGCCCCGCCGGCGGCATCGCGGGCAGCCGTCATGCCGCGCGGCTGCTCGGCGAGGGCAACCTCATCACCTTCGACATGGGCGGCACCAGCACCGACATCGCCCTGCTGGAGGACGGCGAGCCCCATCTGACCGGCGACAAGGCGGTCGGCACCAGCAAGGTGGCGCTGCCGAGCATCGACATCCACACGCTCGGGGCCGGGGGCGGCTCGATCGCCCGCGTGGACGCGGGCGGCATCCTGCACGTGGGGCCGGAGAGCGCGGGGGCCGTGCCCGGGCCGGCCTGCTACGGGCGCGGGGGCACCGCGGCGACCGTCACCGATGCCAATCTCGTGCTCGGCCTGCTCGACCCCGCCGGCTTCCTCGGCGGCCGCACGCGGCTCGATCCGCAGGCCGCGGAGGGCGCGGTGGCGAGCGTGGCGCGCCAGCTCGGCCTCGGCGTGCTTCCCGCGGCCGAGGGCATCCATCGCGTCGTCAACACCAACATGGCGGAGGGCATCCGCCTCGTCTCGGTCCGGCGCGGCGCCGACCCGCGGCGCTTCATCCTGCTCTCGTTCGGCGGGGCGGCGGGGCTGCACATCACCGAGGTGGCACGGATGCTCGAGATCACCCGCGTGGTCATTCCGCGGGCGGCCTCGGTCCTCTCGGCCTGGGGCATGCTGGCCACCGACCTGCGTTACGAGTTCGTCCGCACGCACGTGGGCGAGGCCGGTCAGGTCGGCGCGTCCCGGCTGCGACGGCTCTTCGCCGACATGGAGGTCGAGGGGCGCCGGCGGCTGGGCGCGGGCTTCACCGGCCAGGTGGACGTGCGCCGGTCCGTCGACATGCGCTACGGCGAGCAGACCTTCGAGATTTCCGTGCCGCTCGACGGCGTCGACGTGGAGGCCGCCGACCTGATGAAGCAGGTGGTCGAGCGATTTCACCGGCGGCACGAGGAGCTCTACACCTACAGCGCGCCCGGCCAGGACGTGGTGCTGGTGAACGTGCGCGCCGCGGTGATCGGGCGCCTCCCGGCCCTGCCCGCCGAGCCGGAGCGGCGCGTGCGCGCGGCGGCCGCGCCACGGAGCCGTCGCGTCTACCTCGAGCGGTGGACGGAGGTGCCGGTCCACGACATGGACGGGCTGCCGGAGGGCCTGGAGGTCAAGGGCCCCGCGATCTTCGAGTCGGCCACCACGACCGTGTTGATCCGGGTGGCCGAGCGGGCTCTGGTCACCGCGCAGGGGTGGCTCGACATCCGCATCGGGTAGACCGCGTCCTCACCCATCCCCTCACCCTGCCCTGGGGGGAGAGGGGGATCAGGGAAGATTAGGTGATGGCGCCGATGGAGGCGTGGGAGACGGTCTTGGCGTACTTGGCGAAGACGCCGGTGGTGTAGCGCGGCTTCGGCGCCTTCCAGTTGGCGAGACGCTTCCGGATCTCCCCGGCCGGGATCTCGACGTCGAGGCGGCGCTTCTTCACGTCGATGTTGATGATGTCGCCGCTCTTCAGGGCGGCGATCGGACCGCGGTCGGCCGCCTCGGGCACGATGTGCGCGATCATGAACCCGTGGGTCGCCCCCGAGAAGCGGCCGTCGGTCATGAGCGCGACGCTCTCGCCGAGCCCGGCGCCCTGCAGCGCGCCGGTGACGTGGAGCATCTCGCGCATCCCGGGCCCGCCCTTGGGCCCCTCGTAGCGGATCACGATCACGTCGTTCGGCTTGATCTTGCCCTTCTTCACCGCCTGGAACGCGTCTTCCTCGCGCTCGAAGACGCGCGCGGGTCCGCGGTGGGCGTACTTCTTCTGGCCGGAGATCTTGATCACGCAGCCGTCCGGCGCCAGGTTGCCGCGCAGGATCGCGATGCCGCCCTCCGGCTTCAGCGCCTTCTCGAGCGGCTTGATCACGTCCTGTCCCGGCGGCTCCGACGCGGCGCGGATCTCCTCGCCGAGGGTCCGCCCGCTGACCGTCTTCGCGCCCGCGTGGAGGAGCCCGGCCTCGAGGAGTCGCTTGCCCACCACCGCCATGCCCCCCGCCTCGTACATCTCGGGCGCGGTATAGGTGCCCCAGGGCTTGAGGTCGGCCAGCACCGGCGTCTTGCGCGAGATGCGGTCGAAGTCGTCGATCGTGAGCTTGACGCCGAAGTCCCGCGCGGTGGCGAGCAGATGGAGCACCGCGTTGGTGGAGCCGCCGGTGGCCATCACCCCGGCGATGGCGTTCTCGAAGCTCTTGCGGTCGACCAGCGAGCGGGGGGTCGCGCCCTTCCGCACCAGGTCCATCACGAGCTTGCCCGCCTCGAACGCGACCTCGTCCTTGCGCGGGTCGACGGCCGGGATGTCGTTCCAGCCCATCGGCGAGACGCCGAGCATCTCGTAGGCGGTGGCCATCGTGTTGGCGGTGAACTGGCCGCCGCAGGCTCCGGCCCCGGGGCAGGCGTGGTCCTCCACGTCCTTGAACTGCTCGAGGGGGATCTTCCCGGCGTTGTAGGCGCCGAGGGCCTCGAACACGTCCTGGATGGTCAGGTTGCGGCCCGCGAACGGCCCCTCGGCGCCCGCGCAGCGGCCGAACATGATCGAGCCGCAGTAGAGCATCAGGCTCGGGATGTCGAGCCGGCCCAGCACCATGGTCATCGCGGGAATGGTCTTGTCGCAGCCCGAGATGGTGACGATCCCGTCGAACATGTGGCTGCGCGCGACCAGCTCCACCGAGTCGGCGACGACCTCGCGGCTGATGAGCGAGCCCTTCATGCCCTCGGTGCCCATCGTGATGCCGTCGGTGATCGAGATGGTGTTGACCTCGATCGGGGTGCCGCCCGCCGCGCGAATCCCCTGCATGACCTTCTCGGCCAGCTTGCGGTGATTCCAGTTGCAGGGCATGGTCCCGATCCAGCAATGGGCCACCCCGATCTGCGGGCGCGAGAGATCCTCGTCGCTGAAGCCGACCGCCTTCATCATGGCGCGGGCGGCGGCGCGATCGGGCCCTTCGAGGAGAACGCGGCTGTGCTTGCGGGGGTCGACGGCCATCGGAAACTCCTTTGTCGTGGGCTCGAGTCGGGAGGATTCTACAGCAGGTCGCGGAGGGGGACCAGCGAGTAGCCCGCGGCCCGCAACCCCGTGATGAGCGCGGGGAGATACGCCACGAGGCGCGCGCCCGCGCCGGGCACTCCATCCGCGTCGTGCAGGTCGTAGATCGCCCCGGCGCGCGCCCGCGCGGTGCCGCGCCGCGCCTGCTCGGCCGGCGTCACCGGCCGGCGGCCTTCCGGCTGTACCGTCCAGAACACGCACGGCACGCCGCAGCGGCGTAGCGTGGCGAACATCGCCAGATTGGTCTTGCCCCACGGTGGCCGGAAGAACGCGGGCGCCCGGCCCGCGGCGTCCGAGATCGCGACGTGGCCCTGGGCGATCTGGCGCGCGGTCTCGCTCGGCCCGCAGCGCCACAGGCTCGTGTGGCTCCAGGTGTGGTTGCCGAGGTCGTGGCCGGCTTCGGCGATGCGGCGGGTCACCGGCGCGGCGCGATCGGCGCGGCGGCCGATGAGGAAGAACGCGCCGCGCACCCCCTCCCGCTCCAGGACGTCGAGCACGCGCGGCGTCCACTCCGGATCCGGGCCGTCATCGAAGGTGAGCGTGACCGCCCGGCGGTCGCGCGCGCCTCGCCAGATCGAGCCGACGGTGAGCAGGTGCGATCCCCACGTATAGGCGCCCCAGACCGCGGGCACCGCGCCGGCCAGCCGCCAGGCCGCACGGATCACGGGGCGGGCCGCTTGGCCACCAGCAGGGTGAGCCGTCCGCTCTGTACGAGGTCGCCGTGCTGGTTGAGGATCCGCCGCTCCTCGACCACCACTCCGCCGTCTTTCATCGAGCGCTTGGCCACCGTGGTCGACACGCTGTGGATGGTGTCGCCCACCCGGGCGGGCTTGAGGAAGCGCCACTCGAAGCCCATGAAGGCGAGAACCACCAGCGGGGCCTGCGGCACGCGCCAGCCGAGGCCGGACGACAGGCAGAGGGGAATCAGATCCGGGATCGCGCCGGGATCGGTCGGGCGCGAGCCGGTCAGCGCGGTGAACATCGCGGCATGCGTCTCGGTGAGCGTCATGCCGGGAGTCTCGAGCGCGACGTGCATCTGCACGTCCTCGAAGTAGACTCTGCGCTCGGCGCGCGGCCCCGCCATCGCCCGATCAGGCGGGCCGGCGCGCGACGACGTGGTCGGTCTCGCCTTCCTGGACCACCTCGCCGCGCTGGTTGACCACCCGGCGCTCCACCGTGACCACGCCGGATTCCGGCCGCTCGCCGTCCTTCTTGGCGGAAACGCGCGCCTCCACGTGGATGGTGTCGCCGATCTTGATCGGCCCCTTGAACTTCCACTTCACCGACGCGAGCGGGCCCACCGCCTGCCCGGGCACCACGCGGTCGAGCAGCCCCTGCTGGATGGAGAGTCCGAGCAGCCCGTGGGCGATGCGCTCGCCGAACAGGGACGCTTTCATGTGCTCGGCGTCGGTGTGGAGGACGTTGTAGTCGCCGCTCAGCCCCGCGAAGATCACGATGTCGGCCTCGGTCACAGTGCGACCGGGCGAGACGTACTCCTCACCGAGCCGGATGTCGTCGAAGTAGGCGACGGGCTCTTCGCTCACGGGTCGCTAGGATAACACGCTGGTGCGCCGCCGGCGGCGTGGTGGGCGTCGAGGACGCCGGAGGCCGTATGGTACCCTAATTGATTGATGGCGGAGCAGATTCCCCGCCTGATGTACACACCAACGGAGGTGGCACATGCACAGTCGCAGGCAGTTCATCGTCAAGGGCGCCAAGCTGGTCGCGGCTGGCGCCGCCGCGGCGGCGGCCGGCCCTAGCGTATTCGTCCGGGGCGCGGCGGCGGCCGACAAGACCCTGAAGGTCCTGCAGTGGGCACACTTCGTGCCTGCCTACGACAAGTGGTTCGACCCGTGGGCGAAGGACTGGGGGTCCAAGCGCGGGGTCGAGGTGACGGTGGACCACGTGGGCTTCGCCGACGTGGTGCCGCGGGCCACCGCGGAGGTTGCGGCGCAGTCGGGCCACGACGTCCACATGTTCATCGGGCTCGCGAGCGCCTTCGAGGAGCACGTGGTCGACCTCAAGGACGTCGCGGCCAACCTGGAGAAGAAGTACGGCAAGCCGGTCGAGCTGGCCCACCGCAGCACCTACAACGCGTTCACCAGGAAGCAGTTTGCGCTGTCCGACATGTGGGTCCCGGATCCGGGCAACTTCCACAAGAAGGTATGGACGGACATCGGGATGCCGAGCGGACCGTCGACCTACGAGGATCTCGTCAAGGCGGGCCCCGAGATCAGGAAGGCCGCTCCCCAGATGCAGATCCCGATCGGCATCGGCCTCTCCCAGGACATCGACTCGAACATGGCGGTGCGCAACATCCTCTGGTGCCACGGCGGCTCCATCCAGGACAAGGACGGCAACGTCGTCCTCAACTCGGCCGAGACTCTCAAGGCCCTGGAGTACGCCAAGCGCCTGTACTCGGTCGGCATGAACCAGGCGGTGCTGTCGTGGAACGCGGCCTCCAACAACCAGGCATTCAACGCCCAGGAGACCGCGTACATCCTGAACTCCATCTCCGCCTACCGGACCGCGCAGGACAACAAGCTCCCGGTGCTCGACAACTACTTCTTCACCCCGGCGCTCAAGGGTCCGACCGGGATCCAGCTCGCCTCCGAGCACGTCATGAGCGGCTACGTGGTCTGGAAGTTCTCCAAGAGCCAGGACATCGCCAAGGAGTTCCTGGTGGCCCTGGTCGACGCCTCCCGCGAGTCGATGCTCGCGAGCAAGCTCTACAACTTCCCGTCGTTCTATGGCGCGGCCGCCGAGCCCAACACCCCGACGGCCAAGAGGACGGATTCGGGCGCGGCGTGGATCGCCAAGCAGTGCAACGCCGATCCGTTCGGCTCGCATCCGGGCGACAAGCTCTCGCTGCTGTCGAAGGCGCTGCCGTGGTCGACCAACCTGGGCTACCCCGGCTTCGCCAATCCGGCCGAGGGCGAGATCTTCGACACCTACGTGATCACCGACATGTTCGCCAAGGCCGCGACCGGCGCGATGTCCCCGAAAGACGCGCTCGCCGAGGCCAACACCCGCTGCAAGGAGATCTTCGCGAAGTGGCGGAAGAAGAACATGGTCGCCGGCGGCTCCAAGGACCGGTAGACCACCTCGTTCCGATCTTCACCGTGGCCGGCAGGGGGCCTTCACGGCTCCTGCCGGCTCGGTGCTCAGCGCGATGAGCAGCACCGAGATCGCCCTCGCCCGCCCAGCCGCCGCCGCGGTCGAGACCCTGTCCCGGCGCGACCGCCGGCTCGGCAAGATCCTCCTCGCGCCCGCGCTGGCCTACATCTTCGTCTTGGTGGCGATCCCGTTCCTGCTCGCGGTGCTCCTGAGCCTGACCAACTCGTCGGCCGGCAGCCTCGAGTTCTCCTTCGTGGGTCTGCAGAACTTCCGCAGCGTCCTGTCGAGCGCGGTCTTCCTGCGCGCGCTGCGAAACACGTTCGTCTTCACGCTGGTCAGCCAGGGGCTGGTCATCGTGATGGGCAACATCCTCGCGCGAGCGCTCATGAAGCCGTTCCGCGGCAAGCTCCTGGTGCGCTTCCTGATCCTGCTCCCGTGGGCCGCGCCGATCTCGCTCGCGACCCTCGGCTGGCTGTGGATCTTCGATTCGACGTTCTCGGTCATCAACTGGATGCTCAAGGTGGTGGGCTGGCTCGGCCCGGGCGAGTGGTACTACTGGCTCGGCGACCCGGTGCTCGGCATGGTGGCGATCATCATCGTGCACGTCTGGCGGATGCTGCCGTTCTCGACCGTGATCCTGCTCGCCGGGCTCACCTCGATCCCCAAGGAGGTCCACGAGGCGGCCGACATCGACGGCGCCGGCGCGCTCGCCAAGGCCTTCCAGATCACGCTGCCGATGATGCTGCCGATCCTGACGGTGGCCGTGCTCTTCGGAGTGGTGTTCACCTTCACCGACATGAGCGTGGTCTACCTGCTCACCCGCGGCGGTCCCTTCAACAGCACCCACGTGCTGGCGAGCCTGGCCTTCCAGGACGGCGTCCTGGGCGGCGATGTGGGCCGGGGCGCGTCGGTGGCCATCTTTCTGGTGCCGCTGCTCGTGGTGATGGCGGTGGTGATGCTGCGCCTCTCGCGCCGCGCCGAGGTGGTCTAGGATGCGGCGGCGCGCCGGACACCGGATCGCGGCGGCGGTCGGCCACCGGGTCCTCGTGCTGGGTTTCACCGCCTTCGCGGTGTTCCCGTTCTACTGGATGCTGGTGACCGCCTTCAAGCAGAACGCGGACCTGTACGTGGGCGCCTCCAACACCGCGCACAACCCGTTCATCTTCAACCGGCCCCCTACCCTCGACCACCTCCGGATCCTGTTCGGCAACACGCTCTATCTCACGTGGCTGTTCAACACGCTCTGGGTTGGCGCGCTGGTCGTGCTCATCACCCTCCTGCTCGGGGTGCCCGCGGCCTACAGCCTGGCCCGGCTCAGCGGGCGATGGGGCGAGCGGATGTCGATCGGCATCTTCCTCACCTACCTGATTCCGTCGACGCTGCTCTTCATCCCGTTCTCACGCCTGGTGGCCTCCCTCGGGCTGCAGAACCAGCTGTGGGCCCTGGTACTGATCTATCCGACGTTCACGGTGCCGTTCTGCACGTGGCTGCTGATGGGCTTCCTCAAGACCCTGCCGAAGGAGGTCGAGGAGTCGGCCATGGTCGACGGCTGCAGCCGGCTGGGCGCCGTCGGCCGGGTGGTGCTACCGCTCGCCGTGCCCGGCCTTCTCACGGTCGTGATCTTCGCGCTCACCCTCACCATCCAGGAGTTCGTCTACAGCCTGACCTTCATCTCGTCCGTGGGGCGCATGACGGTCAGCGTGGGCGTGCCGGTGGCGCTGGTCCGGGGCGACGTCTACTACTGGGGGTCTCTGATGGCGGCCTGCCTGATCACCAGCGTGCCCCTGGCGATCCTGTACAACTTCTTCCTGGATCGGTTCATCGCCGGCTTCACGGTCGGCGCCCTCAAGTAGCGCCCGTAAGCTTGACAGCCTAGAATCCGGGCACTTAGAATCAGACCGACCAGTCGGTCTGGGCCTCACTCGAACCAGGAGAGAGACATGGCCGTTGCCGCCACCGCCCCGCCGCGCCTTCGCGATGACCGCCTGCATCCGATCTGGGAGAAGGTCCAGGCCGGTGATCGGCTGTCGCGAGAGGACGGACTCGTTCTTTTTCAGACCCCGGATCTCCACGGCCTCGGTCGCATGGCGGACTTCGCCAAATCCCGGCGTCACGGCGACCAGGTCTTCTTTGTGCTCAACCGCTACATCAATCCGACCAACGTATGTGTGCTCTCCTGCAGCTTTTGCGATTTTGCCCGGAAGAAGGGAGAGCCCGGCGCCTTCGAGAACACCATCGAGGACGTGCTGAACATGATCAAGCCGGGCACCCGCGAGGCCCACATCGTGGGCGGGCACCACCCGGACTGGCCGTTCGAGTACTTCGAGCGGCTGATCGAGGCCATCCACCATGCCCGGCCGGAGACCCAGATCAAGGCGTTCACCGCGGCCGAGATCGACTACTTCTGGCGGCGCTGGAAGATCGAGCCGCGCGAGGCCTTGACCCGGCTGAAGAAGGTGGGACTGCACTCGATGCCCGGCGGGGGGGCCGAGATCTTCTCGAAGCGGCTCCAGAAGCTGCTGCACTTCACGGGCAAGGCCGACGCCGAGCGCTGGTGCGAGATTCACGGCATCGCCCACTCCCTCGGCATCCGCACCAACGCCACGATGCTCTACGGGCACGTGGAGACCAGGGAGGAGCGCGTCGACCATCTCCTCCGGCTGCGGCAGCAGCAGGATCTCTCGGGCGGATTCCTCACCTTCATCCCGCTGTCGTACCAGACCGGCAACACCAAGCTGGTGCCGCGGCAGACCCCGCCCACCGACGACCTGCGGACCATCGCGGCCTCCCGGCTCTTGCTCGACAACTTCGAGCACATCGAGGCCTACTGGGTGATGCTCGGCGAGGCCACCGCGTCGCTGGCGCTCCACTTCGGGGCCTCCGACGTCAACGGCACCCTCGAGGACGAGAAGATCGCTCACATGGCGCAGGCGGCCAGCCCGGCCGGTCTCGCCACCGAGCAGATCCTTCGAATCGTGCGCGACGCCGGCAAGATCCCGGTGGAGCGCGATGCCCTCTACAGCGTCGTCCGGGTGTGGAGCTGACGTGCTGAGGGTCGGGCGTATCCCCTACCTGAACTGCGAGCCGTTCTTCCACCGGCTCGCCGGGGTGGAGCTGGTGGATTTGATCCCGCGGCGCCTCGGGGAGGCGATGGGCGCGGGCGAGCTCGACGCGGGCCCGCTGTCGCTGATGGACTACGTTCGCCTCGAGTCCCGTCTCGTCCCCCTGCCCTATGGCATCGGCTGCGCGACCGGGGCGCGGAGCGTCCTCGTGTTCGCCGATCGGGTGCTGGCCGACCTCGCGGGCGCCCGTATCGGGGTCACCCTCGAGACCTCGACCTCGGTGGAGCTGCTGCGGGTGCTGCTGGCGCTGCGATACGCGGTCGAGCCCGCGGCCTGGGTCGGACCCGAGGAGCCGTGCGACGCGCAGCTGCTGATCGGCGACCAGGCCATCCGGCGGGTGACCGGCGGGCCGCCGGCGCGTCACGTGATCGATCTGGCGGTGGAGTGGCGGGACTGGACCGGCCTGCCGTTCGTCTTCGCGCGCTGGGCGATCGCGGCGCGGGTCCCGGCTCGGGAACGGCGCCGCCTCGAGAGCGCGCTCGACGAGGCGCTCGACCGGGGCCTCGACGCCCTGCCCGAGATCGCCGCGGCGCGCTGCGAACTCGGCTGGACCCGGGCAGAGGTCGAATCGTATCTGCGCAACTTCACCTTCCGCCTCGGTCCGGACGAGGAGAAGGGCGCCGCCGAGTTCGTCCGGCTCCGCGGCCAGATCGGAGCGGCCTGATGCTGGAGCAGATCCGCGAGAAGGTCGAGAACGGCAAGCGGCTGGACCGGGCCGACGGCCTCTGGCTGCTCACCGACGCCCCGCTGCTGGACCTGGGCAGCGTGGCCCACGAAGCTCGGCTGCGGCGGATCCCGGAGGCGCGCGTCACCTTCGTGATCGACACCAACCCGAACTACACCAACGTGTGCATTACCGATTGCCAGTTCTGCGCGTTCTACCGCCGGCCAGGCGACAAGGAGGCCTACACCTTGACGGTGGACGAGGTGCTGGCCAAGGTGGAGTTCGCGGTGCGGGAGGGCGCGACCACCGTGCTGCTTCAGGGCGGCCACAACCCGGTCCTGCCGCTGCAGTACTACCTCGACCTGGTGCGTGAGACGCGACGCCGATTTCCGTCGGTCACCCCGCACTTCTTCAGCGCCTCGGAGATTCGCACGATGTCCGATGTCGCGGGAAAGCCGGTGCCCGAGGTGCTGGCGCTGCTGAAGCAGGCCGGCCAGACGAGCATTCCGGGCGGCGGCGCCGAGGTGCTGTCCGAGAGGACTCGCCGGCGCATCGAGCCCAAGAAGGGCGGGCCGGCGGCGTGGCTGGACGTGCATCGCGAGGCCCATCGTCAGGGCTTCCGGTCGACCGCGACGATGATGTACGGGCACGTCGAGCAGCCGGAGGACATCCTCGACCATCTCGACTCGATCCGGGCGCTGCAGGACGAGCACGGCGGCTTCACCGCGTTCGTGCCCTGGTCTTTCAAGCCCGGCAACACCCTGCTCGAGAAGTGGATCAAGCAGTACAAGGGGCCGAACGCCTACCTGCGCATGCTGGCGGTGTCCCGCCTCTACCTCGACAACTTTCCGCACGTGCAGGCCTCGTGGTTCTCGGAAGGCAAGCGGGCCGGCCAGGTCGCGCTCTCGTGGGGGGCCGACGACTTCGGGGGGACGCTCTTCGAGGAGAACGTCCACGCGGCGGCCGACTTCGTGAACAAGACGACGGTGGACGAGATCATCACGCTGATCCGGGACGCGGGGTTCACACCCGCCCAGCGCACCACCGACTACGAGATCATCCGGACGTACTAGATCGGGTCCACCGGCGGCATGGACGTGATCAACCCTCTCGCGTGCGCCAGCTCGTAGAGGCGCTTCAGGGCGGCCCGGCCGTCGTCGCCCAGCCGCTTGGTGTAGTCGTTGACGTACATCAGCACGAAGCGGCGGCAGGTCTCCTTGTCGATCCCGCGCCCGTAGCGCATCGCGTACTCCAGCGCCTCGTCGACGTTGGCGTATGCGTAGTCGATCGCGTCGCGAAGCCCCTGGGAGATCGCGCGGTGGGTGTCCTCGCCCAGGTCCCGGCGCATCACGTTGATGCCGAGGGGCAACGGCAGCCCCGACTCCTTCTCCCACTCCTGCCCCAGGTCGAGCACCTTGTGCAGGCCCATGCGCTGGTGGGTGATCTGGCCTTCGTGGATGAGCAAGCCCAGGTCGGCCTGGCCCTCCAGCACCACTCGCGGGATCTGGTCGAAGGCCACCTCGATGGTGGGCGGGTCCCCGACGTAGAGGCGCAGCAGGAGCGCGGCGGTGGTGTGGCTGCCCGGGATGGCGACGACCTTCTCCTCGAGCTTCGCGCGCTCGATCGGCCCCTTGGCCACCAGGATCGGACCGTAGCCCTTTCCCATGGACGCTCCCGGATCCATCATCCGGTAGCGGTCGTGCACCAGGGTGTAGGTGGCGGCGGAGACCGCGGTCACCTCGAGCTCGCCGGTCCTCGCGCGCCGATTCAACGATTCGATGTCCTCCAGCACGTGCTCGATGGTGATGCCGGGGATCTTCACCTTGCCGGAGTTGAGCGCGTAGAACATGAAGGCGTCGTCGGGGTCGGGACTGTGACCGACGCGAATGAGCATGCAACCTCCCTCGGTGCGAGTCGAGATTGACCAGGCTTGCCACGCGCGACAAGATCCTCCAGGCGGCGCGGGAGGTCTTCGCGGAGAAAGGGTATCACAGGGCTCTCGTCGACGACATCGTGCGCGCCTCGCAGACGTCGAAGGGCGCGGTGTACCACCACTTCCCCAACAAGGAGGCGCTCTTCCTGGCTCTGGTCGACGAGTTCGCGGGCCGGCTCGCGGAGTCGGTGGCCTCCGCGATCGGCCGCGCTCACGGCGCGCTCGGCAAGGTGGAGGCGGCCGTGACCGCCGGGCTCGAGACCTTCGCGCGACACCGGGACCTCGCTAGGATTTTGCTGCTGGAGTCGGTGAGCCTCGGTCCGGCGTATCAGAGCAAGCGACAGGAGGTGCACGGTCGCTTCGCGGCGCTGATCCAGGTCCACCTCGACGAGGCGGCCGCCGAGGGGTCGATCCCGCCGGTCGACACGCGCGTGGCCACGCTGGCATGGCTGGGTGCGCTCAACGAGGTGGTGGTCCAGTGGCTCCATTCGGGGCGGCCGGATCTTCGCACCGAGGCGGTGCCGGCGCTGGTGCCGATGCTCCTGCGGAGCATCGGGGCGAAGTCGGCGGAGTGAGGCTCAGGGCCCCCAGACTCGGCCGAAGAGCGATCCGCGGTCCGTCGGGAACTTCATCGTGAACTGTCCGGCCTTGATGGCGCGGAGGATGGCGTCCGCATTCCGCACCGCGTCCACCTCGATCCAGGCGCGGCCGAAGTCCTCGTCGCGATGCGCGTCGTCGGTGGCCACCTTCGGCAGCGGGATCGTGTCCACGTCGTACTCGGCCTGGTACGTGCCGGTGTCGGTGACCTCGACCGCGTGGATGGGCATGCCGTCCCGCGTGATCGCCCGGATGCGCCGGAGAGTCTGCTCCACGGTCAGGGAGTACCGCGCGGGGTGGTTCAGGACGAACAGGGTCTCGCGGTCCCCGGTGACCTTGCCCACGTGCTGGCCCAGCGGGCGATAGTCGATCTCCACTCCCGGCAGCACCAGCATGCGATCGTCCGACGTGGGCAGCTTGAACCAGTACTCGTCGTCGATGCGGTCGTCGTGGTCCGTGAGGGCCAGGAAGTCATAGCCCAGCTCGCGATATCGGGCGACGACCTGCTCGGCGGGCAGGCGCCCGTCCGAAAACGTCGTGTGGGTGTGGAGATTACCCTTGAGCAGCGGCACTACGTCGCCGGCTCAGCGGGGATCGGATACGCGGGCGGGCGGCCCGGTGGGCGCCGAGTCCCAGACCACGCTGATACCCAGCGCCGGAGTGCCGGACGACCCCCACGGCGACTGGGCCACGTAGCTGCCGACCGGAGTCGAGGGCGAGGTCCAGCCCGACAGGCCGTACTTGGTTCCACCCTGGGTCTGTCCCACGAAGGGCTCGATGAAGGCCGGCTCGTGCCGGACCCGCACGTCGCTCCCGTAGAAATCCGCCTCGCGGGGACGGGTGACCTCGCGCGTGGCGGGGCCGGGCTCGACGATCTGGAACTGCCGGGGCTTCTCGGGGGCGGGGGCGTGGATCTCGACCGAGGTCTGGGCGCGGAGCGACGCGCTCGACAGCCCGAGCAGCACAGCCACCGTGACGACGATTCCCCTCACCCTCATGTTGAGCATAGTCTCAAACGCGCGAAGTGGCCGCAAGCGAAACGGGAACCCGTCACGGCGTGCCCTCTTGCGGGGCGGGCTTGCGGGCGCGGCCGGTCAGCGCGTAGAGCCACGGCATGAAGCCGCTCACCCACGCCTCGAACTCGATCTCGTCGACGATCTCCGAGTCGAGAAAGCGCGGCAGCGCATACCGATGCGTGTCCGGGCGCGCGACTCCAGGCTCGCAGGTGGTGGCGGACCGGATGCCGGCCTCCTCGAGGGCCGGCCACATGTCGACCGCCCATTCCCCGCTGGGATAGCAGAAATCGTCGGTCGGGGGCACGCCCAGGCTCTTCAGGGCGCCGCGGTTGTCCGTCACCTCATGGCGAAGACCAACCGGGGATTCGCGGATCGCGTGGCGATGGGTATGGAGCGCTACCTCGACACCCTGGCGCGCTACCGTCTGGAGGTCCGCGCCGGACATCAGGCAAAGGATCCGCTGCTGGACCATGTCGTCGTACGGGAACCCGAGATGACCGGCGATGGTGCGAGCCAGGGCATCCTTGTCGCGCCCGCCCATCTTGTTGCGGTCCGCGAATGCGTACACGCGATCCACGGTGGCGGCGCGCTCCGCGGGGGTCGACGCGGTCAACGGCTCGACTTCGCCGACGACGTCGCCCGGCACGCGGCCGGCCGGACGGCTCCAGAACATGTAGTCGACCGCGAGGTCGAAGACCGGCCATCCGGGATGGAGCGAATAGTAACTGCACACGTAGACCATGGCCTCGGTCCTGGTCCGGGTCAGATCGGGCGCCACGAGGCTCGCGAAGTTGTAGTAGCCGTCGTCGAACGTGATCGCGATGGCGTAGGGCTCGTCGCCGTTCCGCTTGAGGTGATCGAGGCCATCACCGAGCCGCACGATCGGCACGTCCCAGCGCCGGATCAGTTCGAGCCGCCTCTGAAAGGTCGCGCGGTTCATGAAGAGCTGGGGGCGCCAGCGCTCTTCGTCGGACTGGGCGAGGCCGTGATAGGCCAGGATGAGGAGGGATCCGCGAACTCGGCGGCGGGCCAGCGAAAACAACCCGGCGGCTCGGGCCAGGCGAAGCAGCGTGTTTCTCACCGTCGGCCTCGACCGTTCGGCCTGCGATCGCTCACGCGGCCCGGTTTCCGGAGCGGGCGGGAGCCGACGGCTGCGCGGGCTGCGGCACGCTGGAGACACGGGGGGCGGCGTCCGCGGTGCCGGGAAGTCGCATCACGAGTCGCAGGGCTTCGCTCGGGTGCCGGAGCGCGTAGCCCCAGTAGGGGGTCACGACCGCCAGCAACCTCTTCCAGCTGAACGGGTAGCCGATCTCGGCCAGGGCGCTGCGGTGATAGGCGAGGACCTCCCGGGCGCCCGGGGACACGAGGCTCTTCGCCAGGAAGCGGTAGTAGTGCGAGAGGGCCTGCTGCACCCGGTCCTGGTATTCCGCCGGCTCCATGCACGACGGCCCGAACTTCACGAGGTGGCGGAAGCGTCCCGCGATGTACGTCTTCAGCCGGCCGGCGTAGGACGACTGCTCGCCGGGGTGAGTGCGCGTGAAGGTGAGGACCTGATGCACGAATCCGAAGTCCGCCGCGCGCAGGATGTCGTAGCAGGCGGCGACGTCGGCGTGAAAGTCCGACTCGTCGAAGAACGCGGGCCGCTGCCGAACGTAGTCCGCCCGGTACATCAGCGCCGAAGCGGACCCGAACACGCGGGGGCCCCCGAGCATCATCGCTCGCGACAGTTGCTTGCCCGGCACCACCGTGCTCGGGTACGGCAGCCCGTCCAGATCCACCTTCGTGCCGTCGAGCCGGTAGGCGCCGACGATGCCGACCGAGGGATGGGCTTCGGCCAGCTCCACCATCTCGCGCAGGCAATCCCGGAAGAGCCAGTCATCGGCGTGAACCATCTTGCAGTAGCTCGCGTTCGGCGAGACCTGCCGAAACGCGGTGTTCTGGCTGCCCATCACGTCCAGCAGCCGCTCGGTGCTGATCACCCGCACCCGCGAGTCCTTCTGGGCGTACCGCTCCGCTACCTCCAGAGATCGATCGGTGCTGCAGTTGTCGACGATGGTGTACTCCCATCGATCGTAGGACTGCGCGAGAACGCTCTCGATGCACTCGGCGAGGAACGCCTCACCGTTGTGCACCGGAGTGACGACGCTGACGAGAGGGGTCGGAGCCACGGTGACCTCGACGGGGCCCGCGTCAGCCGCCGTTCCGACCGGACTTGCGATAGTCCTCGCCCAGCTCCACCGCGTGGGGCGACGCGGCCGTCTTGTACATCGTGAAATGGGGATCGGTGATCTCGTCCACGTCCCGGTGCGTCGTGTAGTAGTAGAGGTTCAAGGCGCGCCGGTAGACCCCGGGCGGACAGCTCAGCGGCTTGGGCTGGCCATGGTTCGAGCCGTCGGCCACCTTGAACGCAACCATCCGGTTGAAGAGCGGCGCGATGGCCCGCTCGCAGCGAGTCATGTCGAGGTTCCAGAGCTCGAGGTGGCCGCCCCACTCCTCCTGCCAGCCCGGGTTCATGTAGATCAGGACATTGACCCGGCGGTGGGCTTGCAGCTTGTGATGCCAGTTGAAGTCGGCGTGGATGTTGAGGAAGTCCCCTCGCCCGGCGAGGTGGGGTCCTCCCCCGATGAAGTACGGGTCAGGCAGGAGGTTGTCGATGCCGGTCAGGGTCTCCACGAAGAGCAGGAACTGGCGCGAGTTGAGCTCCCGCAGCATCTGGCGCATCAGCGGTCGGAGCTTGGTCTCGTCGTGCTGGAATCGCCGGATGTTGTTCTTGTTGTCGCGGACCACCCAGTCGATGTCGTTGAGCAGGGGAAAGTCCCGCTCCACCGCGCCCGCGACGTCGGCGTCCAGGAAGTTGTCGATGACGACGTGTGGGAAGGGCTGGGCCGTCCGCCACTCGTCGGCATGTTGGAGAGCCAGTCTCGCGTACCGCGGGTCGTCGAACAGTCCCAGTGGCGCCGCCTCGATGGACACGTCACGCTCCGGCATGGCTATCTCCTCACCTGGGCTGCTTGAAGGATCTGCATCAACGAATCGCACACGTAGTCGACCTTCTCGGCGGTCATGCTCATGCCGCACGGCAGATTGACGCCGAGCGGGCTGATCCGGTAGCTCACGGTGTTCCGCCGCCGGGCCTCCTCGGCCTGAGGCAGACCCTCATAGGCCGGCAACGAGCTCAGCGGATGGAAGACCGGCCGGCAGAGGGCCTTGCGCTCCTCCATCAGGGGGATCAGCCGGTCCTTGGTCAGTCCGAGACCGGCGTCCAGGATCGCGGTCACCATCCAGTAGGAGTTCTTCGTCCCAGGCGGCTCCACGTTCAGGGTCAGTCCCTCGACGCTGCGGAGCCGGGCCTCATACCAGCCGAAGATCTGGCGCTTGCGCTCCACCAACTCGTCGATTCGCTCCAGCTGGGCCAGGCCGAGCGCGGCCTGCATGCTGCTCATCTTGTACTTGTAGGCGATCTCGTGATTCCAGAAGTTGCCTCGCTCGGCCGGTCGGCGTCCGTGATCGCCCAGCACCAGGGCTCGCTCGTAGAGGTCCGGCCGGTCGGTGACGAGCATGCCGCCCTCTCCGGTGGTCATGGTCTTCGAGCCGTGGAAGCTGAAGATCGAGATGTCTCCGAAGGTGCCCGCCCGGCGACCCTTGGCCTCGGACCCGATCGCCTCCGCCGCGTCCTCGATGACCGCGATGCGATGTCGGGCCGCGATGGCCTGGATCGCGTCGTAGTCGGCGAGGCTGCCGTAGAGGTCGACCGGGATCACGGCCCGGGTGCGCGGGGTGATGCAGGCCTCGAAGGATTCCGGGGAGAGGCACCACGTCCCCGGATCGACGTCGGCGAAGATGGGGGTCGCACCAACGTAGCTGATGGGCGCCGACGACCCGATCCAGGTCAGGTCGGGCACGATGACCTCGTCGCCCGGGCCGACGGAGAGCGCGAGGAGAGCCAGGTGGACCGCCGATGTTCCCGACGGCAGCGCCAGGGCGTGACGACAGCCGAGATACTCTGCGAAGGCGCGCTGGAAGCGGTCGTGATACAGGTTGGCGTTCTCGTACCAGCACGTCGCGACCGCGTCCGTGACGTAGCTGATCTCTTTCTCGGTGATCCAGGGGCCGGATATCGTGATGCGATCCATGGTGGTCCTCAGACGATCCGGCATTCCGGGATCGGGATGATGAAGCGCCCGCCCTGCTGGCGGTAGGCCTGTTGCTGGGCCAGGATCTCGTCGGCGAAGTTCCAGGTCAGGAGCAGGAGGTAGTCGGGTCTCCGATCGAGGAGCCTTTCGGGGGCCAGGATGGGCAGATGGGTGCCGGGGGTGAACCGCCCCTGCTTCACGGTGCTGCGATCGACCACGAAGTCGAGGGTCTCGTCCCCGATCTGGAAGAAGTTCAACAGGGTACTGCCTTTCGCGGAAGCGCCGTAGGCGGCGATGCGCCGGCCCTGCACTTTCAGATCCTTCAGCGTGCTCACCAGCGAATCGCGGAGGCGCTCGACCTTGGCCCCGAAGCCACGATAGAAATCCTCACGCTCGACGCCCCACGCGGCCTCTTCGGCCAGCAGGCCGGTGACCGCCTGGCTGGGACGCGCGGCCTCGGCCCGCCCCGCGAAGATCCGGAGCGACCCGCCGTGGATGGGAATGCGCTCCACATCGCGGACGACCAGGCCGTGGCGCCGGAAGAGGCGATCGAGGGCGGTCAGCGAGAAATAGCAGAGGTGCTCGTGGTAGATGGTGTCGAACTCGCAATGGTCGATCAGGTCCTTGACGTACGGAACCTCGATCACCGCCACCCCATTGGGCTTCAGAATCGTAGCGATGCCGCGGACGACCCCGTTGAGGTCCGCGACGTGGGCGAGCACATTGTTGCCGTGCACCACGTCCGCGCAGTTGCCGGTCGCGGCCAGCTCCTCGGCGAGGGCGGAGCCGAAGAACTCGGAGAGCGTCGGGATCCCCCGCTCCTCGCGGGCGACCCGCGCGATGTTGGCCGCCGGCTCGATGCCGAGCACCGGGATGCCCTTGTGGTGATAGTGCTGGAGCAGGTAGCCGTCATTGCTCGCGATCTCCACGGCCAGGCTCTGCGGGCCGAGCCCTTCGAGGCCGATGAGCCGACGGACGATGTCCCCTGCGTTCTGGACGACGGTGTCGGAGAAGGACGAGAGGTACGCGTACTCCCGGAACAGGACCTCCGGGGGCACCGTCTCGGTGATCTGCACGAGTGAGCACGACGGGCAGAAGACGAGATCGAGAGGGAAGGTCGCCTCGGGCTGATTCAGCTCTTGCTCGGTCAGCAGCGCGTTGGCCAGCGGCGTACGCCCGAGCGAGAGGATGGGCCGAAGCCCGCCTTGCCCGCACGCGCGGCACGTGGGGGCCATGGCGTTATCCACGCGCCACCTCCTGCTCGGCGACCCAGCGAAGGGTCCCGTCGAGACGCCCGTTGTCGAGCAAGTGCTTGAACTGGGTGAGGCGGATGTACTTCCGTCCCTGGAAGTCCTCGAGCGTGAGGTTGACCTCCTGCAACGCGGAGTACAGCTCCTTGGCGCCGAAGGAAGCGTTCCACTGCGGCTTGAAGTCGGGCAGCGTCCGGTTCAGCTTGCCGAAATCCACCCGGTAGCTGCGCGGGTCGGGGCCGCCCCCGGCCGCATAGTCGACGGTGCAGCCGGGCACGGTCGAGCGCACGATCTCGGCCAGCTCGGACACCTGGTAGTTCTCCTCGTTGGAGCCGACGTTGAAGGCTTCGTTGTGGATGGCGGATCGGGGCGCGACCAGGGCCACCGCGAACGCTCGGGAGATGTCCTGGATGTGGACGATCGGTCGCCACGGCGTGCCGTCGCTCATGATCCGGATTCGCCCGGTGGTGTGGGCCCAGCAGACCAGGTTGTTGAGCACCACGTCGGCGCGCAGGCGGGGCGAAAGCCCGTAGGCCGTCGCGTTACGCATGAAGATCGGGCTGAAGCTTCCGTCGGCGAGCTTCGACACGTCTTCCTCGGTGCGGACCTTGGAGACCGCGTACGGGGTGATCGGCCGCAACGGCGCCTCCTCGGTGAGGATGTCATCGCCACCGGCTGCGCCGTACATGCTGCACGACGAGGCGTAGAGGAAGCGCTGGATCCCCGCGTCCTTCGCCACGCGCGCCAGATGGACCGAGGCCCGGTGATTGATGTCGAACGTCCAGTCCGCGTTGAGATCACCGAGGGGATCGTTGCAGAGCGCGGCCAGGTGCACCACCGCGTCGAAGCCGATCAGGTCCTCGACCGTCACGTCGCGGATGTCGCGCCGGATGACCGGGAGGCTCGCGGTTTCTTCGCCGAGCACGCAGTCCTCGAAGTAGAACGTATCCAGGCCGGCCACCTCGTGCCCCGCCGCGCGGAGCAGAGAGACCATCACGGATCCGATGTAGCCATTGTGGCCGGTGACGACGACACGCATGCTGCTTCTCCTATCTGGGGTGATTTCGAGTGGAGTCATCGATCGGGGCTCGGCGCGGGCGCCCGATGCATCCAGGTCGTCCAGGGCGCGTTGCCCGTGTGCCACAGGCTCTCGAGGGTCCGGACGTCACGCAGCGTGTCCATGCACTGCCAGAAGCGTTCGTGTCGATAGGCCGCGAGCTGTCCATCCGCGGCCAGGCGCTCGAGCGCCTCGACCTCGAGGTGGCCGTCGTCGCCGCCCAGGTAGGCGAACACCCCGGGCTCGAACACCATGAAGCCGCCGTTGATCCAGCCCTCGCCGATCTGCGGCTTCTCTTTGAACTCGCGGACCAGGTCGCCGTCGAAGCTCAGGCCGCCGAATCGGGCGGGCGGACGCACCGCAGTGATCGTAGCGATGCGGCCCCGGGCGCGGTGAAAGTCGAGGAGCTGGCCCAGGTCGACGTCGCTCACTCCGTCACCGTAGGTCAGCATGAACGGCTCGTCCTTCAGCCACGGCTCCAGCCGCTTGAGCCGGCCGCCGGTGAGGGTCTGCTGGCCCGTATCCACCAGGTGAACCGTCCAGTCCTCGATCTCCTTGCTGTGTTGCTGGATCTCCCCGCTCGAGAAATCGATGGTGATGCCGCCGCTCAGCATCTGGTAGTCGAGGAAGTAGCGCTTGATGACCTCGCCCTTGTAGCCGAGGGCGCAGATGAACTCGCTGAAGCCGTGATGCGCGTAGTGTTTCATGATGTGCCAGAGGATCGGTTGCCCGCCGATCTCGACCATCGGCTTCGGACGGAGCGCCGTCTCCTCGGACAGGCGTGTCCCGAGTCCACCCGCGAGTATCACGACCTTCATGCTCGGTCCCCTTCAGTCAAGTCTGGTGTCGGATGCACGAGCTCTCGGTTAGCGACTGGCGAACCTACCAAGCAAGCCAGGTGCCACGGAAGTAGCTGGGCTTCGAGGGTAACTTACTGATTTAACTGGCAGGAATCGATCAGGCGAGCGAGAACTCTACTACACTAACTGGGCAACGCGGTTCCCCATCCCATGAAATCTGCGCGGGCGAGCGAGTGGCGAGGTGCCGGGCCGTGCGGGGCTACTCGAAAGAAGCCAAGAATCAGCACGTTACTGCGCTGTGGTTCGGCGCAACGTTTGCGCGGCGGCTATCCGCTCTCTCCGCCTGGCATTCGCTCGAAGGATCGGACGCTCGAGCAGGTAGAAGGAGAGCGCGGCCACTGCGATCGTGACCACGAACGGGATCGCGATTCTCAAAGGGCCGGTGAAGCCGAGTCTGAGCATGCGCGCCTCCCCGAGGACACCGGTCTGGATGGGGCTATGCCAGAGATAGACCCCGTAGGAGATGCGCCCGAGCCACACCAGGCCGGGCACGGTCAGGACGGCCTCCACCACGCGAGAAGGGGAATGAACGAGGTGGAGGAGAACGATGCCGACGCAGAGCGCGGCCACGAACAGCAGCCAGTGATAGGTGGCTGGGCCCGCGTATTCGGCGCGGTTGATCATGAGCGCCAGGGCGACGACCGACGCGATCGCGGCCGCGCGGATCGCGGTGATCCAGCGGCCCGTCCGTGGGATCAACCCCCACGACAGCAGTAGCGCGAGCAGACAGCCGATCAGCAGCGAATCGAGACGGGTCTCGAGGCTGTAGTAGTCCCTCAACAAGGAGGCTCGCCCCTGCCATCGGGCCGCCCGCAGGGCAGCGGAGCCGACGATCCCGGCGCAGACGACGGTGATGCACGCGAGACGGCGGTGGCGCGCTCTCAGCACGAGCAACAGGCCGAGGGGCCAGAGGGTGTAGAACTGCTCCTCGATCCCCAGCGACCAGGTGTGCTGCAGAAAGCTCATGTCGGTCAGGTCGAAAGCCCGCACCCAGTTGGACGCGTACGAGACAGAGGCGAGTGCCGCGAGCCAGACCCGAGGAGATTCGCCGTCCTCGAGGCGCGGGGTGAACACCCGCGGGAATGCCAGGGCCAGGACGAGCAAGGCCAGCAGGGCGGGGAGCAGCCGGAGCGCTCTGCGCAGATAGAATCGCTTGAGGTCGACCGAGCCGGCCTGCTCCCACTCCTGCAAGAGGAGACCGGTGATCAAGAATCCGCTCAGGACGAAGAAGATATCGACGCCGAGGAACCCGCCCCGGAAGCTGGCGATTCGGGCGTGGTAGAGCATGACCGTCAGGACCGCCACGCCGCGAACTCCGTCCAGGGAGTCGAGATGGGCCCGGCCGCTGCGGAACATGGTGCGAGTTGGTGATGGAGTCGGCTAGCGTCGCGGGCGGCGGAGGAACGCGCGGGAGAACTGGCCGACCGCCCGCCAGAAGAGCATCCGATCGCCCGGAAATTGCAGGTCCGAGCGGATCCGGGGGTTGAAGCAGAGCAGGAAGAACTCGATGACCGTCCAGAGGCGGGCGCCGAAACCGACCTCGGGATCGCGCAGACGCGACTGCACGTAGCCGACCTCGGCCGGTACGAGCAGGCGGCATCGCAGGCCGTCGCGATAGGACACGGCCGGCTCCGGCGGTCGACCCAGGAAGCCATCGACCAGGAGCCGAGGAAAATCGACGCCCGCGTAGAGGGCATGATGAAGTGAGCCCCAGAAGCGAGCGTTCAGCTCGATGCACCAGAAGCGGTCGGTGGCCGGATCCCACCGGTACTCGACCATCGCCGCACCCTGCCACTGCATCGCGCGCAGCTTGTCCTCGGCATCGCGGGCCAGCTCACGATGGTGCCAGCTCGTGCGCAGAGAGCCGAAGCCACCCTGGTGGGGAGACTGGTGATTCATGAGGTTCGCGAAATGGGCTCTCACCTGCCCGTCCCACAGGAGGAGATACTCACCGGGCTTGGTGCCGGGCACGAATCCCTGCACCAGCACGCGGTCGTAGTCCTGAAGCAGATCGGCGGTCCGGCGACGCGCCTCGACGGCGCTGAGCGTTCGCACGATGTCGCCGTCGGCGCTTCCGCGCGAGTGGCAGCGGTCGGCCTTCAAGAAGACGGGGAACGGGAGCTTCCCGTACTCGGACTCCGGCGGCACCTCGTCGCGCACGAACAGGGTGGGCGGCACGTTCCTCCAGAGCGAGACGTCCGCGGCCAGTCGCTCGAAGAACTCGTACTTGCTCAGGGCGCGAAACACCACCTGCCGGTCGGCGGGAATGGGCATCAGGTGAGCGAACTCGTCCCACGCGTCACGGATCGCGAACAGGAAGCCTTCCGAGGGAACGATCACCCGGATCCCGAAGTCCCGGACGTAGTCGCGAAGCCACGGAAGGAAGCCCGGCGACAGGTAAGCGGGGGAGACTGCCGAGCGCGCGGCGAATCGAGACCGGAGCCCCAGCGCGTCGCTCGAGCCGGAGACCGCGTGCACCGGATAGCCGGCGTGGCCGAGCGAACGGATCACGCCGACCGAGCCAACCGCCTGCGCCTCCGCCACCAGGACCGGCCACTGCCGCCGCCAGCCAGGCGCCGCGGGCGAGCGGGCCGCCGGCCCCGCCTCGTGACCCACGCGGGCGTGGCCGCCGGCCGTGGTCACACCGGGTCGAGAGCCGGCCATGACCCGCCCGCTTCCACCAGCTCGATGAGATCGCGCTGAGGTGTCATCAGGAACACGATACGCCGGCCGCCAAACGCCACCGCCGGCGCGGCCGGAGCCAGGGGAAGGCAACGATGCTTGCGGAACCGCGTCAGCGCCGCGTCGAGATCTTCGACCTCGTAGCACAGGTGATAGAGTCCGCCGCGGGCGTCTCCGAGGAAGCGGGTGACCGGGCTGCCCTGATCGAGGGGCTCCACCAGCTCGATCAGGGTGCCGGGGGAGACCTCGGCGAACAGCACCCGGACGCGCTGGATCGGATCTTCGTAGACCGGGCTCACCCGCGCGGGGGCGAAGAGGGGCAGGAGGAAATCCTTGAGATACCGATCGATGTCGGCGACCGCATAGCCGACGTGGTGGAATTTCATGGTCGCGCTACAGACGGCCGAGTCGCTGGTGCATCAAGAGGGCGTCGACGAAGAACTTGGCGGCCCAGTTCAGGAGCGTGGCCGGCTGATAGGCCCCGAAGCGGAACGGGTACGATCCCCGCACGCCGTAGGCGATCTCGGGAGCGGCCTGCCGACCTGTGACCTGGGTCCCCACCACGTAATCCACCAGCTGCGAGGCCAGCTCGGCGTAGCCGGACTTGTCGTGGCCCATCATGACGAGCCGGAGATAGCTGCAAGCGAACTGGGCCGAGCCGGTCAGGCACGCCCACGAGCTGCCGCCGCGCCAGCCCGGGCGAATGCGGCCCGGCAGGAAGCCGGACCGCGGGTCGATCATGGGCCGGGCGCCGTCCAGCATCGTCCGAGCGACCTCGCCGAGAGTCGGATCCTCCACGACGCGCCCGGTCTCGAGAAGCCCCTGGATCGTGTAGCCCAGGTTATGGGTCAGCGGATACTGCGAGTCTTCGTCGGAGAATCCCGCTCGATACGGCCAGCCGTGCTGATCCATCAGCTCGGCGTAGTGTCGGGCCGACTGCTGTGCGGCCTTGACGAACGACGCATCACCCAGCACATCGCCGAGCTCGGCCAGTCCCCAGGACACCATCGAGTTGTACGAGAGATCTCCGTGCTCGGCTTCGGCCGACACGCCGTCTGCGAAGTAGGGCTGGTCTTTCATACAGGCGACCAGCCATCGGCCGGCGCGGGCGGCCGCGTCGCGCACCCGGGTGTCGTTCTCCCGCCGCAGGTACTGGGCCCAGCCCAGCAGCACCTGCCCCGTGTTGAACGCGACCGGTACCGGCCGGGCCGTGCCGAACCGGCCGGGGGTCGCCCCGCTCGGCATCTGGATGTCCACTTCCCACCGGGCCATGCGGCGCGCGCGCTCCCATACGGCGTCTGATCCGAAGATCTCGTGGTACCAGACGAAGGTCTGGAGGATGTAGCCAGTGGTCTCGGGATAGGAGACCGTCCATCCGTCGGCCAGCCCGTAGCCGTAGGACACCCCATCGTCCGCGGTGGCGTCCTGAGCGCGGGCCAGCCACTCGAGCGTCCCGTGGAGCGAATCCGTGCGGTTCTTGTGCTCGCGTCGCGCCGCGGCGTCGAGCCGGCGCATCGCCCACGCCGCGGCGATCTTCCGAGTCAGCCCGGTGATGGTCGTCGGCATGCGCCCGCTCTTCGCGGACTCTACTTCGGGTAGAGGGTACGGCCCGCGCGGGCGGCCGCGATGAGATCGGCGGTCACCTGGGCGGCCCTCACCGAGAAGAGGGGAACGCGATGGAAGGTCCAGCTGTGCAGCTGACCGGGAGTCATCAACTCGGGGAGTCGCCACATGTTCCGAGCCCGGGCGAACCGGCGAACCCGAAGCGTGAATGGCCGCTCCCCTCCCCGCTCGTCGCGAATGGTCACCGGTACCGCGACCTCCTCGCTCGGGACCGGGAACTCGTCGCCCAGCAACGCTTCCGCGTGGTGTACCTGGGTCAGGATCTCGAAGGGCTTGCCGAGGCCGACGATCAGGGTGTCCCGCCGAGCCATGAAGTCGAAGGGGCTGCCCGGCCCGAACGTGCTCGGGGCCGTGTCGTGCCCTTCGGTCAGCTCGGTGGCCAGCGGACCGAGTGCGGCGACCCGGTGGGTCGGATGCAGGCTCTGGCGTACGCCCTTCATCCGGCGGAAGAGCTCGGTGAGCATTCCCATCTGCGACGGAGTTCTCCGCACGTCGAATCGCGGCTCGCGCCGGAACGCGGCCACGGCGTCCGCGTCTTCGGCGCCGCCGAAATAGAAGGCGGGCATCGCGAGCGTCCGTGACGAGCCGCAGAAGGCCATGAGCTCGTGCAGCAGCTCGAGCGGCGTGCCCATGAACATCGGCACCATGTGATTGACCGAGCTGTGCACCATGAGGACCTCGAACGGTCCGGGCAGGCGGCTCTCGAGCTCACGGCGGAGATCGGCGGCCCCGAAGGTGCCGTTCACCGCCCGGATGAGCGGGTGGAGCCGAACGCGGAGAGAGTGATAGTGACCGCGCAGCGCCGAGACCTGCCCGGCGCCCAGATGGTCGACCGCCAGACCCGACAGGCGTTCCAGGAGGCTCACCCGCTCACTCACTCGATGCCGCGGCTCCGGAGATAGTTCAGGATCGCGGGCACCGACGTCAGGGCTGCGAAATCCTCGACCTCCAGGCTGACGTCGAAATTGCTCTCCAGTGCCACCATCAGGTTGATGTGGGCGAGCGAATCCCACTTCGACAGGTCCTTCTGGCGGGTGTTCTCGAGGATGAGGTCCGGCGTCACGCCGAGTGACGCAGCCATCGTGTCCCGCAGCTGCTCGAAAGCGCTCACGCCGGTGTGGACAGCAACGGGCTCTGCCCGGTCATGCGCTCGACGCGGGAGCCGCGTCGACGGCGTGCACCGGCACCTTGTCGACGTCCCGGCGGATCGGACCATCGAGGCTTCGCTGATGGCGCCCATCCGGGCGCGGCGCGAGCCCATGGTCGGTCAGGGGCCAGTGGCAGATCGCCGGGTCCAGCCCTTGAGCTAGCGCCTCGAAGCGGATGCACGGGTCGAGGAGGTCACCGGTGTACGTGTGCAGGATGTCGATGCGTAGCGGGACGACAGCTTCCGCGAGCGTCTCGAGGTGAGCGGTGAGGCGCTGGATGTCCGGGAGACTCAGTGGCGGCCGCTCGGGGCCGCGCGTATCGAGGAGCTCCGCGCGGGTTCTTGCGGCGAGCGCGCGCTGGACCGGATTCAGTAGGGTGCTCATCTGGGGCGGATCGCTCAACGACCCGAGATCTACCATATCCCCGACGACGAGAACTTGTCATCGGCAAATCTGGCCGCCGAGGGTGCTTCATCAGCACGCGCAAAGGTTGCGGATGCTCGGATTGGGAGATTGATTTTCACACCGAGATAAGTGAGAGTGGAAAATGTAGCCGGGACACGGGAGCAGGACCGGGAGAACTCTTTCCCAGCCTGATTTCAGGAGCGGGTCAACCGCGAAAGGACCTCGGTGAACTGGGCAAGTCCCGCGGGCTTCAGGATCACCTCGGAGGCTCCCAGCGCGATGGCCTTCCGGGTCTCTTCATCGCCCGCGTGAGCCGAAAGGATGACGACAGGCACGTGAGGAAACCGGCTTCTGATTCGGGTAAGCACAGCCAACCCGCCAAGGCCTGGCATGACGAGGTCGAGAAAGACACCCTGGACGCTGCTGGACTCCAACAGTCGAAGACCCTCGGTTCCATCCAGGGCCACCAGCGCATCGTGACCGAAGGTCCGGACCGCTTCCGCGATCATTTCCGCGACCGACGGATCGTCGTCCACCACCAGGATTCTCATGGGTTTTGTCGCCCGCCAGTATCGGGACGCGTCCAGTCTACGTCAAGGGTCTGCTTGCGCCCGGTCATTTCTTCCCGATGAGCCCCACCTCGATCCTCATCATCGACGGGCGGTCGGAGGGTCGTGCCAGCCTGGGCCGGATCGTCAAGGAGGCCGGGCACACCGCCCTGGAGGCAGGTACGACCGGCGAGGCGCTGGCTCTCCTGTCCAGCCTTCACCCCCAATTGGTTCTGTTGGACCTCGACACGCTCGACACGAGCGGCATCGACTTGGCCCGTCAGATCAAGCTCGAGAGTGCCGACGTCCCGGTGGTGCTTCTGTCCGGGTCGGGAGACCGAGACCTGGTGGTCAAGGGCATGCGGACCGGCGCCTACGATTTCCTGGTGAAGCCGGTTGCTGGTCCGGCTCTGCGTGAGGTGATCAAGTCCGCCCTGGCCCAGACGGACAGTCCAGCGCTCGTTGCCGCGCAGACGGGAAACGGCTCTGGGGCCAGCCAGGCTTCGGTGGACCTGGACCTCCTGTTCAGGAACAGCGAGCGGATGCGAGCCGTCGAGGACATCGTCCGTCGGGCGGCCGACACGAACGCGACCATCCTGCTGCAGGGGGAGAGTGGCACCGGCAAGGAGATGGTGGCCCGGGCTATCCACTATATATCGGACCGACGGGACAAGCCCTTCCTGAAGGTCAACTGCGCGTCGTTGCCGGGGGACCTGCTCGAGTCCGAGCTGTTCGGTCACGAGAAGGGGGCCTTCACCGGAGCCCACCGGCGGAAGCCTGGCAAGTTCGAACTGGCCCACCGGGGCACGTTCCTGCTCGATGAGATCGGGGAGATGCCGCTGGGGCTTCAGGCCAAGCTGCTGCACGTCCTGCAGGACGGCCAGTTCTTCCGGGTCGGAGGCAGCGAGGTCATCACCTCCGATGCCCGGCTGATCGCCGCGACGAACAAGAACCTGGCTTCGGTGATGGCGACCGGGCTGTTCCGCGAGGACCTCTACTACCGGCTCAACGTGGTCGCGATCTCGATCCCTCCCCTGCGGGAGCGACGGGAGGAGATCCCGGTTCTCGTCGAGTACTTCATGAGCCGGTTCTGCCGGCAGTACAATCGGGACGCGCTCAAGATCTCGGCGGGAACCGTCCGCCTCCTCCAGGACTACGCCTGGCCCGGCAACGTCCGGGAGCTCGAGAACATGATCAAGCGCGCGGTGGTCCTGCAGACCGAGGCGCTCGTCCAGCAGGAGATCGCCCTTCGTAGCGAGAAGCCTTGGACTCCGAAGCCGGAGGGGGGGCCGGCGATCGCTGCGCCGGTACACCCGGTGGCGTCGACTCCCGAGGCCGAGATGGGTCTGAAGGACATCGCCCGGCGCGCCGCCATGGCGGCAGAGAAGGCGGTGATCAAAGAAGTGCTCGAGAAGGTGCGCTGGAATCGGGCGGAGGCCGCGCGACTCCTGAAGATCAGCTACAAGGCGATGCTGTACAAGATCCGCCAGGTCGGCTTGGACGATCGTCCTGAGCGAGGTTCTGGTAGGAAATGATTTGCTTCGTTTGTCCCGGTTGATTCCTTAAGTGCGTGTCTGAGTTGTTCTAGATTTTCTGTTAGTTCTGCACACTCCCCTTCCCCGTCGCTCGTGTCGCAACCGCAGTGAATTCACACGATAGGGATCCTCGCTCGCCCGCGCTCCGCTGATTGTTCATCGGTGGCGCAAGACTTGCTCAGGGTTCGAGCAAGACGTCGAGTAACTAGAGCACGATGCGCGTGATCAACCTGTCATTCGAGGGGAGGGGCTACGTGAGCGAGTTCATGGATACCCAGACGGGGGTATTTCATGAGGAGGCGTTCCGCCACCTGCTGACGCGGGAGGCGGGCCGCGCAACGCGCTACCAGGATTTCTTCTCGATCTGCGTGCTGCGGCCGGACGTGCCGGGCGCGGACCGTGAGCAGATGGGCCGGGAAGTCGAGCGGGCGATTTCCGAGAAGATCCCCGAGTTCGTTCGCGCGACCGACCTCGTCGGTCAGCTGTCATCCGCGATCGCCGTCATCCTCCTTCACACTGCCGGCGCAGATGCCCTGCGCGTGGCGGAGCGCATCCGGGCCAACATCGAGCAGGTCGCCTTCCGCGAGGGGCCGGAAGGACGGCCCCAGCGGCTCACCGTCAGCGTCGGAAAGGTCTCGTTCCCTCATGATGGGCATACAGATTCCATCCTGCTGTCGCAGGCGATGGCCTACCTGGCTCAAGCGGTTGAGCGTGGCGGCAACCAGGTCACTCACACCAGCGGGAATCCGGAATAGGCGGTAGAGGACGCAGCATGAACCTCCTAGTGCTCGACGAATCCTTGGAACTTGCCCTGTTGATCGGGCGTATTGCCCCCCTGCGCGGCTGGCAGCCGCACTTCATCGGGTCGTTGCACGAGATGGAGCTGGCGGTGCAGGCGCATGGGCGGCCGGCGTTGACGGTGGTGAACCTGCAGGCGCC
>Ga0209971_1000018_pt1 | contig 65254 bp, 63 predicted proteins | sample InoplaM3SAM_FD_187588 | JGI IMG/M metagenome (GOLD analysis project Ga0209971, IMG submission 187588) | Arabidopsis thaliana rhizosphere microbial communities from the Joint Genome Institute, USA, that affect carbon cycling - Inoculated... | ecosystem: Host-associated > Plants > Roots >... | reverse complement strand
CCCCGATGGACAGCGCTTCCTGATTCTCTCGGCTGTCGACGCCGGTGCATCGCCGATTGTCGCGGTGCTGAACTGGCGAAGCTCAATCAAGAGGTAGCCAGCTTCCGGCTTCCAGTTCGTGGTTGGGGGCTCACGGATTTCGCGGCCGACCGTGCGGCCGCGATGCCGACGCGCACCGACGATACCTCAGCCGAAAGGACACCACCATGCCCTACCGGATCAATCACATCCATCTGAAGGCCTCGGATCCGCGCAAGACCGCCGACTGGTACGTGCGAGCCTTCGGCTTCAAGATCGTCTCCGACGAGACGCGCGTCTTCGGCGACCGGTTCGTGCGCTGCCAGAGCGAGGACGGCACCCCGGTCAACATCTCCGGCGCGCGCACCAACGAGATGCTCGGCCCCGGCGACGCGAAGGCGCACCACGGTCTCGAGCACTTCGGCTTCGACTCCGACAGCCTCGAGGCGGACATCGCGCGGCTGGAAGGCCTCGGGGCCCGGCTCCTGGAAGGGCCGATCGAGATCCCCGGCGGCCCGCGCATCTGCTTCGTCCAGGCTCCGGACGACGTGCGCGTCGAGCTGATCCAGCGGCGGCCCGGCATCTCGGGCGGGTGCTGCTGAGATGGAGCTCCGGGGGCAGGCTGCGATCGTCACCGGCGCGGGGCGCAACATCGGCCGGGCCATCGCGCTGGAGCTGGCGGGCATGGGGGCCGACATCGTGGTGGCCGAGATGGACGAGGCGACGGGCAAGCGCACCGCCGACGAGGTGCGCGCGCTCGGGCGACGCGCCCTCGCGGTGCGCACCGACGTCACCCGGCTCGCCGATCTGCAGGCGATGGCCGATCGGACGATGGCCGAATTCGGGCGCATCGACATCCTGGTGAACAACGCGGGCATCCACAAGTCGATGCACACCGCGGACGTGACCGAGGCGGACTGGGACCGCCTGCTCGCGGTCAATGCCAAGGGCGTGTTCTTCGCCAGTCAGGCGGTGCTGCCGCACATGGTGGCGGCGAAGCGCGGCAACATCATCAGCCTGGCCTCGATGGCCGGCAAGATGGGGCTCAAGACCTCGCTGGTCTACGGCGTCACCAAGGCCGCGGTGATCAGCATGACCCGAAGCCTCGCCCTCGCCCACGCCGCCGACGGCATCCGGGCCAACTGTGTCTGCCCGGGCATCGTCGAGACCGACATGATCTTCCAGGTCGACCGCGAGGCCGGCGAGGGGCTCATGGGCCTGCGTCCCGGTGAGTACCTCAAGCAGCGCGTCGAGCAGATCCCGCTCGGCCGCATCGAGAAGGCGGAGGACGTGGCCAACGTCGTCGGCTTCCTCGCCTCCGGCAAGTCGTCCTACATGACCGGTCAGGCCATCAACGTGACCGGCGGCCTCGTGATGCACTAGTCGTCCGCGAGCGGGGCACCCGCCTCGCCGCGCGGCAGGCCGGCCGGCTCGACGCCTACGGCTCAACCGGCAGTACCGCGTGATCGCGGACTTCGCAGACCGGGTGATGGCGCGGCTGTAATCGGCGCGTGACCGGACCCGCGGCGGACGAGGCGCCTCGCCGGCTCCCGGGCCGCCGGTCGGGGGGGCAGCCTGGGTGCTTGCCGCCGGTGCGATGTCGACTACACTGGATGATGTGGCCGCCCGGAAACCGGCCGACGTGAGCGGCCCCCGCCCCGCCCAGCGACGACGCGCGACCCGTCTGTTCTCGACTTTCCTGCTCGGACTCGCGGCCGGAGCCGGCTGCTCGGGGGAGCCGCCAAGTGCCGTCGAGCGCAAGCCGGCGCCCGCCGGAGCCACCGGCGGCTCCCGGGTCACCGCGGTGAGCGTCGCCCCCGTCGAGGCCAAGGCGCTCGATCGCATGGTCGACGCCACCGGGAGCCTCCTGGCGTGGGAGGAGGTCGTCCTCAACACCTCCATAGCCGGGACCGTGGCCCGCCTCCTGGTGGATCTCGGCGATCGCGTGCAGGCCGGCCAGGTGGTGGCGGAGCAGGACCCGCGCGAGACGGCGCTGGCCGTGGAGCAGGCCGAGGCGGGGGTCGGGGCCGCGCGGGACGGCTTGCAGCGGGCGCAGGCGCAGGGCCAGGCGGCCCTCGCCCAGCTCCAGCAGGTGCGGGCGAGCCGTCGGTCCCTGGAGGCCGGCCTGAACCGAACGCGGGCCGGGCTCGAAGAGACGCGCGCCAACCTGGAGCGGATGCGCAAGCTGGCCGCCGATGCCCTGGTGGCGCCGCGGGAAGTGGACGTGGCCCGGACGCAGTACGAGACGGCGGCCGCGCAGCACGAGACGTCCCAGGTGGAGCTGGGCCAGTTCCCCGACCGGGTGCGGGTCGCCGAGGCCAACCTGGAGAGCGATCGCTCGGCGGTCCGGGTGGCAGAGTCCGAGCTGCGGCGCCGCGAGGCCGACCTGGCCCTGGCGCGCAAGAAGCTGACCGACGTCACGCTCCGAGCGCCCATCACCGGCGCCATCGCCCGCCGCCACCTCAATCCCGGCCAGTACGTCACCGAGAACACCGCCGTGTTCACCATCGTGCGTACCGACGTGCTGAAGTTCACCGGCACCGTGCCCGAGCACGCGGCGCTCGAGCTGCGGCCGGGCCAGTCGATACGCATCCGCGTCGATCCGCTCCCCACCCGCGACTTCCCGGGACGGGTGACGCGCGTCAGCCCGGCGGTCGACGTGACGAGCCGAACCGTCACGATCGAGGCCGAGGTGCCCAACCGAGAGGGGCTTCTCCGGCCGGGCCTCTTCGCGCGGGCCGCCGTGCTCCTGCGCCAGGACCAGGCAGTGGCTTTCGTGCCGGAGGGCGCGGTGGCGTACTTCGCGGGCATCACCAAGGTGTTCGTCGTGGAGGGCGGAGTGGCTCGTGAGCGGACCGTCGGCCTGGGCGCACGCAAGGGCGGGCTCATCGAGGTCGTCAGGGGCGTGCAGCCCGGCGAGCAGGTCGCCACCTCGGGCCTCGCCCAGCTCCACGACGGGGCGCCGGTGACGGTCGCCGGATCCGCGCCGCCGGGCGCGGCCGCGGGCCCGCCCGACGCCCGCCCGAGATAGCGCATGCAGAAGCTCGCCGAGGTCTGCATCCGCCGGCCCGTCTTCGCGACGATGCTGGTCCTGTCCCTGGTGGTCGTGGGCGCGGTGTCCTGGGCACGTCTCGGCGTGGATCGCTTCCCGGTGGTGGACCTGCCCACCGTGATGATCCGCACCCAGCTCCCGGGCGCCTCCGCCGAGGAGGTGGAGGTCCAGATCTCCCAGCGCATCGAGGAGGTCGTCAACACCGTCGCCGGCATCGACGAGATGCGCTCGATCTCCGCCGCGGGCAGCTCCATCGTCATCGTGACGTTCGACCTCGACGTGAACATCGAGACCGCGGCCCAGGACGTCCGGGATCGGGTGGCGACGGTGCTGCGCAAGCTTCCCCAGGACGCGGAGCCGCCGATCGTCTCGAAGTTCGACAACGAGTCCTCCCCGGTGCTGACGGTGGCGCTCTCGGGCGACCTGCCGATCCGGGAGCTCACCGAGCTGGCCGACAAGGTGGTGAAGCTGCGGCTGGAGCGGTCGAGCGGGGTCGGCCAGGTCGACATCGTCGGAGGGCTCGAGCGGGCCATCGACGTGCGGATCGACGCGAGCCGCCTCGCCGCGTATCGCCTGCCGATCACCGCCGTCCGCGACGCGCTCCGGCGCCAGAACTCCGGGCTGCCCGGCGGCAACGTCACCGGCCCGGCGCGGGAGCACGCGCTCCGGACCATGGGGCGGCTGCCCGACGCGGAGGCCTTCAACGACGTGGTGGTGACCACGGTGGGCGGGGTGCCGGTGCGAATTCGCGATCTCGGCCGGGCCGAGGATGGGACCAAGGAGGAGCGCTCGATCGCCCGCCTCGACGGCACGCGCACCGTCGTCCTCGAGGTGCGCCGACAGTCCGGCGCCAACACGGTGGCGACGATCGCCGCGACCAAGGCGAACCTCGCGCAGGCGGCGGCCGCGCTGCCGCCCGGCGTCCGGGTCGAGGTGCTCCAGGACCAGTCGCGCTACATCCACGCCGCCCTGCACGAGATCAACGTGCACCTGGTCCTGGGCGCGATCCTGGCCTCGCTGGTGGTTCTCGTCTTCATGCGTAGCTGGGCCTCCACGCTGATCGCCGCGGTCGCCATTCCCGCCTCGGTCATCACGACCTTCGGGATGATGCGCCTGCTGGGCTTCACGCTGAACAGCGTCACGATGCTGGCCCTGGTGCTGATGGTGGGCGTGGTCATCGACGACGCGATCGTCGTGCTCGAGAACATCTTCCGGTTCATGGAGGAGAAGAAGATGCGGCCGCTCGAGGCGGCCCGCGCCGCGACCGCCGACATCGGGCTCGCGGTCATGGCCACCACGCTCTCGCTGGTCGTGATCTTCCTGCCCGTGTCCTTCATGTCGAGCATCTCCGGCCGCTTCCTGTATCAGTTCGGCCTCACCGCAGGGGTGGCGGTCATGGTCAGCCTCCTCGTGTCCTTCACCCTGACCCCCATGATGAGCGCGCGCCTGCTGCGGCCGGGCGGCACCGCGTCCGGACCCGAGCACGAGGCCGGCTCGCGGGCCGGGTTCTACCGCCGGCTCGATCGGACCTACCTGGCCGGCCTCGAGCTCGCCATGCGCCATCGCCTCGCGGTCAGCCTGATCGCGCTCGTCGTGATGGCCTCCGTGGTGCCGCTCTACCAGATGCTCGGGCGGGACTACCTGCCGAGCGGCATCGACGAGGGCGAATTCGAGGTCCGGATCAATGCCCCCCAGGGGACCAGCCTGCCGGCCATGGACCACCTGGTGCGCGCGATCGCGGCCCAGCTGCGGCAGGTGCCCGGCGTGCGCCTCGTGCTCGCCACCGCCGGCGGATCCTTCCTGGGGTCGGTGAGCGAGGCGCGCATGTACGTGGCCCTCCTCCCTCACGAGGAGCGCGTGTTCTCGGTCGGGCGCCTGGCCCGCGGGATCCTGGGCGGGGATCCCGGCGCGGCCTTCCGGGGCAACCGGTCCCAACAGGAGGTCATGCAGGAGGTGCGGCGCCGTCTGCGCGCGATCGCGAGCCCCGGCGTACGCACCCAGGTGCGGAACCCGTCCGGCTTTCAGTTCGCGGGGGGATTCATCGACATCGACTTCATCCTCCGTGGTCCGAACCTCGATCAGCTGGCTGCCTACACCGAGCGCCTCCGCCAGCGCTCCGAGGACCTGGGCCTGATCGACGCCGACACCACGCTGAAGCTCGACAAGCCGGAGCTCCGCATCCGGGTCGAACGGGAGCGCGCCGCCGACCTGGGCGTGGACACCGCCGACATCGCCACCGCGCTCCAGGTGATGGTGGGAGGCGACGACGAGGTCACCCGCTTCTACGACCCGCGGGCGAACTACGAGTACGACGTCCAGCTGCGGCTGCAGGAGGAGGACCGCGACGACCCTGGCCTGATCGGTCTGCTGTGGGTGCCCCGCGCGGGCGGGGGCATTGCGCGGCTCGACAACCTGGTCACGGTGACGTCGGCGTGGGGGGCCTCGCGCATCGATCGCCTCGACCGCGCCCGCGAGGCGCGGCTGCGGGCCAACGTGGCGCCCGGGTACGCCCTGGCCGACCGGGTCGAGGCGCTCCGCGAGGAGGTCGTCCGCATGGACCTGCCGCCCGGCTACGACACCGTGATCTCGGGCCGGGCGCGGGAGCTGGAGCGCACCTTCGTGGAGATGGCGCTGGCCTTCGCGCTGTCGATCGTCTTCATGTACATGATCCTGGCCGCGCAGTTCGAGAGCCTGGTGCATCCGTTCACGATCCTGCTCTCGCTGCCGCTCTGCGTCCCGTTCGCTCTCGTGTCGCTGTGGCTCACCGGGAACACCCTCAACCTCTACTCGGCCCTCGGGATCCTCGTCCTCTTCGGCGTGGTCAAGAAGAACGCGATCCTCCAGATCGACCACATGAACTCGCTGCGCGCGGGCGGCATGGAGCGGCTGCCCGCCATCCTGCAGGGCAACCGGGACCGGTTGCGCCCGATCCTCATGACGACGCTCACCTTCGTGGCCGGAATGATCCCGCTCGCCATCGGCACCGGTCCGGGCGCCCAGGAGCGCCGGGTGATCGCGGTTGTGATCATCGGCGGGCAGACGCTCTCGCTGGTCCTGACCCTGCTGGTGACGCCAGTCGCCTACTCGCTGCTGGACGATCTGGCCGCGCGATTCCGTATTCCCCGCCCGGCGCTGGCCGTGGCCGGGCCACGCGGGCCCGTGGGGCGGGCGCTACAGACCCTGGGGCTCGTGCGGGCCGGCTGGAGAGCGCCCGGGACCGGGTCGGACCCGGGCGAGTAGGATCCCGCTCGCATGGAGAGCTGGCTGCTCATCGCCGCGCTGCTCCTCGCCGGCGCCAGCCTCGCGTTCCTGACCATCGGCCTCCTGGCCCTGCGAAGCCGGCGCGTGCTCGGCGCGGTCTCGGGCGCGCTGCTCGCGCTGCTCCTGCTGTCCGTGGCCGGGCTCCTGGCCACGCTCGCCGTGGCCACCCAGGGATACCGCGCGCTCACCTTCGAGGACGTCGCGGCGACGGTGACGATCGTCCCGGCGGCCGCGCAGCGCTTCTCGGCCACGTTCCGCTTCCCGGACGGCCACGAGGAGCGGTTCACGCTCGGCGGCGACGAGCTCTACGTGGACGCGCACATCCTCAAGTGGAAGCCGATCGTCAACGTCCTGGGCCTGCACACCGCCTACGAGCTCGATCGGGTCGCGGGGCGCTACCGCCTGCTCACGGACGAGACCACGAAGCCCCGGACGGTGTTCTCCCTCGTTCAGCCCAAGCCGCTCGACCTCTTCGACCTGCGTCGGCGCTACGCGTTGCTCGCGCCCTTGCTCGACGCCGAGTACGGCTCGGCCACGTTCATCGACGCGGCGCGGCCGGCGGAGCTGGAGCTGCGGGTATCCACCTCGGGCCTGCTGATCCGGCCGGCCCCCGGGCGGTGAGCGAGCTCGGAGCGGCGGTCGGACGCTCCCACCGGACCGACGTCTAGACCACGGGCGACCCGCCCGCGCCGTGCGTCTTGACATCGCGCGGGCACTTCTCCCAGAATCCGCGCCGGAGCCGCAGCCGCCTCGGGCGACGGCGGTGATAGCCATGGGCGACGAGCTCGCGGGCGGATCGTCGATGAACCGCCGAGAGCCACGACGCGCGATGCTGCGAGGAGCGCTCGCGATCGGCGTCGGACTCCCTCTGCTGGACCTGTGTGCCCGCGCCATCCCCGAGGCCTCCGCCCAGGGCGATCCCAAGAGTCAGCGCCCTCAGAACGGCGATCGGTTCGTGTTCCGGACCGGGAATCAGACCGGCAAGGTGATCACGGTCGCCGACATCCCCGTCGGCGGCCCGCCCGTGCCGGCCTTCCCGATGGATCCCAGCGGCGTGGTGCGCGACGGATCGCGCCTGAACCAGCTGCTGCTCGTGCGCCTGACTCTCACGGATCTCTCGGAGGAGACCCGCGGCCGTTCCGCCGAGGGCGTCGTGGCCTACTCCGGCGTGTGCACGCACACCGGCTGCGACATCACCCTCTGGAAGGCCGAGTCCATCCGATTCCGCTGTCCGTGCCACGAGTCGGAATTCGATCCCAAGGACGCCGGCCGCGTCGTCGGCGGACCCGCGCCCCGGCGGCTCCCGCGGGTGCCCGTGAAGGTCGTCGACGGCGTGCCGGTCGCCGCCGCCGGCTTCCTGGGCCGGCCCGGGTTCCAGCCCACGTGAGCGGCCAAGCCGGAGCAGTGAGCGCTTCACAGCCAGTACAGGGAGGAACGATCGTGAGAACTCGGGCGCTCTTGGCGATGTTCGGCGTTCTGATCGTGACGACCCCGGCCGCGCTCCTCGGCGGCTGCACCGGCATGACCACCGGATCCCCCGCCGCGTCGATGGCCCCGGCGCCCCGCGCGAAGCCGACCGCGGGCGCGACGGCCTACACGCCGGTGACGGACCAGCGGCTCGTCAACCCCGAGCCGGAGAACTGGCTGATGTACCGGCGCACCTACGACGGCTGGGGTTATAGCCCGCTCGAGCAGGTCACCCCCGGCAACGCGGCGTCGCTGGTGCCGGTGTGGACGTTCTCCACCGGCGTGGCCGAGGGGCACCAGTCGCCGCCCATCGTCAACAACGGGATCATGTTCGTGAGCACGCCGCAGAACCAGGTCCTGGCCCTCGACGCCAAGAGCGGCGAGCTGCTCTGGCGCTACAAGCGCGACCTGCCCGAGGACCTCTTCCAGCTCCATCCCACCAACCGCGGCGTCGGCCTCTACGAGGACAGGGTGTACCTGGCCACCCTCGACGCCCACGTGGTGGCGCTCGACGCCAAGACCGGCAAGGTGGTGTGGGACCAGACGGTGGAGGACTACAAGAAGGGCTACTACATGACCCTGGCCCCGCTGGTGGCCAAGGGCAAGGTCATCGTGGGCGTCTCGGGCGGCGAGCTCGGCATTCGCGGCTTCATCCAGGCCCTGGACGCGAAGACCGGCGGCACCGCGTGGAAGACCTACACCGTCCCCGCCCCCGGCGAGCCCGGCTCGGACACCTGGAAGGGCGACACCTGGAAAACGGGCGGCGTGTCGGTGTGGATCACCGGCAGCTACGATCCCGCGCTCAACATCACCTACTGGGGCACCGGCAACGCGGCGCAGTGGATCGGCGACCAGCGCCCGGGCGACAACCTCTACTCGGCCTCGGTGCTCGGCCTCGACGTCGACACCGGCAAGCTGCGCGGCTACCACCAGTACCACTGGAACGACTCGTGGGACTGGGACGAAGTCTCCGCGCCGATCCTGATCGACGTCAAGCGCGGCGACCGGACGGTCAAGGCCCTCGTGCATCCGGCGCGCAACGGATATCTCTGGGTCCTCGAGCGGCGCGCGGACGGCATCGGCTTCGTCGACGCCAAGCCCTACGTCAACCAGACCGCGTTCAAGAGCGTCGACCCGCGCACCGGGCGGCCCGAGTACGACGAGACCAAGAAGCCGGTCACCGGCAAGAAGGTGGGCTTCTGCCCGTCGCTCTGGGGCGGGAAGGACTGGGTGCCGGCCGCCTATAGCCCCAAGACCAACCTGCTCTACATCCCGGCCAACGAGAACCTGTGCGGCTCGCTCGTGGGCACCCAGCAGAAGTACGAGCCGGGCAAGCTCTGGCTCGGCTCCGAGATCAAGGACATCGGCCTGGACGTCCGCAACGGCGCCGGCCACATCGGCGAGATCCAGGCGTGGGACATGAACACGCGCACCAAGGTCTGGACGCGCACGTTCGAGTCCCACAACTGGGGCCCGGTGCTGGCCACCGGCGGCGGGCTGGTCTTCGCGGGCGGCACCAACGATCGCTACTTCCGCGCGTTCGACGCCAAGACCGGCGAGCTGGTGTGGCAGTGGCGGACCAACTCCGGCATCACCGCGGTGCCGTCCTCCTACTCGGTGGACGGCGTGCAGTACATCGCGGTCCAGTCCGGCTGGGGCGTCGACGCCCAGCGGATGCAGGACTCGCTCGACACCGCGCGCGGCACGAAGACCGACGTGCCGCAGGGCGGCGTCATCTGGGTCTTCGCGGTGAAGCAGTAGCCGCCTCCGGCCCGGGCCGGTTGCTCGGGCCGAGGCGATGGGTCGAGGGATGCGTGACGTGGCTCGCGCCGGTCGTGCTGGCCGCGCTCGTCATGCTCCCTCGGCTCGCCTCCCCGCAGTTCGGGTTCCTCGACGACGGGCTGACGCTCGAGATCGGCCGTCGCGTGATCGGCCGCTGGAGCGACCTCCTCCATCTCAATCCCGAGACGGGCCGGTTCGTGCCGGCCTACTGGCTCGTGTACTCGGCGATCGTCGCCGCGGTCGGCGTGCGGCCGTGGGCCTTTTTCACGGTGAACGTCGTGATACTGGCTGCGCTGCTCGCGATGCTCGCCCGGCTCGTGCGGCGGAGCGGCGGCACGCGGGGACAGGCCGGCGTCACGATGGTGGTGTTCGCGGCGTGTGGGCCGACGATCGAGAGCGTCTACACGCTGTCGAAGCCCGAGCCGCTGCAGCTGCTCTGGATGGCCGGCGCGCTGGCGACCGCCGCCGCGAGCGAGGCCGCGTCGGCTCGGCGCGTGGGATCGATCGCGCTGGCCGCGGTCCTCTCGCTCCTCGCGTACGCCACGAAGGAGACGAGCCTCGTCCTGATCCCGATCGCCCTCGGCTGGCTGGCGATCGACTGGGCGGGCGGCCGGTCGCGACGCTTCCCCGCCACCTATGTCGCCGTCAACGCGATGGCGGCGGCGGCGTTTCTGGCCCTTCGCGCTCACTACGCCCCGCTCGCGCTCGCCGAGGGGTCGTACACGCGCGCCTACACGCTCGAGTGGCGCGTGATCGCCCCCGCGCTGTTCAGGATCGCCGCCTGGCTCGTCCGCGACTTCGCGTTTCTCCTGCCGCTGCTGGTCGTCCTCGCCGTCTGGCGCCCGGGCGGACCCGGACGATCCGGCCGACTCGTCCGGTACGCGGCCGTGTGGATGGCGGGATGGCTCGCCGTCTTCCTGCCGTGGCCGGCCACCTTCGAGTACTACCTCCTCCCGTTCGCCTTCGGGGCCGCCGCGCTGGCCGGCCTGCTGGTCGGCGACGGCTGGGCCGCGCGTCGTCGGCCCGGATCGGCGAGCGGCCGGTGGCTGGCATGGTCGGCGCTGGCGACGGCCGGACTGCTCTGGGTGATGGCGGCCGTCAACGCGGTGGCCGACGCGAAGGTCCAGCTGACGGTCGACCGCGCCAACGCGGCGCTGGTCGATTTCCTGGGCGGCCTGCCGGTCGGAAGCCATGTCGTGCTGAACACCGCGATGAACGAGTACCATCTGGAGCTGCCGAGGCATCTGGTGGAGATCACGCACCGCGCCGACATCACGGTGGAGCCGCCCGGTCGCCTGGCCGCCGCCGACGGCCGGGCGCCCGCCGATGCGTTCGTGATCACCGCGGAGCTGGCGAACCGGCCGTCTCCGACCGTGCGGCTGGCGCTGGACGAGGCCGGCGTCGCCCGTGACCACGCGCTCCTGGGCCGACTCCTGGCCGCGCCGGCCGCGCCGGTGTACCGCGACGTGCGGCATACCCGGCTCGTCGAGATCGGCATCCATCGCTGGCTCTGCCGGATCGCGGGACCCCCCTGGGTCGATCCGACCTTCTGCCCGGCCGATCGCCCCGTGGTCGACCGGCGCGTCTTCTCGTATGGCTGGCAGGTGCACCGGCTCATGGGCCCCGACGGCCAGCGGAGCCGACGTTGATGGCTGACGGCCGCCGCCTCGCCATCGACGTCATCGTCCCGCTCTACAACGAGGAGGCGGTCGTCGCCGAGTTCCACCGCCAGCTGATGGCGGTCGTGACGCCGCTGCGCCGCGAGTGCGACGTCCGCATCTGCTACGTCAACGACGGCTCGGTGGATCAGACCCGCGCCGAGCTGGCCAAGCTGGCCGCCGACGACCCGGCGGTGACCGTGCTGGAGCTGAGCCGCAACTTCGGCCACCAGGCCGCGCTCACCGCCGGGCTCGACCGGGCGAGGGGCGACGTGGCGGTGACCCTCGACGGCGACGGGCAGCATCCGCCGGAGCTGATCGCCGAGATGGTCGCGCTCTACCGGGCGGGCTACGACGTGGTGCTCACCCAGCGGGTGGCCGGCCCCGAGCCGCGGTGGAAACGCTGGACCTCGTCCGGGTTCTACCGTCTCCTGCGCGGCATCGGCGACACCCGGATGACCGCCGGCTCCGCCGACTATCGGCTCATCGCGCGGCCGGTGCTCGACGCCCTGCGGGAGATGCGCGAGTACCATCGCTTCCTGCGAGGCATGGTGGCCTGGACCGGATACCGGACGGTGGTCCTGCCCTACGCGGAGCGCGAGCGCATCGGCGGCCGGCCGAGCTACTCCCTGCGCGCGCGGGCGCGCCTGGCCGCCAATGCCACATTCTCGTTCTCGCTGGTCCCGCTGAAGCTGGCGCTGGTGGTGGGCCTCGGCTTCCTGCTCCTGGCCGCGGCCGAGGCGGTCTACGTGGCCAGCTTCTGGATCACCGGGCGGCAGGACCGGCTCGTGCCCGGCTGGTCCTCGCTCATGTTCATGGTGCTGATCGTGGGCGCGGCTCTCATGATCGCGGTCGGGCTGGTCGGCATCTACGTCGGCTACATCTTCCAGGAGGTGAAGCGCCGGCCGGTCTACCTCGTGCGCGACGCCGAGCGCGACCCGGACGACCGGCCCCGGCCGCCTATCCCTTGACCGCGCCCGCGGTCAGCCCCTGCACCATGTACTTGTGCAGGTAGATGTAGACCACGATCACCGGCAGCGAGGCGAGCGCGGCCGCGGCCATGAGCTGGCCCCAGAACGCGAAGTCCGAGACCACGAACTCGGAGAGGCCCACCGGCAAGGTCTTGAGGCTGTCGTCCGCGATGAAGATCAGCGCGTACAGGAACTCGTTCCAGGACAGCGTGAAGCAGAACAGCCCGGCCGCGAGGAGACCCGGTCCGGCGAGCGGCAGCACCACGTGCACGAGGGCCTGCACGCGGGTGGCGCCGTCCACCAGCGCGGCCTCCTCCAGCTGGCGGGGAATCGAGCGGAAGAAGCCCATGAGGAGCCAGGTCACGAACGGGACCAGGAACGTCGGGTACGCGAGGATCAGGGTGCCCAGCGAGTCGGTGTAGCCGATCCGGATGAAGGTCTGGTAGAGCGGGATGAACATGAGCCCGGGCGGCACCAGGTAGGTGACCAGCACGATCGCGCCGAGGCTGCGGCGGCCCGCGAAGCGCAGGCGGGTCAGGGCGTAGGCCCCCGCGGTGCCGATCAGCAGCGACAGCAGCGTGCTGGCGGTGGCGGTGATCGCGCTGTTGCGGAACCACAGGGCGAAGCGGCTCTCCTCGAACAGGTAGAGGTAGTTGTCGATGGTGAACGGCTGCGGGGCGTACACGTTCTGGGAGAGCAGGATCTGGCGGCCGGTCTTGAAGGAGGTCACCAGGATCCAGTACATCGGCACGAACACGATCGCGAGGATCAGCGCGAGCACGGCCCAGCGGACGAGGGTGCCCAGGCGCACGCTCACTCCTCCTCGCGATGCAGGTAGCGGACGACGCCCACGATGAGCAGGGCCACCAGGGGCAGCGAGGCCATCGAGGCGGCCATGGCCACGCCCCACCGCTGCGACATGATGCCCAGCTCGTAGCTGTAGGTCGCGAAGATGTGGGTGGCCGCCCCGGGACCGCCGCGGGTCATGATCCAGACGATGTTGAAGTCGTTGAGCGTCACGATCGTGCTGAGCAGGGTGACCACCGCCACCACGCCCTTGATGCTGGGCAGCGTGATGCGCCAGAACTTCTGCCAGCTGCCCGCCCCGTCGACGTCGGCCGCGTCGTAGAGCTCCTGCGGCACGGTCTGCAGCGCGGCCAGGAACGACACCCCGAAGAACGGAAAGCCGCGCCAGATGTTGGCCATGACCACCGACAGCATGGCCAGGCTCGGATCGCCCAGCCAGTGCACGCCGCTCTTGACCACGCCCAGGTCGATCAGGCTCACGTTGACGAGGCCCCGGAACAGGTCGAGCAGCCACTTCCAGGTGAGCGCGATGACCACCGTGGGGATGATCCAGGGCAGGAGCAGGATGCCGCGGATGAACTGGTTGCCGCGCACCACCTGGTGCAGGGCCAGGGCCATGGCCATGCCGATGACGAGCTTGACCACGATCGAGGCCACCGTGAACACCGCGCTGTTCCACGCCACGATGCGGAAGCGGCCGCTATCGAGCAGGTTGGCGTAGTTGCGCAGCCCGACGAAGTGCGCGGGATAGCCGACGATCTTCTCGGTGAGGCTCAGGTAGATGGCGCTGATGAAGGGATAGGCGACCAGCGCGGCGAGAAAGATCGCCACCGGGGCGATCATGGTGTAACCCAGCAATTGCTCCCGGTGGCGATCGGTCAGCACGAGATCACTTCACCGGCAGGCGATCGTAGATCTCCTTGATCCGCTTGTTGGCCTCGTCGACCGCCGCCTCCGGCGTCGCCTTGTCCACGATCACCTGCGTGACCATGTCGGTCAGCACGTTGCTCGAGACCACCTCGGCCGCCGCCGGCGTGGTGGGGCCTGGCCAGCCCACCGGATGGCCGATCTTCACCGTCTCCACGATGGTCTTGCCGGTCGGGGTGTTCCAGTACGGATCGTCGAGCGGCCGGGCGAACAACGGCACCGCCTGCTGGAACGAGCCGGTCATGTACTTCATCCACTGGGCACGCGACATGATGCAGCTCACCACCGCCTTCGCCTCCTTCTGCTGCTTGCCGTCGACCGGCACGCCCCAGTTCATCACGAAGGTGAGCGCCAGGTTGCGCCCGGCCGGCCCCTTGGGCATGAGCTTGATCGCGGTGTCCTTCTGCAGGGGATGCTTGTTCGACTCCTCCTGGAACAGGATGCTCGGCCCGTTGGGGGTGAAGGTGACCTTGCCGGCCATGAACGACTCGTTGTTGGTCGAGCCGGACCACGAGAGATAATCGAACGCGGCGGTCTTGTCGACGAGGTAGGCGGCGGTGACGACCTTGAGCGCCTGCACCGCCGGCCCCTTGGGCATGCCGATGAACTTGCCGCTCTTGTCCACCCACGCGGCCCCGTAGCTCCAGAGCAGGCTCATGGCCGGGTCGTAGCCGTCGCCGGTGCGGTTCCACGGAAAGCCGTTGGGGAACTCGTGGATGCCCGCCTTCTTCACCTTCTCGGAGATCTGCTGGATGGCCTCCCACGTGTCCGGCGGCTCGGCGCCGACCTTCGCGAGGATGTCCTTCCGATAGAAGAGGACGAGCGGGATGCCGTAGTGCGGCACCGCGTAGTACTTCCCGCCGAACTTCACCGCGCCTTCCGCGTTGGTCAGGATCGGCCCCAGCTCCTTGGTGACCGCGGCGACGACGTCCGACATGTCGGCGAGGCGGCCCAGGTTGGCGAGCCGCGCCGGGCCCACCGCGTCCAGCTCGGCGATGTCGGGCAGCGTCTTCGACTCGATGGCCGCGGTGTACTTGGTCCACATGTCGTCGAAGGTGTAGGTCTGGATGGCCAGCTCCATCCCCGCCTTCTTCGCGCACTCCTGGGCATTGGCGTCGAGGATCTTGTCAGCCGGCGGGATGTACGTCTTGAGCCGCCACAGGCTGAGCTTGCCAGCCGCCGCGGTCGGCCCCGGATCGGGAGCCACGAGCGCGACGACGACGATGAGCAGGACGGCGAGCACTATGAGCTGCCTTGCCAGCTTAGACATTCGCACCTCCTCGCGTGTGGACTCGGTGGACGGTGAGCGACCGACCCGGGTGTAGCATTCCGCTCGCAAAGGTGTCAAGCCGAACGCGGGTTCGCGCCGGCGTTGCCGGGCCACCGATTCTTCGCCGAAGGTTCGGAAGGGGGGCGAAGCCCCCCTCCGAGCTCCTCATCGCGGCGTGAACATCGGCACCGGCGGGCCGCCGTCGGTGGGCGTGAAGACGACGCGCACCGGCTGGCCGATCCGCAGCGCGTCGACATCGCAATCCACCAGGCCGGTCATCATGGTCACGCCCTCGTCGAGGGTGACGTAGGCGATCACGTAGGGCGGCGTGGCCCGCCGCATCACGCTGAACGAATAGATCACCCCGCGGCCCGCCGACTCCTTCCACTCGGTGCGATCGCTACCGCAGAACGGGCAGATCGGACGCGGGTAGTGATGCGGCCGCCCGCAGGCGGTGCAGGTCTTCACGAGCAGCCGGCCCTGGGCCGCCGCCTCCCAGTACGGCGCGGTCTCGGGCGTCGGCGTGGGCGCGGGGATCTTGCGGGCGGCCTCGGCCATGGCTCAGCCTCGCTCCATGATGAGCGTGGCGCTGGCGTGGCGCGTGCCGAGCGAGCCGCCGGTGCCGTGGGCCAGGGCCAGGTCGCAGCCCTTCACCTGCACCGCGGGATGCGCCTCGCCGCGCAGCTGGCGCACCGCCTCGATCACCTTGGTCATGCCGCCGCGGTTGGCCGGGTGGTTGTTGCAGAGGCCGCCGCCGTCGGTGTTGAACGGCAGCCGTCCCGTTCCCGCGATGAGATTGCCGTCGGCGACGAACCGGCCGCCCTGCCCCTTGGGACAGAAGCCCAGGTCCTCCAGCGTGATCAGCACCGTGATGGTGAAGCTGTCGTAGATCGAGGCGTACTTGATGTCGGCGGGGGCGACCCCCGCGCTCTCGAACGCGGCCGGGCCCGACCAGCGCGCCCCCGTGTAGGTGAGATCGACCTGGCCGCCCATCTGGTGCTTCACCGCCTCGCCCGCCCCGCGCACCCTGACCAGCGGGCGCCCGAGCTCGCGCGCGATCTCGGGGCGCGCCACGACCACCGCGCCGCCGCCGTCGCTGATCACGCAGCAGTCCAGCCGGTGCAGCGGGTCGGAGATCATGGGCGAGCCCACCACGTCGGCCACCGTCACCACGTCGCGCAGCATCGCGTGCGGATTGTGCTGGGCGTGATGGGAGGCGGCCACCTTGATCCACGCGAGCTGCTCGCTGGTGGTGCCGAACTCGTGCATGTGACGCATGGCCGCCATCGCGTACTGGTTCACCACCGTCGGCGAGAACGGGGCCTCGAAGGCCACGTCGGGCGCGGCGGGGCCGTAGTTGCGCGGCGCGGTGCCGGTGGCCATACCCTCGGCGCGCGGACGGCCGGCCAGCGTGATCAGGGCCACGTCGCAGCGGCCGGCCGCGATGGCCTCGGCGGCGTGACCCACGTGCACCACGTAGGAGGACCCGCCGGTCTCGGTGGTGTCGATGTGGCGCAGGCGCAGGCCCATGTAGTCGGCCATCGAGAGCCCGCCCAGACCGGGCGCGTCCCCCGCGCAGAAGTAGCCGTCCACGTCGTCCTTGCCGAGCCCGGCGTCGGCCAGCGCGCCGCGGGCCACCTCGGCGTGGAGCTGCGCGAGCGAGATGCCGTCGGCCTTGCGCGTGGGGTGCTCGAAGACGCCGACGATGCAGGCGCGGTGCCGGATGCTCATGGGCGGCTCAGGCCCGCCGCGCCGCGAGCGCGTCGGGGTTGAGCACGTTGATCGGCTTGCCCTCGCCGTAGGCCACCACCTGGTCGAAGATGGTGTCGAACATGTGCTCGAGGCTGTCGCGCTCCACGTAGCCCAGATGCGGCACGCAGATGCAGTTGTCGATCGCGAGTAGCGGGTGGGCGGCCCCCAGCACCGGCTCGTCCTCGTACACGTCCACCGCGGCCATGCCCGGCCGGCCCTGGCGCAGGGCCCCCTCGAGCGCGCCCGGGGCGACGAGGCCGGCCCGGCTCGTGTTGACGAACACCGCGGACGGCTTCATGCGCCCCAGGTCCTCGGCGGTCACCAGGCCGCGGGTGGCGTCGATCAGCCGCACGTGGATCGAGACCACGTCGGAGTCGGCGAAGAAGGCCTCGCGGCTCGCGGCCGGGGTGTAGCCGTCCTCCTTCGCCCTCTGAAGCGTCGACGGGCGCCCCCACGCGACGACGTTCATCCCGAAGGCGCGCCCGTAGCCCGCGACCACCGCGCCGATCTTGCCGTAGCCCAGGATGCCGAGCGTCTTGCCGCGCAGGCCGGTACCGATCGGATAGGCCTGCCACTTGCCGGCGCGCAGCGCGATCATCTCCTGCGGGATCCGTCTGAGCGCCGCGATGACGAGCCCCCACGTCAGCTCCGCGGTGGCGTAGGAGGGCCGTCCCGGCATCTGGCTGGAGGAGACGATCACGCCGCGCCGCGTGCAGGCGGGGACGTCGATGTTCGGCACCACCCCGACCTGGGTCACCATCCTCAGCCGATCGAGGCGCTCGAGCAGCGGCGAGCCGATCGGAGTGCGCTCGCGGATGCACACCAGCACCTCGGTGTCCTTCAGTCGGCTCGCGAGCGTGTCGACGTCCTTGGTGTGGTCTCTCCAGATCGTCACGTCGTGCAGGCGGACCTTGTCGAAGCAGCGCAGCGTGCGGATGGTGTCCTGGTAGTCGTCGAGAATGGCGATCTTCATGTCGCGCCCCCCTCGGGCGCCCCGTAGCCTACCACGGGACGGCGGGGGCGATTCACTCGATCACGTGGTCGCTGCGGCGCAGGAACGAGGGCGGCAGCGTCACGCCGAGCGCCCGCGCCGTCCGGAGATTGATCACGAGCAGGAACTTCTCGGGACGCTGCATCGGGAGGTCACCGGGCGCGCTGCCCTTCAGGATCCGGGCGACGTACGCGCCGGTGCGCCGGTACAGCTCGTGGAAATCCGGGCCGTAGGCCATCAGACCGCCCGCCTCGGCGAAGAGCGGCGCGAACGCGCAGATGGACGGCATCCGGTGCTTCACCGCGGCGCGGGCGATCCGCGGCAGCGCGCTGTTGATCAGGGGCGAGGTGAAGACCACCAGCGCCCCCGCGCCTCGACGGGCCGCCTCCGCGATCGCGCCCTCGATCTCGTCGGGACTCTGCACGGCGAGCCGCTCCAGCGCGAGGCCGGCGTCGCGCGCCGCGCCGTCGGTCACCTCGAACTGCAGGGCGTTCAGGCGCGGATCGCCGAGCACCGCCAACCGGGCCAGGCTGGGCTTCACGATCTTGACGAACTCCACGTGCTTGCCGCTCATCTCGGGCATGTCAAGGAAGAATCCCGTGACGTTGCCGCCGGGGCGCGCCAGGGTCGCGGCCCATCCCTGGCGAACCGGATCGGACTCCATGTCGAGGCCGACGATCGGGACGGTTCTGGTCGCGCGGGTCGCCGCGGCCAGGGAGAAGGGATTGGCGGCGAGGATGACGTCCGCCTCGGCGGCCAGGCGGGCCGCGAAGTCGTGGTACTGCTCGACCTTGTCGGGCCGGACCATGCGCAGCTCCACGCTCACGTCGCGGCCGACCACGTAGCCGTGCTCGCGCAGGCCGTCCGCGAAGGCCTTGAACTGCGTCGACCGCTGCATCTCGGCGGCGGAGCGCCCGGCCCCGCCGCCGAGCCAGCCGATCTTCGGCGCCTTCCCGGTCGGCTGCGCGCGCCCGATGCGCGGCACGCCCAGCAGGACGCCGGCCGCGGCGGTCACGAATCGTCTCCGGTCCATCACGCGCGGTTCGCCAACGGGCATCGCGGGCTCGATGGTCGGCCAGCCTATCACAGCGGCGGGCCCCGGCCCGGCCGACTTCGCCCGGCCGTGCTAGACTCCGCCCGTCGTCGATCATCCCGGTAGCGCGAGGAGACGCACATGGCCGAGACGGCGCGGATGGCGGTGTTCCACGGCGCGGGCAAGCCTTTCCAGATTCGCGAATATCCGGTGCCCGACCCCGAGCCCGGCGCCATCTTGATCAAGGTGGCGATGGCCAACGTGTGCGGCTCCGATCTGCACTACTGGCGCGGCGAGCTCGACTACGTGAAGATGGGCCGGCCGCTACCGCTCAACACCGGGCACGAGCACGTGGGACGCGTGGCCAAGCTCGGCTCCGGCGTCACCACCGACTCGGCGGGGCGGCCGCTCGCGGTCGGCGATCGCGTGGCCTACCGCTTCTTCTTCCCGTGCGGCCGCTGCCGCGCGTGCCTCCGGGGCAAGACCAAGTCCTGCCCGGTGCGCCAGGCGAACTTCCTCGTCTCCTGCGAGGCGTGGCCGCACTTCCAGGGCGGCTTCGGCGAGTACTTCTACCTGCGGCCGAACCATGCGGTGTTCAAGCTCGCCGACGACATCACCGACGACATGGCGGCGGGCGTGAACTGCGCCTTCAGCCAGGTCTACGCGGGCCTCGACCTCACCGCCCTGCGCCAGGGCCAGACGGTGGTGATCCAGGGCGCGGGCGGCCTCGGGGTCTACGCCTGCGCGGTGGCGCGCGAGATGGGCGCGGCGCGTGTGATCATCATCGACGGCGTGGAGGAGCGCCTGGCCCTCGCCCGCGCCTTCGGAGCCACCGACTTCGTGGACATGCGCGAGCACCCGACGCCGGAGGACCGCATCAAGGCGGTGAAGACGCTCACCGACGACTGGGGCGGCGATATCGTGATGGAGCTGGTCGGCAACCCCAAGGTGGTCGACGAGGGCCTGCGCATGACCGCGCCGGAAGGGACATATCTGGAGATCGGCAACATCAACGTGGGGTGGAAGGCCGAGTTCGACCCGGCGTGGATCATCTTCGGCAACCGCCGCATCTTCGGCCTCTCCCACTACGAGGCCGAGCACCTGCGCGGCGCGCTGGACATGATGGCGCGGACCCGGCAGCGCTACCCGTGGGACAAGATCATCTCCCACAAGTTCCCCCTCGAGTCGATCGAGGAGGCCTTCGTCCAGCAGGACAAGGGCCACGTCACCCGCGCCGCCATCGTCCCCACCTGATCGGGGTCAGGTCTTACATTACGACATTTCGGTCACCCGGCGCCTCGTCTGCCGCCGGAAAAATGTCGCAATGTAAGACCTGACCCCCGGACTACATCGAGAGGGCGGCGCGGGAGACCTGGCCGCCGCGCTGGGCCCAGTCGGCCTGGGCGAAGGCCTCCGAGATGCGCTCGAGCGGGAACACGTGGGAGATCACCTTCTCGAACGGGAAGCGCCGGAGATTGCGCTTCATGAACGAGAGCGACTGCTCGAGCGCCCACGGCGAGTAGTTGGAGGTGGCGACCAGCCTCGCGTTGCCCCGCACCAGCGCGGTGGCGTCGTAGGAGAACACGTTGCCGGGCGAGATGCTGCCCACCTCCAGATAACACCCGCCGCCTCTCAGCATGCGCAGCCCTTCGGGGATGACGTCGGCGTAGCCCACGAAGTCGGCCACCACGTCGGCGCCGAACCCGCCGGTCAGCGCCTTCACCGCGTCGACCCGCTTGTCCGCGGAGGCGATCTCGGTCGCGTTCACGGTGTGGTCGGCGCCGAAGGTCCTGGCCAGGGCCAGCCGCGGGGCCAGGCGGTCCACCACGATGACGGTGTCGGCGCCCATGTCGCGCGCCACCGCGACCGCGTTGAGGCCGAGGCCGCCGGCTCCCTGCACCACCAGCGACTGGCCGGCGCGGAAGCCCGCCTTGCGCAGGCCGTAGAGCACCTGGGAGAGCGCGCAGTTGATCGGCGTGGCCACGTCGTCGGCAATCTCGTCCGGCATCTTGAAGATGAAGTGGCCCGGCCGCAGGTAGTAGTAGTCGCCGTAGGCGTTGTTGAAGTACGGCGGCGTGCCCGCCACGCGGTTGGGCCGGCCCTTCTGCGGGCAGCTGCCCATCTCGTCGTCCAGGCAGACCGGGCAGCGGCCGCACGGGAAGAAGTAGCAGAAGGTCACCCGGTCGCCCTCGCGCAGCGGCCGTCCCATCGAATCGGTGCCGACGCCGGCCCCGAGCCGCTCCACCCGCCCGCACATCTCGTGCCCGAACGTGAGGTCCTTGGGCAGCGCACCGTACGTCTCCTTCATCTCGCCGCGCCAGATGTGCAGGTCGGAGCCGCACACGCCCGCCCGCGTCAGCTTGATCAGGATCGCACCCGGCTCGGGATCGGGCACCGGATACTCACGCAGCTCGAACTCGCCGCCGTACGCTTTCAGCACCGCCACCCGTCCGTTCATGCGGATCCTCCTTGGAATGGACCGATTCAGCGAGAGGGTCGCCGCGGCGGAGGCCGTTGTCAACCGCGGCAAGCCCGACGGCGTCGGGTGGCAGGGCCGGCGGCAGGTGGAGTACCATGAGCGCGCTCTGCGCACCGCCCGTTTTTCGATGGAGGTGGCCATGCGTCGTCCGCTACTCACGTTCGTGCTCATCTCCTTCCTGCTCCCGCCCGTCTTCGGGGCCCGGGCGGCCTCCGGGGAAGTCGCCACACAGGCTTACGCTCTCCCGGCCGGCGGTGGTCCTCACGACGTGGCGGTCGGCGCCGACGGAATCGTCTGGTACACCGCCCAGCGGAGCGGCCAGCTCGGCCGCCTGGACCCGGCGAGCAGGAAGGTCGATCTGATCTCGCTGGGCCCTGGCGCGGCGCCGCATGGAGTGATCATCGGGCCGGACGGCGCCCCGTGGGTCACGGAGGGTGGCACCAATTCCATCGTCCGGGTGGATCCGCGCACTCGGGAAGTGCACCGGTGGTCCCTGCCCGAGGCGCGCGGCTACGTGAACCTCAACACCGCGACCTTCGACAAGCGCGGACGCGTCTGGTTCACCGGGCAGAACGGCGTGTATGGGCGCCTCGATCCGGCGAGTGGCGAGATGCAGGTCTGGGACGCGCCCCGTGGCCGGGGGCCCTACGGCATCACCACCACGCCGGGCGGCGACATCTATTACGCTTCGCTCGCGGGCAGCCACATCGCCCGGGTGGATCCCGACACCGGCGCCGCCACCACTATCGAGCCTCCCACCCGGGGCCAGGGCGCGCGGCGTGTCTGGTCAGACTCCCGGGGTCGCATCTGGGTGAGCGAGTGGAACTCGGGCAACGTCAGCCGCTACGACCCGCAGACGAAGGAGTGGAAGGCGTGGAAGCTGCCGGGAGACAGCCCGCGCGCCTACGCGGTCTACGTCGACGAGCGGGACAAGGTCTGGCTGAGCGAGTGGAGCGCGAACGCCATCGTCCGGTTCGATCCGGAGACCGAGACGTTCGAGGCGTTTCCGAGCGATCGCCCCGGCGCCAACGTGCGACAGATCCTCGGCCGGGCCGGCGAGGTCTGGGCGCCCGAGTCCGGCACCGACCGGCTCGTCGTGTACCGGACGAAGTGAGCAGCTGGCCGATGTGGCTCCTCGCCGCCGGGGCGGTGACGGCCGCGTGGCTGCCTCGGACGGGCGCGGATCCCGCGCGTCGTGGGGAACGCGTGTTCCAGCGCTGCTTCGCGTGCCACTCCGTGGTGGCCGGTGAGGACGGGCTGCCGGGGCCGAACCTGCGCGGGGTGATCGGCCGGCGCGCCGGCACGCTACCCGGCTTTCGCTTCTCCCCGGCGATGATCGAGCAGGGGGCGCGCGGGCTCGTGTGGACGCGCGCCACGCTCGACGCCTACCTGGCCGACCCGGCCGGCTTCCTTCCCGGCACCGAGATGGCGATGCCCGGGCTCTCCGTGGCCGACGACCGCCGAGACGTGATCGACTACCTGCAGCGATCGTCGCAGCAATCGAGTCCAACTCCCAGGAGGACACCGTGAAGCTCCTCTACTTCGACGACTACCGGCTGGGCGTGCTCCGCGGCGACGCGGTGGTGGACGTCTCGGACACCGTGAAGGACGTCCCCCACACCGGCCCCGGCGACCTGATCAGCAGGCTCATCGCCCGCTTCGCCGACTACCGCCGGAAGATCGAGGAGGCAGCCGCGCGCGGCAAGCCGCAGCCGCTCGCCTCGGTCCGCATCCGCCCGCCCCTGCCGAAGCCGACCAACATCGTGTGCATGGCGGTGAACTACATGGAGGACGGCACCCGCACCGAGCCGGCGCCGATCAACGCGTTCATGAAGTCGCCCGGCGCGATCATCGGCCCCGACGAGACCATGGTGCTGCCCGATGTGCCCGCCACCATCTTCGAGGGCGAGGCCGAGATGGCGCTGGTGATCGGCAAGCGCGCCACCGCGGTGCCCGCGGCCCGCGCCCTGGAGTACGTGTTCGGCTACTGCAACTTCATCGACGGCTCCGCGCGCGGCCTGCTGCCGCCCGGCAACACGTTCTACCAGATGAAGTCCCGCGACACCTTCGCCCCCATCGGCCCCTACCTGGTGACCGCCGACGAGATCGCCGACCCCCACAAGCTGGCGATCCGCCTCTCGGTCAACGGCACCGTGAAGCAGTCGTTCAACACCAGCGACATGGCCCACAAGATCCCGCGCTGCATCGAGTGGGTGACCAGCATCCACACGCTCGAGCCCGGCGACATCCTCGCCACCGGGACCAACCACCGGGGGCTCTCCGCCTTCATGGACGGCGACCGCATCGAGCTGGAGACGGAGGGCCTGGGCACGCTGCACTTCACGATCCGTGACGATCTGAAGCGCACCTGGTCGCGCGAGACGCGGCTCGACCGTCAGGAGAAGGGGCAGGAGGGCACCACGCCCCAGCTCACCGGCAAGCACAAGAAATGAAATGAAGATCAGCCACGTCACCACCCGCGTGCTGTCCACGCCGGCGGACAATCCATTGGTGGTCGGTCTGCCCGCCCCGACCGACACGCGCGAGTTCGTGCTGCTCGAGCTGGGCACCGATCAAGGGCTGGTGGGCATCGGCCTCACCTTCTTCGGCGGCGCCCTGACCCCCGCGCTGCGCGCGGCGGTGGACGGCCTGGCCCGCCTCGCCATCGGCGAGGACCCGAGCCAGACCGAGGCCATCGTGGCGAAGTGCCGGCGCGCCGCGGGCAGCGCCGGCCCCGGTGGGATCTTCGCCCTCGCGCTCGCCGCGCTCGACATGGCGTGCTGGGACCTGATGGGCAAGGCGGCGGGCCGCTCGGTGTGCGCGCTGCTCGGCGGCCTCCGCGATCGCGCGCCGACCTATGCCAGCGGCGCGCTGATGCGCGCGCACCCGGTGGACTACCTGGCGAAGGCGGGTCCGCGACTGCGCGACATGGGCTTCCGCCAGATGAAGATGCAGTGCGGGAGCGAGCCCACGCTGGCCGCCTCGATCGAGCGCGTGCGGGTGATGCGCGAGTCCATCGGGCCCGACGTGGACCTGATGTGCGACATCAACCAGCTGTGGAGCGTCCACCACGCCATCGAGGTGGGGCGGCGCATCGAGCCGTACCAGCTCTACTGGCTGGAAGATCCCACCGCGCACGACGACTTCGCGGGACTGGCCCGCATCGCGGACGCGCTGGCCACGCCGATCGCGGCCGGCGAGTACCACTATGGCATCGTGCCCTTCCGTCACCTGCTGGAGGCGCGCTCGATCGACATCGTGATGATCGACCTCCTCCGGGTGGGCGGCATCACGCAGTGGATGAAGGTGGCCGGCATGGCCGAGGCCTTCAACCTGCCCGTGGTCAGCCACCTGATCCCGGAGATCCACGTGCACCTGATCGCGGCGATCCCGAACGGCCTCACCGTGGAATACATGCCGTGGACGCTGCGCCTCTACGAGGAGACCCCGACGATCGAGAACGGCCAGCTCGTGGTGCCGGACAAGCCCGGGCTCGGGCTCGCCTTCGACCAGGCCGCGATCACGCGCTACCAGGTCGCCTGAACTCCTTCCTCTCCCCTCCGGGGAGAGGACAGGTGAGGGGGCCCAGGCCGAGGGGTCCTCGCAGCGCGCCCGCCCTCACACCTGCCCGGTCCATCCCGGCTCGGCGACTTCCTTCCAGCGCGCGCGGATCCGCTCGTACTCCGCGGCCGGCAGCGGCCCGGCCTCCAGCAGCCGCGCGTTCTCCGCCCACCGCCCGGGCCGTTTCGTGCCGACGATGGCGGTGTGCACGCCCGGATCGGCCAGCGTGAACCGCAGCGCGACCGACACCGCCCGCTCCGCGTCGCGGAGAAACGCATAGTCGAGGGCGCGGAGCCGGGTCCAGTAGGGCTGGTAGTACGGCTCCGCGGGCCGGCGCGCGTAGCGCCACGCCGCGTTGGCGATCGGCCGCTTGGCGATGACGCCCATCTGCTGCTTCATCGCCGCGGGCACGGTCAGCTCGATCGCCTCCTGGTCGGCGATGCTCACCGAGGTCTGCAGCGTGTCGAAGCGCCCGCACCCGACCGCGAAGCGCGCGGCCTCCCCGTCGCCGCTGTAGCCGATGTACCGGGTCAACCCCCGTGCCCGCGCCCGCTCGAGGGCGGTGATCGCCTCCCCCTTCCGCAGTTCGGCCAGCTCGCAGCTGTGCAGCTGGATCAGGTCCAGCCGGTCGGTGCGCAGGCGCTTCAGGCTCCGCTCGATGCTCGACAGCAGCGAGGCCGCGCGCCAGTCGCCGCGCCCGTAGCCGCGCGGGTGGCCGCACTTGGTCAGGAGATGCACGTCGTTCCGGCGCGCCCCGAGCGCGGCGCCGATCAGGGCCTCGCTGTCCTCGTAGCACTCGGCGGTGTCGATGACGTTGAGCCCGGCGTCGATCGCGGCGCCCAGCAGGCGATCGACGGTGCGCAGGCTCGCGCCCTCGTAGCCGATCTCGGAGCCGCCGAAGCCGAGCACGCTCGCCTCCATGTCGGTCCGCCCCAGCTGTCGTCGCTCCATGGCCGACTATCGCGAGCGGGCGCCGTCGCGCTCCACGCCGGGCTCAGGCCGACGAGCGCAAGGCGGCCGCCTCGCGCTCCATGCGGGCCCGCATGCTCTCGCGCAGCGAGGCCACGATGTGCGGGGGCGCCGACTCGGGCGAGCCGGCGTGGAAGGGCGGCTGCGGATCGTACTCGATGCCGAGCTGGATGGCCTGCGCCACCTCCTCGCCCGCGATGCGCGCGGCCAGGGTCAGGGCCATGTCGATCCCCGAGGAGACGCCGGCCGCGGTGATGACCTTGCCCTGCTCCACCACCCGCTTGAGCGTCGGCCGCGCCCCGTACTCCGCGAGCCGGTCGAGCGACATCCAGTGGGTGGTGGCATCGAGCCCCTCCAGGATCCCGGCCGCGGCCAGCAGCAGGGAGCCGGTGCACACCGAGGTGGTCCACTGGCTGGTCACGTGCGCGCTCCGGATCCACTCCAGCAGCGGGTTCGGGCTCATGAGCGGGCGCGTGCCGAAGCCGCCCGGCACCATGATGACCTCCGGGTGCGGCACCGCGGACAGCGACTCGTCGGCCACGAGGGTGAGCTGGCGGTTGTCGGTGCGGCACGGGCCCGGCGTCATCGCGATGAAGCGCACGCGCGCGCCGGGCAGCCGGGAGAGCACCTCGTAGGGGCCGATCGCGTCGAGCGCGGTGATGCCCTCGAACAGCGGGATCGCGATGTCCATGGCAGTCGTCGTCCTCCGGGAGCGGCACGCTAGAGGCCGCGGGCCGCGGTCAGGATCTCCTCATCGCTCGGGAACTTCGAGAGGTCGTCGATCCGCTCGGCCGCCTCGACCTGGCGCCAGCGCACGATGCCTTCCCGATCGATGAGGAAGTGCCCGGTGAGCTGGGTGCCGTGGGCCGCCGCGATGTGCTGGTCGACCTCGTTCGGCTCGAACCCCTCCTTCTTGTTCATGGTCTCCATCGCCTCGAAGCAGTTCTGCGCCGCGGGCAGCTCGCCGGTGGGATTGATCGGCGTCGCCAGGAACTGACCCAGCGTGGCGCTCTGGGGCCACGACGCGGCCCGCTCGTCATCGACGACCGCGATCGCGGGCACCCGGTACGCCTGGTGGGTCGCCGCCTCGGGGTCGGCGGCGAGGAGCACGCGCGCCGGACGGTACTTGAAGTAGAGGCGCGCTCGCTCCGCCGGTGTGTTGACCACCGCCAGCGTCTCCACGCCGATCGCTCGGAGCTTCTCCTGCGTGGTGCCCAGCTGCACGAGCTGGCGCCGGCAGAACGGTCAGTGCAGGCCGCGGAACAGACCCACCAGCACCGGGCTGCGCCCGCGATAGTCGTCGAGCGAGACCTGGCCCTCGCGGTTCACCGCGGGGAGCCTGAACGCGGGTGCGGGATCACCGGGACGCAGCAGGGTGGGTGCCATCGGTAGAGCCTCCTCGTGCTCGGATCAGTCCAGGAACGGTAGCACCACGAGGGCGTCGGGCTCGAGCCCGGCTCGCTCGCAGATCGCCTGGGCCTTCTGCATGAACTCCTCGGCCCGCCTCTCGTCGCCCAGGTCCAGATGGACGGTGGCGAGGCCATCGTAGCAGGGGAACAGGAGCTGCGGCTCGTCGGCCTCCTCGGCCAGCGCGAGCGCCTCGCGGTAGTGCGCGATCGCGCGGGTCGGATCGCCGTGGCACTGGTAGATCTGGCCGAGGACGATGAGCGGCACCGCGAGATGGTCGAGCTGGCCGAGGCGCCGGTCGAGATCGATCGCCGCGTTGGCCGCGCCCACCCCCTGCTCGTCGCAGCGGTTGGTGAGCGCGCAGTAGGCCACCGCGAGGTTGGCGTAGAGGCGCGACTGGAACCCGAGGTCGCCGATCTTCTTGGCGGTGTCCAGCCCGGCCGCGGCGGTCTCGATGGCCCGCGCCGGATCCAGCGTGCTGTAGAGCACGCTCAGGTTGGCGAGCCCGCGACAGGCCGCCTGCAGCAGCCCGTTCTCGCGCGCGAGCGTCACGCTCCGCTCGATGTGCTCCACCGCCTCGGCCAGCCGACCCAGGCGCGCGAGCGCGACGCCGAGCGTGTTGTGGCTCTGGGCCGCCGCGGTGACCGCCTCCGCGCGCCGGTCGCCGTCGAGCGCGGGATCGGCCACGAGGCGCTCGGCGTGAACGCGCGCCTGCTCGGCCCACTCCAGGGCCCGCGCGCTGTCGCCGCCGCGGAAGGCCAGACGTCCCATCTCCTGGTACAGATGCGCGCGCTCGATGTGCTCACGATCGTCGCCGAGCAGGGCGAGCCCGGCCTCGAAGCACTGCAGCGCCCGGGAGCGCGCGCCCGCGTCCCAGTGCAGCCCGCCGGTCTTGCGGAGGATCCGCGCCTGCGCGGGCGCGTCTCCGGCCGCGCGGTGCCCGGCCTCGACGATCTCGTACTCGTCGAGCGCGGCCGAGCGCCGGCCGATCGGTCCGAGCAGATCCGCCATCCGCTCCCGGGCCACCAGGCGATCCGCGTCCACCCCGTCGCAGCCCTCGAGCGCGTCGAGGGCGCGCCGGTAGTGCACGATGGCGTCCGCGTTGGCGTACATGCCGGACGCCCAGTCGCCCGCCGCCATGAGGTAGCGGGCACCGCGGCGCTTGTCGGCGCCGAGCGCGCAATGATGCCCGAGGGCTTCGAGCCGCTCGAGGCTCTCGGGCTCGCCGTCGGCTTCCAGCGCCGCGGCCACGCGCGTATGCAGCTCGGTCCGCCGCGCCACGAGGATGTTCTGGTAGACGATCTCCTGCAGGAGCCCGTGACGAAACCGGTGATCGGGGCCCGGGGTGATCAGGTCGGTCCGCACCAGCGTGTCGAGGGAGGGATCCACCCGAGCCGGCTCGGCCGAGATCGCCCGGAGCAGCGGCACCGCGAAGCGAGGCCCGATGACCGCCGCCTCCTGGATGACCCGGCGCTCCGTCGCCTCGAGCCGGTCGAGCCGCGCGAGCAGCAGCCCGTGCAGCGTTGAGGGGACCGGGCGCGTGGCCGCGTCCTCCGCGCAGCGCCACCTCTCGCCGTCGCGAACCAGCACCCCGGCCGCCACCAGCGCCCGCACCACCTCCTCGAGGTAGAGCGGGTTGCCGCCGGCCTGGCGGAGGATCGTGGCCCGCAAGGACTCCGGAATTTGCCCGGTGGAGTCCCCGAACCACGCGGTCAGCAGGTCGAGGCTGTCGGCGCGCGACAGCGGAGCCACCTCGATGGCGGTGTGCGGCGCGCGGCTCGTGCCGAGCGCGTCCGGCTCGAGCGTCGGGCGGTACATCAGGAGGACCAGGAGCGGGCGATCCGCGAGGCGATCGGCGAGCGCGCCCAGCAGCTCGATGGACGCGGCGTCGGCCCAGTGCAGATCCTCGACCAGCAGCACCAGGGGGCCGATCGCCAGCCGCCGCTCGGTCAGGATGCCGGTGGCCATGAAGATCTGGCGCTTGAGCTGCTCGGGCGGGAGGTGGCGGGTGCGGACGTCGTCGCGCTCGAGGCCCAGCACCTGTGCGATCGCGGCCAGCATGGGGGCGCGCTCCTCCGCGGCGACGCCGAGCGTTTCCAGGCCCGCCGCGAGCTTGCTCCGGGCGAGATCGACCGAATCGCCGGGTTCCACTCCGTACGCGTCGCGCAGGAGCCCGGCCACCGCCCCGTACGTCTGCTCGCCGAGCGACGAGCACGCGGCGCGCCGGATCACGGTGCCGGCGAGGCGACCGGTGGCCTCGAGCCGGGCGAAGAACTCGCGCTGCAATCGCGACTTCCCGGCGCCCGGCTCGCCGATCAGGCTCAGCACCTGGGCCCGGCCCGCGCGCATGTCGTCGAAGGCCGCCTCCATCCGCCGCAGCTCGCGCTCGCGGCCCACGAGCGGGGCGGCCAGCCCGAGGCCCTCGAGGCCGCGGGCCGAGCGGGGCGCGGCCAGCGCGTCGAGCAGGCGATGCGCCGTCACCGGCTCGCTCTTGCCCTTGAGCCGGAGCGCCTCGCCGGGCGCGAACGTGAAGGCGTGCTGCGTGAGCTGATACGTGGCGTCGCTGACGAAGATGTCGCCGGCCGGGGCCGCGCTCTGCAGCCGGGAGGCGGTGTTCACGGTGTCGCCGGTCACCGCGTAGGCCGCGTCGGCGGCCGCTCCGATGCGCCCGGCCACCACCGGGCCGGTATTGACGCCGACGTGCAGCGCGAGCGGCCGGCCCACCCGCCGCTCCCAGCGCCGGTTGAGCGCGCCCATCCGCTCGCGCATCAGCAGCGCCGCGCGCAGGCTCCGCTCGGGATCGTCCTCGTGCGCGCGCGGGGCCCCGAACACCGCCATCACCGCGTCGCCGACGAACTTCTCCACGAAGCCCTCGTAGCGCTCGATCGACGCGGACATCTCCCGGAACAGATCGCTCTGGATCGCGCGCACGTCCTCGGCGTCGAGGCCTTCGCTCAGCGCGGTGAACCCGGCCAGGTCCGCGAAGAGCACGGTGACCGGCCGGCGGTCTCCCTCGGGAGCCGCGGGCGGCGGAGGCGGAGGAGGAGCCGGCGCGAGCCGCATCCCGCACTTGGGACAGAATGCGAAGTCGGCGGGGGCCTCGAAGCCGCAGCCGCCGCAGGTCATGGCGTCGCGGACGGGACCCGCTGCAGGCGGGCTTCGAGCCGCGAGGCGAAGGCGGCCACGTGGCGGGTGACGCACGTGTGGTGGTCTCCGGGCACCGTCTCGACCTCGAGGTCGGACAGCAGCGGCGTCCATCCCAGGTCCGGCCGGCGCACGCGCAGCGCCTCGGCGCGAAACAGCACGACGAGCCCGTCGTACGCCGCGGGCACGTAGCTCCGGATCGCGCGGCGATAACGCCGCCACGCCGCCCCGGTCACGTCGATCGGCGCCGCGTGCAGCCCCCGCTCGCCGCCCGCGCCGACCAGCCGGGGCATGCGGTCGACCGCCTCCATCAGGCGCCCTCGCACCGCGCTCATCCGGGGCCGGCGCGCGGCGCGCGCGAGGCCGGCGAAGCGCGTCGCGCCGGACCGCGCCCGCTCGAAGGCGATCTCGGCGGCCCAGCCCGCGCGGGCCACCACGCTCGCCCGCGCGGCCCCGGAGAGCGGGGCGACGCGCGCCAGCGCCGCGGCGGCCCGGTTGATGGCGCGCGCCGGCCATGCCGGCGCCGGCGTGTCCACGAGGACCACCACGTCCACCCGCTCGCCGGCGGCCCGCAGCTGCCGAGCCATCTCGAGGGCCACGATGCCGCCATAGCAGTGGCCGCCCAGCACGTACGGGCCGTGCGGCCGGATCGCGCGCACCGCGCGCACCCGCTCGGCCGCGATCGCGTGGACCGTGGCGGGCAGCGGGCGATCGAACCCGTGGAGATGGATCGCGTACACCGGACGGTCCGGATCGAGGGCGCGGCCGAGGGCGTGCGTGTAGAGCCCTCGCCCGTGGTCGTTGTGCACGAAGACGAGCGGCGCGCGCGCGCCGGAGGCGCGCAGCACGGTGAGCGGCTCGGTGAGGCCGCGATCCGCCCCTTGCAGCGCGGCGGCGACCCCCGCGACGGTGGGCGACTCGAGCAGGGCCGACGGGCCGAGCGCGCGACCGCAGGTCTGCTCGATCGCCCCGAGGAGCGCCGCGGCCAGCAGGGAATCGCCACCGAGGTCGAAGAAGTCGTCGGTGGCCCCGATCGGAGCCGCGTCGAACAATTCCTCGAACAGTCCCGCGATCTGATGCTCGAGCGGCGTGCGCGGCGTGACGAACACCTCGGGACGCGGGGCGGGCCGGGGCGGCGGCAACGCGGCCCGATCCGCCTTGCCGTTGGCGTTGAGCGGCATCGCGTCCAGCACGACGAAGGCGGACGGCAGCAGATGCGCAGGCACGCGGTCCTGAAGGAACCCGCGGAGGGCCGCCGCCGTCGGCGGCGGTGTGGTCGTGCTCACCAGGTACGCGACGAGCCGCAAATCTCCCGAATCTCCGGCCACCGCGGTCACCACCGCCTGTCGGATCGCCTCGTGCTCGACCAGCGCGGCCTCGACCTGCCCGGGATGCACCCGGAAGCCCCGCACCTTCACCTGGTCGTCCTTGCGCCCGAGCAGCGTCAGGCACCCGTCGGCGGCGAGCCGGCCGATGTCGCCCGTCCGGTAGACTCGCACGTCGGGCTCCGTGGGGTCGGCCGCGTAGCGCTCCCGGGTGAGGTCGGGCCGGCGCCAGTAGCCGTCGGAGAGGAATCGACTGCGCACCACGACCTCCCCGGGCTCGCCGGCCTCCACCGGCCGACCGTCGTCGTCGACGATCAGCACCTCCGCGCCCTCGAGGGCGTGGCCGGCGGGCACCCGGCCGCTCGGCAGCGGCGTGTCGCGCTCGACGTGGTGCTCGGTGATCGGGCTGAACTCGGTCGCCCCGTAGCTGGCCACCAGCACGCATCCCGGGGCGAAGCGCTCGCGGAATCGCTCCACGTCCTGCCGGTAGAGCGGCTCGCTGCCCAGGTGGACGAGCCGCACCGAGGCGACCCGCCGCTCGATGCCGGGTTCGGCGAGAAGCGGCCGGAACATGCTGACCGCCGAGCCGAGCACGGTGACCGACTCGCGCTCGATCCAGGCGGCGAGGGCGCGGGGCCCGGCCTGCGTCATGTCCCACGGCAGCAGCACCGCGCCGGCGGAGAATGCGGCGGTGAGGTCCCGCATGCCGGGCATCGCGCCGAGCGAGTGCAGCAGGCTCACCCGGTCGTCGGGTCCCACGCCATGGGTCGCGAGCGCGCAGCGGACGCGATGGAGCAACGCGCGGTGACTGCGGACGACACCCTTGGGCTCGCCGGTGGAGCCCGACGTGTAGAGCACGCACGCCGGGTGGCCCGGGGCGATCGGGACCCGGCGCGGCTCCGTCGGCTCGCGCAGGTCCAGCTGGTCGACCAGCACCGTCGGGCATCCGGGGATCCGGCCGTCGAGCGCGGCCGCTCCGGCCGCGTCCGTCAGCACGCACGCGGCCTCCGCGTCGCGGATGATCGCCGCGAGGTATCCGGCCGGGTTGGCCGGATTGAGCGGCACGCAGCAGCCCCCGACCTTCCAGGTGGCGACGACGCAGAGGCTGGCCAGCACCGGGTCGGAGACCAGGATCACCACCGGCGCGCCGAACACGGCGGCCCGCCGCCCGATCGCCGTCGCCAGCGCATCGGAGCGGCGATCGGCTTCCGCGTAGGTCAGCCGCACCGGACCCTGCGCGAGGGCCAGCGCGCCGGCCCGCACCGCGGCCACCCGGGCGAAGCGCGCCGGCAGTGAGCCCTCGACCTCCTCGGCGGAGAACGACAGGGGCGCGCTCACCTCCCGGCTCGTCTCACGCCGACCGCAGATCCGACTCCTGGGGCATGGGGATCCCGCGGCGGGCCAGCTCGCCTTCCAGGTCCAGCGCCCGCGTGCCCGCCGGCCGGCCGGCCGGCACCGTCCAGAACACCTCGAACTCGAGGCCGTCCGGATCCTTGGCGTAGAGCGAGAGGCTCACGCCGTGGTCGGAGGAGCCCACCAGCGCGCGCGCGTCGATGAGCTTCCGGCGCGCGCGCACCAGGTCGGTCAGCTCGCCCACCTCCCACGCCGAGTGGTACATGCGCACCGCCCCCTCATCGACCGCGCCGACGCCGGGCTGCTCGAAGAGGCCCAGGTGGTGGTCTTCGCTGCTTCCCGCGATGCGCAGGAACGCCGCGTTCGGATAGCGCGTCTTCACCTCGAAGCCGAGGACGTCGCAGTAGAAGCGCACGCTGCGGTCCACGTCGGAGACCCAGAGCACGAGGTGCTGCAGCCGCTTGAGCCCGATGCCGGTCGGGGCGCTCATGCGGGATACTCCACGCTGACCGTGATGGCCGCGCACGCGATGATCGTGTCGGCGTCGGGCACGCGCAGGCCGCCCGCCACCGGCCGCACCGTCACCTCGCCGTGGGGCAGCTCCTTCTTCACGCGCTCCACGTCCACCGTGCCCGGATCGGGCACACCCACCGTGACGTGCACCAGCATGCGTCCGCCCTTGGCGCGCACGTCGGTGAAGAGCGGCAGGCTCGAGTGCCGGATCGCGTCGGAGACCGCGCGGCACGCCGCCTTGGTGCCCTCGTTGCCGTGCACGTCCACGCCCATCCCGAACTCCAGCACCATCGGTTGTGCGGCCACGTCGTTCTCCTCTCGGTTATCCGATCACGCTGCCGCCCATGACCCGAATCGTGTCGCCCGTGATGTAGGCGGAGGCGTCGGAGGCCAGGAACAGACACGCCTCCGCGATCTCCTCCGGACGACCGAGGCGGCCGAGCGGGATGCGCTTGAGCTGCTCCGGCCCGCCGGGCGGCGCCTGGCGGAACTCAGGGTACCACTCGGCGTAGCGGCGCTCGGTGTCGATGGTGCCCGGCACCACCATGTTGACGCGAATGCCGGACGGGCCCAGCTCCGCGGCCAGCGCGCGCACCAGGCCGAGCAGGCCGGTCTTGGCCGCGGTGACCGCGGCGGTGCCCGAGCGCCCGGTGATGGACGATTGCCCGCCGAGGGCGATGAGGCTGCCGCGCCCGCGCGCCTTCATGCCGGGCACCACCGCGCGGGCCAGGTAGAAGGCGGAGTGCAGGTTCACCGCGAACACGCGGTGCCACTCTTCCAGCGTCGTCTCGGTCACCGACCTGTGCGGCCGGATGGCCGCGTTGCACACCAGGACGTCGATGGCCCCCAGCACCGCGAGGCCGCCCTTGACCATGTTCTCCACCGCCTCCGGGTCGCCGATGTCGCCCAGCACCGACACCACGCGCACGCCGTGCTTGCGGCACTCGTCGGCCACCGTCTCGAGCTCCTCGCGATTGGCGCGCGTGTTGAGCACGAGGTCGGCGCCCTCCGCCGCGAAGGCCAGCGCGATGGCGCGGCCGATGTTGCGGCTGGCCCCGGTGACGAGCGCGGTGCGGCCCGCGAGCTTCATGCCGACGGCCGGAGCCGGGTGGCGTGCGGCATCACCTCGGCGGTGAAGAGATCGATGTTGGCCTCGGCCTCCGCCTCGCTCATCTCGCCGAACATGAGCCGGCAGGTCATGTAGGTGCAGCGGCTCGCGGTCATCTGTCGCTCGAATTCCTCGCGCACCTGCGCGGGGGTGCCCGCGATGGCCACGCCGCGGCTCCGCGCCTCGTCGAAGTCCCGCGCGAAACGGATCGGGATCGAGCCGAAATCGCGCCAGAGCTTGGTGAGGTTGGCGTACCACACCGCGTAATTCGCGCGACCGAGCGCCATCGCGTCGCCCTCGGTGGGTGCCACCACCACATGACGTCCCATGCCGAGACGGGGCATCGCGGCGTCGCCGTGCTTGCGCTGCCACACCTCGCGGTAGCGCTCGAACAGCGGGGCCGAGCCCTCGGCAGGCAGGTTGGTGATGACGTTGACGCGGTTGGTGGCGGCCCACTCCGCGCCGGCCAGGTGGCCGAGACCGTACCAGAGCGGCGGATGCGGCTTCTGCAGGGGCTTCAGGATCATCGGGACTTTTCGATAGACGTATCTGGGCCCGCGATGCTCGAGCACGTCGCCGGTCAGCCCCTGGAGGATCACCTCGAGCCCCTCGCGATAGATCTCCTCGGTCTCGAGATGGTGGAGGTTGAAGTACGCCATCTCGTACGGCACGATGCCGCGCCCCACTCCGAAGTCGAAGCGTCCGCGCGACAGATGATCGAGCATGCACACTTCCTCGATGAGCCGCAGCGGGTCGTAGAGCGGCAGGCAGTACACGCACGGCCCCAGGCGGATCCGTCGCGTCCGCTGGGTCGCCGCGGCGAGGAAGATGCCGGGCACCGGGGCGAGGCCGAGCGGCGTGGCATGGTGCTCGGCCAGGTGGTACGAGTAGAAGCCCGCCGCGTCGTACTTCTCGAGCAGGCGCAGCCGATGCTCGTAGAAATCGGCCACCGGCACGTCCCGCCGATCGAGGTGATCGAAGATGCCCAGGTCCATGTGCCCTCTCGAGGCCCGCCGCCGGCTCAGCGGTTCTGGTGGCGTGGCCGGCAGGTAGCGTATCAGCAGGCCCTCGAGTAGGCCAGACGGACGGTCCGCCAGTCGTGCAATTCGTGAAATTGAGCACCAGCAGGCTCTGGAGTACCATGGGCCCGCTTTCAGAGTGACCCCGGCGGGGCGGAGAGGAGCCAGCGCGATGTCCTATGACCTCCTGATCAAGAACGGATGGGTGGTGGACGGGTCCGGGCTGCCGCGGTTTCGCGCGGACGTGGGAGTGAACGACGGCCGGATCGCCGCCATCGGTCGACTCCGTGAAAGCGCCCGGGAGGTCATCGACGCGGATGGGCGCGTGGTCGCGCCGGGCTTCGTGGACGGTCACACCCACATGGACGCCCAGATCTTCTGGGACCCGCTCGGGACGTCGTCGTGCTGGCACGGCATCACCAGCGTGGTGATGGGCAACTGCGGCTTCACCCTGGCCCCGTGCGCGAAGGAAGACCGCCACCTGGTCATCCGCAACCTGCAGCGCGCCGAGGACATCGCGGCCGAGGCCATGGAAGCCGGCATCCAGTGGCGGTGGACCACCTTCCCCGAGTTCCTCGACGTGCTCGACTCGTTGCCGAAGGGCATCAACTACTCGGGCTACATCGGCCACTCCGCGCTCCGCACCTACGTGATGGGCGAGCGCGCGTTCGACGGGGCCGCGAGCGAGGACGACCTCGCCAAGATGGAGCGTGAGCTGCGCAACGCGCTGATGGCCGGCGCGATCGGCTTCACGACGTCCCGATCACCCAGTCACGAGACCCCGGATTCCCGGCCGGTGGCGAGCCGCATGGCCTCGTGGGACGAGGTGCGGCGCCTGGTCGGGGTGATGGGCGAGCTGAACGCGGGCATCTTCGAGCTGGCCGGCGAGGGCGTGGACCGCAAGGTCGATCATCCCGACCTGCCCGACTACCACCGCCGCCTGAAGGCCCTGGCCGTGGAGACCGGCCGGCCGATCACCTTCGGCCTCTTCACCCGCAAGGACGCGCCCGACATGTGGCGCCACTACGTGAAGCTGATCGAGCAGACGGCCGCCGCGGGCGGGCGGATGTTCGCCCAGGTGCACAGCCGCGCGCTCTCGCTGGTGCTCTCGTTCAAGACCCAGATGCCGTTCGACCGCCTGCCGGTGTGGAAGGAGCTGCGCGCGCTGCCGCTCGGCGAGCAGCAGGCGCGTCTGCGCGATCCCGAGCTGCGCCGGAAGCTGGTCGAGGCCTCCCGCGAGCGGGACACCCGCAAGGCCCTCGGCACCGAGGCCCGGCAGGCCGCCTACGAGTGGATCTACGTGCTGGACTCGGTGGACCCGCCGCACCGGTCGGTGGCCGAGATCGCGCGCGAGCGCGGGATCGACCCGGTCGAGGCGATGATCGACCTGGCGCTGGAAAAAGACATGGATCGCTTCTTCTTCCACCCGATCGCCAACGAGAACCAGGAGCTGGCGCTCGAGCTGATCAAGCACCCGCAGGCGGTCGTTACGTTCTCGGACTCGGGAGCGCACGTCTCGCAGCTCATGGACTCATCGCTGCAGACGTACCTGCTGAGCCACTGGGTGCGCGCCAAGCAGGCGCTGACCCTGGAGCAGGCGGTGCGCATGCTGTCGTTCGTGCCCGCGTCGTACTGGGGCTTCACCGACCGCGGCTTGATCCGCGAGGGCCTGGCTGCCGACGTCGTGGTGTTCGACCCGGACACCATCGCGGCCGAAATACCCGAGGTGGTGACCGACCTGCCCGCGGGGGCCAGGCGGCTCATCCAGCGCACGCGCGGCATCGCGGCCACCGTGGTCAACGGCGAGACCCTGCTGCGCGACGGCAAGCACACCGGCGCGCATCCCGGACGGCTCCTGCGCGGCCCGCTCGCGCGGTCGGCCGCGTAGGGGGAGCGCGATCATGGCCAGGCTGCTCGAGGGCAGGACCGCGCTCGTGACCGGCGCGGGCCGCGGCATCGGCCGCGGCATCGCGATCTCGCTCGCGAAGGAAGGCGCGAAGGTGGTGGTCAACGACCTGGGCGCGGGTCTGGACGGCGAGGGCATCGCCACCGGACCGGCCCAGCAGGTGGTGGACGCGATCGTGAAGGCGGGCGGCACCGCTTCCGCCAACTACGGCTCGGTGGCCGACCACACGGCGGCCAACGAGATGGTCGAGCAGGTCGTGAAGACCTACGGCCGGATCGACATCCTGGTCAACGTGGCCGGGATCCTGCGCGACCGCATGATCTTCAACATGAGCAAGGAGGAGTGGGACGCGGTGCTGGCCGTGCATCTCGACGGCACCTACTTCTGCACCCGCGCCGCCTCCGTGCACATGCGCGAGCAGAAGTACGGGCGCATCATCTCGATGTCCTCGGTCTCCGCGCTCGGCTCCCCCGGACAGCCCAACTACGGCGCGGCCAAGGCCGGCATCATCGGCCTCATGTGGTCGACCGCCAACGGCATGGCGAAATACAACGTCACCGCCAACTCGATCATGCCGAGCGGGGCGACGCGCATGATCGACTCCACCCCGCGCGGCCGGCAGGTGTTCGAGCAGACCGGGAAGTGGCCGAGCGAGCAGGCCATCGGCACCGACCGCGATCCGGACAACGTGGCCCCGCTGGTGACCTTCCTGGCCAGCGAGCAGGCCGGGCACATCAACGGGCAGGTCTTCCACTCGTTCGGCTACGGTTATACGTTGATGGCCCTGCCCGAGCCGATCCGCCGCATCGAGGCCGACCGCAAGCTCGAGCCCGCGGAGCTGGCCAAGCTCTTCCCGGAGACGCTCGGCAAGAACCTCCACGAGCCGCCCGGCACCAACTTCGGCAAGAGCCTCGCCGAGCGGCCGAAGGGCGAGTGGCAGGACCTGGGCCGAGGCGTGCGGTACTGGCAGTCGCCCTGGGAGCCGCGCTCCTAGCCGCCGCGGTCACTCGATCAGCTGGTCCGCCCGCAGCAGGAGCGACTGGGGCAAGGTCAGCCCCAGCGCTTTCGCCGCCTTCAGGTTGATCATCAGCTCGAACTGGGTCGGCTGCTCGACCGGCAGGTCACCCGGCTTCGCGCCCTTGAGCACGCGGTCGACGTGGGTGGCCGCGTGCCGCCACATGTCGGTGGTGCTCGTGCCGTAGAACATGAGCCCGCCGGCCCGGACGTACTCCCGCTCCCCGTACATCGCGATCAGCCGGTGCTCGTTCGCGAACTCGACGACCCGGGATCGATACGAGGCGATCAACGGATCCGCGGTGGTCATGAGCGCCTCGGCCCGGCTCGAGCGGACCGCCACCAGCGCGGCCTGCAGGCTGGCCTCGTCGTGGACACCGAGCGGCTCGACCGAGGTTTGCAGGGAGCGGCCCCACTCCTGCGTCTCCCGCATCGCCAGCACGCTGGCCGCGTTCTGGTCGTTGTAGAGGAGCGCGACCCGCACAGTTCGGGGCGACACCTCCCGCAGCATCTCGAGGCGCTTGCCGTACTCGGGCCCGATGAAGGTGACGCCGGTGAGATTGCCGCCGGGACGGCTCAGGTTCGAGACCAGGCCGGTCTTGTCGGGAAAGGCGGCGCGCCCGAAGATGATCGGGATGCGGCCGGTCGCGGCCTTCGCCGCCATCGTCGCGGGCGTGCCGGAAGTGCAGATGACGTCCACGCGCGCGCCGACGAGAGCCCGGGCGAGATCGAACAGCCGCTGGCTGTTGCCCTCGGCCCAGCGCGCGTCGATCACGATCGATTGGCCTTCGAGGTAGCCCAGCCCGCGGAGGGCGCCGCGGAGTGCCTCCAGCTCGTAGCCGCCGGAGGCCGCCGAGGCCGGCGAGAGCCAGCCGATGCGCCAGGATCGGTGCTGCGTCGCCCGGGAGACGCGCGGCCACGCGAGCATCCACACGAGCACGGCGAGGACGGTGCGCCGATCCATGCGAGGGCCTCCACGCGGCCGCCGTCGGAGCGTTTCGGGTGCGGCCAGCGGGCACGACCTTACACCAGCGTGACCGGCCGGCGAAGCCGGATTTCGCGGCGGGCGATCTGATAGACTGCGGGCAACATCTGGGGTCCTCGCCGGCCTGCCCTCGATCGGAGGCGTGTTGAGCACTGTCCTGCTGGTCTGCCACGCCAACACCTGCCGCAGCGTCATGGCCCACGTGCTCCTGGAGAAGATGCTGGCCGCGCGCGGCACCAACGGCGCGGTGCGGGTGCGCTCGGGCGGCATCGCCAATCACGCCCGCGACGGGATGATCCCCTCCCTCGACGCGCGCATCGTGCTGCGCGAGGACGACATCCATCTGAGCGAGACCGCGTTCGCGTCGACCGATCTGCGCCGCCACCGCGAGATCGTGGCCGCCGCCGACCTGATCGTGACCATGACCGCCCAGCAGAAGGACACGATCGGCGCCTACGCCGAGGCGCAGGGCCGCCCGATCATGACGCTGCACGAGCTGGCCGGCGAGGCCGGCGACGTCGACGACCCGTTCGGCCAGGGCGAGGACCGCTACCGGGCCACCCGCGACGAGATCAAGCGGTGTCTCGAGCGCGGAGTCGATCGCATGCTGACGCTGCTGCCGCAGCGGAAGGAGACGAGCCGATGAGCGAGGAAGAGCACGTTCTCTACGATCCCACCGCCGAGCCGCGCATTCTCGCGACCGGGCTGGCCCCGCGGCTGGCCAGCCTCGAGGGCAAGCGGGTCGGCATCCTCGACAACAGCAAGGCCAACGCGGGCACGTTGATGCTGGCGGTGGCCGAGCGCCTGAAGGAGCAGTACGGCGTTCGTGACGTCGTCAAGCGCGAGAAGGGCATCGCGGGCGCGCCGTCGCCCGACATCCTGGCCGCGCTCACGACGTGCGACTTCGTCCTGGTCGGCAGCGCCGACTGAGGGTCGTGCACGTCGTGGAGTATCCACGGCGCCATCGTGCTGGAGCAGCGGGGGATTCCCACCGTCGTGATGGGCACGTATGAGTTCGAGCAGCTCGCGCGGCTCGAGGCGAAGAATCGCGGGCTCGCCGACCTGCCGCTGGCCCTGATTCCCCATCCGCTGGGCGGCATCCGGGAGGACGAGGTGGTGAAGAAGGCGGAGGGGGCCGTCGAGACCGTGCGGAAGGCGGTCACGCGGCCGTGAGCGCATCGGCCTCCCGCGCGGCCTCCGCCGGTGCGGCCGCCGCCGGCGCGTCCTCCGCCGGCCCGGCCGCCAAAGTCTTCCGTCTCACGGGCGGCTACGCCCACATAAACCGTCACTATCAGGAGCGGGGCTGGACCGACGGCCTCCCGATCGTGCCGCCCACCGAGGCGGACGTGCGCGAGTTCCTGCGCTACACGGATCGCGGGCCGCGCGAGGTGGTGGCGGTGCTGCCGCCCCGCCAGGGCGAGTGCACCGTCGAGCGCATCGCGATCAACGCGGTGATGGCGGGCGGCCGGCCCGAGTACATGCCGGTGATCATCGCGGCCATCGAGACGCTGGCCGATCCCGCGTTCAACCTGGATTCCATCCAGGCCACCACGCATCCGGTGGCCCCGCTCATCATCGTGAACGGGCCGATCGCCAGGGAGATCGGCATCAACGCGGGCTACAACGCCTTCGGCCAGGGCTTTCACGCCAACCTCACCATCGGCCGTGCGATCCGCCTGCTGCTGATGAACGTCGGCGGCGGGCTGCCCGGCACCGGCGACCGGGCCACCCAGGGCAGCCCGGCCAAGATCGCCTATTGCGTGGCCGAGAACGAGGACGCGAATCCGTGGGAGCCACTACACGTTGAGCATGGCTTCGCGCGAGAGACCAGCACGATCACCGCGATCGCCTGCGAGGGGCCGCACAACATTCAGGATCACTACAGCTATACCGGCCTCGGCATCCTGAAGGTGGTCGCGGGCGCGATGGGCCAGGCCGGGAGCAACAACATCCTGGCCGGCGGCCATCCCCTGCTGGCGCTCGGACCCGAGCATGCCGCCACCATCGCGCGCGACGGGTTCAGCAAGCGGCAGGTCAAGGAGTTCCTCGTCGAGCACGCGCGCTTCCCGCTCGCCCGCCTGGGCGATGAGTACCGCGCGCACCTGATCCAGCGCGGCGCCAAGGACGCGCCCGACACCATGGTGCCGGCGGTGCGCTCGGCCGACGACGTGACGGTGATCGTGACCGGGGGCGCGGGCAAGCACTCCTGCTGGCAGCCCACCTTCGGCGATCAGACCGGGCCCGCGCGCCGCGCGATCACCCGGAAAGACGGCGCCCCGCTCCCGTCCGTCGCCGCGCTCGTCCGCGGCTAGTCGGAGTCGCTCCTCCGAGATGCTGGCATAGCTCAGCCGGCCGGCTGGCAGTTCACCATCCACGGCGTCCCGAAGCGATCGACCAGCATGCCGAACCGCGTGGCCCAGAACGTTTGCTGGATGGGCATGGTCACCGTCGCCCCGTCGGAGAGCCGCTGAAAGATGCGGTCGGCCTCGGCGGGATCGGTGAGCTGGATCGTCACCGAGAAGCCCTTCGGCGACTCGAAGTGGCCGGGCGGCGCGTCCGAGCCCATGATCACGTCTTCGCCGAGGCTGAGGCGGGCGTGCATGATCTTCTCCCGCCACTCGGGCGGCACGTGGCCTTCCGCCGGCGTGCCCGCGTGGGGCAGCATCGCTTCGATCTTGCCGCCCAGGCATTCCGCGTAGAACGTGAACGCCTCCTGGCATCGGCCGTTGAACAGCAGGTAGGGATTCACTCTCATGGCTCGCTCCTTTGCACGGGGATGAGCGCGCGCAGCCGGGGGCATCGCAGGAACACACCACCCCACACGAGCAGCGCGACGTAGATCGGGAAGAGAACATGACTGAAGAGCGGACTGCCGACGCGCACCTGCGTCGCGATCGCGCCGCCCAGGTAGCCGGTCAGCAGGATCGCTCCGAAGATGGCGGTTCGCGGGATCAGGTAGACGATGAGGCAGACGAGCAGGACGACCCCGATGCCGACCACCGTGTGCTCGGGATACCCCAGCTGCATCGTGCCTTCCACCGCGATGGGCAGCTTCACGAGCTTGATCACGCTGTCGAACAGCAGGAACAGGGCGACCAGCCCGCTCATGATGCGACCGGCCCAGATCATCGTCATACCCCTGGTCGAACGAGCGGCGGCGGGATCGACACCGGTACTGGTTGGAATCCCGCTCAGCCGACGCATCCTCTTGTACCTGGCCGGAGTCGCGGCGTGGACGCGCGGTCACCTCCGGCCAGGCCGCGTGCTACGATACGGGCCCGTAGACCCATCACCGATAAACAAGGAGCACCCCGTGGCCACAGCCGAGCGCACAGACCGCATCAAGGGCGTCCTCTCCCCGGTCGTCACCCCGTTCAAGGCCGACCTGTCGCCCGATCCCGCGCGCTTCGTGCGGCAGTGCCGCTGGCTCCTGTCCCAGGACGTGGGCCTCGCGGTGTTCGGCACGAACTCGGAGGCCAACTCGCTGTCGAGCGAGGAGAAGATCGAGCTGCTCGATCGGCTGGTCGCGGGCGGCATCGACCCGTCGCGTCTGATGCCGGGCACCGGTTGCTGCGCGTTGACCGACTCGGTGCGGCTCACCGCGCACGCCATGAAGCTGGGCGCGGGCGGCGTGCTGATGCTGCCGCCCTTCTACTACAAGGGGGTCTCCGACGACGGGCTCTTCAAGAACTTCGCGGAGGTGATCGAGCGGGTAGGCGACCGGCGTCTGCGCGTGTACGTCTATCACATCCCGCCCGTCTCGCAGGTGCCGATCACCCTCGGGCTGATCGAGCGCCTCCTGAAGGCCTATCCCGGCATCGTGGCCGGCGTGAAGGACAGCGGCGGCGACTGGAACAACACCAAGGCGATGCTGGACGCGTTCGCGGCGTCCGGCTTCGACGTCTTCGCGGGGAGCGAGACGTTCCTGCTCGCCAACATGCGCCACGGCGGCGCCGGCTGCATCAGCGCCACCGCCAACGTGAACCCCGCCCCGATCGCGCGCCTCCACCGCGAGTGGCAGACGCCGGAGGCCGACGCGCAGCAGGCGCGCCTCGACCAGATCCGCGGCATCATGCAGCGCTATCCGATGATCCCCGCGCTCAAGGCGGTGATCGCGCGCTACGGCGGCGACCCGGCATGGGTCACGGTGCGGCCGCCGCTGGTGGCCCTGACCGACGAGCAGCGCGCCGCCCTCGCGGCCGAGCTGGGCCGCGCCGCGTTCAGCATGCCCGGGCTCGGGCGGGAGGAGTAGACGCGATGAAGGAGCTGGCCGCCCGCCTCGACGCGCTCTGCGACGCGCTGCCGTTCCAGACCAGCTGGTACCTGAAGGACCTGGGAAGTGGCGCTCGCGCCGACCGGCGGGGCGACGTGCCGGTGCCCTCGGCGAGCACGCGCAAGATCTCGATCATGATGGCCGCGCTGAAGGCGGTGCACGACGGCAAGCTGGCGCTGGACCAGAAGGTGACGATCGACTCCAGGTACCAGGACAACGACTCGGGCACGTTCCAGCATCTGACGCCCGGTTTCTGGATCACGTTCCGCGACGCGCTGGTGATGATGATCATCGTCAGCGACAATACGGCAACCGGCCTCGTGGTGGACCTGGTGGGCCTCGGCGAGATCCAGCGCTTCTGCGAATCGATCGGCATGACCGGCACCATCCACCGCTTCGGCATCCCGCCCCGGCTCGGGCCCGATCACGCGCTGGAGCAGGTCACGTCCACCACGCCGAACGACCAGGGCCTGCTGCTCGAGCTGATCCTGCGCGGCACCCGCGACGCCGCGGTGGCGGCGCGCCTGGGCGTGACACCGGATCTGTGCCGCCTCGGGCTCGACATCCTCTCGTGGCAGAAGCTGAAGGCGCGGCTGCCCTCGCAGCTGCCGCTCGGCACGAAGGTCGCGCACAAGACCGGCACCGGCTCGCGCGGCTTCATGGACGCGGGCATTGTGTGGAAGGACGATCGCCCGCTCTTCATCCTCACCGCCTACACCGATCACGTCCCGGCCGCGCTGCCCGACGGCACCCCCGGCTTCACCGCGGCCAACACGCTCATCGGCCGCATGGCGCGCGTCGCGTACGACGCGCTCGCCGGCTAGTCGCTCGGGCCGTGGCCCCGCGCAGCGCGCCGAAGGAGCCGCCCGCTCCCGCGCGGGCCATGAGCATCCACGCGCATCCCGACGACCAGGAGTTCACGGTCGCCGGCACCCTGGCCAAGTGGGCGCGCGCCGGCTGCGAGATCGTGTCGGTGTGCATCACCAGCGGCGGGGCCGGCTCGAACAAGTACACGCCGCTCGACATGACCCGGCACGCGCTGGTCACCATCCGCGAAGACGAGCAGCGCGAGGCCTGCCGCATCCTCGGCGTGAAGGAGACGATCTTCCTCGGCTACGAGGACGGCGCGCTCGAGCCCTCCATCGGGCTCCGGCGAGAGCTGACCCGGCTGATCCGGCGCCACCGGCCGGAGGCGGTCCTGACCGGCGATCCCACCGTGCGCTACTACGGCACCACTTACATGAACCACCCCGACCACCGCGCGGCTGCCGACGTCGCGCTCGACGCGGTGTTTCCGTCGGCGGGCACTCGGCTGATCTTCCCCGAGCTGCTCGACGAGGGCCTCGATCCGCACGAGGTGCGCCAGGTCTACATCCACGGGGCCGAGCGGCCGGATACGTACGTCGACATCGCGGAGTTCCTGGACGTGAAGGTGGCCGCGCTGCGCGCGCACAAGAGCCAGATGGGCGAGTGGGATCCGAGCGAGATGATCACCCAGTGGGCCCGCGAGCAAGGCCGTCGCCGCAAGCTGACCGCCGCCGAATCCTACCGCCGAATGCTGCTGTCGGATCTCTGACCGGGGTCAGGTCTTGCATTACGACATTTCCGCCGCTCGCGCTGTCTGCCCTCGCGCGAGGAAATGTCGTAATGCAAGACCTGACCCCTAACGCGGGGCGACCTGGATCCAGCCGGCCGGGCACTGCGTCACCTGCGGGTAGTAGCCGGCCGGGTCCTGGCAGTAGTACCAGTAGGACTCGGCGGGACGCTGGATGTACGTGGTGGGGGGCGGCGTGACCACCACCGGCGGCGGGGCATAGCGATAGTAGTACGGGCCGTACGGATACCCGTAGTACGGCGGGCCCACGTAGAAGCGCGGGCCCACGAAGACGCGGGGTCCGATGAACACGCGCCCGTGGAAATGCGGGCCATGCCCGTGCCCATGCCCGCGGAAGTGCCCGTGTCCGCGGCCGCCCGCCACAACCGGCGCGCCGGCGCCGGCCACGCCCACCAGGAGCGCGACCAGCCCGAAACCCACCATCAACCGCCCGATCGCCCGAATCTTCATGCTCGACAGTCCGACGGCCCGCCGCCGCGGTCTATTCGACCGGAGCGGTCGGCACGCGGTCAGGAGCCGACGCGCGAGTCCTCCGGCACGTAGCTCTTCCGGTGGAAATAGTTCGCGTTGTAGAAGTCGACCACCAGGTCGCGGTAGACCGCCGGCGGGTAACGCGGCGGGTTGTCGGGGCCGGTGCAGCTCGTCAGACACTCGATGACCGCGGTCGGCAGCGGGCTGTAGAAGAACGCGATCGAATAGCGATCGGTCCCGGACTCGTTCAGCACCGCGTGCGGCGTGGAGAGGAACCGATCGTTCGACCAGCGCTTCATCATGTTGCCCAGGTTCACCAGGAACGTCCCCGGGATCAGCGGCGGGGCGAGCCATTCGCCCGAGGGCAGCCGCACCGCCAGCCCCGGCACCTCGGTGCGGGCCAGGATGGTGATGAACGAGTTGTCGGTATGCGGGCCCTGCCCGAACTGCTCGTCGTCGCTCACGTCTTGCGGCGGGTAGTGCAGGAAGCGCAGGTTGATGTGGGCCTCGCCGGTGAAGAACGGGGTGAAATAGTCGGCGGGCATGCCGAGCGCGCGAGCCAGCACCGGCAGCATTGTCCACCCGACGCTCTCGAGCGCCTTGAAGTAGGCGACCATGGCCGCGCGCATCGCCCCGCGTCCGTCCGGCCACTGATTGCGGCCGCGCAGCGGCGTGCCCGCCACCACGTCGGGATGATCCGCGGGGCGGTCGTGGCTGATGAAGAAGCTCTCGTTGTAGTTCGGCCGGGTCGCCTTGTGGACGGTCGAAGCCTTCTGGATGGACTGGTTCACCGGCAGGTAGCCGATGTTGTTCTCGTTGATCGCCAGGCGCGCCTTCTCGTCGATCGACATCGCGTGAAACTCGTGAGAGGCCGCGAAGGCGGCGTCCACCACCGTGTCCGGCACCCCGTGGCCGGCCAGATAGAAGAACCCGACCGTCTCGCTGGCGTGCCGCACCTGACGAGCGAGCGCCTCGGACGCCTCCGGATCCGCGGGCCCCGCCCGGAACACGGGCGAGAAATCGATGACCGGGATCTCCCGCGTGGCCTCCTCGACGTTCCTGACCGCCAGGCTCTTGAGGATGTTCATGGCGGAGATCCTAGCGCACCGTCGCGACGGCCGGCAACCGGCGGCGGGGCTCCGGTTCCGACCCCGCCGCCGTTCCGCGAGCGATCAGCAGTTGGGGACCGAGCGAAGCCGGGCCTCGATCGTGTCGCCGACCTTCAGGTCCTGGAGCGTTTCCTTCGACGCCTGGAACTCGTGCGTCTTGCCGCTGGCCTCGGTCACCGCCACCTTGCCGGAGGCTTGGTCGATCCGCACCACCTTGCCTTCGACCTTCTGCGGCGAGCCGGCCTTGGCCGCGTCACACGCGGCCTTGTTGGTCTGCGCCGACGCGGCGCCGACCCAGAGCGGAACCGCCAGCATCGTGCCCATCGCGACTGCCTGGTACCGCTTCATCGAGTCTCCTCCGCACGCTAGTGCTTCGTGATGTCGTAGATGGCGCCGGCCGCGGCACCGACGCCGGTTCCGATCAAGGCGCCCTTGCCGGCGCCGTATCCGGTCCCCGCGCCCACCGCCGCGCCCGCTCCCGCACCCACCGCGGCGCCGCCGACCGTTCCGCACGCGGTCGCGGTGAGCGAGAGCAGCGATAGCCCGATCGTCGCGGACAGGATTCGATTCGCTTTCGTCCTGGTCATGTGGTTCACCTACCTCCTGTACGACTCGATCGTGGCAACCCGCGTGCCAGCGGGACGAATCGCGGGCTCCTCCCGAGATTTCTGTCGTTGCGCCGAGGACGCCTCGCGGCGCTTCCGGATTCGCGGAAAAAGCTACAGCGAGGCGCTGGTAAGAATTACCGTTGCCCGCGTGACACCGATGCGCGATTCTTCTTTGCCGGCCGCTTCGCGCGGCCACGAGACACGACCCACGAGGAGGACGCATGGGACAGCTGGACGGCAAGGTGGCGCTGATCACGGGAGCGAGCAAGGGCATCGGCCGGGTGATGAGCCGGCTGTTCGCGCAGGAGGGCGCGGCGGTGGTCTGCGCCGCGCGCAGCCGCGCCCTCGTGGAGGAGACGGCGGCCCTCGTGAAGAGCGCGGGCGGGCGCGCGGTCGCGGTGAGCGGCGACGCGGCCAGCGAGGGAGACGTGCCGCGCATGGTGGAGACGGCGGTCACGGCCTTCGGCAAGCTCGACGTGCTCGTGGCCAACGCGGGCGACGGCGGACCCACCAAGCGAGTGCAGGACTATACGACCGAGGACTGGTTCTACACCGTCAACTCCTGCTTGACCAGCTCCTACATGTGCACGCGCTTCGCGGTGCCCGAGATGATCAAGGCGGGGGCCGGCTCCATCGTCTACGTCTCATCCACCGCGGGACGGCGCGGCCTGCCGTTTCGGATCGGTTACTGCGCCTCCAAGGCCGGGCAGGTCGGCATGACCTACGGCATGGCGCTCGAGCTGTCGCCGCACAACATCCGGGTCAACGCGATCGCGCCCGGCGCGGTGGAGGGCGACCGCATCGACCGCGTGATCGCCGGACAGGCGGAGGTGCGCGGCGTGCCGGTCGCCGACATGCGGAAGGCCTTCGTGGAGCGCGCGCCGCTGCGGCGCATGACCACCGCGGAGGACATCGCCACCCTGGCGGTCTACCTCTGCAGCGACGCGGCCAAGAACCTCTCCGGCCAGTGCATCGCGGTCACCGCCGGCGAGCCCGCGGTCTGACGCCTCGGCGATGATGCGGCCGGGCGCGTGGACGGCGGCGGCCCTGCTCGCCGCGGCGTGCGTGGTCATCCCGCCCCGCGCTCCCGCGCAGACGCCCGGCGCGTCCGACTCGGGGTGGCCGTTCTACGGCAACGACGCGGGCGGCGCCCGGTACTCGGAGGTCGCCCAGATCGACCGCACCAACGTGGCGCGCCTTCGCGTGGCCTGGACGTACCGGACGGCCGCGCTCGGCCGCGGCGGAGCGCTCGACCGCAAGGCCGCCTTCGAGGCGACGCCGATCCTGGTCGACGGCACGCTCTTTCTGAGCACGCCCTACAACCACGTCATCGCGCTCGACCCGCGCACGGGCGCGAAGCGCTGGGAATACTCCGCGCGCCTCGATCTCTCCCACGGCTACTCGGAAGTGACCTCGCGCGGGGTATCGGCCTGGCGGGATCCGAGCGCCGCCCCCGGGGCGCCGTGCCGGGTCCGCATCTTCATGGGCACGCTCGACGCCCGGCTCATCGCGCTCGACGCCGCATCCGGGACGCCCTGCGGGGGATTCGGGGCGGGCGGACAGGTCGACCTCACGCGCGACGTCGACCTGCGTGACCTCGGCAGCTACCAGGTCACCTCGCCGCCCGCGGTGAGCGGCGACGTCGTCATCGTCGGCTCGGCCATCGGGGACAACCGGGCGGTCGATGTCGAGCGCGGCATCGTGCGGGGCTTCGACGCCCGCTCGGGCGCGCTCCGCTGGACGTGGGATCCGATCCCGTGGGGACGCCAGACGACGCCCCGGACCGGCGCGGCCAACGCCTGGTCCACGCTGTCGGTGGACGAGGCGCGCGGGCTCGTGTACGTGCCGACCGGCAGCGCCAGCCCGGACTACGCGGGCGGCGTGCGCCGCGGGGACAACCGCTGGGCGAACTCGGTGGTCGCCCTCCGCGCCGCCACCGGCGCGCTCGTCTGGGGCTTCCAGGTCGTCCACCACGACCTCTGGGACTACGACGTGGCCTCGCAGCCCACACTCCTGACCTGGCGGGACGGCACGCCGGCGGTGGCCATCACCACCAAGATGGGCCGCGTGTTCGTGCTCGACCGGGTGACCGGCGCGCCACTGATCCCGGTGGAGGAGCGGGCGGTCCCGGCGAGCGACGTGCCCGGCGAGCTGGCGTGGCCGACCCAGCCGTCCTCCGGCGTCTCGGTGGTGCCGGACACGCTGCGCGCGGAGGACGCCTGGGGCGCCGGCGACCGCGACCGCGCCTGGTGTCGTGACACGATCGCCACCGCGCGCAGTGACGGCATCTTCACGCCGCCCAGCCTGCGCGGCACGATCGTGTTTCCGGGCAACGTGGGCGGCGTGAACTGGGGCAGCGCAGCCTGGGATCCGGTCCGGCACCTGCTCGTCATGAACACCAACCGGCTGGCAACGCTGGTGCGACTGATCCCACAGGAGCGCCTCGCGCTCGAGGCGCAGACGGGCACCGTCCAGGACCGGATCCGGGCCGAGCTGGCGCTGCAGGCCGGCACGTCGTACGCGATGCGGCGCGCGCCGCTGCTCTCGCCGGGCGGCACGCCCTGCAATCCACCGCCGTGGGGCACGGTCGTGGCGGTCGATCTCTACTCGGGCCGCACGGTCTGGGACGTGCCGCTGGGGTCGGTGGTGTCGGGCCTCTGGAAGCCACTCCTCGCGCGGCTGTTCCGTCCGGCCCTGCTCACCGCCGGGAGCCCGAACCTCGGCGGGCCCATCGTCACCGCGGGCGGCCTCGTCTTCACCGGGGCCGCCATGGACGATTACATCCGCGCCTTCGACGTCGAGAGCGGCAAGGAGCTGTGGCGCCACGAGCTGCCCGCCGGCGGCCAGGCCACGCCGATGACGTATCGCGCGGACGGGCGGCAATACGTCGTCATCGCGGCCGGTGGCCACGGCAAGCTCGGCACCACCATCGGAGACTCCGTCGTCGCGTTCACGCTGCCCTGACGAGGCCGCTCGCTTCGTTGACACCCTTCGCGCCCCCGCGTAGAGTCTCAGCGGTCTCGTCGTCACCGCGTCATCGCGAGAGAGGAGCGCCATGGACGTCGATCGCCCGCTGCCCACGCCCATCACCCCGGAGGCCAAGCCGTTCTGGGACGGTTGTAAGGCCGAGAAGCTGATGCTCCCTCGCTGCGAGGAGTGCGGGCACGTCTTCTTCTATCCCCGCATCCTGTGCCCGCGCTGTCACTCGCGGCGCATCGGGTGGATGCAGGCGAGCGGACGCGGCACGCTGCACTCCTTCGAGATCGCCTACCAGGCTTTCCAGAAGGCGTGGAAGATCAAGCCGCCCTACGTGCTCGCGATGGTCCAGCTGGACGAGGGGCCGCGCATGATGTCGAACCTGATCAACGTGGAGCCCTCGCCGAAGGCGATCACGTGCGACATGCCGGTGGAGGTCGTGTTCACCAAGGTGAGCGACGAGGTGACCCTGCCGCTCTTCCAGCCGAGGCGGTGAGCGTCATGCCGACCGTCGCCGAGCGGCAGCGGGAGCTGCGCAACGTCGCCTGCATCGTGGGCGTGGACGAGAGCGATCAGATCGGCACCCTGCCGAACACCAGCCAGCTCTCGCTGCACCTGGAGGCCATCTCCAACGCGGTCCGCGACGCGGGACTCAAGGTCCGTGACGTCGACGGTATCTTCACCGCGGGCCAGCACTCCCCCGCCACCCTCGGCGAGGCCCTGGGGGTCAAGCCGCGCTACGTGGACGGCACCACCGTCGGCGGCTGCTCGTTCATCATCATGGTGGGTCACGCGGTGGCCGCCCTGCACCACGGCCTCTGCGACGTGGCCGTCGTCTCGCACGGAGAGTCCGGCCGCTCGGGCACCGGCGTCACCCGCACGCGCGACACCGCGCTCAGCGGGCAGTTCGAGTTCCCCTACGGCTTCGGCGGAGCCACCAGCTACTTCGGCATGATCACCACCCGTCACATGCACGAGCACGGCACCACGCTCGAGCAGTGGGCGCAGGTGGCGGTCTCCACTCGCCAGTGGGCCGCCCTCAATCCCAAGGCGCGCTTCCGCGATCCGATCACGGTGGCCGACGTGCTCCACTCGCGGCCGGTCTCCTACCCGTTCAACCTGCTCAACATCTGCCTCGTCACCGACGCGGGCGGCGCGGTGGTGCTGACCCGCGCGGATCGCGCGAAGGACTGCGCCAAGCCGCCGGTGTACGTGCGCGGCTTCGGCGAGGCCACCGAGCACGTGATGGTCACGCAGATGGACGACCTCGCCGCGAGCGCGGCCACCCGCCTGGCCGGCGAGCGCGCCTTCTCGATGGCCGGCGTGTCGGGCCAGGACTTCAACCACATCATGCTCTACGACGCGTTCACCTCGGGGCCACCCATCATGCTCGAGTCGCTGGGGCTGGCCAAGCCGGGTGAAGGCGTGCAGTTCTTCAGCGAGGGACGCTCCACCCCGGGCGGCCGCTTGCCCATCAACACCAACGGCGGCGGCCTCTCCTACACGCACTCCGGCATGTACGGCATCTTCCCGATCATCGAGGCCGCCCGCCAGCTGCGCGGCGAGTGCGGCGCCCGCCAGGTGCCCGGTGCCAGCTGCTCGCTCGTCAACGGCATGGGCGGCATGCTCTCCGCCGCCGGCACGCTGGTCTTGGCGAACCGCACCTGACGACCAGCCGACGATCGCCGGCTAGTCTATCGGGACGAAAATACAGTGGCGGAGCTTGCCGTCGAGGGCCTTGGACAGGTGGCCCTTGCCCCAGGTATCCTCGACGAGGATGATCTCGCCCGCGCCGATCTGGCGCGACTGCCCGTCGCTCGCGGTGATCTGCACGCCCGCGTCGAGGTTGATGATGTACTGCCGTCGCGGCGCCGGGTGCCAGTCCAGATCGTAGTCAGGCGGGACTTCTCTGAAGATGATGCCGGTCGCGGGGAGACGCGCGGACAGGCGGCCGGCGCGCCCGGTCTCGGTGTACGGGATCTCCATGTCCTCGAAGTGCGACTCGCCCTGCTGGTCCACGTAGAGATGATGGATCTTCATGGCTCTCCTCGGCGCGCGGTGAATGACAACTCGGGCCGAAGGTAGCACATGAAGCCCGCGCGGTTCCGGTACGCGCGCCCGGGCACGCTCGCCGAGGCGATCGCGCTCCTCGCGGAGGCGCCCGGCGAGGCCAAGATCCTGGCGGGCGGTCAGAGCCTGGTGCCGATGCTGAACATGCGGCTCGTGCGCCCCGCGGTGCTGGTCGACATCACGCGCGTGCGCGACCTCACCGGGATTGCGCCCGCCGGCGATGGTGGACTGCGCGTGGGCGCGCTCACGCGTCACGCGGAGCTGGTCGTGTCGCCGCTCGTCCGCGAGCGCGCGCCGCTGCTGGCCGAGGCCGCGCGGCACGTGGGCCACACCGCGATCCGCAATCAGGGCACGCTGGGCGGCAGTCTCGCGCACGCCGATCCCGCCGCGGAGTTGCCGGCGGCGCTGCTGGCGCTCGACGCACGGCTGCACGCGAGCGGGCCGCGCGGAGACCGAGCGGTGCACGCGGGCGAGTTCTTCCGCGGCCTGCTCACGACCGCGCTCGAGAGCGACGAAATCCTCAGCGCGGTCGAGATTCCCGCGCCGCCGGCGGGCTGGAGCTTCACCGAGATCGCGCGGCGCCCGGGGGATTTTGCGCTGGCCGGGGTGGTCGTCGTCCTGGGCAGCCCCCTCACCCCACCCTCTCCCCCGAGGGGAGAGAGTCTGCGTGTGGTGGGATTTGGCGTGGGCGATCGGCCGTTGCGGCTGCGGAGCGCCGAGCGGCTCCTGGCCGGCGTGACCATCAACGCGGACGCCGCCGCGCGGGCCGGCGCCGCCGTCGGCTCCGATTGCGATCCGCCGAGCGACGTGCACGGGTCGGCCGACTACCGCCGCCATCTGGCCACCGTGCTGACCGAGCGCGCCGTGCTCCAGGCCGCGGCGCGACTCGCGGGCGCGCCGTGATGAGCGTGATCCCGCCCAGCGAGCGGCTGGCGGTGCGGCTCACCGTGAACGGCAGGCCGGTCGAGCACGCGGTGGAGGCGCGGCGCTCACTCGCCGACTTCCTCCGCGAGGATCTGGCGCTCACCGGCACCCACGTGGGCTGCGAGCACGGCGTCTGCGGCGCCTGCACCGTGATGGTGGACGGACGCAGCGCGCGCGCCTGCCTGCTCTTCGCGGCCCAGCTCGACGGGCGAGACGTCATCACGATCGAGGGCCTCACCCCCGCCGACGGGTTGAGTCCGCTGCAGGAATGCTTCCGCGCGTGCCACGCCATGCAGTGCGGCTTCTGCACCCCAGGCATGATCGTCACCGCCACCGAGCTGCTGGCCCAGGATCCCGCGCCCTCGACCGAGGCCATCCGCGAGGCGATCTCGGGCAACCTCTGCATGTGCACGGGCTACGTCAACATCGTCCGCGCGATCGCGCAGGCGGCGGCGAGGGCCGGAGCCCGCGCATGAGCCACCGGCCCGTGCGCGAGGGCGGATGGGTCGGGCGCCCGCTGCCGCTCAAGGAGGACGCGCGCCTGGTGGCCGGACGCGGCCGCTTCGTCGACGATCTCGGCCGCCCGCGCATGCTGCACGCGGCCATGCTCCGCAGCCCGCATGCCCACGCCCGCATCGTCTCCGTGGACACGCGGGGGGCGGAAGCCCTCCCCGGTGTCTTCGGCATCCTCACCGGAGCGGAAGCGGTCGCGCGCTCCGGCCCCATCCGCCCCCTCATCCCCACCACCGCGGTGGTGCCCGACTACTGCCTGGCGGTGGACCGCGCGCGCTACGTGGGTGAGCCGGTCGCGGCGGTGGCCGCCGTCGATCGGGCGACCGCGGAGGACGCGCTCGAGCGCATCCGCGTCGAGTACGAGCCGCTGCCCGTGGTGGTGGATCCCGAGGCGGCCCTCGGCGCCGACGCCCCCCTCCTCTTTCCGGAGCTGGGCACCAACGTGGTGTGGCACGACACGCTGACCTACGGCGCGGTGGACGAGGCGATGGCCCGCGCCGACGGCGTGCTGCGCGAGCGCTTCACGATCCAGCGCTACGCCTCGACCCCGCTCGAGACCTTCGGCGGCATCGCGGAGTACGACGCGGGCGCGGACACCTTCGAGTTCTGGACGAACGACCAGCGGCCGGGTCTCACCATCTCGTCCCTGGCCGCCTCGCTCGGGGTGCCCCAGTCACGCGTGCGGCTGTCCTGCCCGGACATCGGCGGGGGCTTCGGCAACAAGCGCCGCCCCGCCTATCTCCTGGTCTGCGCGCTGCTCGCCCGCAAGACCGGCCGGCCCGTGAAGTGGATCGAGGACCGCATCGAGAACCTGACCGCGCTCATGCACGCCTGCAACGGCATCATGGACGTGGAGCTGGCCTATCGCGCCGACGGCACCCTGCTGGCGCTCTCGATCCGCGACATCGCCGACGAGGGCAAGAACCTCGTCACCCCGACCCAGCACAACCTGATCAAGCTCGGCAACATCGCCAACGGCTACCGCATCCCCGCGGTGCGCTACGAGGCGTGGTCGGTGCTGACCAACAAGTGCCCGAGCGGGGCCAATCGCGGCATCGGCAAGCCGTTCATGTGCTTCGCGATCGAGCGGGCGATGGCGCTGCTCGCGCGCCGGCTCGAGCTGGACCCGGCCGAGCTGCGGCTTCGCAACTACGTCACCGCCGAGCAGATGCCCTACACCACCCCGCCAGGCGCCCGCTACGACAGCGGCGACTACCCGGCCACGCTGCGGCGGGCGCTCGAGCGGTTCGGCTACGCGGAGCGCCGCGCGGAGCAGGCCGCCTCCCGCGCCCGCGACGACGGCCGATGGCTCGGCATCGGCATCGCGACGTCGGTGGAGCCGGCGGGCACCAACCTCGCCTCCTACGAGATCGTCACCGGACGCCGCGCGGCGTCCGGCTCCGCGGAGGCCGCGATGGTGCGCGTGGAGCCCGACGGCGCGGTGCGCGTGTCGCTGGGGGATCCGCCCAGCGGGCAGGGCTACGAGACGGTGCTGGCCCAGATCGTGGCCGACGAGCTGGGCCTCACCCCGGACGCGGTCACGGTCACCCGCGGCTTCGATTCGGCGACCACCCCGTGGCTCTATCTCTCCGGCAACTACTCGAACAAGTTCTCGGTGACCGACGTGGGCGCGGTGGTCGGCGCGGCCGCGCGGGTGCGCGACAAGCTGCTTCGCATCGCGGCGCACCGGCTCGAGGCCGCGGTGGCCGATCTGGAGCTGAGCGGCGGCGCGGTCGCGGTGCGCGGGGCGCCGGACCGCCGGATCGCGTTCGCGGAGCTGGCGCGCACCGCCTACGCCGACGTGCTCGGCCTGCCGTCCGGCGAGCAGCCGGGGCTCGAGGCGCGGCAGGCGTATCAGAATCCGCTCGCCGAGCCGATGGACGGCGAGCGACGGGTACGCTCGCAGCTCGTGTTCTCGAACGCCGCGCATTGCTGCCTGGTCGAGGTCGACCGGCGCACCGGACTGGTGAAGATCCTCGAGTACCTGGTCGTGCACGACTGCGGCCGCGAGCTCAACCCGTTGATCGTCGAGGGCATGGTGCACGGGGCCACCGCGCACGGCATCGGCGCGGCCCTGCTCGAGGAGTTCCGCTACGACGCCCAGGGCCAGCTGCTGGCCTCGACGTTCATGGACTACCTCAAGCCCACGTCGGTGGACGTGCCGCTGATCGAGGTGGACCGGCTCGAGCACCCCTCGCCGGTCACCCCGCTCGGGGCCAAGGGAGTGGGCGAGGGCGGCGCGATCCCCGGCCCCGCCGCGGTCGCCAACGCGATCGAGGACGCGCTCGCACATCTGGGCGTGGTGGTGCGCGGGCTGCCGATCACCCCGGAGCAGATCTGGCGCTGGACCCGGTGAGCGACCCGGCCCCCTCTGAGTCGCCCGCGCGGCCGGGACGCTGGCGGCTGCTCACGATCCTCACCGCGTCCTACGGCGCGGGCGCCTTCGGCATGCTCGGCATCTCGCCGCTCTCGCCGAGCCTCGTCGACGGGCTCGGCCTGTCGCGCTTCCAGGTCGCCTTCCTGGTCCCGTCGATCTACCTCTCCGGCCTCCTGTTCTCGCTGCCCGGCGGCCGGCTCGCAGACCGGCTCGGCGTGCGTCCTGCGTTCCTGGGCGGCCTCGCGATGGCCGCGATCGGGCTGGTCGCGGCGGCGCTCGCGCCCGGCTTCGTGTCGTTCCTCGTCTGCCTCTTCGCGGCGGGCAGCGGCTGGAGCGTCGTGAATCCGGCGCTGGGCAAGGCGATCATGGACATCTTCCCGGTCAGCGAGCGCGGCATCGCGATGGGCGTCAAGCAGATGGGGCTCACTCTCGGCGGTCTCGTCGCCGCGCTCGCCCTGCCCGCGATCGCGGCCACGCTCGGCTGGCGCTCGGCCATCGGCGCGTGCTCGGTGATCGTGGCGCTGCCGGTGCTCCTCGGCTGGCGCCCGCTCGCCGCGGTGCACGCGACCGCGCGGGAGACGTCGGCCGTGGGCGGCAGCACGGAGCCGGCCTCGTCCTGGTGGTGGGCGCGGCGGCCGGCGCTCGTCGTCTTCTTCGCCACCGGCTTCGTGCTCGGCATGGTGCAGGGTGCGGTACTGAGCTACCTGCCGCTCTTCACGATCCAGGGGCTCGGCTTCGACAAGATCGGCGCCGGCTTCCTGGTCGCCGCGTCGCAGGCGGGCGGTGCGGTCTCCCGGCTCACCCTCGGCGCGGCGAGCGATCGCTGGGCGGCGGGCCGGCGCTCGCTCTGGCTGGCCTTCACCGGCACGGTCGGCGCGCTGATCTTCTTCGTGTACGCGGTCTGGCCCGCGTCCTCGGCGCTGCCGGCCGGCGCACTGGCCTTCGCCACCGGCGTCGGCGCCTACGGTTGGGTCGGTATCTTCTTCGTGATCAGCGCCGAGGCGGGCGGGCGCGGCCAGGCCGGACTCCTGAGCGGCGTGGCCTTCGCGGCCATCGTGCTGGGTCTCCTCGTGGGGCCGCCGATCTTCGGCCTCCTGCTCGAGGCCACCGACTCGTACGCGGTCGCCTGGGGCGTCTTCGCCGCGCTCTCGGCTCTGGTCGCCCTCGTCTGCCTCGTCGCCGGCCCCGCCATCGACCGCGAGTCCGGGGTCAGGTCTTGCATTACGACATTTCGACGCGGTGCGATGTCGTAATGCAAGACCTGACCCCGGTGTATGATGCGGCCACTTCAGGGCAAGGAGCTCCCCATGGGCTACGAGCAGATCCTGTACGAGGCGAAGGACCGCATCGCCACCGTCACGCTGAATCGTCCCGAGAAGCTCAACGCGTGGACCGGCGTGATGGGGCGCGAGGTGCGGCAGGCGATGGACGAAGCGGCCCGTGACGAGTCGGTCCGGGTGATCATCCTCACCGGGGCCGGCCGCGGCTTCTGCGCGGGCGCTGACATGCAATTGCTCTCCGGCATCGTGGACGCCGGGACGGTGCGCGAGAGCGACGAGCGCCCGGCGCGATCCGCGTCGGCCGCAGATGCGTCGATGCGCGCCGACTTCCGCGGGCCCTACGCCTACTTCCCGACGGTGCCCAAGCCGATCATCGCCGCGCTGAACGGCGCCACCGCCGGCCTCGGCCTGGTGATCGCGCTCTACTGCGACCTGCGCATCGCGGCCGACGCCGCGGTCTTCACCACCGCGTTCTCGCGGCGCGGGCTCATCGCCGAGCATGGGGTGAGCTGGATGCTGCCGCGACTGGTCGGGCTGCAGCACGGCCTCGACCTGCTCCTGAGCGCGCGCAAGATCTCCGCGGCGGAGGCGCTCGGCATGGGGCTGGTGTCGCAGGTGAGGCCGGCCGCGTCGCTGATGGACGACGTCCGTGCCTACGCGCGCGACATGGCGGACCTGGTCTCCCCGCGCTCGATCCGGGTCATGAAGCGCCAGATCTGGGAGGCGCAGTTCCAGTCCCTCGCCGAGGCCACCGCGGTGGCCGGCGAGGAGATGACCCGCAGCTTCACCAGCGAAGACTTCAAGGAAGGCGTCGCGCACTTCGTGGAGAAGCGCCCGCCCCGCTTCACCGGACGGTAGCCGATGTGAAGTCACGCGGTCCTCGAAGGAGGAGACGGCTCATGACCCTCAGCCATCGATCACTCCCCGCGGCGCTCGCCATCCTGATCGCGCTCGCCCTGGCGACGGCCGGCCCGGTCCTGGCCTTCGACGGCGAGGCGGCGCTCCACGAGGCGGCCAAGAAGGAGAAGGAGTTCACCTGGTACACCGCGCACTACAACTCGGAGACCGCGGCCGCCCTCTGCCAGGGCTTCGAGAAGAAGTATCCGGGCGTGAAGTGCAACTACATCCGCACCACCGCGCAGGTGGCCTACCAGCGGCTGGCCCAGGACCAGAAGGCGGGCATCGCGCAGGCCTCGGTGATCAGCTCGACCGACCAGAGCCACTACACCCGGATGAAGAAGGACGGGTGGCTGCAGCCCTACAAGCCCAAGAACCTGCCCGAGCTGGTCGACGCGTTCCGCGCCTTCAACGACCCGGACGACCAGTTCGTGGCCACCGCGGCCGGTCTCGTGCTCATCACCTACAACACGAGCGTCGTCTCCGCCACCGAGGCGCCGAAGAAGTGGATGGACCTGACCGATCCCAAGTGGAAGGGCAAGGTGTCCATCGGCCATCCCGGCTTCAGCGGCTACGTGGGCACGTGGGTCGTGGAGATGAAGAAGCTCTACGGCTGGGACTTCTTCAAGAAGCTCGAGCAGAACAAGCCGCGCATCGGGCGCTCCATCAACGACACCGTGACCATGCTGAACGCCAAGGAATCGATCGTCGCCGCGGGGCCCGCCGCCACCACGCTGGAAAGCAAGGCGAAGGGCAACCCGCTCGCGGTGGTCTATCCCGAGGACGGCGCGATCCTGATGGTCTCGGCTTCCGGCATCGTCAAGAACGCGCCGGCGCCCAACGCGGCCCGGCTCTTCATCGAGTACCTCCTGAGCCGCGAGGGCAACGAAGTCATGGTGCAGCAGTACCAGGACCCGGTGAACAAGCACGTCAAGCCGATGGCGGGGGCCCGGCCTCTCACGGACGTCAAGACCATCCGTCCCTCCGCGACCGAGATCGAGAAGGGCATCCCCGAGGTCAAGGAGCTGTTCCGCGAGACCTTTGGCATCTGACCGCTCGCTCGTCGTCTGGCTGCTACTGATCGCGCTGCTACTGTTGCTCGTGATCAATCCGCTCGCCCGCCTGCTGTGGGCGAGCTTCGAGCATCCGGATACCGGCGCCTTCACCCTCGAGAACTACGCCGCCGCCTACGGACGCTGGCGCAACGTCGAGGCGCTGATCAACTCGATGATCGTCGGCCTCTCGGTGGCGGTGGTCTGTACCATCTTCGGCGTGCCGATGGCGTGGGCGGTGTCCCGCACCGACATGCCGGCCAAGAGCCTGGTGTGGGCCGCGGTGCTCGGCACGTTCATCATGCCGAACTATCTGGGCGCGGTGGCCTGGATCCTCATGGCCGGGCCCAACGCGGGCTGGCTCAACCGCATCTACTCCGCGCTGACCGGCGCCAGCGCCGGGCCGTTCAACGTCTACAGCATGACCGGCCTCGTGCTGGTCATCTCCTGCTACTCGTTCCCGTACATGTTCGTGTTCACCCGCTCCGCGCTCGAGCTGATCTCCTCGGAGATGGAGGACGCGGCGAGCACGCTCGGGGCGGGCGCGCTCCGCACCACCCTCCGGGTGACCCTGCCGCTGGCCCTGCCCGCCATCATGGGCGCGTTCATCGTGGTATTCCTCGAAGCCATCGCGCTCTTCGGCTCGCCCGCGCTCATCGCCCTGCCCGCGCGCTTCCAGGTGATGACCACCACGCTCTGGCAGATGTTCGAGTTCCCGCCCCGGGTGCAGGTGGCCGCCGCCTACGCGATGCCGCTGCTGCTGATCACCGTCTTCCTGTTCTGGCTGCAGTACCGGATCATCGCGCGCAAGGGCTTCGTGGCTCTCACCGGCAAGGGAGGCGAGCGGCGGCTGATGCACCTGGGCCCCTGGCGCTGGGTGATGCTCGGGTACTGCCTGCTCATCACGTCGCTGTCCTTCTTCATGCCGATGGCGGTGATCCTGCAGGCTGCCTTTGCCCGGGCCTGGGGCCGCGGCTTCTCGTGGGACAACGTCACGCTCCGCAACCTGCGCTTCGTGCTCTTCGACCAGACCGCCACCCGCATGGCCACGCTGAACACCTTCGTCTACGCGGCGGCCGCCTCGCTCATTGCCCTCGGGTTGGCCCTCGCGATCGCCTACATCGTGGCCCGACGGCTGGTGCCGTTCGGCCGCGTGCTCACCTACGTGGCGATGGCGCCCTTCGTGATTCCCGGGATCGTGCTCGCCATCGGCTTCTACGCGGCCTACACCGCGAAGCCGCTGGTGCTCTACGGCACCGCGTGGATCCTGATCCTGGCCTTCGCCACCCGCTTCCTGCCCATCGCCTACACCAACAGCGACGCGGCACTGCGCAGCATCAATCCCGAGCTGGAGGATGCCGCGCGCATCCTGGGCGGCAGCCGGCTCCTCGCGCTGCGGCGGGTGGTGGCCCCATTGCTGCAGCGCGGACTCGCGGGCGCGTTCATCCTGGTGTTCATTCCGGCCACCCGCGAGCTGTCCTCCGCCATCTTCCTCTACACGACCGGAACCCAGGTGCTCTCCGTCCTCCTCTTCGACAAGAGCGACGAGGGCAACTTCGAGCTGCTCTCCTCGATGGGCCTCATCCTGGTGGCGGTCACGGTCGCGATGGTGCTGCTGGGCTTCCGCCTGATCGGCCGCGACTTCCTCTTGCGAAGGACCGCCACGTGAGCCGCCTCGTGCTGACCGACGTGAGCCGCCGCTTCGGCGCGGTGACCGCGGTGGACCGCTTCAGCCTGATCCTGACGCCCGGCGAGTTCGTCTCGCTGCTCGGCCCGTCGGGCTGCGGCAAGACCACCACCCTCCGCATGATCGCGGGCTTCCTGGCCCCGAGCGAGGGCACCATCGCGATGGACGGGCGCGTCGTCTCGTCGCCCGGCTCCTCGCTGCCGCCCGAGAAGCGCAACATGTCGATGATCTTCCAGAGCTACGCGATCTGGCCCAACATGACGGTCGCCGAGAATGTCGCCTTCGGCCTCGAGGTCCGTCGCCGGCCCAAGGCCGAGATCCGCGAGCGAGTGGGCCGCATCCTCGAGGTCGTGCAGATGGGCCACCTCGCGAGCCGCTATCCGCAGGAGCTATCGGGCGGCCAGCAGCAGCGCGTGGCCCTGGCCCGAGCCATCGTGGTGCAGCCGGCGGTGCTCCTGCTCGACGAGCCGCTCAGCAACCTCGACGCGAACCTGCGCGAGGAGATGCGCTACGAGATCCGGCGCCTCCACGACGAGTTCCACATCACCACGGTGTACGTCACCCACGATCAGGCCGAGGCGATGGTGGCCTCCGACCGCATCGCGGTCATGAACCAGGGGCGGGTCGAGCAGGTGGACGCCCCGCGCGCGCTCTACGCGCGCCCGCGCACGCGCTTCGTGGCCGGATTCATCGGCCGCACCAACCTGCTCGACGGCGAGAGCCGGGGCGACGACGTGGTCTTCGACGGCTTCACGATTCCGCGCCGCGCCTTTCCCGAGCCCGCCGCGATCGAGGGCCGCGTCGGCTTCTCGCTGCGCCCGCAGTCGATCGTGCTGCACCGTCAGCCGCCGCCGAGCACCCGCGCCGCGGTGGTGCCGGGCCGGCTGGTTCAGCGCGCGTACCTGGGGGAGCACTGGGACTACACGGTGCGCCCGGCGGGGACCCGGCTCGCGCTGCGGGTGACCACGCGCCCGCACGAGGTCTTCGAGGTCGACGAGAAGGTCTGGCTCGAGCTCGATCCGAGCCAGATGGCGGCGCTCCAGCCCGAGTGACCCTGATCCTCGTCAACAAGCCGTTCGGCGTGCTCTGCCAGTTCACCGACCGGGCCGGGCGGCCGACCCTGGCCGACCTCGTGCCGGTCCGCGACGTGTATCCGGCCGGCCGCCTCGATCACGACAGCGAGGGCCTGGTGGTCCTCACCGACGACGGCGCGCTGCAGGCGCAGCTCGCGGATCCGCGGCATCACGTGGAGAAGACGTACTGGGCCCAGGTCGAGGGCGAGCCGGCGGCGGAGGCGCTGGACCGGCTGCGACGAGGCGTGATCCTCGGAGACGGGCGCACGCGGCCCGCGCGCGTGCGACGCATCGCCGAACCGGCGACGCTCTGGCCGCGGCATCCGCCGATTCGCCGGCGCGCGGCTATTCCGACCGCGTGGCTCGAGATCGGGCTCCGCGAGGGGCGCAACCGGCAAGTACGCCGGATGACGGCGGCGGTGGGGCATCCGACGCTGCGGCTGATCCGCGCGGCGGTGGGGCCGTACACGCTCGGAGCGCTGCGCCCGGGGGAGTGGAGGAGGGATTAGGCGCCAAAGCACCACCCCTCACCCTGCCCTCTCCCCTGAGGGGAGAGGGTTGGCGCGCGGAGAGCGTCTGCCCCCCCTTCCCTCTCCCTTCCAGGGAGAGGGCAGGGTGAGGGTCCTAGAAAATGGCGTAGCCGCCGTCGATGACGAAGGTGTCGCCGGTGTGGTAGCTGCTGGCGTCGCTGGCGAGATAGACCGCGATGCCGCCGAAGTCGGCGCCGGTGCCCCAGCGCCGCACCGGGACGCGGGGCAGCACGCGGGACTTGAAGGCGTCGCCGTGGAGGGCCTTCTCGGTCATCGGCGTGTCGATCCAGCCCGGCACGATGGCGTTGACCCGGATCTTGTGGCGGGCCAGCCCCACCGAGAGCGCCCGCATCACCGAGAGCATGGCGCCCTTGCTGGCCGCGTAGTGAGCGCTGAGCGGCGAGCCCTCGAGCGCGGCCAGGCTCGCGGTGACCGCGAGCGAGCCGCCCTCGCCCCGGGCGATCATGTGGCGCGCCGCCGTCCGCAGCGTGAAGAAGGCGCCGTCCAGGTTGACCCGCAGCACGCGGTGCCACTCCTCGGTGGTCATCTCCGCGAAGCTGGGCGCCGGACCGCGGCCCGAGACGCCCGCGTTGACGAAGCAGGCGTCCACACCACCCAGGGCGTTCACGGTGTCCGCGAAGGCGCGGTCCACCGCGGCCTCGTCGCTCACGTCGCACCGGAGCGCGAGGGCCTTCGCGCCGGTGGCGTGCAGACGGGCCAGCGCGTGCACGTTCTTGTCCTCGTTGGTGCCCCAGATGCAGACCGCGGCGCCGGCCTGGGCCATCGCCTCCGCCATGCCGAGGCCGATGCCGCTGTTGCCGCCGGTGACGATCGCGGTCTTGCCGGTCAGATCGAACGCCTGGTACGCCATGTCTGGAGTGCCTTTCAGGGCCGCATGCGATGCGTGAAGGGCCCCGGCTCGCGCAGCGGCGCGGCCAGCTCCACGAACTCGCAGAGCAGCGGGCGCGTGGCCCGCGGGTCGATGATCTCCTCGATCCAGAACGACTCCGCGGAGCGGAACGGCGAGCGGAGCTTTTGCAGCCGCTCCTCGATCTCGATCATCTTGGCCGCGGGATCGGCGGCCGCGTCGAGGTCGGCGCGGTAGGCGGCCTCGATGCCGCCTTCGAGCGGCAGCGAGCCCCAGCGGCCGGACGGCCACGCGTATCGCGGCCCGTAGCGCGCCCCCGGCTTGTGGGCGGCGCCGGCCACCCCGAACACGTTGCGGATGATGACCGCGCACCACGGAATGGTGGACTGCCAGATCGCCGACATCGCGCGCACGCCCTGCTTGATGGTGCCGGTCTGCTCGGCCTCGAGCCCGATCAGGAAGCCCGGGCAATCGACCAGGTACACCACCGGCAGGTGGAAGGTCTGCGCGAAGTCGACGAAGCGCTCCACCTTCTGGCAGGTGTCCGCGGTCCACGCCCCGCCGTAGAAGTACGGATCGCTGGCCAGCACCGCCACCGGCCAGCCGTCGAGCCGAGCCAGCCCGGTGATGATCGCGCGGCCGTAGAGCGGCTGGATCTCGAAGAACGACTCGCGGTCCACCACCGCCTCGACGATCGCGCGCATCTTGTACGGCTTGCGGATGTCGCGCGGCACCGCGTCGCTGAGCCACTCCTCGCGCCGCGCGGGATCGTCGGTCTGCGGGCCGCGTGGAGGCAGCTCGTAGATGGAGGACGGCAAGTACGAGAGGAACCGCCGCGCCACCGCGAAGGCGTCCTCCTCGGTGTCCACCGCCAGGTCCACCGCGCCCGACTTGAGCTGGATCTGCCAGCCTCCGAGCTGGTTCTTGGTGAGCTTCTGACCGAGCCGCTCGACCACCGGCGGGCCGGCCACGAAGAGCGCCGACTGGTCCTTCACCATCACCGAGAGATGCGCGGCGGCCAGGTGCGCGGCGCCGAGGCCGGCCACCGAGCCCAGGCCCAGCGCGACGCGCGGCACGGTGCCGATGCTGTTGACGACCCACTCCCAGCCGGAGACGCCGGGCACGTTGGCGCGGCCGGTGGTCTCGATCGTCTTCACCG